>Ga0182012_10000927_pt1 | contig 32309 bp, 31 predicted proteins | sample 612S2SmetaG_FD_120486 | JGI IMG/M metagenome (GOLD analysis project Ga0182012, IMG submission 120486) | Permafrost microbial communities from Stordalen Mire, Sweden - 612S2S metaG | ecosystem: Environmental > Terrestrial > Soil > Wetlands > Permafrost | place: Sweden: Stordalen | collected...
CTTGAATGCAATGAGGGTGCCCGACGCACCCTTTGCGGGCTAGTTAGTATTTTTGCACCGTGGGAGAAGCGGAAGTCAACGGAAGAGAATCATGCCGGAGTTCTTCTCCGGCGGCTTCCGAACGCGGATTACCGTGTCGATTCCGTCGAGAAGAGCTGCCGCGAGCAGGAAGAAACAGAAGATGGCGAACTGGCCGATTCCCTTCATTTGGAAGGTTTATCGGCACAGTTCGCGCGGACTTTAGTTGTATGGTACTTCGAGTTCGCTCAAGACGCCGAAAAAGAGCAGCCCCAAATCGAGATTCGGGGCCGTGAACTTCTGGAGCAAGCCATTTTCGAGGCCAAGGGAACCTCCGAGGCTGACGCCTTCGATATTGCCGGAAGCGGGCAGACTTTCCAGAACGGCCGCGGGTATGGTGAACTGGCCGGCGGAAACGGGCTGAACACAGGTGAAGGTCGATATGTGCTCATCGGTGGCGGAAGTGCCTATAAAGAAGGAGCTCCCGGTGATATAGACGAAGCTGTTGGGGATGCCGCCGGACCAGGTGACCGACTGGCCGTTGGCGCGCGTCACCGAAGTGATGGACGACATATTGGTCCAGGTGAGCGGGGCCGTTTGGGCTGCGGAGAGGGTGGCTGTGAAAGCGCCGATATCCGGGCCGCCAGTGCCAGTGAAGGTGAAAGTGCCGCCGGAAGCGGGGATGATCGGCGGAAGCGGGTTGGTGAACGCTTCCTCGTAAAAGCCGTTCATCAGATTCAAAGCGAGCGAGCCGTCAGGCCCGGAGAGATTAATCGACGGGCCGGCGTTCAATGGACTGGTCATGATCAGTCCAGCCGGCAAAGTGCCTGAGTCGAGCGAAATCGTAGTGACTACGCAGCTTCCTATGGAGGCTTCCTGGGCAAAACCGCTGGCCGCGAGTTGGGCGGCCGTATATTTCTCGAAGAACGCGCCGCTGAAATCCGAACTGGTGGTGCCGCCGGGCGTGATGGTGATGCCATCGAGGGTGACAGGTAGCGTTGTCACGGTCGACTTCGCCAGGTCAATGATGCCCAGATTCACATTGCTGAGGCTCAGCAGCGTGTCCCAATCGCTGGTGGTCAAGGGGCTGATTCCAGGGTCGGAACAAGTCCGGCCCGTGCCGGCGACGGGTACCGTGACGTAGTTGCTGTTGAACGGCGTTGCGGCCCCGGTGCCACTTACCACGACGGAAACCGCGCAGCCGGAGATACCCTCCGGCACGATTACGTTGATCTGGTCCACGCCGGGGTAAATCGAACGGCCATGGTATGTCACCTGAGCGTTGATGCCGCCGATGGAGACTTCGATGGGAGCGCTCGTCGCGTCCGGCTGCGGCTGATACTGCGTCTCATCGCTCGAAACCGCTCCCAGTCCGGAGCCCCAGATGATGAGGTACTCTCCGGGGTTGATGGCCGCCGTTGGAGTGACCAGCGCCCCGCTGTTGTTGTAGTCGAAGGCTGCCGCGGTGCCGGTTCCGGCCTGGTTCGCGGTGAGAATTCCAAACGCGGTTTCGACCACGGTCATGGGAGCAGGTGCGCTGGTCTGGCCACCTACCGTCACCGTAATGGTTCCGGTTCCTACTGGCGTGGCAGAGGGCAGGATCGCCGCGATTTCAAGCGGTGTTACAAAATAGGGGATTGCTTGCGTGGTGGTTCCATTCACTGTTACGTTGATGGAAACGCCGGCCAGTGTGGCCTTCAGCGGAACTCCCTGCGAGGCGGTGGTTGTCGCCAGGCCCGTGCCGAAAATGTCAAAGATCGACCCTTGGGCGATGCCGTAATTGGGAAGGCCGGGTAGAACGTAACTGTAATTGTTTACGATGCCGCCCGCGCCGATCACCGGCTGGGCATAGGTGGATCCCGCGGACGAGATGATCCCCATGAAAACTGCTGCTATTGAACTTCGCGTCACAAATACTTCCTCCGTGAAACTGCCTAGATACGTACGAATGATATCTCTATCACCCCGGTATGCCAAGAGAGTAGTGATCTTTCGGACGGAAGCGTAACAAACAAGCGAGGTTTTAGTCGCCGGAATCCGACAGAGGCCGCCGCGCGTTCAGGTCGAGCACCCGGCCTGCCGATACGCGTTCTTCGCGGGGTGCTGCCAGGCGCGTTTTGCGCGTTCGAACCGCCTGCACGCGGAGAAAGTGCGCGTGCTCATTGGGGCGCCAACTGCCGCCGTTCCATTGCCAGTCCACCAGATGGCGGAAGTTGCCGAAGTAATCCGAAAAAACGATGGACCAGCCGCGGGCGATGCGCCAGAATTTTTCTTCCAGGCCGGAGGTCAAAAGCGTGGGGTCGTTCTTCCACGCGGCAAACAGCAGCCGGAAGGGAAATCCGGCCATGCGGGTGACCACCACCCACACCGTCCAGACGATATGAAACGCGATGATGATGGGGAACCGTATGACATCGAAGGAGAGACACAGAACGGCTCCGAAAAGGAAAAAAGGAATGCGCAGAGTGAATAGAAAATTTTCCATTATCCCGCCTGTTGGCAGCGTTGTTAGGAGCTTTGTTACGATACTAGCGCGAAACAGAACCGACTTCCAATGTTTTGGACGATTTCGTCCCAAATTTTGCCGTTGTATTACCATTCCGTCACCCAATAAAGAGCGCCTGCGGACGCTAATAACAAACCTTTATTGTGCAAGCGCGGGTGTGGAATCGCCATAGGGAAATTCCCCCGCGAAATTCGGTTGGAGCACTACTTGACTTTGATGGGGTCGAGGACCATTCCGAGTCCATCGAGCAGGGTCCAGGTGGCGCGCTGATAGCTGATCCAGGCCTGCTGGTAGACCACGTTCGCGTCGAGCAGGGCGCTTTCGGAGGTAGCGAGCTGGTTTTGAGAACCGAGAAGTTCGAAGGCGGTACTGGATCCGAGTTCGTATTTCTGCTGTTCCGCATCCACGTTTTTAACGGAGAGGTCGCGGGCGGTGATGGCCGCTTCAATGGTGGCGGCGGCCAGTTCGATGCTGTTGATCGCCTGGCGGACATCGAGCGTGATCTGTTGCTGCACCTGGCGCTCGCTATAGCGATCGCGCGTTTTGTTGACCAGCGCGTCGGACAATTGCGCGGAGGCGGCGCTGTTGCGAAACGGAAGAACCAGTTGCAGCGCTCCGCCGTAGGTGGGGTATGCAAAGCTGAGGGACTGGCCCAGCGTGGTTCCGAAACCGGTGGACGCGGCGGGCGTGGTCACGCCCAGCGGCCCGATGACAGCGGCGCTTAATCCGTTCAGACCAGATCCCGAGCCTTGCGCAATCAAATCCAGCCGCGGCTTTAAGGAATTGCGGGCAATATCCGCGTTAATCTGGTCCACACCCACGCGGCGGTGGGCGGCGCTCAATTCGGGCCGGGCGCGCATGGCTTCTTCCAGAGCCTGGTCGAAGGGGTGAACGTCGGAACGCGGCGGAAGGGCAGCGGGGTCGTCTTCCAGCACGATATCGAGGGCACGGAATTGCGGCGTGAGATCTGCGCCGATCAGCCGGCGCAGGCCGTCGAGCGAAGCTTTGTAGGTATACTCGGCCTCCACCAAGCCACGCTTGCGGTCCGCCACCTGGCTTTCGGATTGGTAAATGTCGAGGCTCGCAATGGCCCCTAACTCGAGAGCCTGCTTGTCATGCGCGTAGGATTTCTGCGCCAGATCGAAAGTCCGCCGCTCGACCCGGATATTGTCGCGATCGCGAATGGCGCTCCAATACTGCGTGGCCGCGAGCGCCACGGTGTCCGCAATGGAAGCGGCGCTGATCTCCGACGTGATCTGCAACTGGGAGCGCGCGATTTGAAGCGGGCCGCGATTCTCGATGTTGTTCCGGTCACGCCAAAGGGGCTGGAGGATCTGAAGGCTCAATGCGCCGAAGGTGTTGGGATTGAAGAAATCGAACGCGTCATTGGTGGAACTGCGGACCGCTGTGTAGCCCGCGTTGACGGTCTCACCCGTGGGTAAAATCTGCTGGTAGCTCAGGGAAGAAGTCTGCGTGAGATCGCTCAGCGTGGCCGCGCCGCTGATCTGCGTGAATTGCGGCGAAACGGATCGCTCCGCGTTAAAGCTGGCTGAAAACTGAGGGTCGTAGGGAGCTTTAGCGGCCGTGATGGCGTCGACCGCGTTATAGACTTCGAGCCGCGTGAGGGCGATGTCGGTGTTGTTTTTCAGCACCAGTTCCAGGAAGTCTTTGAGCTTGAGATGGAGCTTGCCATCCACCAGGCGTTCGTTAATACCCTGGACGGGACGCACATCCACATTGGGCGGCTGGTAGCGATAAGGAAACGTGGCTGCGCCGAGGGGAAGCTGCAGGAGAAGTAACAAGGTAGATACGGAGCTACTCATAACGCAGTGCCTCGATGGGATCGATGCGCGATGCCTTACGAGCCGGGTAGATGCCGAACACCAACCCGACGGCCACCGAAACGCCGAATGCGATTGCGATGGAAGAAGGCGTGACGATGGTCTTCCATTCCGCCGCCCGCGCGATCAACCAGGATAGAAAGTAACCGAAAGCGATGCCCACTAGCCCTCCGCCAATTGAGATAAGAACAGACTCCAGAAGAAACTGCCGGATAATGTCGCTGCGGCGCGCGCCAATGGCCCGGCGGACGCCAATCTCGCGCGTGCGCTCGAGGACGGTGGCCAGCACGATGTTCATGATTCCGATGCCGCCCACCAGCAGTGAAATGGCGGCGATGGCCACCATCACATAGGTAAAGATGGACTGCGAGCGCTGCTGCTCGGCCAGCAGTTCGGCGGGAATGGTGACGGCGTAATCGGCGATGTTGTGATGCGTCGAATTCAGGATGGCGGATACTACTTTGGCGGACGCGGAACTGTCTGAGCCTGGTTTCAAACGCATATCAACACCGGCCAGGTCATCCTTCAAACTCTCGCCGGTTTCGAAGCGGTACTGAAACGTATTCAGGGGTATATAGATGATGTTGTTGAGATCGGGCGCCAGGCCGCCGGCGCCGGAACTGACCTGTGCTTTCAGCACTCCGACCACGCGCAGCCAGCTTTGGTCAACTTTCACAAAGCCATTTACCGCCGGGCCAAAGCCCAGCATGGAGATTTTGGCGGCCTCACCCATCACGCACACTGCGCTTGCCGACTTATCTTCCATCTGGGTGAAAGGTCTACCTTCGGCAAACCTCCAGTTGTGAATATCGGCATACGAAGGGTTGACGCCAAACAGCTCTGGGATGTCCTGCGCAGGTTTGGGCAATACGCGCGAAGGATGCATGTCGCGCCGGGCGGAAATCAGTTCCAGTGCGTCGACGTTGGCGCTCAGAATGCGTATATCGCGCTCGGTAAGCCCTGGAGACGAGCGCCGGCGCTGCTGCAATTCCTGTTGGCTGGTGGCAGGGCGGGATTCCACCAGAAGATTTCTAACTCCTAATTGCTCGATGAAACGCAGCGATTCCTCGCGGGCTCCCGCGCCAATGGCCAGCATGCCGATTACAGCGCCCACACCGAAGATGATCCCCAGAGCGGTAAGGAGGGTGCGCGTTTTTTGGCCCCACAGATTCTGGGCGGCTAGAGCGAGATCGGAGAAGTAGCGCGTGACGGAGGTGAATTGGATCATTTCGGAAGCGCGGACGCGGCGCTCGCCGCAGTCTTTTTCTTGGCCATTTCCAATGGATTTGAGAGCGCCACTTCCTGGCCTTCGCGCAAGCCGGAGACGATCACGCGCGTTTCATTGCGCCGGACCAAGGTCACATCTTTCGGTGTAAAGGCCGCTCCGGAGCGGACAAAAACGTAGGTGCGGCCGTCGCTTTCAAACAGCGCCTGCGCGGGCAGCCAGAGAACGTTGCGCAATTCGTCGGTGGTGACGACGATTCTTGCGCTCATGCCCGGGCGCAATTCCGGTGACGGATTATCCAGGGTAAGTTTGCATTCGAAATTCCGGTCCCACGGCGGTCCCGTGGTGCTGCCGAGATCTTTGATATGGCCGACGAAATCGCGGTTCGGGATGGCAATGATGTTGACGGCCACCTTCTGGCCGGTGGCCAGATGGCCGCGATCGAGTTCCCCGATTTTGGCGCCGATTTCCCAGTTCTGGAGGTCCGGTATCTCCGCGATCGCCATACCGGGACGAACGGAATCTCCCACCTGGAACAACGGCATCACCATGCCGCTGAAGAAGAATCCATTGATGTTCGTGTTCGCTTTCAGCGCAACGTAGCCGCCGCGATGGGCCCGCAGGGTCATGGATTCGATGTTGCGCTTCGCCGTGGCCGCCTGCGATTCGGTCTTGCCGCGGCCGGCCTGCTGCACCGCCATGGCGGCGTCATTGGTCGCTTTGCGATTCGCCAGGTTGTGCTGCAACTGGTTGAGATGATCCCGCGCGGCATCCACGGCGAGATCATTTTGCTTGGCGGTGATCGCGGGTACGATGGGATTTCGGCGCGCCTCCAGTTGGGCAAGTTTCAGATCGGATTCCGCTTTCAGCAGGGCGTAGCGATCTTCCTCGTCCTGCGCATCGCCGAGCGCCTTGGCCTGGACGATCTTCTGATCGGCTTCGGCCAGGTCGGCTTCGGCCTCGCGCAGCTTGAACTCCTGCTCGGTGGTATCGAACTGCGCGACCACATCGCCGGCTTTCACGGGTTCACCGGTCTTGCGCAGCGAGACGATGTGCAGTTCGGAACCGCCCATCATGGGCGCCGTCAGTTCGTCCGGGTTGGTTCCGCGCAGATCGCCTTTTGCGGTAATCGAGAGGCTGAGGTCGCCCCGCTTTACCCTGGCGGTCGGCACCGTGGGGACGGCGGGGGTGATCAGGGCGCGGTAAGCGCGGAAACCATACCACCCTAGCGCGGCCAAGCCGGCGGCGAGAATGAATCCGGTGAAAAGACGCCGGGGCAGTTTCGACCGCTTTGGAACGGGCTTGTGCGCCTGCAAGGCTGACGGCGTGGGAATGGTCGCCGCACTCATTGCGGGTTCTCCTTGGGAGACTCGGCGTCTTTGGGCGGCTCGGCCAGCGCTACCAGACTGCCGGCGGCAATGCCTTCGACGGCGATTTCATCCGGGTTGCGCGCGGTCACTTTCACCTCCACCGGGCGGTATCCGTCGTTCGTCTTAAGGTACACAACGGGTTTGCCGTGAAGCGCGAATAAGGCCTTCGCGGGAATGCTGATTGCGCCGGGGATACTGGTCTCGACGATATCCGCGCCGCCATTCATGCCGGGCCGCATACGCGGATCGGGTTTTTCGATCGATGCATAGGCCTTGAAGCTACTTGTGACCGGCCCTTCGTCGAAGCTACGCTCGGTGAGCGGACTGATGTAATCCAGTTTGGCGTGAAGAGTTTTCTCCGGGAAGGCGTCCACGCGGACCAGCACGGCATCGCCTGCGTTAATGCGCCCCCGGTCCACTTCTTCCACCTTACTTTCCATCTGAAGCGTCGAAAGATCGGGAATGTTGGCCAGGGCGCCGCCGGGCCAGGCGTGATCGCCCACCTTGAAAGGCTGCGCATTCATCCAGCCTTGCGAGTAATTGCGCAGGTAGTTGATGACGCCGTCGGTGGGGCTTTTCAATTCCATGAGTGACAAACGGTGTTCGGTGAGAGTGACCTGTGTCTGCGCGGCATCCCGCAGACGCGTGAGCGAAGCGATCTTGGCTTCGTCCGAAGCCTTGTGCAAATCGGTCGCGGCTTGCTGGACCTTCAGCTTTTCCTCCGCCATGCCGAGATCGATCTGGCTCTCCTGGCCTTTGATGGCGCTCACGATAGCCTGTTTTGAAACCTCCAGGCGGGCGGTCTCCACCGCATAGGTTGCATTGGCCGAATCGAGCTTGTCCTGATCGGCGGTGATTTTCGATTGCGCGACGGCCTGATCTAAAGAAGACTGCGCCTGCTTCAAATCCGCCGTCTTTTCCTTCAAGTCCTGCTGCGAACGGCTCGGATCGAACCGGATGACGACCTGCCCGGCTTTCACTTCGCTGCCTCCCGGCGCCAGCCAGATAATCTGCAAATCCGGAACATCGCGGGGCGCGGAGAGCGCCATGGAGCGGCTGGCTGTGAGTTCGCCCCGGCATCGTACGAGGACCAGGAAATCGCCTTTACGCGCGGGCGCCGTAGGTAGAGAGAGAACGGATCGCGACCGCTGGAACTCGCGCAAGGCGAAGCCGGAGCCGGCTAGGAGCACCAGGCCGATCGAGATGCGCAGCCAGAGATTGAAACGCCTGCTGAGTGTTCGGCTCATTGGATGTCGAGCGCCGCTGAAAGATCGGGCATCAGATGCGGATCTCGCTGGTCGAGCCGAAAGCGGGCGGAAAAGGTGCGCACGGAGCTATCCATCCCCGACGTGGCCACCGGGCTGGCCGATTCGAAGTGCGCCGTGAAGGAGAGATCGGGAAAGGCGTCGAGGTGCACCACCGCCTTCGCGCCGGGGACAAGCACCGCGCCATCCGGTTCGCCGACGTTGACGTCCACCTCCATGTCCCCGGGATCGAACAACTGCAGCAGCGCGGACCCCGGCCACAATTGATCGCCTTCCTGGGCGTGCCCCATGGACTGATTCCGGTAGACATTCTGCAGCGCCACCATTCCGTGAAGGGGCGCGTGCACCGATAGCTTTTGCAAGTTGCCGTTCTGCCTTTCGACGGCTATTTTCTGACGGTCTCTTTGCAGTTCGAGTACCCGAATCTCGGCGGCTTCGGCCGCGTCGTGGAACTTGTTCGATTTTTCGAGACTGGCCGCGTGAATCTGCGCGTCCTCCAGTTTCGCCGCGTTCTTTTCCTGCTCGATCTTGCTGAGGATGGGGCCCTTCTTGATTTCGATCTGCGCCTTTTTCAGATCGGACTGGGCTTGTTGCAGATCTGACGCGCGCTTTTCGGCGTTGCTTCTGTGCTCGGCAACCTTTTGTTCCACCTGGTGGGTGAGGTCGTCGAACTTGGATTGGACGTCGAGCAGGAGCTTGAGTTCGGCGGTTCGATCGAATTCCGCTAAAAGGTCACCCTCGCGCACGGTCACTCCGTTTTGGACGAGCCTGGCAAGCGTAATGCTCCCGCCCTGGCCCTGAATCTGAGGAACCTGAACGGTAACGGCGTGTACGGCCTGGATGGTGCCGGTGGCGCGGACCTTCACGGGCTGGGCGGCGACCGACCAGGTGGCCAGAAAAAGCACGATTCCGAAGGGCGTTTTGTTCACGGTTCCTATTAGTTTCCCACCAGGCTGTTAGCTCTGACGCGCCGCACAAGCAAAGCGTTTAGTGAAAGACGTTGAAGAGCGGGTTCAGTTAGTTAACACAGAAATTACCGTTTCAGTGAAAGCTCGAACCGAACACCTTCCGTCTTCTGTATCGCGGTGAGTATGACGGCAAGGTTCGCGGCGGAAGGGCTACCTTTTGGCCCCAGCATTCGCATCAAGCTCTTGGCGGGAATCTGCGTGTGTCTCTCAAGACCTGGAAATCCGACAGTCGCGTTGACGTAATCGCGCAGGACAGCCTTGCCGGTGGGAAGATCGCCGTTGAGGACGCACTCCACAGCCTCGCGGAGAAGAGCTTGGCGGAAGTCCTGGTCGCGTTGCGCCCGCGCTCGGATCGTTTGGCATCCTTTCCAGTCGGAAAACGAAGACGTCGCGACAGTTCAGTAAGTCTCCGAGACTGCGGTCCAGAGTGCGCAGAGAACCAAGCGGTTCACTTTCGGAGCACGGCCCGCAGACTTACCTCACTATCCTCAAGCACTTCCAGGTCTCTGTGCCACTCTGTTCCATCTGGGGCTTTTACTTCGATTTTGTGAAGACCCGCCGGAAGGCTGAAGACCGCCGGCGCATTTCCAACAAACCTGGCGTCGATCGTGATGTCCGCGCCGTCGATATCGGAAGTGATTGACACCTTTCCTTTCCCTCGATGCTCGGTCTGGTGGGCCGCGCCTGGCGAAGTCATGTTCGGATAGAAGCGGCCGAGCACCGAAAGCAAGTCGTTGGAACTCAGGGCAAATCCGATTCCTTGCAATGGCCGACCATCGCTGGAGACAAAAGGCTTTTGGGTCGTGATGCCAACAACGTCGCCGGCGCTGTTCAACAAAGGTCCACCGCTGTTTCCCGGGTTAATGGCCGCATCGGTCTGAATCCACGTCCCAGGCTCTCCCGGCATTGGCCCCACACCGCCTACGACACCCTTTGTGACCGAGTTCTGAAATCCTTTGCTCGGTGTACCGATCGCAACGACACTGCTGCCGGGTCGAACCGAAGCCGCATCCGCCAGTTGGAGATGAGGAAAATCGGAGCCTTCCAATTTCACTAATGCGATGTCGAGCGCGGGATCAATGTACACAACCTTTGCCTGAAAACTCTGCCCGTTAACACAGACCGCAGTCAATTCGCTTTGTCCCCTGGCGACGTGGGCATTTGTTACAGCAACTCCACTACTCCCAACGAGAAATCCTGATCCCGTCCCTTCGGCGGTTCGAAGCACTAAAACCGCAGGGCCTGCCAGACTGACAATTTCTTCTGTGGCCATCGGCGGCTTCAACGTTGCTGGGGCTGCGTTCGACAAGCTCACCTGAACGTTCCCGGTGAAAGCGGTGGCCGCCGTTTCGAGCTTGAAGTTGAAGCTGTCGGACTTTAGTATCCAAATATCCCCGTGGTTAACTCCGTTGAGGGTGACGAATGGCGTGGGCCCCTCAGCGAGATCGACCTCCTTCGTTAGGTACCCGCTCAAACTTAGTCGCAGGTGAATTTGGTGGCGAAGAAACCTGGTGAAGACCGACTTGCCTCCCTTAACGTAACTGCTTGGGATCTCCTCGCTGTATGGTGTAGTGCCGACGACGATGCCATCGAGTTCAACCGAGGCGCCAGCGGGTTGGCTAACGATTGTGAGGTACGTCTTGGCGCAAGCCGGACTCGATATAAAGGAGTCCAGCGCCACGCTGACAAGTACGAGACGCAATGCGATTCGGACAGATCACTGTGAACTGGGCCGCAAAGGCTACTCCTTAAATCGCTAGGGAGTGTAACACGCTGGCTTCGCTTCTTACTGGCCCTCGCTTTAGGGAACGGACTTTTCCTTTCCGCTTGCCTTGAAACCCTTTACCGGCGTGCTGCGAGAGGCTTGCAGTCAGTCGCGCGATAGGGTGCCCCTGCGATCACGTTCGTCGTGGTTTGCACCAACTGGAGCACGGCATACTGGTATCTCGCATTCTGCACCAACGGATGCTGCCGGAACGGCAGGACTTCGATGATCAGGACTTCGACGCAGCTCAGTAGGATTCGCTGAAACGATATGCTTTCGAGTGATGAGCGAAGTCACCATTGAGAAAGTCCCTTACGGCGGTTGGCCCAACTGCTTCCGGATCACAAACGGCCAAGTCGAGCTGATCGTCACCGGCGACATCGGCCCGCGCATCATGCGCTATGGATTCGTGGGCGGCCAGAACCTGTTCAAAGAGTATCCCGAGACGCTCGGAAAATCCGGAGAGCCGGAGTGGGTGTTGCGCGGGGGCCATCGCATCTGGGCCGCTCCGGAATCACACCCGCGCACCTACGCGCCTGATAACGGGCCTGTGGAGATTCATGTTTCAAAAGGCGTGCTGGAGGCGGTTCAGCCAGTAGAGCCAAGCACCGGTCTGGAGAAACGAATCCTCATTGATATGGAAGCCGCGTCGACCCGCGTCAAGGTGACGCATCGGCTGCGCAACACTCTCGCCTGGCCCATCGAGTTCGCGCCCTGGGCGCTGACCATGATGGCCCAAAATGGCGTCGGAATTACCGGCTTTCCGCCCCGGGGCAAACATCCTGACGTCTTGCCGCCCACTCACCCGCTGGTCATGTGGGCTTTTAGCGATCTGACCGACCGGCGCTGGACATTCACTAAGAAGTATCTAGTGCTCCGGCAGGACCCGAACAATCCCGAACCCACCAAGCTGGGTCATTTCAATCCACACACCTGGGCGGCGTACCTGTTGGGATCCGACCTTTTTCTGAAGCAGACTTTCAACGATCCGGCCCGCCGGTATGCCGATCGGGGCTGTTCCTTCGAGACCTTCACGCGCGATGACATGTTGGAACTCGAAACCCTGGGGCCGCTCGAAATGGTGGAACCAGGCGCATCGGTGGAACATGTGGAGTACTGGTCTTTACACCGGAATGTCACGATTGCAGAATTTTCTGATAAGGAACTGGACGGAACCGTACTGCCTCTATTACAGTCGTGAAGCGAAATTCGCGTTATAATACAAAGGTCTCGGACCCCTGTAAGTCCCGCAGATTAAGGGAGTTGTGATGCGTGTAACAGTGATAGGAACGGGCTATGTGGGCACGGTAACCGGCGTGTGCCTCGCGTATCTGGGGCATCAGGTGACCTGCGTCGATACCGACGACAAGAAAATTGCGCGCCTGCAACAACACGATATCCCGATTTACGAGCCTGGTTTGACGGAATTGCTGGCGCTCGCGGAGAAATCCGGCGGAATTGATTTTCGGACAGATTTGGCGGCCGCGGTAGCGGAGAGCGATGTCATCTTTATCGCTGTTGGAACGCCGCCACTTCCCACCGGCGAAGCCAATTTGTCGTATCTGGAATCCGCCGCGCGCAGCACCGGCGCTGCAATGGATGCCAGCCGGTATCGCGTGGTGGTGAACAAGTCGACCGTTCCCGTGGGTTGCGGGAACCTGGTGGAGACGTTGATTCGCGAAGGGATTCGCGATGGGAATCCATGGAAGGAAAGGGAGATCGGCTTCGGCGTCGCCAGCAATCCCGAATTCCTGCGGGAAGGTTCCGCGATTGGCGACTCGCTGTACCCGGACCGGATTGTGGTGGGAGCGCAGGAGGAAAGAACCATCAAGGTTTTGAAGGACCTCTACCAGCCCCTGGTGAAACAGCAGTTTGATCCGCCCTCATTCTGTCCCCGGCCGGCGGGCTTCCCGAAAGCGGTTCCGGTTGTGACGACCACGCTGACCAGCGCGGAGATGATTAAGTACGCGGCCAACGCGTTTCTGGCCATGAAGATCGGGTTCGCCAATGAGATGGCCAACATCTGCGAGAAGGTGGGCGCGGATGCGCCGGAGGTGATGACCGGCATTGGGCTCGATTCGCGCATCGGTATTTCTTTCCTGAATGCGGGAATCGGATGGGGCGGAAGCTGTTTTGGAAAAGATGTGCAGTCCCTCATGCACATCGCCGGGGACTACGGCTATCAGGCGCGACTGCTGGAGGCTTCTCTCGCTGTGAACCGCTTGCAGCGCCAGTTGGTGATCCAGAAGCTGCAGGAGAAGCTCTACATTTTGAAGGGCCGAACGATTGGACTTCTTGGCCTGGCGTTCAAGCCCAACACGGACGATCTTCGCGATGCGCCGAGTTTGCAGATTATCGAGCGCCTTCTCCAGATGGGGGCGCGTGTTCGAGCGTTCGACCCGATCGCAATGGACGCTTGCCGCGAGCAGTATGGCCACTTGAAGATCACTTACTGCGACTCCGCGATGTCCGCCGCGGAAGATGCAGACGCGATCGTGCTGGTTACGGAATGGCCGGAATTCCGCGATCTGGATCTGGGTCTGGTGAGCAAGCAGATGGCGCAGTCGATTTTGGTGGATGGGCGCAACCTGTTCGACCCCGCCGCCGCGCGCATCGCGGGCTTTGATTATTGCGGGATTGGCAGATCGGAAAACCTGCGTGGCAATGGCAAGCGTGGGGCCGCGCCGCGCGTCGCTTCGGTTTAGTTGCAGGCAGGCTCGCGCGCAGGCCTTCAATGTTGCGGTCGATGCTGGAGTGATCGTCCCAGTTGCGCTACTTCTTACCGCCGCTCCACTCCAGATACGTTTTCCAATCCGGCTGTCCCGGCATCTTCATCTGGAATTTACCCGACATCACCGCTGCATTCAGCTCATACACCAGCCGAAACTGCGGGCCGGGATGAACAGCTTCGGAAAGAAAGATGGCAGTCCCCGGCTTAGGCGAGGAGACGTCGTGAATCACATGGCCCTCATTGTCGAAATAGATGGCCTTCAGCGGCATACCGGGAGCGTCTTCGTAAACGTAGAGAAGATCTCCATGTTCGCAGTCGTAAGAGGCCGGTCCTTTACAGCCCGCCGTGCTGGTGCTGTGCCGCGCCAGAATGTGATTTCCTAATTCCGATCCGAAGGTATAGGTGCCCGCGGCGTTCACAGCACCGTTTTCAGCCGTTTTCGCATCCCACGTACCCTTCAGGAATTCGAGGGCTTTCCAATTCTCGGAAGGTTTGTCTTGTCCGAGAAGCGGCAGTGCGAGGATCAGAAGAGCAGATGCGATGTTCTCATGTTCGTTAGTCTTTCCTTTGTTCCGCGAATCCGCGCAACCGGTTTTCGATCTCCCCACGCGAGAGCACTTCCTGAATCGTGGCTAATGCCCACACGTGTCCGAACGGATCGCGCACCCACCCATAGCGGTCACCCCAGAACATATCGGTAGGAGGCAGGGCCGGCGACGCTCCATGATCGATCGCGCGCTTGTATGCCGCATCTACATCGGGCACCACCACCTGAAAGACGCAGGTCGATCCCGAAAGCGTCTCAGGCGACGCCAGTAGCGACCCTTCCACGCGTTCCCGTCGCTGGGCTGGTTCTTCTGTTGAAATCTGTACCAGCGATGACCAGACCTTGATGTGAATGTGTTCCCCCACCCCACTTGGTGAGGGAGAGCGATAGAGCACAACTGCCGAAAACGCGCTTTCGTAAAAAGGCCAGCGCTTCCGCCGCATCCCGAACTACAAGATGCGGGACAATGACGCCGGCGGCGGGTACGGATCCTTCAACTGCCATGCCGGCGTCCCTCTTTCCCGCCCGCTTTCGCGAATTCCCATGCGGGGCCGGATGGGTCGAAGAAGCGCCGGTACTGCGAAGACCAGTCGAGCACCGCCTTCAGAGGCGCTCCAGTCAGACGGTATCTCTGTTCCAGTCCCACGCGTTCTGACGCGACAAGCCGGGCGTTTCTTAACTGGCGGAGGTGTTGGGAGATTGCCGGCTGCGACATTTGGAACTCGGCAGTGATTTCGCTCACCGAGCGATTGGCCACAGACAGCAAGGCCATGATCTCCCGCCGGGCCGGATGTGCGATAGCCTTGAACACCGTGTCAGTTGCCGCCATAAGGGTTGTTGGATCTCTCAGTCTACATAAGAATTTACTTATATGCAACTCGGCTTTTCAGAAGGTGGGAAACTAAAGATTCAACCTCTTATGCCACGACGCCTGCACACCTGGAAAATCCGAACGCGTGAGCTCGCGCTTGGCGAAAGAACGCTCATCATGGGCGTGCTGAATGTAACGCCCGACTCGTTCTCGGACGGGAACCAATACCTGGACCCCGACCGCGCCTATGCGCGCGCCATGGAAATGGAGGAGCAAGGCGCCGATATCATCGACGTGGGGGCGGAATCCACGCGTCCCGGATCGCAACCCATCACGGCGGTTGAGGAACTGCGGCGTCTGGTTCCGGTGCTGAAGCGCCTGCGAGACCAGTTGTCGATCCCGGTCTCGGTGGACACTTACAAAGCTGAAGTTGCCGAGCGCGCGCTGGAACTGGGCGTCGAGATCATCAACGATCCCAGCGGTTTCACTTTCGATCCGCTACTGGTGAAGCCGGTGGTGGAATACAACGCCGGGGTGATCTTCAACCACATGCGCGGGAAGCCGGAGACGTGGGCGACGCTCGGGCCACTGCAGGATGTGATGGGCGCCATTGTGAAAGATCTGGACGCTTCCGTGAATCGCGCCAGGCGCGCGGGCGTGGACATGCTGCGCATCGTGGTCGATCCCGGTATTGGCTTCGGGAAGCGGCGGGAGCAGAATTCGGAGATTTTGGCGCGACTGGGCGAAATGGCCAAGCTCGATCTGCCCATTCTTGTGGGTCCTTCGCGCAAGTCGTTCCTGGCGCATCCCAGCGAGCGCGAGACGCTGTTTGCCACTGCGGGCGCGGTGGCTGCGAGCGTGCTCGGCGGAGCGCATATCGTCCGCGTGCACGATATTGTCGAGATGAAGGCCGTTTGCGCGATCGCGGACGACGTGCTTCATGCGATGGAACGGCGCGCCGAGCAAACCCGTGAAGCGGAAGCGGAAAAGCCGGTGCGTAAATCGAAGACTTTTGTAGCGGCATCTTCACCGGAAGTGCCTGCCGTGCGGCCTCCGGTGCGACCGCCGATGATGCCGCGGCCCGCGGCGCCACGCCCGGAAGCGCCACGCCCGGAAGCGCCACGAGCGGAAGCGCCGCGGCAGGAATTTCGCCCGGCAGCGCGGCCACGACCGACCGAGCCACGGGAAGATAGGCCGGAACACAGGACAGAACACCGGCCGGAACAGCGCCCCAACAATTTCAGCCGTCCGCCTCGTCCCTCCGACCGTCGCGATGGGGATCGCCCGCGAACGTTCGAAGGGCGTCCGCGGCCATCGGGCGATGGTGCACGGCCTTTTGAGAATCGGCCGCCGCGTTCGTCGAACGGAGGCCCGCCGCGCTTCCCGCCGCGCTCCAATGACAGGCCGCAGCGCTCGAACAGTGGACCGCCGCGTTGGAACGACCGGCCGCCACGCTCAAATAGTGGGCCGCCGCGTTTCCCGCCTCGTTCCGATGACAGGCCGCAGCGCTCCAATGACAGGCCGGCGCGAACGGGCGCGGGCGCACCACGTTCGGGTCCGCCGAGGGAATCTTCTGGAAACGATCGCGCGCCGCGCGAGTGGACCCCGCGACCACCTTATCGGGGTAAGGGTCCGCGTCCCGGCGGTCCTCCTCCGCGCGGAGGGTCGCGTCCGGGTCCGCGTTCCGGCCCTCCGAACCGCGGTCCCAGTTCCGGCAAGCGAAAATAAATCCGCGTGACGCTGCTCACCTTCACCTTGATCGTCGGCGCGGCATCACTTCTGGCTGGTCTGCTGGGCGCATTGACGGGTCTCGGCGGCGGTGTGGTCATCGTGCCGGTGCTGGCCATTGCGATGCACGTCGATTTGCGCTATGCCATGGGGGCGTCGCTGGTATCCGTGATCGCGACCTCATCCGGCGCGGCCGCCGCGTATGTGCGCGAAGGCTTCTCCAACATTCGCATCGGCATGTTCCTTGAAGTGGCCACCACTCTTGGCGCGGTCTTGGGCGCCTACCTTACCTCGCACATGCCCAAGCCGGCGATTGGAGTGATTTTCGGCGTCGTGCTCCTTTACTCCGCGTGGGCGTCGATGCGCGGCCATAAACCGGGTTCCCAGGATGCGCCCAGCGATCCATGGGCTCAGAAGCTCCGGCTGGAAGGCGACCTGCCGACGCCGGCCGGTCCGCGCCATTATCACGTCTACCATTTGGGATTCGGATTCAGCCTGATGGGTGTCGCCGGCATTCTTTCAGGACTTCTTGGAATCGGCTCCGGCGCGCTTAAAGTACTCGCCATGGATCGCGTGATGAAAATTCCATTCAAGGTTTCGAGCACCACCAGCAACTTCATGATCGGCGTCACGGCGGCAGCCAGCGCGGGGCTCTACCTGCATCGCGGTTATATCGATCCTGGGCTGGCCATGCCGGTGATGCTCGGCGTTCTGGCGGGATCTCTGGCCGGGGCAAGAATTCTGGTGAAAGCGCGTGTCAGGACGTTGCGTATTGTGTTTAGTTTCGTGATCGCGGCACTTGGGGTGCAAATGATCTATGAAGGGCTAACCGGCCGCCTGTGACAAAGACCGAGATCAACGTTGACGACATCGTCTCCTCTATCCTGCGCACCGGCGTCATCGTATCCGCGCTGATCGTAGCGGCGGGCGGAATCTGGTACCTCGCGCAGCATGGCGCTCAATTGCCGGCCTATGCGCGTTTCGCGTCTGAACCGAGCGACTTACTCTCGCCGCGAGAGACACTTCGGGAAGCGGAGCATTTCGACAGCCAGGCAATCATCATGGCCGGCCTGCTGGTTCTGATCGCCACGCCGATTCTGCGCGTGGCTTTCTTGGTATTCGGATTTGCGCTCGAAAAAGACTGGACCTTTGTGGGGGTCGCTGCTTTGGTTTTGTCGGTGCTGTTATTCAGTATTGGCCACTAAGCGGATTTAATGCCCGGCCGCCGCGGCGGTTGCTTTGGCCAGACCGGCGCGGGTATCCGCGGCGTGCGCCGCACCGGCCAGAAAGGTCAGACCGCTTGGGTTAGAGGTTGGGTTACTCATCTTCGCCGCACGCACTACATCCTCACTTGCACTGGCTCGCAGAAAGCCTCTTAAAAATTGCTCGGCCACATCGCCGGTGTTCAATCCCGTTTTGCCTCCGTCGAGTACCGTGGGGGCGAAGTACGGGTGGTTGATCCCGAGACGTTTCGACTCTTCAAAAACGATGAATCCGACTTGTTGCTCGCGATCCGTCGAGAAACTCTGGAGATCGCCCAGGCCGATGAGAAGAAGACGCCGGGCGGGAATCGTACCTGGCTTTGGCGCGATGAGGAGCGTCTCTCCGAGATTCCCGGCGAATAAGCTGTCCTTGCGAATCCTGGTGAGCAACCCTCCCAGCTTCTCATCGATCTCACGGAGCGAGCCTTGAAACGCCGTTCCCGGACCTGAGTGGAATAGACAGATGACCTGCAACTCAGTTTTGGTTACCGCCGGGCTGGCCACGAGGACTTCGACAGAAGGCGTCTGCGCCGCCAGGGAAGCGGAAACGAGGAGTAGAGCAAGCCGCCGCACTTTAGAGGAAAAAACCCATTGCGCCCAGTACAAGTCCAATAATAGCCGCGATGCCGCCCACAACCGGAAACAGTTTTTTCTTGGAGATAAAGAACATGGACATCATCACGACGCTGATTTCCAGCAAGCCTTCAGCAAAATCGAACTTCAGAGCCTTCTCTTCGATGGAGGTCGAATCCTTCTCGATCTGCTCGGCTTCCGATTGCGACTTCCTGGCGCGCTGGTCGTACTTGATCTTATCCGACGCGTAGCGCGCCAGATTCTTCTGGGTGTCCGCATTTGATGGCAGCGCGTTGAGAATGTCTTCGCCCAGCTCCAGGTCATGGAACTTCATGCGCTGGGCCTCGTAGTAGTTCCATTTATCGTTCGCGTCCGTCTTCAGCAGCACCGCCTCGGTGTGGGTCCGATGCGAGGCGATGCTCACGATGGCCAGTAACATGGCGATCAAGGCGGCAAGTATCCCAACGGTCCGGCTCAGCGGATCGGATTCGTGGTGTTCGTGATGTATTTCTAACTCGGCCATGCGGAAATCACCTACGCGGTTGTCGTAACACCTTCCGGCAGAAGCTCGCCTTTTTCTAAATGGCGAACCCTGGTGGCGAACTTGGCCGCATGCGGATCATGGGTCACCATGACCACGGTTTTGCTGTACTCCTTATTGAGTCTGGAGAGCATCGTCAGCACATCGTCAGCCGATTGCGCATCGAGGTTACCCGTGGGCTCATCGGCGAGAATCAATTGTGGATCGGTGACGATGGCGCGCGCGATGGCGACGCGCTGTTCCTGGCCGCCCGAAAGCTGGCGGGGAAAATGCCCGAGCCGGTCTCCCAGACCCACCAGCTTGAGCGCGGTGGTGGCGTGTTCGAGGCGCTCGGCTTTCTTCAGGTTCGTCAACTTCAACGGGAGCTCCACATTCTCGAGCGCGGTGAGGACCGGAATCAGATTGAACTGCTGGAAGACAAACCCCACATGCACGTTGCGCCAGTGGGCGATCTGCGTGTCGGATAGCCTGTTGAGGTTCTCGCCGAGAACTTCGATCTCGCCGCCGGTGGATTTATCCATCGCGGCAATGAGATGCAACAGCGTCGACTTACCGGAACCGGAAGGACCCATGAGAGCGACAAACTCGCCGCGGTGGATCTCGATGTTTACGTCCTTCAGGGCGATGACATGAAACTCATCCCGGATGAACTCCTTGGTCAACTTATTGGTGCGGATGACTACTTCGCTGCTCTCGCTCAATTTGGTCTCGCTCAATCTGGCTTTCTCCTAGGAACGCGCTTCGACGCGCGCGCCATCTTTCAAATCCGCCGGCGGGTTCACAATCAAATCTTCCCCGCCAATCAAACCTTCCTTAACCTGCACGCCGCTCGACGAAGTCGGGCCGGTCTTCACGGTTCTGCGCAGGGCCTTGCCGTCGAGAACAACAAACACAGAATCGTTCCGTACCGCTGCCACCGGAACATAGATTAACGGCAAAGGTGAACTCGCACTGGAAACGGGAGAAGGTTTCTCGTCGGAAAGAAACGCGACGCTGGCATTCATCTCCGGACGCAGATGGCTGTCCGGGTCGAGAACCTTCACCTTTACCTGCACCGTAGCCTTCGCGCGGTTCGCTTCGGGCGACATTTCTTCAATGCGTCCCTTGAATTTCAGATCGGGGAAGGAATCGACGGTGATCACGCCGGGCTGACCCATGTGCAGCTTCGCGAAGTCATTCTGCGCGATGTCCAGCTCCACCTGCAGGTCATTCAGATCCGCCAGAGACACCACATAGCCCTTGGCGCCCTTATCGCCCACCATACTGGTGGTGACGAATTCCCCCTTCTCAACGGCGCGCTCCAGAATGGTGCCATCAACGGGAGCGCGAATGAGCGTGTTATCGAGCTGGGTTTGGGCGTAGGCCAGAGCTCCGCGAGCCTGTTCCACCTGTCCGCGCAGCGAATTAATTTCCTCGACGCGGGGCCCGATCTTAGCTAAGTCGTAGGTCTTCTTGAGTGAGTTGACCTTGGCCGCGGCATTATCGTACTTAGCCAGCGCGTCATCATAAGCCTGCTTCGAAAGCACCCCTTGCGTGGTGAGCGGGCGGGTCCTATCGAGAGTGACTTTGGCGTTCTCCAGATCGGATTGCGCCTGCTTCCAATTTGCTTCGGCTACTGCGATTTCTTCGGGACGGGAGCCGTGTTCGGCTTCTTCCAGCTTGGCTTGCAGGGAATCGGCGTTTCCCTTGGCTTCCTGAACCTGGGCGCGATACTCATCGTCTTCGAGGCGCGCCACCACTTGACCGGCCTTGACGTGATCGCCCTTTTCGACGCCGATATAATTCACGCGGCCCACCACTTTGGCGGCCACTTCGATATTGTGGTGCGCCACGATGTAACCAGTGGCGTTGAGGACGACGGCGTCCATGGCCCCCGGCGATCCGGATTGCAGGGCCTTCACGCGAACGATCTCCACGGGGGTTGCGGCGTTCAGCTTGGTATAGGCGAAACGGGTGAGGCCGAGCACCACAAAGAGCAGAACGCCGCCGATGATCCAGCGCGTGGCCCATTTAGACGGCTCGGGTCCAGCCGGTTTACCGCGGTCGATGCGAAGACTCTTGAGTTCTGCGTCCATATTGAATTACTTAGACTTCCCGTAAAGCCACCAGGATTTGTTTTGTCGCCGCGTTCCGCGCCGGGAAGAATCCGCCGAGGGCTCCGAGCAGCATTGCGAACCCCAACCCCGCCAGCATGATCAGCGGAGAGATGCGCAATGCGAACGATGTCTCCGAGAACGTGACGAAGTTGCCAATCCCTGTGGTCAAGCCATTCAGCGGCAGCACCAGCAGGCAGCCGATCAACCCGCCGAAGGCCGCCAGTAAAACCGATTCGATGAAGAAACTCAGCAGAATGCTGGACCGGGAAAACCCGAGCACGCGCAATGTTCCGATCTCTTTGGACCTTCGCGAGACGGCCGCGAACATGGTATTCATGGCGGCGAAACTGGAGCCGACGGCCATGATGATGGCGACGAACCCGCCCAGGAATTTGATGGGCGCCGCCGAAACCGATTGCTTATCGTAGTACGCGCGCTCGGAAATGGCATCGAGGTTCAGCCGCTGATCGGTCTTGATCGCGTTCACCAGGGCGGCGGCGGAAACCGCGTCAGTGGCCCTCACCAGCGCGGAGCTGGGAAAATCGAGACGGTTGTAATCGGCGGATACGAGGTTCAAATCGCCGAAGATCTCGCTATTGGTTGCGGACTGCCCGGCATCCATCACGCCCACCACCTTCCAGTTGCTGCGGCCGAAGCGCAGGGTGTTCCCAAGCTTTGCGGCCGGGAATCGCTTGGCGATCGACGCGCCGACAACCACTTCATTGCGGCCTTGCTGGAACCAGCGGCCGCCGCTCTGAATGGTGAGCCCGTGCCGCAGATCGATGCCGGTCTGTGTCAAGCCCCGGATATTCACATTAATCCCGTCGGGCGCGTCTACACTCGCCAACTGGATTACGGTCACCATCTCCAAAGAAACCAGAGGCTCGCCTGTGGCATCTCGCGCGATGCCCGGCAGGGCGCGGATGTCCTGATATTGCTGGCGCGAGACCACGCTGGTGAGCTCCGCGGTGGACCCCCGGCGGAGCACCATAATGTTCAGTGGATCTCCGGTGGATGCGAGCGCCGAGTCGAGTCCGTTGACTAGGCCCATCACGGAGAGCAGAACGGCCACAGTCAGCGCAATTCCGAGCGCCGTCATGATGGTGGTGGTCTTGCGGACAATCAGATTGCGAACGTTATAGGAGACGGGAACGGCCATAGATTAATCCGTATTTCTCAAAGCCGAAAGAATGGGAATGCGCGATGCCTGGAAAGCGGGAATATAGGCGCTGACCAGTCCGATGAAGGCCGCGACCGCGACGCAAAGGAAGGCCACCGGAGTTGTGATGTGCAAGGTGTGCAATTGCTCCATGTAGTCCGGCCCATGGCGCAATCCAGCGGCCAGCAGGTCCGCCAGAAACACGCCGATGACCCCGCCGGCAGCGGATATGAGAATGGCTTCACCCAGAATGATTCCGAGCACCATGGCGTTCGTGAATCCAAGAACTTTCAGAACGCCGATTTCGCGAATTCGTTCGCGCACGGACATGGCGATGGTGTTGGCCGAGACCAGAAGGATCGTGAAGGTGACGGCGGCCGAAACAACCATCAGGAAACCTTTCACATTGCCCAGGAACGCCGCGAAGCTGAGGGCGAACGCACTCTCGGTTTCCGTCTTTGTTTCTTGCGGCGAGTTGGCGAACATGGCGTCCACGGCCTTCTCGATGCGCGGTACATCGTCGGCCGTGTTTGCGAGGACGTAGAAGATCCCGACATTTCCCTTGCGCCGGTCGGGCAGGCCCTCTTCGATGTAAGCCTTGTCGAAATAGAAGACTCCGTTGTCGATGGGCGCGTCATAGACGCCGCGTACGGTGAAGTCCAGATTTCCGGGGTAGATGTCGCCGATCAGCGTCATGCGGTCCCCGTCTTTCAGCTTCAGCTTGTCGGCGAGTTCCTTCCCGATGATGCACCCGCGGCGGTCATGCAGGAAAGCGGCCTTCTCTTCGTCCGAGAGTTTCATCTCCGGCCGAATCGTGAACAGCTTATCGGCTTCGGTGGCGAATCGTGCGAACTGATGCTCCGGCTTGTCGTCGATATAGGTGCCGCCATACCAGTTGGCGACCATCACTTCATGCACGCCGGGGAGTGCTTTGATTTTCGGTTCGTACGCCTGCGGCATGGTGGCGGCGAGGCCCACTTTATTGCGCGTCACCAGGCGTAAAGCCTGTTCGGGCGCTCCGTCACTCAAGTAAAACGCCTGATAGACAGCCATGAGAATACCCAGCAGACACAGCGACGCTCCGATGCTGAGGATGGTCAGCGTGGTGCGGCGGCGGTTCCGCCAGCAGTTCTTGACGATCAGCGGAAAATTCTTAAACACGGTTCACCTATTCTAGTCGAAGAGCAGCACAGGTTTCTATACGGAATGAGCCCGAAAAACGTTCAAGAGTTAGACGAAGTTTTCATGCGGCAGGCACTGACGCTTGCCCGCGACGCCGGGCGCGCGGGCGAGGTGCCCGTGGGCGCGGTCCTGGTGGTCGCGGGTGAGGTGCTGGGGCGCGGCGGAAACTCGCCCATCGGCCATAACGATCCGACGGCGCATGCCGAAATTCTCGCGCTGCGCGAGGCGGCGCGCGCCCTGGCAAATTATCGTTTGCCGGATGCGACGTTCTACGTAACGCTGGAACCGTGCGTAATGTGCGCCGGCGCGCTGGTCAATGCCCGCGTAGGCCGGCTGGTGTTTGGCGCGCGCGATCTGCGGTTCGGCGCGGTGCGGAGCAAATTCCGTCTGGCGGATTCGGATCTTCTGAATCACCGGGTGGAAATTGTGGAAGGCGTTTTGGGCGCGGAATGCGGTGAGCTGATGAAGGCGTTTTTTGAAGCCCGGCGATAAGCGTTGCTACTCCTCCTCGTCGCGCATTTCGGCCAGAGCCTTTTCCACTTCCTCAAGCGGCACGAAATTTCCCACGCCGATTCCGGGGCAGTAGGCCTTGGTGGCCTTCCAGTCGTCCTCATCCTGCAGCAGATCGGGCCAGAAAGGGAACGTGCGGCACTGGGTGGGCTTCGCGGGATGGATGCCGCAACCGCCAGTTTGGAGGAAGTGGCATTGTGAACGCGCGGGCTTGCGCAGGCGGATCAGTCGCTGGGTGCGGTATATATATTTTTTTTCGAACGCTGCGCTTGAGAGCCCCAGAAACGCCGCCGCCCGCGTCACGTCCGCTTCCGTGAGATACACATAGCCCTTCTGGTTGCAGCAATTGATGCAGCCGGGCTGGCAAGTGAAACGGATGCGGGCCGGGTTAGGCAGCATGCAAAGGCTCGTAAAGGGCGAAAACGGCGGCCTGGGGGTCCATCAAAACGCTGACCGTTCCCACGTTGGGCATCGCCACCGGCGGCAGGAAAGCGTGCGCGCCCAGATCCTCAGCCTGCTGGGTGAGCCGGACGCAGTCAGTCGTTTGGAAATAGATCAGCCAGTGGGGCGGCGCGTTCGGGTCCCGGTCGGACTGGGATTGAATTCCTCCAATGAACTCCTCGGCGTTGCGGATATGAAGGTAGCCGGCCTCCTTGCCTTGGCCGGCCTGGATGGACCAGCCAAAAACCGTCTCGTAGAATTCAGCGGCTTTCGCGGGTTCAGGAGTACTCAAGTCGGCCCAGCAGAATGCGCCTTCCTCGTTTCTGGCGGTGGCGCCGGTGGGATCCTGAATCACGGCCATGCGGCCGTAGACAAATACGTCGAACGGGCTTTTGATCACCTTGCCGCCCGCGTCCGCCGCTCTGCGGACCGTTTCCTCAGCGCTCTCGACCGCGATATAAAGATCCCAGTGAGGGGGAATGCCCGGGACCTGGGTTCCAGGGCCGACGCGGTAGCAGCCCGCTATGGGCCTTCCGTCCAAGTCAAACATGGTGTAGATTTCGTTCGGGCCGAGAGGGTTATCCTGGGCGTTCCATCCGAACAAATTCCCGTAGAATGCTTTGGCGGCCGGCTGTTGGGTGGCGCCCAGTTCCATCCAGCAGAAGTCGCCGGGTTTGTGTTCGCTCAAAGTCGCCATGGGCGGAGTATACCGGAAACGTGCTAGAAATGCATGCAGGCACTTGCATGTCCACGCACAAGCGCGTTCTGGCCGCGGCTTTTCAAGTTTTTTCGGAACATGGTCTGACGGCGACCACGAAAGAGATTGCTCGGGAAGCACGCGTGAATGAGGTCACGCTCTTCCGGCAATTTGAAAGCAAGCAGAATCTGGTGGCCGCCGTGACGCTCGAGATGCTGCGGCACCAGGCGGAATCGCTGGCCCGCATCGATCTGGAGAATCCGGATCTGCGGCGCGACGTCACGCGGATCGCCAAAGCCTACGACCGGTCCGTGAGCCGCTATATGGGATTCATTCGCGCGCTGATCTCGCAGCCGGGCAAGCCGGATCTGCGCGACCGAATCACAAGCGAAGCGATCGATTGCTTCCGCACGCGCTTCAAGGCTTATCTGGAACGTGCCCAAAGCCTCGGCTTGGTACGAAAAGGCCGGGTGCGCAAGATGGATTTCTCCGTCGCCATTGACGCCTTCATCGGCATGATTTTTCTGGGGGCGCTGCGGCGCGACTTGCGGCGCCAGCCCTATTCGCGCGCGAAGTATCTGGAAATGTGCGTCGAAATCTTTCTGTCCGCATTGCTGCCGGGAACATGCGAAAATGCAAGTGATCGCTTGCATGGCCGCGCGCGCGATAAAACCTAAATGACGGAGTGGAAACCAAAGCACAACCAGTGGGCGATCGCCCTCACCGTCACCCTTGCCACGTTCATGGAAGTGCTGGATACTTCCATTGCCAATGTCGCGCTGCCCCACATCGCCGGGTCGCTGGGCGCGACACCGGACGAATCCACCTGGGTGTTGACCAGTTATCTGGTTTCAAACGCCGTCATTCTGCCCATCAGCGCGTGGCTTGCGACGGTGTTGGGCCGCAAACGATTCTATATGAGCTGCGTGGCCATTTTTGGATTGAGCAGCGTGTTGTGCGGCGCCGCTCCCACGTTGGGAATGTTGATCCTGTTCCGCATTCTTCAGGGCGTGGGCGGCGGCGGACTCGCGCCCAGCGAGCAAGCCATTCTGGCCGATACCTTTACGCCGGCGCAACGAGGAATGGCGTTCGCGGTCTACGGCATGGCTGTGGTTGTGGCTCCCGCGATCGGACCCACCATTGGCGGATGGATTACCGATAACTTCAGTTGGCGATGGATCTTCTATATCAACGTCCCGGTGGCCATCGCGTCCTTGTTCCTCACACACCGGCTGGTGGAAGATCCGCCGTACCTGACGGAAGTCCGCAAGAAGGCATCCGGCATCAAGGTGGATTACATTGGTCTGGCGCTGATCACAGTTGCCGTGGGCTGCCTCCAGGTGGTTCTCGATAAAGGTCAGGAAGCGGATTGGTTCTCAGCATGGTGGATCACTACATTCGTTGTGGTGGCCATCACTTCATTGACGGTCTGGATTTTCTGGGAGGCGCGGCATCCTTTTCCCATCGTCAACGTGAAGCTGTTCAAGAAGCGCAATTTTGCGGTCGCTATGTTCTTTACGTTCATGCTCGGCATGGTTCTGTTTGGGACCACCGTGATTATTCCCCAGTTTCTGGAAGTGCTGTTGGGCTATCCGGCGGTGAAGGCCGGCGAGGCGCTGGCGGGCGGGGGATTGGCCATGCTGGTGATGATGCCGGTTTCGGGGATGCTGGTTTCGAGGATGGATCCGCGTCTGATGATGGCGTGCGGATTCGCTGGAACCGCTTCGTCGCTCTACTTCATGACCACGCATTGGACCCTGGGCCTGGACTTTCACACCGCCTTTATGATGCGAACCTTGCAGGCCGTGAGTCTACCGTTCATCTTTCTGCCTTCGAATACCCTCGCGTATGTCGGGGTGGCGCGCGAGCAGAATAATCAGGTGTCCGGCATGAACGCGTTCGTGCGTAACATCGGTGGAAGTATCGGCATCGCCATGATCACTACGCTACTCACGAGGCAAGGTCAGAAACATACAAGTTATCTGGCATCACACGCGATTCCCGGTTCCGCGGCCTTCGATCAAATGGTGAACGGGTTCTCCTCCACTTACCGGCATGGGGGCAGCGGACCCGGTCTGGCAACGCAGCAGGCCTACGCGCGCGTCTACCAGATGATTGAAGGTCAAGCTTCGGCGATGGCCTATGTGGATGTGCTTTCGTACATGAGTATCCTGGTGGCGATGCTGATTCCTTTTGTGCTGCTGATGCGCCGCGGGAAACCGGGTGGTGCGGCTCCCGCGGCGCATTAGATCGACTACGGGACCACCGTGGTCCAGATATTTAATCGATTGCTGTTGTCATCTACGGCGACGAGCCGGATGGTTCCCCAGCCGATGGTGCTGGACGCCAGGCCGAATGCGCCGCCGTTGTTGGGGTCGACCGACATCTGGTTCAGGAACTGGCCCGTGGCGCTGTACTCGACAAGCTCGCTCGGCTGGTTCGGATCGACATTCGAACCGTCGCTATTGGCGATGAGGAAGTGGCCGTCCGGGATGATGCCGATGTCCAGGGGTCCATGGAGATGCGTGGAGTCCTGGAAGAAGAGCGTGGCAGCGACCGGGGTGCTGTGCGGCTGAGTTGCGGTAGGGATTTCATAAACCGCGTTATCCACTGAAGACGTGACGTAGAGGGTATCGTTCGTCGCGCTATAGACGAGGCCGGCAGGACCAAGTTCCAGCGCGGCCGGATCGGACCGGTGATTGAAGCCGCTGGCGAGAACGAGATCGGTGGCGCTGAGCGAAGTCGCCGTATAGGTGATGTCAATTCGTGAGACGACGCCGCTGAGTACGTTGGAAAGAAATACGTGGGCCGTCCCGGAGACGCCGTTCCCGTTGTCGGCAATGGCCATGCCCCAGGGGCCGTCGACGGTATTTGAATTGCCGAAGGTGCCGAGGAATTGTCCGCTGCCATTCAATACGGCCAGCCTACCCGGTTGCGCGGTTGCCGAAGTGCCGTCGGCGGTGGGCAGGTTTCCGACGAGCACGACGCCGTCGGAAAGCACGCCGATGGCGGCGCTGAGCCCACTCTGGTTGGCGGGTGCGGTGAAGAAAGTAGTTACATTGCCGGACATGTCGACGCGAACTACCGTGCTGCCGGTGCCTTGCAGATTATTCGAGTTATTAAAGTTTGAAACCAGGATGTCGCCCGGTTGGAGAGCGCCCATGGCGACGGTCTTCGGTGCGATCACAACTCCGTAAGGGTTTACGTCCCCATTGGAGGGCACGGTGGAGACCGATGGCGGCAGCAGCGGGAAGATACTTTGGGTGGTTTGCGCTGAGGCCAGCGTGCCCGCGAGCGTGGCCATCAAAGAAACCGTTGTGAGGGCGGCGGACTTGAGCGACTGGCGGATCGATTTGCGCCGCAGGGACGAAATGCCCATCAGTAGCAGGCCGGCCGTGAGCAGAACCCATGCGGAGGGCTCCGGCGCTACGGTGGCATTCAGGTTGTCGACAGCGAAGTCCGGCGCGGTGGAAGAAATCACAACGTTGTTGAAAGCGGCGCCGCTGAAGTCGATGGCGGCTTCGGGGAATTTGGATCCCGTGATGAACATTCCGGCGGCCGAGATGGACCCGACATAGGTCGAATTGTCATAAGCGCTCACGGTGAATTGCGACGGCGTGTTGAAATCGGCCGTAGCGAAATCCAGCGACAGCGACGACAGAACCTGGCTGAAACTGACGTCAAGCGAGAGATTGTCCTTTCCGGCCGGTCCCGGATTGCCTAGAACATTGCCGGTGAGGGTCGCGAAGATGCTGGGGAACACGACGAATCCTCCGGGGTCAGCCGAGCTCGAAAAAGTGGCGGAGAGGCCGTTAACTGTGTTGGTGAAGTTCGTTTCCGTGCCCAGGGTCACGTTATCGAAATTGAAAATGGTGGACGCGTTCGCCGCGGCGCACAGGAATGCCGGGGCAATCGCCAGCGGCAGTAGTCTTTTGAGATTCATGAATAAGCTCCTTCTTCGGCTTGTAAGCGACGTTTGAAGGAGAAAACTTGCAGCGAGTTTAGATTTTTGTGAACAGGGTACGTTCGGTGCCGGTGAGTAAGCCTTTGCGGTAGGCTTCGGCGAGGGTTTCGATGGATTCCGGGCTGAGCGGTTCAACCAGCCGGAGCTGCCCGCTTGTTTTTACGACTGACTTCCGCTCGAGTTCGCTGCGCGCCGGGGCTACACGCTCCGCGAGTTCGGCAAGTTCGCTGTACCACTGGCTGGCTTCGCAGGCTCTGACCTGGTTTTCAGACTGGTCCCGATTCGGGCGCTCCTTCAATCGCGCGATCCCAGACGCGCACATCTTGAGGCTACGCTGAATTCTTCTCTGAATGCGCGCCATGGTAGCAACGTCTTTCGGGGACTGAAGATTCTGCTGGATCTGTTTGTAACGATCGAGACGCCAGATGTAATCGACCATGTGTTGGACCATCTGGGTCTCGAGAAAGCTGTTGGGACGCATCTCTGTAAAGGTTCGTGCGCCGAGAGATACATATTCCGCAAGGTCTTGCGGCGTGAAAAGAATGCTTTGCCCCGTGAATTTGCTCTTGAAGGCGATCAAGCCAATTTCCCGGCGCCCCGTGATCAGGCGGAGGCGAGTTGCGGCTCGCGTAATCTGTGCGTCGGAAATGGATTGCAGCAGATCTTGTTCTGGAATATTCATAAGCGTTGCTTCCCTGCCTTAGCAGTAGCATGGGATTCATGCAGGAACCGTGAGTTTTGCGGTAAGTGATTGCGAACGTTGAGTCGATTCTTATTTTCTGGCCGTGATATCGGAGGATGACCATGCCAAATTTCAGGATTCTTTCTATTGTCGTATTGAGTTTACCGATGCTATCGATTCCGGCCGCGGCCGGCGAATGTGAGTCCCTGGAGCACGTGGCGCTACCGCACACGACGTTGACCGCGCAGATGGTTGCGCCAGGTAAGTTCACCACCGCGTATGGCGATGCGATCGAGGGTCTGCCGGCTTTCTGCCGTGTGGCCGGAGTGATTCAGCCCACGACAGATTCGTATATCCGGTTCGAGGTGTGGCTGCCGTCGGCGGGTTGGAATAACAAATATCTGGGAGTCGGCAACGGCGGCTTCGCGGGCGAGATCGATTTCAACCAGATGGCCGATGTGCTGAAGCGAGGCTACGCGACGGCGGCTACCGATACGGGGCACGAAGGCGATTCGGTGGATGCGAGTTGGGCTTACCGGCATCCCGAAAAGGTGGCGGATTTCGGGTATCGCGGGTTGCACCTGACGACGGAGAATGCGAAAACGCTGGTGAAGGCGTTCTATAGCCACCCGCTGGAGCACTCTTATTTCGACAGCTGTTCCGATGGCGGGCGCGAGGCTTTGGTGGAAGTGGAGCGCTTTCCGGAGGATTTCGATGGCGTGCTGGCGGGCGCTCCGGCGTATTTTTGGACGCACCTGGTAGCGTCCGGCGTTCCGCGGGCGCGGATTCTGAGGAATCCGGCGGCTTATATCTCGGACATCAAAGTACCCGCGATCAGCGCGGCCGTGAATGCCGCGTGCGATGCGCAGGATGGGGTGAAGGACGGAATCATCAACGATCCGCGGGATTGCCACTTCGATCCTGCGGTGCTGTTGTGCAAGGGTCCGGAAACGCGTAACTGCCTGACTGCGCCGCAAGTGGAATATTTGAAGAGTTTGTATGCCGGCGCCGCGGGCTTCCCGGGGCTGATGCCGGGCGCCGAGGGGGGATCGGGCGGATGGGGGACATGGGTGTTGGGCAGCGCACCAGGAGATGGCTTGGGCTACGCTTTCGTACAGAATTACTTCCGGTACGTGGTTTTTGACGACCCGGCGTGGAATCCATTTACGGCGGATGCGGGAGCGGCTCTGCGGGCGGCGGATGAAAAGACCGCGCGAACGCTGAATGCGACCGATGCGGATCTCAGCCGGTTCCAGGCTCGCGGCGGCAAGCTCATCCTGTATCACGGGTGGAACGATCCGGCTATCCCAGCGCTGAGCACGGTTCGTTACTACGAAAGCGTGGTTTCGAAGATGGGTCCGGAGAACACGGCTAGCTTCGTGCGGCTCTATATGGTTCCGGGGATGCAGCATTGCATTGGCGGTCCGGGCGCGACTTTCCTTGGCCAGTTTGGAACGTTGACGGAGCAGGGCGGGGCATATGGGGCCCTGGAGCGGTGGGTGGAAGCGGGAACCGCGCCAGGCCGCATCGTGGCGACCAAGTGGGCGGGACGGCCGTCAAAGGTCGTGATGACTCGACCGCTTTGCCCGTATCCGGAAGTGGCGAAGTATCAGGAAAGTGGAGACAGTAATGCGGCGTCGAGCTTTGTTTGTACCGCGCGAAAGTAATTTTGCGTCATCGCCGGCGGTAAACCACAATGTCGTCTCCATAAGCCCCTAACGCGCTGTAACTCACGCTCCGGCGTCCGAGATACTCCAATGCCTCCGGCTTTTGGGCGGGCAGAACCGTATTCGAGAGGAAAACGCCACCATGGTTCAACATCCGCGCGATGCTTTCCATGGCCAGCGCCTGCTGGAAGCGGTCGTAGTACACCAGAATATTGGTCGCGATCACCAGATCGAACTTGCCGCCGTCGAAGACCTGGGCGACCACATTCAGGTCCACCGGTTCAATGAGCGACGCAAACTTCGGATTGACGGCGACGGCGCGCACGCGGAGGCCTTTGGGCGCCGCTGCGGGCGGGGCGGGCTTGCCGATGAGTTCCCCAAAATGCTCCCAGTAGGCGGTGGCCTGTGGCGTCCAGTCGCCTGCGTCGTCAAGTGGCAATTGCAGCACGTAGGGTGTGCCCGCCTGGGCGCGTTTCGCCATGCTTCGCAAGTGGGCATTCACAGCCGGATTCAAATCGAATGTGACCACCCGGATGTCACCGAGTTTCCCCAGACCGAGCCGGGCCGCGGCTTCCATCACCGCAAAGGGCTGGATGGTTTGCAGGGGATAAAAGTCGTAGCCGTCGCGCTTGTCGGTAAAGTCCAGACCCGGACCGATCACGGCGATGGTCCGGACACTGTCTCGGGCGATCGCGCCCTTCCGCAGCATCGCCTGCAGACTGTCTTCGAGGGCGAAATTCGGCAGCAGGGAAGTGTCCAC
>Ga0182012_10000928_pt1 | contig 32305 bp, 19 predicted proteins | sample 612S2SmetaG_FD_120486 | JGI IMG/M metagenome (GOLD analysis project Ga0182012, IMG submission 120486) | Permafrost microbial communities from Stordalen Mire, Sweden - 612S2S metaG | ecosystem: Environmental > Terrestrial > Soil > Wetlands > Permafrost | place: Sweden: Stordalen | collected...
AATGCCGCGCTCGGGCTGTATCTTGCCGGCGACCCCCAATCGATTGCGGTCGTTCGCAAAATGGCGTCGCATGCGGAAACGGCGTTCCGCCAGACCGCGGCTTGGGTGATGGGGAAGACGGAAGATCCGAGGTTTCTCCCCGATGCGGGCCGTTTGTTGGGTCAGCCACATGGGAATGTCCGGAAAGCGGCTTTTCGGTCCGTATCCGCCATCAAGAACGCGGTGGCGCGGCGCGCGAAAAATCCACCATTCATTCTGACGATTATTGATATTGTCCAGGGTAAGTCCGGCAACACCAAAATCCGGCTCTCCATAGCTGACTCCCCAAACGGCGAATCGCCGCAGATCCCGGCGACGGGATTTGCGATTCAGTTGGGCGGAAAGCCTGTCGGGGAGTTTTCGTGCATCGAACGCCGCAACGCGATTATCTGCGCCGCATTTGTTTTCCCAAGGCGGCAGACGGAATCCGATCCGTTGCGGGCGCCCCTACGCCGCGCTCTGGTGGAATGTCTGGAAGCGAAGCCCGCCGGCGACCGGTGGAGCATCGTCCGCTACTACGAGTGTGCGCGTGCCGGAGCGGTATCCGGCTCATTTCGTATGTTTGGGCAAACATTTGAAGAAACCGCGCGGGCGCCCGAAAAAAAGGTGCCCTTGAACCTGACTGGAAACCCCGTCACATTGCGCACGGATATCGAATCCAACGGTCTTCGGTCCGACGCGGCCGCCACTGTTTTTGAAGGGATCAGCAAGGTAGTGAGCGGGCTAAAAGCCATGCGCAGCGCGCGCTACGTTCTTGTGATCGCGGACAGTGAGGAGGAAATCGACGGCCAGCGATTCGAGGAGATGGCCCAGGCTACCTGGAACAGCGGTATCACGATCAACGCAATCTCAACGAAGGACAATATGCAGCTCGAAAGGTTGTGCCAGGGCTCTTCCGGCATCTTTCACGTGGTCCCGGATATTGAAAGCATCGGGCCCGCGATGCGGCTTCTCTATCAATCTTTCAAGAGCGAATACCTGCTGGAATTCGCCTGTCCGAACCTGGAGGAGGGCGGATCGGGGCTGGTTTCGATTCAGGCGTATAACGAGTCGGCTGTGGGCGAGACAAGCCTGGAACTCGTTTCCCAGAATCAGGATGAGTTGGAAATGGAGGAATCACTGGTGGAATCCGGCGCTTAGCCGCCGCTTCGGCTGGCCCTCGCCATCCGTCAGCCGCATGCGAGAATAGAGAGAGTGACGAGCGATAAGAAGAATGTCCGCGTTCGCGTCCCGCAGAACGCGCTTCTTACGAGGTTTTTCTTCTCGACGCCCGGTAAGGTCCTGCTGGCGTGTTCCTTCGTCGTGGCTTTGGCGTGCGCCTCCGTTTTCACCTACTTCTACATTCATTACTCGCATCTGATCGACGCCAAGCTAAAGGCTGGTCCTTTTGTGACCACCTCGCGCATCTACGCGGCCCCGGTGGTGGTTGGCATCGGTGATACAGTCACGCCGGATGAAATCGCCGCACAATTGCGCCGCTCGGGCTACACCGAAAGCCGCAATAACCCACAAGGCTACTACGAAATCCACCCGGATGAAATCCAGATCTACCCCGGTCCCGAATCCTACTTTCGCGACGAGCCGGGGGTGATCCATTTCGCGGCGGGACGCATCCTGCGCATTGTGTCGCTGAGCGACAACACATCGCGTACGGAATATGATCTCGAGCCGCTGCTGATCACAAATCTCTACGACAAGAATCGCGAGAAACGACGTTACGTGAAGTATGCGGACATACCGCCGGTGCTCCGCAACGCCGTAATTTCCGCCGAAGATCGCCGTTTTTTCCAGCACTCGGGGATCGACCCGATCGGCGTTTTCCGCGCGACGTATGTCGACCTGAAGGAAGGCCGGAAGGAACAGGGCGCGTCCACGATCAGCCAGCAGCTCGCCCGCGGCATGTGGCTCACCCCGGCGCGCAGTTTCAAGCGCAAGGCCGCGGAAGTGATGATCACCCTGCAACTGGAGCAGAAACTTTCCAAGCAACAGATCTTCGAGATGTACTGCAACCAGATCGATCTGGGGCGCCGCGGCAGCTTCACGATTCGCGGCTTCGGGGAGGCCGCCGAGGCCTACTTCGGGGAGGACATTCAACAACTCACGGTGCCCCAGGCCGCTACCCTGGCGGCGATGTTGCGCGGCGCCAGCTACTACAATCCGTTCCGGCATCCCGAACGCATCAAAGAGCGCCGGAATACGGTTCTGGGCCTGATGCGCGATTACGGATACCTCAGCGATCGCGAATACGCTCTGGCCGAGGAATCGCCCCTGAAGCTCGCCACCACGGGAGCGGAGTCGAGCGATGCGCCCTATTTTGTCGACCTGGTGAATGATGAGTTGCAGAACCGCTTCTCCGATTATGATTTCCAGACAGGCTCGTATCGCATCTACACCTCGCTGGACCTGAATCTGCAGCGCGCCGCCAATGCCGCGGTTCAGGATGGCATGAAGCAGGTGGACGAAATGCTGCGCAAGCGCAAAATCAACAAAGAAGCGCAATGCGCGTTGATTGCGCTCGACCCGCACACCGGGGAGATCAAGGCGCTGGTGGGCGGGCGCAACTACGGAGAGAGCCAGCTCGATCATGTGATGGCCAAACGTCAGCCGGGGTCCATCTTCAAACCCTTCGTATACGCCGCGGCCATGAACACGGCCCTCGGGGGTGGGTCTCAAACGTTAACGCCGGCGAGTATTGTGGACGACTCGCCCACCACCTTCTGGTTCGATGGCAAACCGTATGAGCCGGGAAACTTCAAGCACGAATATTACGGCATGACGACATTGCGGCAGGCTCTGGCGCATAGTATGAATATCGCGACCATAAAAGTTGCGGAAATGGTGGGCTACAACAACGTGGTGAACCTGGCTCACAAGGCAGGCATCAACGCGGACGTGAAGGCCACCCCGGCCATGGCCATTGGCTCATACGACGCCACGCCGCTCGAGATGGCGGGCGCTTACACCGTTTTCGCAAACAACGGGACCCGGGTTTCTCCGGTGATTCTGGATGAAGTGCGCGGCATCAACGGCAATCTGATTTACCGAAGCAAGCCGGACACCAGGAATGTTCTGGACCCGCGCGTGAATTACCTGATGGTCAGCATGCTGGAAGAAGTGTTGCGGTCCGGCACCGGAGCCAGCGTGCGCGGCAAAGGATTCGCTGTGCCGGCGGCGGGCAAAACCGGCACGTCGCACGACGGCTGGTTCGCCGGATTCACCTCGCAACTTCTGTGCATCGTCTGGGTGGGATTTGACGACAACAGCGAACTGAACCTGGAAGGCGCGCATTCCGCGCTGCCCATCTGGACCCAATTTATGAAGCAGGCTTTGGCATACCGGACATACCGCGATGCCAAGCCCTTTAGCGCGCCGGATGGCATCGTCACCATGCAGATCGACGGCAGCAATGGACAACCGGCTACGCCCTATTCGCAGAATACGGTGGCGGAGGTTTTCATCGCGGGAACAGAACCCGTGGGCACCGGTCCTTCCACGCTTTCCAATGGCGACTCCACCAACGTAGCCGGCTGGAGCACCGCTCCCGCGGCGAACGCTTCAGCTCATCTGCCTCCGCTGCGCACAGATCCCCTTCCCGCGCCGAGCGCCAACGAGACTCCCGCGCAAACCGACGCCAACGGACAACCTCAGCCGGCGAAACGCGGCTTCTGGAAGAAGCTCTTTGGCGCCGCCAAACCCAAACCCCCTGCTTAAACGCTGCCTTTGGCTGCTGCTGGCGCTGTGCATTTTCCGCCTCTGGATGATGCCGCTTGCCTCCAGCTTTTGGGTGGATGAAACAGGAACCCTCTTCGTTGTCCGGCAGGGCGCGCACCATCCGTCGCTCCAGGTCGCCCCGCAAGTTCCCGCGTCGATTTACTTCTGGCTACCCCGTGCGATGGACCGGCTCGTGCAGTTGCTGCCCGGCTCGCCCGGCGTGATGGAGGCCGCGTACCGACTGCCTTCCCTGCTGGCGCTGGCACTTGCGCTATTCGTGATTGCGCGCATCGCCCGACGCCTGATTCATCCGCGCGCCGCATGGTTTGCGGTTTTTGCTTGCCTGGCGCTGCGCGGATTCGATTACGAAGCCGCCAATGCCCGTCCGTATGCGCTGGGCATTCTGGTAGCCTCCGCATCGGCTCTGTTTCTGGTCCGCTGGCTCGATCAAGGGCTTCTCCGCGACGCCATTTTGTTCGTGGTATTCGCCGCTATGATCTGGCGCGTGCACCTTCTTTACTGGCCTTTTTATATTGTGCTGCTGGTCTATACGCTGGTGCGCCTCGCGCGTTCGGAAACGCCGGTCGGATGGAATGGCGCGTTGCTCGTTTTCGGAATTGTGGGCGTCTCGCTGATCCCGGTTTTCTTTGAGGCTCTGGCACTGTCACGACAGGCCGCGGCGCACGTGATGGCGCCTCTTCCGCCGCCCATGGAACTCTTGCGGCAGCTCAAACTGGGTCTCATTGCTCTTTGCCTCGTGATTTCGCTGATCCTCCGCCGGGGGGCGAACTCCCCTCATCCGGCTCTTGCTTCCTCGTTGATTCTGGCGTGGTGGCTGATCCCGCCTGTCATGCTGTTCGCGTTCTCATGGGGTACGGGAAACAGCGTCTTCGTATACCGTTACCTTTCGTTCGGTCTGCCTGGCGTGGCTCTCGCGGCAACTGCGGCAGCGGGATTGTTTCTGCCGGCCGAAAGATGGAATTGGGCAGCGATTATTCTAGGCGCGGGCGTATTCATATTTCTCGGCGACTGGCGGCAAGTATGGCCGCCGCATCACAACTCCAACTGGCGCGCCGCCGCCGCCGCGATCGACACGCTGCCCGATGCATCCGGCGTGCCGGTGATCTGCCCCAGTCCGTTTCTCGAAGCAAGAGCACCGGCATGGCGTCCCGATTACACGCTTCCCGGATTCCTCTACGCGCACCTCGCTGCATACCCGGTACATGCCCGCCTGGCGCTGTTTCCGTTCCAAACTTCCCCGCAGGCGGAACAGTGGGCTTCCCGCCTTGTACTCGGCGACCGGTTTGTCATTTACGGACAGGCGCCGAGCGTGGAATTCTGGCGCAAATGGTTTCTGGATGAGCCCCGATTGGCCGGCTGGACAAGCCAGAGTCTCGGCAATTTTGGCGATGTTTCCGCGGTCATTTTAGTCAGGCCGAAATGACCTGCCCGCTGTAGCCGTTTAGTAACCCACTTCACATTCGCTGGTAACACTCCGTTGTTAGCCTCAATTGATCACTTTCAGGGGGAAGCAACATGTTGTTAAGAAAGTACGCAGCGATTTGTTTATTCGTCTGCCTGAGCGCCTCTTCGGCTTTCAGCCAGTCGACTTTCGGTTCCATCATTGGAACGGTAAAAGATACCTCGGGCGCCATCGTGCCCGGGGCATCCGTGAGGATAACCAACACCGACGAAAACGCCACTCATCCGGCCACCACCAACGCCTCCGGAGATTACGAGTTACTGAACGTATTGCCGGCGCACTACTCCGTGACCGTCGTCTCGAAAGGTTTTGAGACCTTTACCGCAACGGACCTGCTGTTAGTGGCGCGCCAGACTCTGCGCGTGGACGCCACGCTTCAGGTGGGACAGATGTCGGATATGGTTACGGTGGAGAGTTCTGAGGAGGGCGTGATCCAGACCGACACGCAGGTGATCCAGGAGACATTTGATCCGCAGCAACTCTTAAATCTTCCGGCCAATATTCGAGCAAACGGCAACACGAGCCCGTACCAGTTGATCCAAGTGTTGCCGGGCGTGCAGTCCGACGACAGCGGCAACTTCTCGATCCAGGGCGGGATTCAGTCGCAGACACAGTATTCGCTCGACGGTATTTCGATCACCGATGTGACGGGCAACTCGCCGCTCACCAACGCGTTCCCATCCACCGAATCCATTGCCGAAATCAAGGTGCAGGGCGTGGGCAACCCAGCGGAGTACGGCCAGATGGGCGACGTCACGACGGTTTCGAAAAGCGGCACGAACGAGTTCCACGGAGCTCTTTTCTGGTATTCGCAGAACGCGGCGATGAATGCGGTGAACTTCGGCGAGTTGAGCAAGCCCAAACTGATCGCCAACGATTTCGGCGCCACGATCGGCGGGCCGGTGATCATCCCGCATCTCTATAACGGAAAGAACAGGACGTTCTTCTATGGGACTTATGAAGGCTTTCAGTATCCGAAAGCTTCGACGGTTCAGGACGAAGTCCCCACGCAGGCCATGCGGAACGGCGACTTCAGCGCGGAGGGCGTCACCGTGCTCGACCCCGCTACCGGAAATCCTTTTCCGAACGATACGATTCCCGCCAGCCGCATGAGTCCCATCGCGCAGAAGATCCTGAGCCTGTATCCGCTGCCGAACGCCGGGGACACCAGCGTCTCACACGCGGCTAACTATATCGTCAATCACGATACGACTTATACATCGAACCAATACGATATCCGCATCGATCAGTACCTGACCTCAAAGCAGATGATTTTTGGGCGCTGGACCTGGAAAGACATCAACTCGCTCTCAGCGAACGACCTGCTGCTGCCCTCGACGAATAACCCGGATAACTACCGGCTGCTCACCCTGGCGTATAACTACACGATCAAGGCGAACTTGATCAATGAGTTCCGTTTCGGCTTCACACATCAGGACACGGGCTACTCGAACCCTTTCAACGGCGCCTCTTTCTCCGCCTCGCTGGGACTGCAGGGTCTGGTGGGTTTGCCGGCTTTCTTCAACGGCCTGCCTGAGGTGGATATCAATGGCCTGAACGGTCTCGACATCGACCGGCTGAACGGGATCACGCATGGGCGCACGCTGCAGACTGTCGATAACCTGACCTGGGTGGTGGGACGGCATACGCTGAAGTTCGGGTTCGACTACCGGCACATCCAGGCCATCGATCCCCTGGGGTTCCTGGGAGGCGACAATTACGGCAACTTCAACTTCACGGGTCAATTCAGCGGCTCCGGCTTTGGAGATTTTCTGCTGGGCATTCCGGGTACGACCGCCTATGACAACGTTCAGATGGACAATGACGGCCTGACGAATCACTACAACGCTTACGCACAGGATAGCTTCCGCGTGAGCCAAAAACTTACCCTGGAATACGGACTTCGATTCGAGTTCCACCCTGGCTATACCGACGCGTCGGGCAACATCGGCAACTTCGACCCGAATTACAAGGGTTCCGGCGCCGTGATCTATCCGGACGGCGGAGCCAGCCTGCTGGCCACCGGTTTCCTCGAAAGCGCCAACGCCTGCCCGACGCTGGGCAGCACAAGCGGGCCGAGTCTCAATGGTGCGCCTTGTATGCCGGTGCTCTCGGCCAGTCAGGCCGGATTGCCGAACAGCCTTCGGACGGCCCCTGTGCGCTTTATGCCGCGAGTGGGGTTTGCGTATCGTCCGTTCGGCAACAAGACCGTCATCCGGGGTGGCTTCAGCATGTATAACACGGAAGTGCTGGGCTCCATCTATTACGCGTTGACCGGAACCGTGCAGTCCGCCACTTTCACTTACAACAACAGCATCACTAACGGTACTCCGGCTATTCAATGGCCCAACGTCAGCACCGGCGGATCTGGGATTACGGTGCCTCCGGCCGGCTCGGATTACTTCGGGACGGCCAACCAGATCAACTACAAAGATCCTTATTCCATGCAGTGGAATTTTTCCATCGATCACGATCTGGGTTTCAATACCGGGCTACGGCTTTCCTACATCGGCTCGGGCACACGCGATCTCGTTTGGGCGCCGAACCTGAACCAATCCACTTACTCCACCACCTATTTTGTGGATCAGCCGCTCAGCGACCGGCCGTTTCCGAACTGGGGCGTGATCAACACGCGCGCCAACGGAGCTACTTCGAATTACAACGCGGCACAGCTTGAGGTGAACCATCGCTACAAAAGCGGTCTCACTCTCAACTCCGCTTACACCTTCGCGCGCGACTTTGCCGACAACCAGGGTTACGCGCCCACTTCGTTCGCGGGTGAAAACGCGGGTGGCCGCACGATGGACGCGCTGGACAGAGCACACGAATACGGTCCCGTTTACGGCGTGCGCAAGAACCGCTGGATCACCTCGGCCATTTACGAACTGCCCGTGGGCCATGGGCGGCAGTTCGGGGGCAACATGAACCGCTTCGCCGATTTCGTTATCGGCGGATGGCAGCTCTCCAACATCTTCCTCTGGCAAAGCGGTCCGTATCTGACGCCATACTTCAATACGGGCGACCCGTCGGGCACGGGCTCCGGCGTTATCGGCCGGGCTCAAGCGCCGGACGTGAACGGGAATGGCAATTTGAACAACCCGACCGCGGGGGACTGGTTCAACACCAGCGCCTTCGTTTGCCCGGCCACGCCAGGGTGGCAGCCCGGCACGGCCTGCCTGATCGGAACACCGGGTAACGGCGCGCCGATCGCCAGATTCGGCAATGCCGGACCGGGAACGGTAATCGGGCCCGGGACCGTCAACCTGAACAGCGGGTTATCCAAAACCTTCGCGGTCACGGAGCGGCTGAGAATCCGGATTGAAGGGTCGTTCACCAACGTGCTGAATCATGTCAATCTGGCGAATCCGGTGCTGGCCATCGACAACTCCAGTGTGGGCGTCATCACCAGTGCTCGCCCGGCGGATTTCGGTGGTAGCCGTACCGGCCAGATTGGCGCACGGATTCAGTTCTAGAAAAACAATAAATCCCAGGGGCGGACAAAATCGCCGCCCCGCCATTTCGGTGATAATATAAAGCCATTAAGGAGGCCTGATGGTTTCCGTTACCGCCACTCTCGCCCGATCCGCTCTGCTTGTCACTGCAGGAGCGGCTTTGCTTCCGGCGCAGAACTTTCTGCCGCCGCAAGGTCCCACCCCTGTAAGCACACCCGTCCATTCACAGCTCTCCGCGGAAGACCGCGCCGATATTTTCATGGCGCGGAAAATGTATCGGGAAGCGATTGATACCTATGGCCTCGCGCCCGAGACTTCCGCGACGCGCTGGAACAAGATGGGGATCGCCTACCACCAGCTGCAGGACCTGCGCAGCGCCAAGAAAAATTACGAGCAGGCCATCCGGCTGGACCCTAATTACGGCGAGGCGATTAACAACCTCGGCACCATCTACTACGGCCAGCAGAGCTACCGCCGCGCCGTCCGCCAGTACAAGAAGGCGTTGCGTGAACTGCCGGAATCGGCATCCATCGAGAGCAACCTCGGCACCGCCTACTTCGCTCGCAAGGATTACAAGAAGGCCGCCGACGCTTACGAGAAGGCCATGCAGCTTGACCCGGATGTGTTCGAGCACCACAGCACGTACGGCATCCTGCTGCAGAATAATAACGTTGGGGAGCGCGCCAAGTTTCACTATTACCTGGCGAAGACCTACGCCAAGAATGGGCTCACCGACCGCGCCCTTCTCTATATCCGGAAATCGCTGGAGGAAGGTTTCGACGAGCGCAGGAAGTTCCTGGAAGATCCTGAATTCAGCTCGCTGAAGAACAACGAAGAATTCCGGGCGCTGATGAAATCCGAGCCTCGTGTATTGTAGCCGCGCCGCTCTGGCGCTGGCGATGTTGGCGATCTTCTCGTGCACGAAGCCGGTAATCGTGCGGCGCGTTGCGGTGCTTCCTTTTGAAAATCTGTCGGCCGCGGCCCCTGACCAGGATTGGATCGGACGGGCAGTGAGCGAAGAAGTGGCGGGACAACTGGAAGGCACGCGGCATAGCGCCGTGGTTTCCCCGGCCGCCATCCACCGGGTTGACGACTACTTTGGCGGAGGGCCGGAGCGGCAGGCCGCCATCGCGGTGGGCGCAAACCGGATCGTGACGGGCTTCTATTCTCTTCGAAATGGCCGCCTGTCGATCACCGCGGTCATGGAATCCGATCCTGGCGGAGCTGTAGAGCAGCTATTCTCGGGCAGCGGACCGGAAGACGACCTGCTGCATCTCTGCGAGCAAATTGCACGCAAGATCGACGAAGAAGCGCAGCCGCCCATCACCGGCAGTGCGCGCGCCCTGCGTTCCTACGCCCTGGGGCGATACGCGGAAGCGATCCAGCTTGATCCGGATTTCGGTCCGCCATACGTCGCCCTGGCGCAGGCGGCGTTGAGCAGGCACGATATGGCGGCGTTCTCGTCGGATTTCGCCGCTGCCCGCGCCCGTGGGAACGGAATCGCGGCGGTGGATCGCGCCCTTCTGAATCTGGATGATGCCGGGACGCATGCGACGTCTCCGGCAACAGCGGTTGTTCGAGTGGACGCGCTGGCGGCTTTGGTCCGGATCACCCCGGCAGATCCGTTCCATCTGCGGGAGCTGGCGGACGCCGAACTGGAGATCAACCGCTACGCCGAAGCAGCGGATCATTACCGGCGGCTGGCAGGGCTGCTGCCGTCCGAATCGGAGCCGGTGAATCGCCTGGGCTACGCACTGATGTACGCCGGTGAAGAAGCCGGCGCGACGAAAGCATTCCAGGATTTTCGCCGTCTGGACCACGACAGCGCCAATTCGTTCGATTCCACCGGCGATGGCCATTTCTTCTTCAACCACTTCGCTGAAGCCGAGCGCGATTATTTGGGCGCTTACGCGCGCGACCCCGGCTTGGCCGAAGGGACGGAACTGGTCAAAGCCGCCTGGACCCGGTTGATGCGCAAGGATACGGCCGGAGCCACGGAACTGATCGACCGCTACCTGGGCGACAGAGCCAGGCAAAGCGACGCCCTGGCGCCGTTTCGCGCGGCCCTGGTGGAAGAACTGGCGGGTCACGAACAGCGCGCGAACAACCTGCTGCTCCCCTACTTGAACTCGCCTGTGCCTGCCGTGCGCGATGCCGCCACAAAGCAGTTCGCCGTCTTTTCGCGAAAACCCGAATTGCTGACGCCACCACTGGGACCGGCGGTCAAAGCGTTACTCGACAGGGACTACGCGCAAGCCGTCCCCGCGTGGCGCAAGCTGGCCGAAGAGTCGGGCCCCACGGATTGGTGGACGCGTACGATTTACGCGCGCGTGCTGGCCGACACCGGACAGACGATGGAATCGGAACGCTATGCAAAGTTCACGCCAATTCCGCAGCCTTTGCGCGGGGTCGGGTACGACCAGCTTTGGTATCCGTGGGTCTTGACGGCGCGTCAGCCTTAGTGCACCGGGTGCGGAGCTTGCAGGTAAGCCCACCGTTCGAGCAGTTTGCCGCCGCCCACCCGCCAGATATTGTTTCGGCCCCTCCGGTCCAGGGGGTAGCCCGGGCGGCACATCAGCACCGTGCTCCTGGTAGCCGGCGTCGAAGTTGCGGTCCGCGGCCGATAGATCCTGCTGATTGACGAACTCCTCGAAATGGCGGAGTACGAAGGTCTTTGCCTCTTCAGGACTCAAAATCACCCTAGGATATGCCTGGTTTCCAGCCATCGCAAGCTGCTCTTTCTTCCTAGGCCGATTGGTGAAATCGGGTATGAAGGCGGCCAAAAATCAGGTTTTCCCTGATTGCCGATCCATCATGACCCTCCGCAAAATCAGTACTGAAGTGCCTGAACCCTAAGGGGATGTCTTGGGGGTTTTCTTCGAGTAGACTTATGCCAGAGGTTATGAGAAGCCTTACAAAAGAGTGTGATTCCCAGAGCCCACTGGTGGCCGAACCGTGGCTCACGACGCTCGTCGAAGCGATCAAAAAGGAAGATCACGTCGTTGCCGAGAGAGAATACCAGACGGTCCGGCGAGCGGAATTAATCGCTCAAAACGGCCCCGTATTCTGGAGGAAGTTCACTGATGTGCTGGAAGTCCTTTTCCGCCAGATGGAGGATTTGTTCGGAGACCACGTTACCAAAGGAAAGATTTCCTTCACCCGGAGCCCCTACGGCGGCGGCATCACCATCAACAAATCGGCATATCCCTTTGTGAGTTTTTCGGCGACACCGAACTTTTCGGAGAGCACCGCTCATTTCACTTATACCGTTGTGAATCCGGAGATCCCGCAGAACATCGGAGTGCCGGGCAGATTTCTTCCGTGCCGTTTCGGCGTGGAAGGCGACCAGGTGGTGATGAGCCTCGATGGCACGATGTTCACAACGCCCGAGGTTGCGGCCAAGTTCATCATGGAAAAATTGTTCACGATCGCGTCGTCTGCGCCGGCCGTGGTTTTTGAAGCACCCGCGCCGGTGGTAGCTACCGCGGTAACTACCGTGGAGCAGGCTCCCGCCCCTGAGTTCGCGTGGCCGCCATTACGTTCCAAGCCGAAAGCTTTTTCCTACCTGACTGAAACTCCTGTTCTGGAGGCTGTCCCCGCGGCGGTTTCTGATGCGCCAACGCCCGAGGTTAGTCCCGAGGTTGATCAAGAAACTCCGGTTGCAGCTGCAGCTGTGGCTGTGGCTGTGGAAGAACCAGCCCAGCAAGTGCCCGAACCTGAAGTGATTCCCGCATACGCGGCTCCCCTTTCATTGCTGCCACCACCACTCCCAGGATCAGTCACGCGGTCTCGGGCTGTTATTGCCCCCAGCCGCGCCCCGCTATCGAAGTTTTTTGCATCCGCCTCCCGCCTGCTCGGCGGCGCACCCAGCCCGAAGAGCCTTCCCGTCGCGCCTCCGCCACTTTCGCTTGTTCTGGTGAAAGCCGACGCTCCAGCGCTGCCGGAACCTTCCGTGGTGGTGGCTTCAGAACCGGTGGTTGCCGTGGAAACCAAGGATTCGTTCGTGCCGGAAGCAGTTCCAGAAGCGGCCGCAACGTCGGAGCCCACGGAGTTGGAAGTTGCGGCTGCTGTTGCCGAGCTTTCGAACACCGAGCCTTCGGCGACAGAGCCAGCGAGCATTTCGGAACCGTCGGAAACCGCCGAGGTTGCAGAGCCTGTTGAGGCCGAAGTTTCTGAGCAGGGGTTGGCCGGCGAAGATGTAGTTCTGGAATCTTCCGAGCCGCTTCAACTCATGGAAGCGCCTGCCGCATCCCGCCTGCCTCGCCGGCGGACGCGCCCCCAGATGGTTCGGACGCGATTCCGTTATCAGGATCCGCGGCGGTTCATGTCCGCTCAGAAGGTAGCAGCGGTACCGGCGCGGCAAGAACCACGTCCGGCAGCATTCCGGCAAGCCGCTGGCTGCTGAGCTGCATGCCTTACGCGGGCGGCTTGCGCTTCGTGGTTGCCTTGGCCACGATGTGGCTCTTGGGATGATGCGCCGCCGCCTTCGCCACCGCCGGCACGGGAACAACCGGTAACTCCTCATCGGTTCCTGTGTCCGGTGGATTTGGGCCGTAGATCTGCCGGTAAACCGCCGCATTCCGGATCACAGACTGCACGTACTCGCGCGTCTGCGTGATGGGAATGGATTCAACGAATTCCGCAGGCTCGCGATAAGTCCCCCAGGAGAGCCACTGCTTCACGCGGCTGGCCCCGGCGTTGTAAGATGCCAGCGTTTCTTCCCAGTGCCCATCCCATTGATTCAACAGCGCGCGCATATAGAAGGTTCCCAGGCGCAGATTCGTGGCCGGCTGATAGAGCAACGCCGGTGATGACCACGCGATTCCCTGCTGGCGCGCCAGCATCCGTCCGGTAGCGGGCACAATCTGGGTTAATCCGTAGGCGTTGGCGTAGGAGTGCGCCCCGGGGTTGAACTCTGATTCCTGCCGGATCAGCGCGGCCACCATATAAGGGTCCAGGCCAAACCGGCGCGCGCTCGAAATCAGCGAACTCTGATACGGCATGGGAAACAGCATCTGCCAGAAAAGTTTCGGGGCTTTCTCGACGCTGGTGGAGAGATAGTCCGGCGCGAGAGTTTTCATATGGCGCAGGCTCAGGTAAGGGGCGGCATCGGTGGCGGCCAGCTTCACGGCGAGCAAGTGGGCCTGCCCGTCGGTGCGTGCGCCGAACCGCACCTCGGAATCCGCCAGATCCGCGCGCCCGGCGGCGACCAGCAGTTGCGCCCGTTCCACGCGTACCCTGGTGGGCGCCGTCATATTCTCATTCGAGTAGTCCGCGTGAGCGGGGAACTCCACCGAATCGAGCCACGCGTTCGTCTTTTCGGCCGCGGCCGCGCCGGACACCTTGGAGTCGTCGAGCCTGCCGCGCGCCAGCACCGCGTAATAGAAATTCGGAAATTCCCGCGCCACGCGCTCATAGTAAGCGCGCGCGGACGGGAAATCGGAATCGTACTCGGACTTGCGGCCAAGAAAGTAGAGCGCCGTGGCCGCTTTATTGTCGCCTGGGTAATGCTCCACTTGCTCTTTCAGCAGTTCATGGACATCGCGCTTGTTGGCCATGTAAGCGTCCCAGGTGATCTTCCAGTGACAGTAGGCTGTGGTGGAGTCCGTGGGAAAGGTTTCCCACGCCGCGCGATAGAGAGGCTCGTACTTTTCGGGCTCGTGAGCCATCAGGTAACGGTTCCCGGCGTCTACCAACGCTTTCAGACGCCAAACGGAGCGCTCATGATGACGGGCGAGATCTTTGATCGCGTCCATCACGATCTCGTCATTCTCCATGCGGCGGCCGCACTCTTCGATATAGAACAGGCGTTCCGCGTCTGCCTCTTCGCGAGGCAACTCCATGGACTTGAGGTAAGCGTACGCGCCGCGATAGTCCCCACTCTCATATTGCGCGCCGCCGATCCGAACACGAGCCTGATCGCGCGGCTCTCCACTGAGCGTGACAAACAGTTTGGCGAATTCTTCGTGCGCCTTGCCGTATTCGCGGGCTTTCACCCAGGCATCGCCGCGCTCCAGCATCATTTGGGGACGCGGCACGGGATAAGATGCCGCGAGAGTTTCTTTGAGACGTTCGAGCGCGCCTGCGGAATCGGCTGCCATGGTGGTTGCTGGATACAGGAAATAAACGCGCTGGTAATAGGCGGCGGCATCCGTCCCGTCACCGAGGGAATCGTATGCCAAGGCGAGCGCATAGTCGCCTTCGGGCTGCGAGATGGCGTTGGGCGCATCCGCAATATCGTCGTGTAACTTTTGAATGGCCGGTTTCAGCACGTCGTTGGATTTGATTTCGAGGAAGATCCGATTCCGCGCGGCCAGCATGAGGGCCTTGGCCAGTAAGGGTGAGTTGAGATCGCGAAAGTCCGCCAGATCTCCTAGCGTGCTCACCACGGCTTGCGGCTGCCGCAGCGCATCCTCGGAAGCGGCCAGGTAATAGGAAGAGTAATCCGCGAGCTTCGGGAACGCTCCGCGGGTGTGAGCGAGGGACTGGGTTGCGCCGGCGAAATTCCGGCTCTCGAACTCCGCGATGCCGGTCGCGAGCGGCATCAGTTCCTGCGTTGCCGTTCCATGCACGGGCGCCGCCGCTTCCTTATGTTCCAGCTTGTGAACTTTTGCCGCGGCGATGGTTCGTTTCTTTTTGACGGGATGCTTGTGAGATTTGGTATTCGCGCTCTGCGCTTGTAAGGCGAGAGCGAGGGTTGCCGTAATGAGAAGAACAAGACTGCGTTTCATGAGTAAACCAGGCAATAGACGGTACTTAAATCAGAGGACCAGGAAAGCCGGGGCCCAGCAGGCGGTCGTCGCCTTGCGCCAACCCGCGAATCAACTCCAGATACAGGTAATCCACCATGGTAGGAGTGGAAGCCAGAAATTCTCGGCGGAATTCGTCTCGCGCCTGGTCGATCGGTTCCTTTAGCTCGCTATAGATGTCGGCCTTCCCGCGTCCCCTCTGCACGGCCTGGCGGTGTTCCAGTTGCATCTCGGCGACCCGCAGCCGTGCCTTTCGCTGGGCTTTCAGGTGCAGGCTCTGCAGTTCCGGGCTCAGCTCGTGCCACGCATTCGCGGCGGCCTTGGCTTCTTCCGGGTTGGCAAGCCCCGCGATGGTCACCAACTCTTTTGACGGCGTAGCCCTCGTGAGCGTTTCCATTTGCAGCGCGGCCATGCCGGCGATCAACTCCAGCGCGGCGGGCTGCACATTGCCAGCGGCCAGCAGAACCGCCTGGACTTCACCGCGAATCGCCATGGGGTAGAGAAACACCCGTTGCTCCTCTTCCGTGCCGAGGCGCTCGGCCAGAGCCATGGAGATTTCCGGGGCCGTCCCCATGGCCACCACGGGGTCCCTCGTCTCGATCGCCGTCTGGAAAGCAGCGGCCTCATTGGGCGAGAATTCAATCGCCTGCTGGCCCAGGTTTCGCGTAGCTTCCGCGTGAGCCGCACCATCCCGAAAAAGAAACACCGCGACCTTATCCGCGTAACCCGAGGCGAGTTCCACTCCAAGCGCTGCCGCCTCACCAATAGTCGATACCGCCCGCAGCCTTCGTAAGCCCAAATTCAACGTGACGGCGAAGCTTTCCCGCGCGCCGTTTTGAATCGCACCCGTGTGCTTTTCCTGTTCCGCTTTCCACGCGAGGCCCACATTCAACAACATCGATTCGAACTGTTCGCGCGCCCTTGCCTGCCAATCCATGATCGTGCTGCTCATCTCTCTCAATGGTAGGACAGTTCGCCCGGATGCGCCTTATGGATGTCTAAATCGGGTCGCAGAATCGGCTGTCTCGAATCGAACGCTTCGTGTCGATTGAGAGCCCCGAATCGAAACATCTGAGCGCATGCGGGAGGACGGAGTCATGCGTTTGAGTTTCGAGTGCGATGGCGCGGCGCGGAGGACCGGTTGAGAGAAACGAGGCAATCAAGACATTTAGCGGGTGCGTTCCTGCGGAACAATACGTTTTCTCCATGAGTCGCGGGGTTGGTTTTTCCCTATTTCCTTCTTCCGATTAAGACGATTTCCTCGTTGGCAACCTGCGTGCTTCAATAAGTCATCGATAGGGGTCAACGAGTGATAACAACGATCTGGCCGCCGCAAGACAAACCGGAAAACAAGAAAAGCAGGGCGGGGGAGGAGCACAGTATGCGGACATCAAGACAATTGGATCCGACCCGCACCGGGCATGATGCGGAGAAACTAAATGCAGATCTCTACGGAAAGATCGTAGGTCAGGATGAGGCCATCCAGCAGATCGTCAGTATCTACCAGACATTTCTGGCGGGCATGAACAGCCCAGGGAGGCCGATCGGCAATCTCCTTTTCCTCGGTCCCACCGGGTCGGGGAAAACCCGCATGGTGGAAGCCGTGGCGGAATCCTTGATCGGCGATATGCGCGGCGTGATCAAAATCGATTGCGCGGAGTTCCAGCACAGTCATGAAATCGCCAAACTGATTGGCTCCCCTCCGGGATATCTCGGCCATCGTGAAACACACCCGCTGCTCAGCCAGGAAGTATTGAACCAGTTCCACACGGAGAAGGTGAAGATCAGCTTCGTCTTGTTCGATGAGATTGAAAAAGCGAGTGATTCGCTGTGGAACCTTCTTCTGGGAATTCTGGACAAGGCCACTTTGACTCTGGGCGATAACCGCCGCGTGGATTTCTCTCGCGCCATGATTTTCATGACCAGCAATCTCGGCGCGCATGAGATGAGTTCAATCCTGATGCCGAAACTGGGGTTCCAGACCTGTATGCAGGACGATCAGGATCAGACCGGCCGCTGCTCGGAAAAGACCACGGACCAGATTACGCGCTCCGCGATTGAAGCGGCGCGACGCAAGTTCACTCCGGAGTTTATGAATCGCATCGATAAGGCGGTGGTCTTCAAGCCGCTCGGCGCCCCGGAGCTCGATAAGATCCTGACCCTGGAACTGAACGCCGTTCAGCAGCGCATTTTCCTCGCGCAGGCCGCGTCGCCTTTTGTGTTCAGCGTCTCCGCCTGCGCTCGCGGGCACCTGCTGACCGAGGGTACGGATTTGAAATATGGAGCCCGCCATCTCAAACGGGCCATCGAACGCGCTCTGGTGAATCCGCTTTCGAACCTTGTGGCCAGCGGCCAGGTGGGCGGCGGCGATCACGTGAAGGTAGATTTCGACGAGTCTCTGCGAACATTGACGTTCGTGAAGGAAGCTGAGAACCTGCCGCCTTACATGATGGCGCAAATGATCGATCCGTCGGCAATTCGCTCCGCCAACCTGATGACTCTGGCGCAGAGTCTGGAACAGCCCAAAGCGGCGAACGCAAGGTCGCGCCGAGCTTGACTCGCCGCTCTTAAACCATCCGCAGTTTAACCAGATCTGATTTAATACAGGGCATGCGTTTCATCGCCGCCCTTTTTTCTTTACTCGCCGGTTCCTGCGCGCTCGCTCAGGTGGTGGATACAGAACACTCGAAGTTCGCGGTTCTGCATCCCGTCCCCATTCAAGCCGTGAAGCTCGATCCGGATTCCTTTTGGGGCAAGCGCCGCGACATCACGCTGAAGCGCAGCATGGCCACCATGTTCGAGGAACTGGAAAAACATGGCACCATGGACAACTTCCGGCGCCTCGAAGGGAAATCGAGCGCGCCGCGAAAGGGCCCCGTCTACACCGATTCCGATCTCTACAAATGGATGGAGGCCGCGGCGTTCTTTCTCAGCGGCGAAGACCATCCGGAACTGCGCGAAAAGGTGGACCGGATGATCGAAATGCTGGCGGCGGCACAGGAACCCTCCGGCTATCTGAACACTTACTACGTGGATGACCGCAAGGAGAAACGCTTCACGGAGATGCATCGCTCACACGAGCTCTATTGCCTGGGCCATCTGCTGCAGGCGGGCGTGGCGCTCCAACGAGCGACTGGCAATACGAAGCTGCTCGACATTGGTAGGCGCTATGCCGATTACATTCTCGCCACCTTCGGACCCGATAAGAAACCCGCGCTCACCGGACATCCTGAACTGGAGATGGCGCTGATTGAACTCTCGCGGCAAACGGGAGACGGGCGCTACGTTGATTTCGCGGGATATTTGTTGAGCGGGGTGGAGACCGAGCGCCTGCATCTACGGCCCGATCAGACCACGTATATGTTCAGCGGAATCCCGTTCACTTCGCGCACCGAGTTGGTGGGCCACGCAGTCCGCGCCATGTACGCGGCCAGCGGCGCGACCGATTACTACGCGGAAACGGGCGATCCAAAATACCGCGCGACGCTCGACCGGCTTTGGGCCGATGAGAGCAGACATAAGCTCTATCTCACGGGCGGGGTTGGCTCGCGGTCGGACGGCGAAGCGTTTGGCGATCCGTTCGAGCTGCCGAACGCCCAGGCATACACGGAGAGCTGCGCGGCCATCGCGAACTTCATGTGGAACTGGCGCATGCTGGCGGTGGAAGGCGAATCCCGCTTCGCCGATGTCATGGAGCGTGCACTTTACAACGGCATTAACTCCGGCATGTCTCTTGATGGCGTGCTCTATTGCTATCGAAACCCTCTGGAGTCGCGCGGTGAAAAGATTCGCAATGAATTCTATGACACGGATTGCTGCCCGCCCAATATCGAACGCACCATGGGCGCGCTGCCCGGTTATCTGTATTCAACCAGCCCGCGGGGACTCTATGTGAATCTTTACAACGCGAACACGCTGAACGGGAAGTTGGAGGACGGCGCCAAGATCCAGGTGGTCGAGAAGACCGATTATCCATGGAAGGGCTCGGTCGATTTCGTCGTAAACCCGGAAAACACCAGCCCGGAAAACACCAGGGAATTCAGCCTGTTCCTGCGCATCCCCGCGTGGTCGCACCACACCGAAATGGCGGTGAACGGGGCCTCAGTTTCCACGGTGGCCGGTCAATATGCCGAAATTCATCGTGTCTGGAAACCCGGCGACCGGGTCCATGTGGCCTTCGATATGGCGCCGCGGCTCACCGCGGCGAACGCCCTTGTACGGGAAGATACCGGACGAGTCGCGGTGGAACGGGGGCCGTTGGTCTATTGTCTGGAGAAACCGGACCAGCCGCTCGCTTCGAGCCTGTTCAACGAATCGCTGCTTCTTACCGGGCCTGGGGGCACAGGCAGAAACGCGCCATTCACCGAGCAGTTCCAGAACGATTTGCTGGATGGCGTCGAGGTGCTGAAGCACGCCGGCGTAATCACCGCCAAGCCGCTCGAAGACGATCCGCTCTATCGCGACTTCAACCATGCCGCGCAGGATGGCGTAAAACCGGTCACTCTGACTTTCATCCCCTACTATGCCTGGGCCAATCGCGGCGAGTATGAGATGGAGGTCTGGATTCCCGTCTCTGGTCCGGTCAACTCTGGTCCGATCAACCGCGCAAACCGGTGAGGTACGTGAAGCTCTGCTTGAGGCTGGCGATCGGGTCGCCCGGCGTCCAATCCTGCTCGACGAAGTAATGCTTCACGCCAATGTTCTTGGCGGTGCGCAGAATCCCCGGGAAATCGATGTTCCCATTGCCCACTTCTTTAAACGTCGCTTTGGGTACGCCTTCGTTGTATTGCACCTTTTGATCGGCCACCTTGTCCTTCAGGTGCAGCAGCGGAACGCGGCCCGAGTGTTCCTTAAGAAACGCCACCGGATCCACCCCGCCCACTGTAAGCCAGAAGACATCTACCTCAAACTGAACCAGTTTGGGATCGGTGTTCGCGAACATGCGGTCGAAAACGCGCTTGCCACCCATCTGCCCCCACTCGAATGCGTGGTTGTGATAAGCGAACTGCAATCCGGTCTTCCTGGCCAATTCGCCGGCCTTGTTCATCTTCTCGCCGAAGGCGTCAAAAACTTCCATGGTACGCAGTTCCTGCCCGATATAGGGCAGCACAGCATACTCTGTTCCTATGCTCTTCAGGTCCGTAAGAATCTTTTCGAGAGGTGGCGTATCGCCGCCGCCGAGAACCGAAGGCGTGGGAATATGGCACGAGACCGGTGCAAGCCCGAGCGTTTTCAGGGTCGGCGCAATGCGAATGAGCGTCGCGAAATTGTCGCCCTCCACTTCCTTGTATCCGATCGCGGCGATCTGCTTGAGAACCTCGTCGCCCTTCGTGGGGAAGACGTTCCGGACCGTATAAAGCTGCACGCCGAGCGTGGTCGGCGCAAGGGCGGCTGAAGCCCGTGTGGCAATGGCCCCGGCTGCCGCGGAAGCCAGGAACCCTCTACGTGTGATCGATGATTGCATGGGCACAGCCTATCAAATCGTCCCGAAACCTTTTGCGTTCCCCGGTCGCAGCACGGAATTGAACCAGTACGAGACCAATTGCGCCGCCATGCTGAACACCTCATCAATGCCCACGGGCTTGCAGAAGTACGAGTTCGCGCCCGACGCATAGCAGCGTTCGATGTCCTGCTGACTGCTCGAGCCGGAGAGCACCACCACCGGAATCTTCTTCAGTTCCGCGTCACCCTTGAGAAACGCCAGCACCTCAAAACCATTCACGCGGGGCAGATTGAGGTCGAGCAAAACCAGGTCGCAAGGCGCGCTTTCCCCTGCTTTTTGAGCGTTCGAAAAGTAATCGACGGCCTTCGCTCCGTCCTCCAGAACCACCGTCTCGATGGCTGGATCCCGCTTCGCGAGGGCCATGAGCAGTATCTTGGCATCGGCTGGATTATCGTCAACGATAACAATCCTATGCGGCATTTCTTGATGGCTCAAATATTGAGCACGTGAACGGCCAACGCATTCGTCATACTTACGGCAGAATGTTACGTATTACTGGCCGGGAGACGCGCCGTGAAGAAGAAGGTCGATCCTTTGCCGACTTCGGATTCCACCCAGATTCGCCCTCCGTGGCGCTCCACGACCCGCTTGCAAGTCGCCAGGCCGATGCCCGTCCCCGGATATTCGGAGCCGTGCAATCTCTTGAAAACCGTGAAGATGTGCTCGAAAAATCGGGGTTCGATACCGATTCCATTGTCCCGAATGGAAAAAATCACCTCCTGGCCCGCCTGCTTCGCGGAAAGATGAATGAACGGCGGTTCCTTACCCCGGTATTTCAGCGCGTTGCCGATCAGGTTCTGCAGCAACTGTAAGAGCTGCGTCTGGTCCATCAAAACGGTCGGCAGAGTATCCCAGGTGATCCTCGCGTCCACACTCTGAATGGCAAGCTGCAAATTCGACAGGGCGGTTGAAAGCACCGCCTCCACGCTGGTAGGCGCTATGGCGATAGCCGCCCTGGCCGTTTGAGCATAGTTCAATAGATCCAGAACCATGTGCCGCATCCGGTCCGCCGCACTGGTGATGAACTGGATAATCTCATCCGCGTCGGCATCCAGGCTTCCGCGATACTGTTTCTGTAAGAGCTGCGCCTGGGTGATCACAGTTCGCAGCGGCTCTTGAAGGTCGTGCGAGGCGGCGAATGCGAACTGCTGCAAATCCAGATTCGACCTGCGAAGATCTTCCTCCGCCTGACGCCGTTCGGTCACATCTCGAATGTTGGCCTGAATGAAGACGCGGTCTTTGACCCGGTAACGATTGGCGATCAATTCGACCAGGGGCCGGCGGCCATCGTTGGCTTGCAAGGAAACCGAATCGAGGCGGATCACTCCTTTCTCCATCGATTCCGCCACCAGGCGGCGCGCCTCCTCCGCTTTGCGGAACGGCGGGGCCTCCCAAAGAGCCTTCCCCACAATTTCCGCACGGGTGTACCGCGTCAACTCCAAAAAGGACGGATTGACGTCGATCACGTCACCCGAGAACCCGTCAATGACGACAATGCCGTCCCTGGCCGACTCAAAGATTCGCCTGTACTGAATCTCGGCAGCTTCCTTCCTCTCGGTCACGTCTTCGATGGCCAGCAGAATGGTGTGCGGCTTGTGGTCACGTCCGGTAATCCGCCGGGCGTTCAAGCGCATGGTTCTCCGGCCGATGCGCGGAAACTCATAGTCAACATCCAGGTCGCGGAAGGGTACATCTCGAGAGAGCGCCTGATCGAGGAGCCGGCGTAATTCGGGAATGTTCCATTGGCCATCGCCGACGCGATCAATCGGTTGCCCCTGCGTTTCCGCGGGAGTCACCTGAAATTCTTTGTAGAAGGCGGGGGTCGCGCGTTGGATGCGGAGTTCGCGATCCAGTACCAATAGAGGATGCTGCACGGTTTCGACAATTCCCTCGGCCAGATCCCGCGCGGCCTCGGCGCGTTCCAGCGCCCTGGTCAGGTCGTCGATATCGACGAAGGTGATCACCGCCCCATCGATGCGATCGTCGGTCGTTCTGTATGGGCCCACTTGCACGGAAAACCAGCGGCCCTCGCGATTCTGCACCTTACTTTTCTGGATGCCCAGAGTCTCCAGAGCTTCCGACAGCATCGCCTTGAGGCTGGGCACGTCCGTGGTGTAAGGCACGTCGGTGATCATGCGGCCCAGGTCCGAGGGAACGGTGTTCAGCAGCCGCGCAGCCGCCGGCGTGTAGCGCCGAATTCTGAAATCCATCCCCACCATCACAATCGGAATGCTCACCGCGTTCAGCACATTGCTCAGGTCGTTGTTCGCTGAGCCTAATTCCGTGTTCCGGTTGCTGAGTTCGTCGTTGACGGTAATCAGTTCCTCGTTGGACGATTGCAGTTCCTCCTTGGCCGTGCGAAGCTCCTCATTCGTACTCTGCATTTCCTCGTTGGAGGATTGAACTTCTTCGTGGGCCGCGCGCAATTCCTCCATGGCGACCTCATGCTGTTCGATGATCTTGCGAAGATACTCTCTGGTTTCGTCGAGTTGACGGCGCGCATGGGCCAGTTCCACCTCGAAGACGCTGGATTCATTTCGAACGGCCACCGAAGAAGCGGAAGAGCGCTGCGGCTCCGCGCCATCCTCGAACAGGATCAGATAATAGCGTGCCGCGCCCTCAAAAATAGGAATTACGCGCAAAGCAATTTCGCGAGTTTCTCCTTTGCCTTCAAAAGGAATTCCGGTCTCGTGAACCGGTTCTTTTCGTTCCGCCGCGGCGTCGATCGCCTTGCGCAACGCAAATAGAAGGCTCTGGTGGGCTACGCGCAACAGATTCAGGCTGGCCTCTCCGGTGGGAGGCTGCAGATACGGACCGGTCTGTCCGTGGAAGTGTACGATCTGCATTGCATCGTTGATCGTTACCCCAGGCGGCGCATAGAGGTCGCGCAAGATACGCGTGGCTCGCGCCTCTATCTGCGCCAGCGTGGGCGTGGCGTTCAGGTCGTTTAGCTTCGGCGCCACGGGCAGATGTTCAAAGCCCCTTGGGTCGGCCATCGTCAAGGTAAAGCGGCCGGGAGTGAGCTTCTTGGAGAAGATCTTGTTTTCGTTGTCCCGCGCTCCAAAAAGATCGTCGCGATTCCCGATACTTTCGGCAGCCCCGAGCACGAGGAGCCCGTCGGGCCGCAGACAGTAGTGCAGCGCCGAAAGAATGCGCTGCTGCGCGCCCGTGCCCAGATAGATGAGTACGTTCCGGCAGCTCACCAGATCGAGTTGCGAGAACGGCGGGTCGCGGACCAGGTCGTGCCGCGCGAAGATACAACTCTCGCGGATGCTCTTGGAAATGCGATAGCCCGCTTCGACGCGAGTGAAAAACTTTTTCAGTCGTTCAGGCGAGACATCGCTTTCGATTGCCTCGGGATAAACTCCCGCCCGCGCCCGGTCGATCGCTCCGTCGCTGATATCGGTTCCAAACAACTGGATGGGCGTTGAGTAACCGGCCGCTTCCACCGCTTCCGTGATCACAATGGCGAGCGAGTAGGCTTCTTCTCCCGTCGCGCAACCGGCCGCCCATAAACGGAAAGGAGCATGCCGGTCCCGCTGCTTCAGCAACTGGCCTTCGATCTGCGCGAGGCTCGAAAACATGGCCGGTTCCCGGAAGAATTGGGTGACGCTGATCAGCAGGTCGCGATACAGATCGTTCAGCGCGTTGGGATGCTGGTCGAGGTAAGCGACGTAATCCCTTATGGTTTCGGTATTGTGCACCACCATCTGGCGGCCGATCCGGCGCCGGATGGTGTTTTGCTTATACTGCGCAAAATCCACATGGGTCGCTCTCCGGAGCATGGCGAGAACCTTTTGAAATTCCTCCAGATCGGCAGCGCGGACGCTGTCGCTATCCTCTGAACCCTCTATCGGTTCGGGAAGGTGAATGGAATCGGGCAGGCACGGATACGTGCTGATGCGGACCAGTTCCGCGGCGATGGCGCGCGGGGCAAGGATGAAATCCACCGCGCCGGTCGCGATCGCGCTGTGGGGCATACTGCCATGCTTGGCCGATTCTTCCGACTGGCAGAACGTGGTTCCCGCGGCGCATTTGATGGCGCGCAAACCCTGCGCCCCATCCGAAGCGCTGCCCGATAGAATCACCCCGATCGAATAGGCCCCTTGATCTTCCGCCAGCGCGAACAGGAATTGGTCGATCGGGTAATAAGGATGCATACTTGCAGAGCGCGGCGAGAGTCGCAGAGTACTGTCTTGAATCCCCAGCACCACATTCGGGGGAATTACATAAACGTGATCCCGTTGCACCCGGGCGCCATCCTCCGCGAGGAGCACGGGCATCGGGGTTGTGCGGGCCAGGATCTCGGGCAGATGGCTTTCGCGGTGCGCATCCAAGTGCTGCACAAGAACGAACGCCATGCCTGTGTTCGCAGGTAGCCCTTTGAGAAGCTCAATGGTCGCTTCCAATCCACCCGCCGAAGCTCCGATGCCGACCACCGGGAAACGTCCCGGTTCCTGAGCAGCCGCTGGTGGTTTGGGATTGGTTGACAAGGAGCCGAAACCTCGCTCCGATTGTAGTAAATTGTGTGGAAGGGAACCCATGGCGGCGCCGAAAATTCTGGTTGTAGAAGATAGTCCATCGGACATCTATATTCTTCGGCGCGCCCTGGAAGATCTGGGCGAGGAGTTCGATTTGGACATTGTTACCGACGGATCCCGCGCCATTCAATACGTTCACGCCCAGCGGGAGAATCCCCATGAAGCCCATCCGTGCGTGATTGTCCTGGATCTGCATATTCCGAAACACGACGGCCTGGAGGTTTTGCGTTCCATCCGGCAGGAACCCGTGTTGCGGCATATCCACGTGGTGCTGTTGACCGCCTCCGCCAGTCCGCGTGAAGAGGCGGAACTGCGCGGAATGGGCGCCGATTACCGGCTCAAGCCCTTCGACCTTCACGGATACGCCGAACTGGCCGCCGACCTGATCGCCATCTGCAAAGGGATGTTGACCAGGGCATAAGCCTCTAAGGAAAAACTCCCCACCCGCACCGCTTGTTGTACAGCTGGCGCGGATGGGGAAACGAACCATTGGTTCAGCGCGCAGGGTGGTTCAGCGCGCAGGGTGGTTCAGCGCGCAGGCTTCCGGGCGTGGCTGCGGTTGCTTGGCGCGCTTCCGCCGGAAGAAGAAGATCCCATGGCTACCGCCCTTTCCCCTCCCTCTGTTTCACCGGAGGAGTCAAACAGCTTCATGGCTACCTGAGTGAGAGTCGCATCCGCATTCTCCTCTTCGTCCTCGGTCTCCTGCAGAAGCTCAACAACTTCGTTCAGCCCCAACTGTTCCGCTAGCGCGCGTGCGGTACCGTACGCCGACATCTCGTAGTGTTCAACTTTCTGGCCGCCGGCCACGATCGCCAGGTCGCGAGCAGGCCCTTCCTCTTTCTCCTGAACCGCTTCGCCGCCTTCCTCCACCAGGCCCTGCATGCCCTTGCACGGCTTTCCTTTGACCGGTGCTCCAATCGACTTGAACACCTTCTCAAGACGCGCTACATGGTTCTGCGTCTCTGCTAAGTGCGTGCGTAGCGCGTTGCCCAACTCTTCCGAGTCGGCAGCTTTCGCCAGCTTAGGCAGTGCCTTCACCAACTGCTTCTCCGCGTCGTAGAGGTCACGGATCTGGTCAACGAGTAATTCTTTTAGTGTTTCTTGATTCACGTGGATGGTCTCCGCATGTTAGAGCCGCCGGGAGTGGCTTTGTTTCAACCGAGCAAGTTCGCAGGTAGCAAATTCCGGGGACTAACTCGCCGGGCATCGCGTTCGGTATTGAGTAGCACGGAAGTCTTCCGTGGAGGCAGTTCTTCTCCCGTGTATGGCTGGTAAGTCCACGCCGTCAAACATATAATTAAGAAGCAAATCATCATCAACGAGGAGTATCTAATGAAGACACTTTATAAAATCGCTCTAGTAATCGCCGCATCGGCAGTGGGCCTCATGGCTGCCGATTATCTCTCCGCGACGGATCATCTCTTCGCCAAAACCGCGGGGCAGGGAGGCATGGCTGAAGTAAAACTTGGCCAGATGGCCGTCAATAAAGGCAGCAGCCAGAAGGTGAAGGATTTCGGACAGCGGATGGTCGACGATCATTCCAAGGCCAACGAAAAGCTGAAGTCCATCGCGGGCAAGGACAATATTCTGATGCCGTCCCAGCTCTCGGCGAAAGATCAAGGGCTGATGAATCGGCTGTCCAAATTGTCGGGCCCGGCGTTCGATAAGGCGTACATGAGCGCCATGGTGAAGGACCACGAGACGGACATCGCCCTGTTCCAACACGAGGCTGGCGCAGGATCCAATCCCGATCTGAAGGGCTTTGCGTCCGGCACCCTGCCGACTCTTCAGGAACACCTGAGCCTGGCGAAAGACGCCGCGGGTTCGGTTGGCGCCATGGCCATGAAGTAGCCTCGGAGTACGCAGTTGCGCCAAACGGCGCACGTGCTTTGTTTACACCCAGAATACGTGGCACGCAAGCCGTTGAAAACAAATCCGCTGATCCTGGAGCTTCGCGTGCACGCAAGCGGGTGTAGTCTCCAGGAGGCGATTTATGAAACAAACACTGTTCTGCGCTTTGCTGCTCGCCGGGTTTACGGTCGCACTGCCCCTGTTCGCAGCCGACGCGCCTACTGAGCAGACCCAGCGCGGGAAGGAATTGTTTCTGCATTCCCCGAAAGGCCTCGCCTGCGCCACCTGCCATTCGCTCGAAGGCAACGGGAACGCGATCGGACCGGATCTTACCCGTTTGGCCAGCGTCGTCGGGCCGAAGGGCCTGGTCATGACGATACAAATGTCCATGACGGCCTACGTGCAGCAAATCGAACTGCAGAATGGCCGCAGCTTCCCCGGAATCCAGAAGAGCAAAGAAGGAGACATCCTCGAGGTCTACGACCTCAGCAAGACTCCCGCAGTACTGCTCCATCTGAAATCCTCCGACGTTGCGTCCATGAAGCCGAACACCGCGTGGTCCCATCCTCCCACCTCCGCCGGTTATACGCCGCAGGAGTTCGCGGACATCATCGCCTATCTGAAGTTCGCGTCCACCGGCGTCGCCAAAGAAGTCAAAGTCACCGACCTGCACTGACGACAGTGCAGTGTTTGGTACCAGGCTTGCGCCATCAGTCATACAAAAAGCTTGCTTGATTGTAGGACGCGGCCATATACTCCAGTAGGCCGTTATCCCACTCCGAAGACAGGCGTTTTCCTTCATGCTTCCAAAAAGCCTCAAAATCCCCCTCCTCGCTCTCGCGGGCATCGCCGTTCTTGGCGCCCAAACAACTCCGATTCCAGGAAAGTTCTACGAATACTACATGGTCGCCACCACCCAGGCCGGCCAGTTCACAGCTCTGGGTGCGCCCTCCATCAACGACAACGGGCTGTGCGCCTTCATGGGCCAGACGTCCATTGGACAGACCATCTGGACCGGCGATGGAAACATGCACCCCCTGGTCGATATCAACCCGGCCTCGGGCAACCCAGGAAGCGTCACCTTCAGCCCGCAAATGCAGATCAATGTGAACAATCAGGTGGTGGCTAGAGACGAGATCGAGGGAACCTCATCCAATATCCGTTTATGGAATGCCAACGCGCAGAACTCTTACACGTACCTCGCGCGTGCGGGGTCGGGCCAGAAGTATAACGGCACCTATGATGCGGCCAGCCTGAACAAGACCGGCGAGTCGGTCTTCGCGGTCATCTCGGGCACGACCACGGATCTGGTGGAAGACACCGGCGGAGCAAATAAGACACACGCCGTCACAACGGGCACGCCTCAGCCGGTTGTGGCCGCGAATGGCACATTAGTTGTGACCACGACCAACACGAGCAACGAGCTGAATCAGGTCCTCGTGTTTACAAACAACTTCGCGGTGCAGACCACCATTGCGGACGGCAGCACCTTCTCTTACCTCGATACCGCGCCAGCCATCTCATCGGACGGGAATGTGATTGCATTCCAGGGAACATTGACATCCACGGGCGCCGCCGCCTTGGGGACCACCGCGGGTCCGGGCATTTTCGCCGCGGTGAACACGGGCACGGCGTGGCAAATCATCCGCGTCACCGGCCTCATGGTGGAGGTGCCGAACTCCGGCGGCAATAACAACGGAGTCTGCGACCCGGGTGAGACATGCGTCAACGCGGCGGAGCTGGGATACAACGATAATGGCGCCGCGGTGTACTTCACGACATATCCCACCAACAGCCGCATCGCCGTGGTAAACCTCGGCCTGGGAGCTGCGGGCATCGCGGACGATTCCTTCGTCATCGCGTTCGTCGGCACGCCCAGTTCAGCCAGCCGCACCAACCCGGTCCTCGGCAACTTTCCGCTTTTGTTTTCCAATCAGACTGGGCTCTGGACCATTCGCGTGGATGTTGAGAATCAACTCTCGCCCCCCAAGGATCAGGTCTACCATCCCTTCACCGCCATTGCCGTCGCCCAAATCGGAGACCAGATCGGTCACGGAAATATCGTCTCATCCATTGGGGTAAACCTGCAGATCGCCAACGCCGCCGAGGACGAAACGGGCACTGTCAGAACCATGCGACGCGGCGACCATCGCATCGCGTTCCAGGTGACCACCACCGCGGGAGCGCAAATCATCTACCGAGCCAATCACCTCGATTCCGACCAGGACGGTTTGCTCGATCATTGGGAAACCACTGGCATCGACATGAATCAGGATGGCGTCATCGACCTCAATCTCGCAGCCATGGGCGCCAACGTGAATTCTCGCGATCTGTTCCTCGAACTCGACTGGCTCAGCGATCAAAGCGGTTACAACTTTCACCCGGCTCCTGGCGTGATCACGTCACCCACCGGCACACCCGGCTCTCTGCCTCGCATGCTCTCCCGGGCGCCCGAACTTTCCGGCAACATGTACGGATTGCGTAGCGATGGCGCGGCGCCAGATCCGATCCCGGCCGGCGTCGCCATGCATATCGACGGCGGCTCCGGAAACGATTTCGACGGATTCCCGCTCTCTTACAACATGGGCCAGGGCCCGCTGAATGGCGGCGATCAGATCGGAACCGCTACGAATAATACTGCCCTCGTGGAAGTGCTCTACTTCGGCGCGCCCAACTCGCTGAATGTAACGGGCGTCACCACCCGCTCGTTTCAAGATGCCAAAGATCATTACTTCGGATCGAAGGACAGTGACGGCCGCGAGTTGGCCTTCAAGTATGGAATCCTGGCGGACCACTACGCATTTGTCGACTCGCCCGCGACCACTCATCCCATTGCTTCGGCGGGCCTGTATCAAACCGGGCTTGACTACATCATCGCCGGAGACGCGGTTCCCGGCCAGGACGCTGGAAACTTCGTCAAAATCGTGGGGGGCACAGGCGCAGGCCAAGTCCTTTCCATCAAAGGATTTTCGACAACCAACGCAAAGGAGATCGTCGTTAACGGACTCTTCTCGCCATTACCCGATACCACCAGCACGTTTGTCTATTTCAGCGGCTCTTCCGGCTTATCGGAAGTCTTCTTCAACAACGCGCCGGATTACAACAGCCTCCCCGGCAACGATCTGATTTTGAGTCTCGGAAACTGGGGGACCAACCCCGACGGCTATCTCATGAACGCCTGCACGCAGTGGAGGACCATTGCCCACGAAATGGGCCACACCCTCGGCCTGCGACACGGCGGCATCGATAATACGGAAGAGAAGGGCACCAGCTATTTGAGCCTGATGAGCTATTCCTGGCAGCTCCAGTGCAACGTCGTATCCCAGGTGCAGGGCTACTCCACAACCAACGATCCGACCTTCAACGATTTCGCTAACCTGAATCACCAATTCCCCGAAGTGGTATTCAATGTGGGCAATACGTTGAACACGGAATATGGCGCAGGAGATTTTGGCGATCCAAACCCCGAGCAGAACGTTCAGGATTACGTCAATCTGAATGGTTCCATCGACTTCACCAAGCCTGTTGTCTCCATCACATCCCCCGTCGCGAACGCTACCGTGGGCATCGGCGGCTCCTTGACCGTTTCAATTACCGCCACCGATAACGTCGCTGTGGCCGGAGTGCAGGCCACCTTTGACGCGAACGGAAACGGCGTCATTGATGCGAACGAGATCGTCACTGCCACGTCCGCGGGCAAGAACGTCTACCACGCACAGTTCGCCACGGTGGCCGGCAGCCCCGGCGTCAGGGCGCTGACGGCCATCGCCACCGACAGTAGCGGCAATATCGGCAAAGTCAGCGAGAACCTGAGCGTCGTCACCGCGAGTGCGGCGCCGGTGCTCAAAACTCTCACGCCCAGCAGCGCAACCCATGGCGGCGCAACGCTCAACGTCACCATCGCCGGTACCGGCTTCGTCAGCGGTTGCACCGGTAACTGGAACGGCTCTGCCCGAAAAACTACTTTCGTCAGCGGCACTCAGATCAAAATGGCCGTACTCTCCACCGACATTACCAATGCCGGAACGGCACAGGTTACCGCGACCAACCCGGCCCAGGGCGGGAACAAGTCAAACGCGCTCACGTTCACGATCAACTAACTCCGGCGTCACGATAGCACCAATAATATTCCGACGCCTCGAAACGTTTCGGAGTCTGGCGCCACTACCCCAGTGACAAAGGAGAACTCGAAATGAACGAGCAAACTTCACATAGAACAGGAACATTTGAAAATGCGGGCGCGCGCAACCCGAGCCACCGCTGCGAATCAGACTCACGCGAAAGGAGGATATGATGCCTTCACATCTCCAATCGTGGTGGGAGAGGTTCGTAGTCATGTACCATCCGGCCTTTCTACGGCCAAACGAAGACAATCCAAACGCTTCATCTACGCCGTATGCGCCCGGGCACAACCCAAATACGAATTCGTATTTGGCGGTTCGGAACCAACCCCTGGATTGGGCGGTCCCATATTTGGTTTCGATTGTTACCACCCAGCAAGCGGCCTCTGCGATGTCGAACAAGCAGGCAGCGCAACAAATAATAGCGACGGGGGAGACGGCGATCGCACAATTCCTGGACGATTACTGCGGAACGCCTCCCAGACTAATTCCGTGGCCATTTCCTGGGCCGCCGCCATGGGTTTCGATCATCGCATCGGAACTCGCGGAAACAGCCAACGAATTTCAAGAGGGAAGCCTACGGGCGGCGTTGCTCCGGCTTTCAGGACTCCTTCTTGACCGAGTAGCTCTTAATCCGCAACCTTTGGTACCGTAATCAAGCGTCGATGAGATCGTGTGGCGAGAAGCGCTACACGATCCCTCGAGGCGGGTACAGTTAGCTACCGATATCGACGCACCCTGGTGCACGGCGCATGGCATGGCGGTTGGTGCTGGAAGCGAGTACGAAGTGCGCTTTTGGCGCAAGGGCACGAAGCGTTTACGCCGTCTCTCACAGGCCCCGGTGACGGCGTCCAC
>Ga0182012_10000929_pt1 | contig 32276 bp, 22 predicted proteins | sample 612S2SmetaG_FD_120486 | JGI IMG/M metagenome (GOLD analysis project Ga0182012, IMG submission 120486) | Permafrost microbial communities from Stordalen Mire, Sweden - 612S2S metaG | ecosystem: Environmental > Terrestrial > Soil > Wetlands > Permafrost | place: Sweden: Stordalen | collected...
GGAGGCTCAGGCAGCTCAAAGCTTACTTTGACTCCGAGTGTTGCCGTTGCAGCGCGGAACTACAATTTCACCGTTTCTGCGACTGGTGGAGGCTTGACCTTGACTCACCAATATACGGTGGCCGTCGAGCCGACCGTTGGCATTCAAGTTCCGGAGCCTTCGCCGGTCTTGATGACTTCGATGGGCACCGCCTCTGCCCAGGTGACCGCAGTCCTGATGCCCGGGGTTTCGATTGCTCATGGCGGCGCCGGTTGTACGGCCTCCCTGACTTCCCCACTTCCCACCGGGATCACGGCCGTCTGGGGCCAGCCCTCTGTCAACGTCGCCGGAAAAGTTTCATGGAACTTAACCCTTACTGGTGGACCGCTAGCCGCGGGACGAAGTCAATGGATGTACTTCACGGTCCGGGTGACGGATGCCGCCACTGGGGTTGTTTTTTCTGAAAACCAGCACTTTTCACTGAAAGTAACGTTTGTCCTTCCCGTACTAAGCGCGTCCTCTTCTTCTTCCTCGGTTTACCTGAGTCAGGGATCTGCCTTCCAGGACGTTTTCTCTTTCATCGGAGGCGGATCTTACCACGGTAGCTTGACGCTTTCGGTGACGGGGCTGCCCAGTGGAATCCACGGAAGCTGGAGTCAGAATCCGCTCTCAATCGATGCAGATGCAGGGAAATCCACACTTACACTCACTGCTGACGCGACGGCGGTAGCGAAGGCGTATCACTTCGATGTGACGGCAACTGGCGATGGTGTGTCTGTGACGAAATACCTCCAGGTGACAGTTGAACCGCAGTCGGGAGTTTCGCTCCAAGTCGCGCAGCCTTCGGTTCGGATTGCTCCGGATGTTGCAGCGACCGTTGCCGTGACCGCAAATGGATTGCAGGATGTAACCTTCGCCGTAAACGGGAGCGGCGTGCACGCCGCGGTCGCCTCGCAGCTACCGGAAGGTGTTACCGCGCAATGGAGCGCTCCGTCCATCGCCGGATCGGGCCAGCAGGCTGCCTGGAATCTGACACTGACATCTTCGACGAGCGCGGTCGGAGGCGTATATCCAGTCACCATCTCGTCGACCGTAACCGATCAAGCTAGCGGCATGTCGTTTTCGGCCAGCCAGGAACTTTCCATGTATGTATCGCTTCTGGCCCAGGTTTCGGTCGGTTCGACGCCAGGTAATAAAATTGGCAGCGAATTCATGGGCTTGTCGCAGGAATGGGGCAACACATATCGCTTCATGGGCTCCACCGAGGTAGGAGTGAATCTGATTTACCGCCAGCTCTTATCCAACCTGTCAGCGTATGGCTCGGATCCAGTCAATATCCGGATGGGCGGGAACAGTACCGATCTCTCCGGCATTCCCTCGGCGGGGACCGACGCACCGATGGCCGACCTCGCCGCCGCGCTTCACAACCGATTTATTCTCGGGGTGAATCTGGGCTCCGACAACCCCTCGCTTGCCTTGGCCCAGGCGCAAAATGATGTTAACGTGATGCCGGCCGGCTCCATCGCCGCGCTGGAAATAGGCAATGAGCCGGACGTCTACTACCGCAACGGCCTGCGGCCAAGCACCTATTCCTTCCAGGATTACCTGACCGACTTTGATACCTGGAAGGCCGCCATCGATCCCGTACTGCCTGCTGAGGTCAAACTGGCCGGGCCGGCCTGGGGAGACGCCAGCGCTTGGCTTCCCAATTTCCCAACGCTCCTGGCGGCGGAAGCGCCCTCAATGGCCGTTGTTACCGAACACTATTACGCAACCAGCCCCTATGCTAACGCTCCGGTCGATGTCCTGCTCGAGCCAGGCGTGGCAACACAGGGACCGAAAGCGGTCGCCCCGGAGGTTGCGCTGTCGCATGCGAACGGGTTGAAATTCCGAATGGGGGAATTGGGTTCGGTCGATGACCAGGGAATCGAGGGTGTCAGCGACGCTTTCGGTTCCGCTCTCTGGGCGATCGACACCATGTTTGAATATGCGAATGTGGGCGTGGATGGAGTGAACTGGGAAACCAGCAGTGGCAATGTCGATCACCCCTTCTTTTTCGTGACGTCGACCAGCGGCGGAGTTACCTCATACACCTTGACCTCGGTCAGTCCCCTCTACTACGGCATGCTGCTCTTCCAGCAAGCCACCGCGAATCAATCCACTTTGTTGCCGGTGACCCTCGAGACCACGGCGAACCTGAAGTGCTGGTCCACGGTCGACGCGAAGGGGATCAACCGCCTGACGATTCTCAACAAGGACGAAACTCAATCTGGAACGGTGCAAGTCACGATGCCCGGTTACAGCGTCGCAACCGTCACCCGGCTTACGGCGCCAGCCTATACGTCCACCTCAGGCGTGACCCTCGGTGGACAGACGTTCGACACATCGGTGGACGGCACCATTCAGGGAACGCCGTCAACACAAACGGTCCAAGGGATCAGGGGGGTCTTTGCCATCCAGATGCCGGTAACGAGCGCAGCTCTGGTCGTCTTCTCAAACTAACTTCAACAGGGGCGCGGCCGAGGGACGAACTCCACTGTGGCCGCGCGCATTCATTTATTAGCGGTTCGAAGATCTTGTTCCAGCTATTGTCCTTTACTTTGAAAATGTCACAAGCGCCGCACTTGTCACAGGCATGGATAGTTCGAACTGACCGTTATTACCGCGAATTGTCTCCGTTTTTTCTGCGCCAAGGAGCTTGCCGTCCTCGCTTCCATCGAGCGATTGGCCGCCCAAGGTGACTCCAGTCAAGGATGTGTAGGAGGGCGCCAGGAGTCGGGCGACGGTTGCCTGGCGATGGCCCGGCATCTGGAAGGTAACACTTCCCTGCGCCTTCAAGTCCTTGTTGATGATTGCCAGCCGGGTGCGACCGGCTTCGTCTACGGTCGCCCAGGCCTTTAGATTCGCGTGTGTGTCCACATCCACGGGGAGAAGTTTCGCAGCTCTGCCTGTTGCCGCCTGAAAGAACAGCAGACCGAAATAAAGAGGAGTGGCTGTCTTTAGCGTGAAGGTGTTCATGCCATCCACGGTGCTCCGATTGAAGATGAAAGGCGAGCAGAAATTCCCTCCTTCGGCTTCCCAGTTCACCCCGTCCACGCCGGCCTTCACATATTCGAACATCGTGTCGATCGACCACAGAGCGGCTGAAAACGCATCGCTTTGGCCATGTACACCGGCTCCGTAGTACGAATTGAGTTCGGTGATGCGGAATGGAATATGCCGTTCATGAGCCGCCGCCACGGCGGTTGCAAACAGTGCCGGCCCAAAGGTCGCGGTGTGAGGCCTGAGCAGGTAGTCCGGCGGAGGATTCGAGTAGGGGCTCCCCGCGTAAAAGTGCAGACTCAAGACACCGAGGCTGGCGTCTTCCCTCGCCAGGAAAGCGCGAGCGCTGGGAACAATCTGGATTCCCGACCACGAAGGTCCGGCAAGTAGCGTTCCTTTCGGAAGCAATGGGAGTATTCCCTGCCTCCAAACATCAAAATCCTTCAGATAGTCGTCAAGTCCATATACTCCAGGGCGCATCTTCCGATTGGGATAGGCATCCGGTTCGTTCCCTATCTCGAACGCTTCGATCGACCCATTTGGCATTTCCTTCGAGTAAAACTTTACTTGATTTTCCGTGAGAGACAGATCGTTGGAACCGAAGTTCACGCCCAGGATGAAGCGCGCGTGCAAGGCATTCGCCAGTTCGACATAAGGCTTCATCCGGTCACCGGAGGGTCTGCCCGTATTGTCCGTGCTGTTGCCTCCGATTCGCAGTTCAATTGGATCGTTGCCGTAAGCGGTGAGATTGGTCAGAAGCTGGCGATACACCAGGTTGGCGCCGGTCTTCGAGTACCCAATCATGGACGTAGTGTTGGGCCACTCGTGGGAGAGCCCCATAAAGCCTCTAGGAATGGTCACGCCCGGCTGGCCGGAGATCCGCACTTCCGCCAGGGATGCCGAATCGCTCGATGACACAGAGGCAGGTTGGCCGACAGGAGTTAACGCGATCCAAAGTGCGGCGAACACTGCGAGACTCGAGCGGAACGTCATCCTACCTCCACTAGCAATGGGCATTTACGACGGCGAAGAAGAGTATGGCGTTGGACAGATTTAGACGTTCAGGCAACGACCGGCGAACGGTCCACAGATACAAGGGAGAAAACGTAGAACCGCTCTTCAGCAACAAGTGACTACGTGGGCAGCAAACGCTTGGAGGTTGGAGAATCGCAAGAGCCGGCGCTCTGCCAAGAGTAACAATTCGAGACCGCATTACCTCGCACATCCGCACCAAGCTCCACAAATACGTTCGTCGCCGACAACGCTTTCAATAACACCCAAATCAAGACGCGCAAGACGACAGCAATATCACATCGCCGCTGATTTTCATTGACCATACGTACTATGGCTGGGAAGGCTGGGTCGGACAGACTTCGCCTCCGGCCTTAGGCATAGTGATCCCCCCGCCAGAAATCTTCTCTTGACGGCCTTCGACTTCTTCCGCATCCAACGTCCTACAGCCTCGGCTCGCAACCTGGCCAGTTGATTACCCCTTACGGACACATTTCGCGACAGACATTCCAGCTTGAGGCATTCCCGCAAGTAAGTGAAGCTATCTGTGAATGTGGCGAAGTGAACGACGTCGGGCGTCACGATGCGGCCTAATTTTACAAAGTGGCAAATGCCTTTAGGTACGTCGATGACGATAGGGCTCGTCGCGGCGATGGGAGTCCACATGCCACCGTCGCCTGTATCTGTCACCGTCAATCCATGGATCGCCATAGCCACCGAATAAATCGATTCGTCGTTGGGTCCATCGCCGCGAAAATCACTGAATCTCAACGCAACCGCCTCCTTCAGTAATCCCCTCGCCGTCTCGAAGAATTCGAGCGCCCCAGGCGAGTCGTCGAAATAGTAGGTTCCCCCATTGAACTTCGGTAAGCCTTGCAGTCCGAAGCGATCCAACACGAAGTCGATATCGAGAAACTCGTCCGACTCCCCACGCTTCAGGACTCGAACTCCACAGACGCCAAAGGGAACGTTGTCGAAAGCTCGCCACATGCCATCGAGTTTGCGGAGCGCCAGGCAATCGCTGTCGATGAACAGAGTCCGCGAGAACGGGCTATATCGATCAAGATAGATTTTCTGACGAAGATTCGATCCGTACTCGGGTCTCAATTCAATCCGATGCGTAAACAATTCCAACAATTCAGGGTCGTTGGAGTCGGTGACGATTGCTCGTGGCAACTTAGGATCGTGCAGGATCAACGACCTGGCTAATGCCTTGGCCATGCTGATATATTCCGGCTTTCCAAAGCCGAGACTCAGCACTCCAATGTTTTGCATGTCCTTCCGCTTCGTGGTCATCCGTTCTCCTTCACCGGCTTACCTGTCACGCAGCCTTGCTTGTCAGAGTATTTCCGCTGCTTCGATGGTGAGCAAGGGGTCACTCTTATCGAGGTCACCGAGCTTCGAGACGGTTGTGGGTGGTTACGGGCCGGCGACTCGCGACACTTCGTCGTAAATCGTTTCGAGAATCTTCGCTTGTTTTCCCGCATCGAAGTCCCTTCTGATCCGCTCTCGGCCGAGTGCGACGCAGCGCGAACGCAGATTCTCATCTCCAAGCGCATGGATCAGTGCTTTTGCTAGTTCGTCCGTCATCCTCTCCGGAACCAGGAGCCCCGTCTGCTCATGAGCAATGACTTCTGGAATTCCAGCATGATTGGTCCCAACCACGGTTGCTCCAGCCGCTATCGCTTCCAAAACGACGGTCGGTAGTCCTTCGCAGTCACCATTTTCCGCAGTCACACTGGGTACGCACACAATCGTCGCCTTCTCCTGATACGCCTTGACTACACTGAGCGACTGGCTGCCCAGGAACTTGCACGGAATACCTAAACGATGCGCCTCGCTCAAGAGTTCGGAGTACTTCGGTCCATCCCCGATCACCACCAGGTGCGCTCCGGGGCAAGCCTTAGATACAGCCAACATGGAGTGCAGCAGGTAAATGCAGCCCTTCTTCTCCACAAGCCTCCCGACAAACAGGATCATATCCTTGTCTTTCTCCGTGTTGGTAGGCACATTCAGGCGGATGCCATTGTAAAGGACGCGTAATTTGCTTTCTGGGAAACCTGCCGCAAGCGCCTGTCTCCTGATGAACTCAGACACGCAAATGAAGAGTGAAGCGTCCTTCCACAAGCCACGGTAAAGACGCTGGTAGTCGCGAATGACGGTGACATCATGACCGTGTAGCGTGACCACGAGTGGGATACGAAGCCGTTTAGCGATGTGCAGCGCACTTCGACCGCTTTGCGCAAAGTGTGCGTGTATGATCCTCGGCTTCGTCTCACGAAGCGCGCCGTAAAACCGTGGAGCAAAGCCGGTTCGATAATAGAGACGCTTGCTCACATACTCGATCGGATTACCGGCCGACGGAACTGCAAGAATTGCGCTATCCAAACCCGACAGGGATTTGTTTGCCCGAAAAACGCCGGCGTACTGTGCCCGATACCTGCTCAGTGCCGAGACCTGCGACTGAATGAAAGTCTCAGAGATCGGCAGAAGTTCATCTCTATAAATCAGCACTGTCTTCACAGAGTAACCCTTCACCCCAGGATTGAGACATTCACTCCACTGCGACAACGATCCACCACGACGCTGAGCCATCTTTCCGTCCAATTGAAAGTTAATCTGACATCGGCGCGCGGAAAGATGACACCATATTGGGTAACCCTAACTGCGGGCGACTGAACGGCGGAGACACAGTTGCAAGAGCGCCAAATTTGAGACACTTAGCAGGCAGTCGGTCGCGAGACTCGACCAAGCCGCGCCAAGCCAGCCGTACGTAGGAATCATGTATAGATTCAAGCCAAAGTTGAATAGGGCGGCGATTACTTGAGAGATCGTTCTATATTGCTGCATACCAGCCCCGCTCAAAGCGCTCCCAGCAATATGATGAACGCTCCGAAACAGCGGTATTAACGCAAGCCATCGAAGCGCATTTGCACTCTCGCTGAAGCTGGGTCCGGCAATGCGTGGCAAAAGGGGTGCGACCAGAAATGTGCAAACGGAAAGTGCTGCGCCGATTGGCACGGAACGCCTCATCAGCCTGTATGACAATTCAGACGTAGCCTGGATACTAGTCCTGCCCCGCTCGAATAGCTTGGGCAACGCTGCCTCCCGGATTGAGTATATTGGAATCGTTGCGACATCAATCACTCGGTAGGCAAGCGTGTAAATGCCGTTGTCGTGATTAAGTCCGTAGTGGCTCAGCATCGTCTTGTCGAGATCGTTGTAGGCGCTGCTTGTCGACCCTGCAAAGGCGTACCCTACCCCTTCCCAGGCGTGCTTGGGAAACATCAGCGGAAATATTTGTGGCGAACCGACAAACGAAGTAATACAGGCAACTGCGACTGCCGCGGCGAGGAATGAGACGAGGGTTGAGGCGATCGCCCAGTCGCGTGCACTCGCCCGATGCATAATCAACAACATGGCACCGGCGCTTAAGGTACGGAGCAGATTTGTAGACATATTGACGATAGCTGTTATGCGCATTCGCTCGAAGGTCTGAAAGACTCGACTCATCTCGGCTGAGAACTGGAAGCATAAGCAATTCGAGACGGCAGCGAAGACCACGAGCGAGGCGCTTGCCGGATTCAAGATGAAATGTCCAAGAAGCGTCAGCACCACGACCAATAGTCCACCTACCGCGAGCGTAAGGAAGACGATGTTGCCCCAGTAAGCAGCAAAGGCGTCGCGATTCCCACTCACATATCGAAGCAGAATCGTACCTGAACCGAGGGTGCTGTATTGGGCGGCCAAGCTGGTGAAAGCGAAGGCCCCGGCAAACACACCGTATTCAGCCGCTCCCAGCAAACGGGACAGGATCGCGAAGTAAACTGCCTGCAAAACCACGCTCACCCCTTGTCCCGCCATCATCCAGGTTGCATTCCTCCCCATGCGACTGGTCCGAAGTCTTCCGACTTCCTGCATTAAAATGCCCATGCTAGCGTCCTCGGTTCGTTCACAACTGCCTTGATTCCGCGGACTTCGTTCGCCAGATTAATATAGGCGACAACAAACAGTAGCCATTCGATCGTGTCTGGAAACATAACCTTATCGCCGTTGATTGCGCCCAACACAGACAGGAAGACGATCGCACAGTTCCAGCGGACGAACCTGGAAGGGGCATGGGCCAGACAAAACATGGCGTTCCGAAAAGATCGAAGCAGAAGACAAAGCGCCACCAGCGCGCCAGCGGCTCCCAGTTCCAGCCACATTTGCAAGATGCCATTCTCTGCGTTCGTAACGCCTGAGTGGCCTGGAGTCAGAACGACATTGGCCGACTCCCCGCGCAAACCTAGAAAGAACGCCTGATAACCGAAGCCAAACACGGGTCTCTTCCATAGTTCAGGGTAAAGAGCTTCAAAGATACCAGCACGGCCAGTCATATCGCTTGACTTCCCCATTAACAAGGCAATACTGCCTCCGTACTTCATAGCAATCGCGATTGTCGCAGTCGCAAGGAGTGCTATCAAACAGGCCAGCACTCCTCTTTCCTTCTTGCCTAGCCGAATGTATGGACTTTCGAAGAAGAAATACATGATAAGCAAGCACAGTTCGATCCATGCAGTTCGCGATTGGGACATTACGATCAATACAACGATTGAGGCCATGTACGCTGTCTTAAGGAAACGTAACGATGAATTTGTGGTGCGAAAGTAATAGGCCGTCGCAAAGAAAAACATCATAATAATTCCAAGGTAGTTCTTATGCACGAAGAGACCTTGCCAAGCGCGTCCGCCATCTACGTTCCTAATTCCTGCTGAAGGTACAAAGGCGATTAGCAGATAACTGCTTACCGTTGCAGCCAGTCCGGCAATATTGAGGAGTTCGATCAGGCGATTTCCCCTGAAGCGTCTGCATAGGAAGACGGCGAAAGCGGTTAAGCAAATAGCCAGGATTCCCATTGCTGCGGTTCTAGCGCTATCCTGCGACCATAAAGTTGATGCGATCGCCAGGAGCGGCAGCGCGAAAACAACGGCGTTCCTTCTTGCAGTTCTTAAGGTACTACGAAGTGAGAGACCCACAACCAGCAAGACAGTGCCGTAAGCGGCGAGACGCTCTATTCGTAACTGCATGGTATCGGAGCTAGACACAGAAACATTCGAAGCGTCCACTCCAGCATTGTTACTGTATTGAGCCCTGTCGAATGAAAACATGCCCCTGGCGCAGAAGTACAGCAATGGGAAAAGCAAGACCCAGGTAATGAACAGCATGTAGATGGGGGTCGATGTTGGTCGGGTCATTGGGCGATCCTCAACACTGGCACATCGCGAGTGCAGTACTCATCAACTACGGCGCGCAGTCGATGCTTGAAGATTGACTTGTCGAACTTCCTGGCATGCTTTTGAATTTCGCGAGGCGAAAAACTGGATTCCTTCGCTTCGAAGCGGCGCATAGCTTCGACTACGGAATCGGCGTTTTGATCCTCGAAGAAGACGCCGGTATCGGGGGATCCGAGGTGGTCTCCGACGCGCACTGTCTCCAGGGAGCCGCCACGGCCATAGGCGATGACGGGACGCCCAAAAGCCTGAGCTTCAACGGGGACGATGCCGAAGTCTTCGTCTGCAGCAAATAGCAGGGCGCGGCAATGGGCGTAGCATCGCCACAGCTCTTCGTTCGGAACACGGCCGAGGAACTCGACCGTTGGCCCAGCCAAAGCACGCAACTTCTTCTCGTCCCGGCCTGCACCGACAATCATGAGTCTACGTTCGAGCTTGTTGCAGGCTTCAATCAAGATGTCCACGCGCTTGGTGGCGACCAGTCTTCCCGCAACGAGATAGTAATCGCCCGTCTTCTCCGCAATATAGCCCTGAGCCGTATCCACTGGCGGATAAACGACGGTTGCCTTTCTACCGTAATAGTGGGCGATTCGCCTTCTTACGTACTCCGAATTAGCGATAAAGTGGGTGACACGCTGGGCAGCAACATAATCTGAAGTGCGGGCCAGCGCGGCTACATGGGCAAATGTGCCGCGGAGAAACCATGGAAGTCCCGCGGTAAAGTGCGGTGCGAGATCCCAGATGAACCGGCCGGGAGTGTGGCAATAGCTGATGTGAATGGTATCGATCGGCGTGACGATGTCCTTCATTGGAGGAGAATCGGACGAGATCACCAGATCGTAACCGTCGAAATTGAACCGACCGACCGCACCCGAATACAGGGGAAATACAGCGCGATTGAACTTCTGCGCGAAGGGCAACCTGGAAAGGTCGGAACGATGCAATCGATCGGGAGGCAAGCCTTTCGGGATACTCTTCTCATCCGCAAACAGACAGAAGACATCTGCTTCGGGAAATATCTCGAGTAGAGATTCAACGACACTCTCGCCACCCCCGTTGAGTAAGAACCAGTAATGCAGAATGGCAACTTTCATTGGACCGCCTCCTGAACCTCGATCGCGTGACTGCTTTCTACTTCGACTCAGACAAGTGTTGACGAGCGATCAATTACGCATCGTTCGCATCGACATGAGACTATTTACCCTCTTACAAGCCACTCCATCCCGCCCGGAACGTCCGGAATGAGGTCATCCGGAAGATGTGAATTCCCCTTGGGTTTACTTTCGTCTGCCTGTTGTCGCGGGCTATCCCCAATAGGCATCCTTGACATTCTGAAGGTCTAAGCCCGGTGTGGCGGCGATCTAAGTCGACTGCAGGATCAGGCTGAGATACCTTTCGCGGGCTCCTCGCGCGGAGTGGCATGCTTCGATCTGCTGGCGAGCTGAGCGCCCGTAGTGCTCGAACATCTGTCGCGACGCGAGTAAGCCCTCAAGTTTACGGGTGAGATCGTCCACATCCCCTGCGCGGAAGAGCAGCGCAGCTCGTCCATCGTCAGTAATCTCCTTGTGAACTGGGAGATCGCTGAAGATGCAGGTCAGCCCATGAGACATAGCTTCGAGTGAGACAAGCGGCAAACCCTCGGGGCCGATGGACGGGTTCACAAAAATATCCGTGGCAAGGTAGTACGGCGTTGGGTCCGGTTGAAATCCAGCGAAGGTTACATTCAGCCCTTTCGCTTCGCTCTCCAGCTCTTCCCGATAGCGTCCCTCGCCGACAATGGTCAAAGAAAGCCGCCCCGAACTCGCATTGCCCTCGATTCTTCGCATTGCCTCAAGGATGGTGGTTGCTCCTTTATATTTCTGAAGGCGCCCCACGAAGAGGAGTCGTATCACTTCATGCGGTGGTTGATAGCCGTGAGACGGTTCCGGCAGCGAAGTAATCCAATTCTGAATCACGACGAGCTTTCTTCCAGATACGATTTTGGTCAGGTCATCGCCCACCGCCTGCGATACGCACACGATCTTGTGCGAGAAACCCGCGAAAGCCCGGTAAAGCATCTCCGCGGACCTGCGCTTGAGACCTCGATACCAGTCCAGGGTTTCGATTTCCAGTGTAAGATGCCGCGTCGCAAATGCTGTACAACCCAGAACGCGAGCCATCGGCATGGTGACAATATCGGGAATTCCGTTGGCCCAAATGACATTGACTCCATGAATCAAGCGAAACCAAAGACAGAAGAAAAGGCTCAGGACGATATGAAGGGGCTTGCCCGCGTTCAATGCCCATGGATACGAAACCGCACGCACTCCCCGTTCCCGCAGCAGATCGGCTACTTTCTGGTTAATGCAAAAGGCAAACAGATCAGCGCGTTGCTCCAGAAGCTCCGCCAGTTGCAGGAGATAGACCTGGCCGCCGCCAAAAAACATATTGAGGTCGATCAAAAGAATTGCGGGTCGCCTCATCGACTCACCTCCGTTTAGGTCTGCTTTTGGAACACGAGTTTTCATGGACACCATAATTCGATCGGAGCGTCATTGTTCGCGCCGCCGGGACGGAAGGCTAACACCATCGGATCACCGTTTGCCGACAACTGCCTTGGCAGTACTGCAATGGCCTCGACAAGAGCCTCAGACCCTTGATTGCGAGGATGTCTCACCGCTATGCCTCTGCTGCTTGTTGACTCGGCCCGCTACCAAGTCTCCGGAGAAAACGAAGGCCTTCGCCAAGACTGCGCCGAGTCGCCGGGGGCATCATCCAGATATAGAGAAAGGTGGCCACGCATTTGGGATTCAGCCCTCCGCAGGAAATGCAATCCCTTAGCAGAGTGAGCTTCACTTGAAACGGCTCGTTACAGGCGATGGAATCCGTTAACAGCCGCGTCGCGATGCAATACGCATACGCCCTTGGCTGAAAGAGGTGCCGAATGCTTTTCAGGCCTGAGTAGAAGCTTCGCCAATTAGGCTTCTTGCTCACCCGCGCGTCGTCTGAAAAGCCGTCGGCGTTGAAGAAGGAAAGGACCTCGGGAAGCACATGATATGCCGCGCCCCCTCGCGTGCCAGCCTCAATCAGCCAGACAAATTCCTGGCCGCGTTTGAGGCCTGGGACAAAGGGCACGTCGATTATCAAACTCCTCGGAACCAGCAATGTCGAAGTCTGCAGCAATTCCCCGCCCGCGCGCATCCCGCGCGGACGACACATGTAATCGTCTATCTGCTCATTCCGTATCGGTAGACGCACCGGATAGGTTCGCGCCTCGCCGCCTGAGCGCTCGACAAATCTCGACGATACGACAGCACGTTTGTTGGGAAGGTTTGCGACCAGGGCCATCTGTTTCTCGATCTTATCCGGCAGCCACTCATCGTCGTCGTCCAGGAATGCGATCCAATCCCCCATAGACTCACGCACACCTCGATTTCGAGCCTCGCTGCCGCCCACGTTCTCAGAGAGAGCAACGAGTTTGACTCGCTCGTCCTGAAAGTTGGCTACGCTGGAGACCGATTCGTTATCAGGCCCATCCACCACCACAACAACTTCCACCCTCGGATACGTCTGGCTCAAAGCGCTCTGTATTGCTCGAATGATAAGCCGCGGTCGATTGCGCGTGGGGATCACTACGCTAACAAGGGGAGTCTCCATCACGTCGTTTCCTCCATTCGGTGTTCAAATGAGTGGGAAGCCATATGAATCGACATGCATACCAGGCTAATGGTCAATACCCTCTATCGATAGACCGCTGCTCCGGCTACGGATGCGCCTATCGACGAGCCGTTATTCGCAATGTTGCGCAAGTAGCTGTAGGGCACGTAAATGACGTCGTTCGCCTGCAGTTCCAAATCGGCGTGCTTGCCTTTTTGGATATCGCTCAGGGGTAGAGGCGTCGACAGATAACCTTGCTCGGTCTTGTGGATCAACCTAGCATGGGATGGCACAGCAGAATGCGCAGTTCCCCCTGCCCGCGCGACCAGTTCCAAAACGCTGATGTTGTCTTCGTTATCGTTGATGGCATAGCCACCGGGCCGGGTCACGTCGCCGAGGATATAAACAATTCCCGCTTTGGGGACAACAACGGTATCGCCTGGATTCACATAGACTGCTGTTTCTGTAGCGACGGTTGCGTCGTTGGACAGAAAATACGTGACTTTCTCGTGGGTGCCGCGCCTATCGACAAGAAGTTTGCGGTCGGCAGCATCGGTGAGCCCACCGGCCATAGCTAGTATTTCGATAATCGAGGTTGGAGTGTTGATTCGATAGAAGCTAGGATCCTTGACCTCGCCGATCACGGTGACGCTCTGCGTTTCATATTGGTCGACTGTTACCGAGACCTTGGGCCTGAGGAGAATATGCCCTTCGAGAAGTGCAGCCTCGATGACTTTTGCGGCCTCCGCCGGAGTGCGGTTCGTCACCGATACACCGCCACCCATGAGCAGAGGTATACTGCCCGCGTCGGTGACCCGAACATGCTGCTCCAATTCCGGAGTGTCAAAGACCGTCACATGGAGTAAGTCGCCAGGGCCAATCAGCAGGCTTTCCGGCTTTTGACCCAGAACCGGCTGCGTCGAAACGGCGCTCGCCAGGAGCACGAAACACAAGATCTGTTTAAGCATTCGCCTGAACTCCCTTCCTTTTCTTGTAATTGCTTCCCGAATATCCGTAATACCCGTAGTAGGAGCTATCGGTTGGTTTGAGACCGTTCATTACAATTCCGACAAAGTGATTGCCGCCTTGTTTCAGAATGTTGTAGCTCCTCTCGATCTGAATGCGTTCCGTGACATTGGTTCGCGCTAAAAGGATAGTCGCGTCGCACATCGTATTCAGGACGACCGCATCCATCACGGGAAGCACCGGAACACTGTCCAACACGATGAAGTCGTATTCTGCTCGCCATTTTTCGAGACAATTGCGCATTGCTTCCGAATCCATCAGATCGGCTGAATTGATCGGGGGTTCCCCCGCAACCAGGACATCCAGGTTCTCAATTCCTGCCACTGGCGAGGGAACTATCGGAGTAGTAGCACCCTTGCCTGACAGCAATTCGCTGAGACCAGGAGAGGACGGAATCCAAAGCCGTTCGCTCATAGAACCGCGATGCAAATCGGCATCGACGATCAGTGTCCTCTTGCCGCTCTGCGCCGAAACAGCGGCCAGATTCAACGCGCAGGTTGACTTCCCTTCTCCCGGAATCGCGCTGGTGACCATGACCACCTTCGGCGCGCGGTTTCCGGAGAGCAACAACTTCGTGCGAATCGATCGGATCACTTCCAGATAACTTGAGGACGACTCCCCTGAAGCCATCAGCTCGGGTAAGAGCACCTCGCCGCCCTTCAAGGGCTTCTCCAGCGGTAAAGCCCCAAGCAACATACCTCCATGAATCTCTTCCAGATCGGAGATCGAATTCACTTTGCGGTCCACAGTATCTTTCACCAGAGCTCCAACACATCCGAGAAACCAGCCGGCTGCCACGGAGCCAGCCAAATAAAGAGGGATGTTAGGTTTTGTAGGTCTCGCCGGAACACGTCCAGGATCGACAATCGAGATATTGGAGGAACGAAGACCAGCGAGTACGCCAGCCTCGTTCACACTTCGCAACAGGTCTTCGTATAACGTGCGGCTCTGATCGGCTTCCTGGCGAACTATCGCAAATTCGATGGCCTTATTGTTCACGATATCCGCGCTCTTCTTGGCTTCTTCATACTCGTGGCGCGTATTGTCCTCCGTCTGCCTGGCTACGACGTAGTCGCTCTCAGCCCGCCCCCGGATGCGTTTCACCTCGAGTTGTATCGAGTGTTCCATTCCGGCCAGATTGCCCTCAAGTTCAGCGATCTTCGGATATGAAGATCCGTACTTCGCCTTTGCCTCTTCAAGAGCAGCCTGTTGGGTCGCCTCTTGCTGACGGAGATTTTGAATGACGATCAGTGAGTTGCTCATCGCACCCGAACCGCCCACCGTTGCATTGCCGGCGAGTCCAGAGAGCATTTCAGCATCCCCTGAATCAGCCGCTTTGGCAATCGCTTCCTTCAGAAACCTGCTTTGCTCCGCTGCCGTCATGGCAGACGTAGCTTGCTGCAGTCTGTCAATGACTGCAGAATGGGACTGTTCCCGGCCTTGAGCATCCACCGAACCCAGGCTGTAGACTCCAGACTCGCGTTGCAGGTTTACGACCTTAGCCTGGAGATCCTCACTGTTCTTACGCAGTGTTCCGAGTTGCTCGCTCAGCCATTTGGAAGTTGCGCTCGTTGCGTTGAAACGTGTCTCGAAGCTGTACTCGAATAGCGCCTTGGTGAGCGAGTTGACAACCGCCGCGGCGACTTCGCGATCGGAACTGGTGTAGGAAATATTGATGATTCGAGTTCCTGCCACACCCTTCACCGATAAGTTCCTGGAAAAGACCGCTATCGCGCGTGCTCGCCTCATGGGCGAGTCATCGATCGACGCGTTGACAGGATCGGACTTTCCGGAGGGACTTAAGAGTCCCAGCATCCAGCCGACCGGATTCCATCGCGGTCGAAAATCGTAGGTGTTCTCCAGGTTCAGAGATTTAATGGTCTCCAATGCGAGGCTGTCCGATTGCAGGATGTTGGCCTGTGTCTGTAACTCCATATTGGCTGAGACGGAGTCGCCTGGATCGCTGGGAGAGCTGTTCAGAAGACTCCCATAGCGGACGGCGTCGGAGCTCTCTTTTTGAATCTGGATCGATCCGGTTGACACATATCGCCGCGTGCAAACGATGCAGTAGATCCCGACAAGCGCGACCAATACAAGCGTCGTCCCGTAGATCAATCTGCGCCTTCTGCGATAGATATCCAACATATCCACCAATGTCAATTCTCGCGTCATTTCAGCGGCCATGGCTTTGCTCTCCATCTCCCGCATTTCCGGGCTTTCGGCTAGGTTGCGGTTGAAGCCAAACAGAGGCTGCATTCTCGCGTTGCGTTTTCACTTGTAATTTGTTCATTTCTGAATGAGCGTTCTGCTGCGCGATCGCGGCTCATTTACTTCGCGGACGCCCTTCTTAATTCTGCGCAATTGCAATCCTTGTTTCCGCGAAATAGCACTGGCAACCTTCCATGAAGAGAAGTGCCGTTCCACGCTGGTTCATGCCACATGCCGGTCCAAAGCCAGAACGTCCCTCGGAGACACGTTCACCGTCAACGACTTCTGAATCAATTCGACAGAAATAACGAGGCGAATGGCCGAGCTGATTCGAACCAACTTGCCCTCGATGCCGGTGAGAACACCGCGCACGACACGGACACGTTCTCCCTCTTTGAATAGCGGAAGAACTGAGCACTCAACTTTGCTCTTGAGTACCGTGTGAATACTTTCGATCTGATGGTCTGGGATGGGTGACGGACCGGTGCTGTTTCCGACAAAGCCAGCGATCCCGGGGATTTTGAGAACCTGGAGTCGATTGTCTATTGCCAGGTTCATTCGGACAAAGAGGTAGCCAGCAAAAAGAGGAGTTGTGACCAATTGTTTGCGGTCGCTCCATTGTCTCCACTCTGACTTCATGGGCAGGAAATGGTGGACGCCGAGAGCATCAAGCAGCGAAGCAGCTACTTTTTCCTGTCTCGAACGAGTCCAAACCGCGTACCAGTTAGTACCGCACGGTGCTTGATCGAATTTGCAAGCCATACTTTGCAACTCCTCCTGGATTTCACGACCGCATCCTTCAGCGATGCCGTACTTGAGCTGTGACATGGCTTCGCCCTCTCGGTCCCATGACCGTTTCCCATTCCTGGAGTGAATCATTGCTTCCGGTGTGTACTTTCTCGTGCTTCGGTCTGATGTGCCGACTCAGATTCTTGCGATAAGGGTCCCGTTGCCTGAGGTGAGAGGACAGCGCGTCCTTTTGGGAAAGCCTGTGCGAATCATTCTCACCTCTGAACTCTTAACTGTTCGCCCGGCATGAGCTAGCTACTCAAATGCCCGACGGGTAAGGTGATCGTCGTCAAAACTTCCATGCACCCCGAACAAGCGACAACCAACCTGTTCCACTACTCGTGTTACCTTCCCGATACACTCGATCCTTAATTCCTCATCGCTTTGACCTGGCGAAGGAATCAGAACCTCAATTCGGACAGATGCACCAACTGGCGGGCACTTACTGCTTGATATCAAGGCTCCATCCAGCGCAACATCGATTGTGAAGCCTGCCCCAGTATGTTCTTCGCCTTCATCCCAATAAAAAATCACCGGGAGCCGAAGTTTATAACGTGTAGCAGTTCTTCGTTGAAGGCCGTGCTCAAGAATCGGAACAAGATTCATAAGTAAGGTCAGCATATGGCGAGCGGCGGTGCGCCGCAAGCCGCTGAAAGTTTGAAAATTCCGTGAGACAAGGTATGTGCTATGTGCCGATACGTCTCCGTCGCGGTTCTGTGGAAGCAAGAAGGGCGTCTCCAAATCGGAGCAAATTTACCCTACTCAATAGAGACAAAAGTATCTATTTACAACAATCTGATTGAAAAGCCGACGAGTTGTGTTATAGATATAGGCACTGGTCGTGAATTGTGTACGATGTTCTGCGGCGAGAGAGTCAATGCTTACGGCCGAAACATTCTGCTTTTGATCCTTGCTTTCCTACTACACCTGTTTTGCGCGATTCAAACGATCCTTCATTTTTATTTCGCCCAGGATGTCCTCATTTAATTTAGGAGTCTCTATCACCGACGCCGTCTCTGGCCAATGCGCCTTTGACGACTTGGAGGGCCCCGTCTGATGCAGATGCCATCTCCACACTCCCCTGGTACCTCAATTCGACGTCGTGACGAAATTCGTTGGGCTCCGTCGACGCTGAATCAGGATGAAAAGATTGTGAAGATTGTTCCCGACAAAGATCTGGTTTTCAAAGTTTTGATCGTAGATCGTGATTCCATGACAAGTGATCTGCTGGTCATGGCACTGAGCAGCGACCAGCGGTATGAGGCGGTCGCGGTCCATGCATCCCAGCTCATGCGCGCCGCTTCAAATAGCGAAGTCCATCTTGTGATAATCGGATCTGATTTCAATTCGGACGGAGGGAATGGTCTGAATCTGGCCGAAACCCTCTATCGCGCTCAACCGGATTCGAAAATCATCATCCTGATTGACGACACATCCTCAGAGGCGGTCATGAACGCCTTCAGGACCGGAGCGCGGGGAGTCTTTTGCCGCAGGCAGCCCATGTCAGAGTTTCTCGACTGCGTTGAACATGTCAGGAAGGGATTCATTTGGGCAGGTCGTGAGGAGACTAACCACCTCCTGGAAGCCTTGAAGGCTGTTCCAAATGTCAGCACTGTCTCGGATAAGGAATTGCCGATGCTGACGGCGCGAGAGTTAGAGGTTGTCCGGCACGCGGCCAGGGGCAAGACAAACAAGACCATTGCCAGCGAGATGGGCCTTAGTGAACACACGGTCAAGAACTACCTGTTCCGGTCATTTGCGAAAATCGGTGTCTCGAGCCGCGTTGAGTTGCTCTTTCACCTGGCGAACCGAGCGAACTCCGTCGATGAAAAGATGGCGGATTATCCGTCCGACAAGGCGGTCAACGATTGAATCACGTGAGGACGAAATTGTCTTGACATGTAATGGCATGCCTGAGGCAAGAATATGTCCGTTCCTGCGTAATTTGCGAATATATGTTCTATCGGGTCGTACACGTACATGGGGGCGAAGGAATAAGGAAATTTGAGAGAACACCCCCGCCAAAGTCAGGACATTCTGAAAAGCATCTGAAACTAGAGCAGAATCAGCATAGGTGTCCCCGATCAGGTATCTGTGCGGTTGGATTTTTCCTGGCAAAAAATCCAGGCTGGCATCTCTGCCGACGGGTACGGTTGTGCTGATTCTGCTCTAATTCTGTCCGCAATTTGGACGCTACCACGTCTTCTTGATCAACGCATCGACAGCAAAGCCGCCGTTGGGATTCCTGGTTGCGCTTAAGGCGACACGCGGCGAGAGCTGGTATTGGCCCTGGATGGTTTGACTCTGGGTAGATGCCACGTTGCTTGAAAACGTGACAAACAGATTCCCCGTAACTCTCTGCTGAATGGTGATGTTAGCGCCGGCTGGCCCCTGGCTTGTGCCGTTTGCAAGCACCGGGCTGATGGAGAGCTGCGAGATGCCTGCAACTTTCGAAATGCGGCTGGTTACCTGGCTGCTCACCTGCGAAGCGACGAGCGACTCGGCAGCTTGATTGGCCGGCGTCGCGGCAGCGTTGGCGCTCGCTTCCGTGGTTTGCCCAAACGCGAGCAGGTTGATAATGTCCGCGGATGGGAGCGCAGGATCGGAGTTGTAGCTGGTGCGCAGTTGATCGACCGGGCCGTTAAAGCGAAGATAGACATCGTATTGCTGGATGGTCGTCTTGAGCGAGAGATTGACCACAGGCTGAGTCTCGTATGGATTGACGAATGCGACTGTACCTCCGTTGAGAATGAATCGATCGCCATTCAATATGACATCGCCGCCGTTCAGGTTGACGCGCCCGAGAATCACGGGATTGGCAGCGGTGCCGTGCACTTGCAGATTGGCGCTGCCGGAGATGCTGAGTGCGCGGCTTACCAGGTTCATATCACTGGTCGACCGCACCGCAAGATTCAGTTGCAGATTCTGGCTGAATCCTGGCGTCGGAGGCGAGGCTACTCCGCCCGAGAACTGACTCACAAAGCTGGTGAGATCGAAGGCCGGTGTGAAAGAAAGATCCGAAAGTTGCACCGTCCCACCCAACACAGCAGCATTCGTCGAGCCGCTCAGTTTGATATCGGCATTGACGCTCTCGCGCATGCCCTGGGGATACAGCACGCGAATGCCCTGCGCTGAAACTCCCACGTTGAATTGCAAGTTGGGCCGTAGCGCAACACCGCCTTGCGCCGTGACCGTGCCGCCGCCAACAGAACCCTGAAAGCTGCTGATGCTTAAACGATCTCGCGTGATATGCAATACCCCGTTGCCATGCTGCAGGCCGACGGGCAGATCTGCGGAAGCGTAGGACGCATCAACGATGTTGATCTCTCCGCCTACACTTGCATCGTCCATCGCGCCACTGGAGTTGATGTTGAATTTCAATTGTCCCGAGGTGCGAATGTCGGGATCGAACAGTTGCGCTAGTTGTAAATTCACAGTTCCCAACAGCATGGCGGACATGACCGCATTGCTAGGTGCGTAACCCTCGACCGGGATGGAGCCTTGCAATTGCAGGTCAGAATCGGTGCCCCGAATGGAAGTCTTTTGAAGAGATACCATGCCACCTTTGTAGTCAACATGGATAGGGTCTGCGGCTGCAAGTTGAATTCCGCTGCCGTAGGCCATCTTCAGAACCGGTATATTGACGTGAGCCTCGATCGACTTGGGGTTCTTGAGCGGACCGTGAAGCGTTGCGTGAACCTCCGTTTGCCCGCTCAGGCTTGCCGCCTCTTCGGGCGAGTAGAGCGCAACAAGGGGCTGCAAGGCGATGGATTGGGTGTCGAGCGTCGCGTCAGCAAGATAGTCTCCGGTGAGTTCGACCTTCGCTTTCGCCTGGATGTTGGTATTCACCGCGGAGGTGGTGAGCAGGGCGTCTGCGATGTGGTCAGCGGCAGTTAATTGCAGCTTAAGATTGGCGATCGTCTGCTGCTGCACAACAAGCTTGGGAATCTGAATCGTGGCCGAGACCTTTGGATTGTCGAAGGAACCTTGCCCCGTGGCACTCAAAGAAAGCTGGCCGGTTGCGTCGACTTGACGGGCCTTGAGCGCTTGCAGTTTTGCGAGATCGATTCCACTCGAGTTGAGTTGTGCCTCGAATGTTTTCAGTTTGGGATGGACGCTGAACTTGCCTTGAATGCTGCCGGCCGGTGTTTGCAACGCCAGGTCAGCGTGGGCCTCATCTCCGGTCCCGTTGAAGGTGAGCTTCGCTCCATTGACCGGCTGACCGTAAGCAACCAGATTGGTGAGAGTGATGTTACCGCTGCCTGCGGGATTCAAGATCGTGCCATGCAAGTTGGCATCGGCGGAGACGGCCCCGGTGATTGGCAGTTCCTGTCCTGCCAGTTTCGCCAGGTCTGGAATATTCAACTGCGACGCTTCAATCGCAGCGCGGATCGGGCTTGCGGAAGTGAAAGACCATTTGGTTAACTCGGCACTCACGTTGAATTGAAGATGACCGCGCGACGCGGGTTCCAGATCGCCCTGCTGCAGGCTGACGAGAGAAGGTGTTACGTCGATGCCGGTACTGAGCGCCTTCCACGATGTCCCATGGACTTGCAGGTTGGAGGCTTTGAAGTTGCCACTCAGATGCGGCTCGGAAACAGAGCCCTGAACCGTGCCCTGGAAGGAGGCTGTTCCTGCAAGACCGAGTGGCTGCAATGCCTGTCCCGGTGCGGGCGTGCGAAAGAGATTCGCCAGCGTCTCAACCTCGGCCAGATCGGCCGCCTCAAGACGAATTGCGAGACTTGACCGGTTGCTGACAACGCCATTCAAAGTGAGACTGGTCTGAGGCGTTCGGAGATAAGTGTCACGGAGCGCAATCTGCCCGTTGGCTGCCGTGTAAGAGCCGTGGATGACGCCATCTAAAGAAACGCTTGCGGCACTCTGCGCTGTTGTAGCCGTTGCTGGAAGTATCCCGGCGTGCATGCTCGCAACGCGATCGACTCTGCCGTCAATGGTTGCGTCTGTGTTGGCCACGAGCGTGTTGAGATTTTTGGCCCAGGTCGCGTTGAACTTTGCATTGAGCGCACCCTTCAATCCGACGTTCTGTGGGGAGCGGGATGACTGAGTGAACCGCTCCAGGTCGCCGAGCGACACCCCCTGCAATTGACCGGTGACCGAGGAATGCGAGTTGCCGCCGATGTCGCTCATCTTCCCGGATGCTGCGAGGTAGCCGCCGAGAAGATTCAACTTGAGGTCATTCACAGTGGCATCGCCATTGGCGAGAGAATAGTGACCCGCCAGATTGGAAATCCGCGTGCGCAAAGAAGGAGCGCTCACATCCAACTGACCGCTGTGCAATTCTCCGGTCATCGACAGTGACTGAAGCAAAGTGCGATTGCTGGTTTGCTGATAGTGCACGGAGCCGGAGGTCAGTATCTGACCCACTGGAATAGAAGCGATCATCAGCATTTGGCGCGCCTGATTGGTGTCGATGCTGATGTCGTATTTCGCATCGACCGTGGGGTTGGCGTAGTTCTGCATGGTCGCGGTCAGGAGCAGTTGCGATGCGCCCGAGGAGAGCCTTGCCTTGGTGAGATGGAAGGTCGTCGGCGTCGCGTCGAATTCAGCTTCCAGGTTGTGTGGTATGGGTTGAAAATCTCCCGCGATCAAGTGGCCGTCAGAATATGAGAGCTTCCCGGAATACTGTTGCAAAAGAATTTGGTACGACGCTTGAAAATCGACGTTGTGCAGGTCCGCGCTCAACGGGCTTTGGCGATCGTTGTAATAGACCTCGCCGCGGTCCAGTTGGGCGTGTCGAATGGCGAGGTCGAAGATGCTGGTGTTGCTGCTGGCGCTTCCGCTGCTCGTGAACTTGGGCAGGTTCGACTTGCCGTGAGCATCGACGAAGATATGCGCGATAGGCCGGTCGATACGAATATTGTCGAGGTACCATTTGCGACGAAGGATCGACACGATGCGCACACTCACTTCAGCATGATCGACCTGAAGCAAAGGAGGATTTCTGTAGGGCGCCGCGCCATCGACTGTTATCCCGTACAGATCGAGGCTCAAATTGGAGAAATTCAAGGCGAAGTTCTGGAGTTGGACTTGAACTCCCAGGCTCGCACTGACCTGTGCCTGCGCGGTGCGCAGCAGATAGTTGTGGAAGCGTTGATTGTTTAGAAGGATTGCAATAGAAATGGCCGCGATGAAAACAAGCGCGGCGATTGTTGCGATACCCACCACGGCGATCCTCCGCAGGCGTTTCCCGCGCGCACGATCTCTGTGAGGTGGAACAACCGTTGCATCCGCTACCTCGTTGCTCATAACGTCCTCACTTAAAATGCCTGACCGATGCTGATGAAATATTGCGTGGCGTTGATGCCGGGAACGGGATTGAGGTTTCGGCCAAGATCGACTCGTACCGGGCCGACAGGTGTAGCGTAACGCAGGCCTACCCCTACATTGTTGGAATAAAGCGAAGTGAAGTCGTGAAAGCCGACGCGCGGAAAGACGCTGCCGCCATCGTAAAAGGGAACGATGCTCAGACCCTTCTTGAACGGCAACGGTATGCGCGCTTCCGAATTCATCAACAGAAGTTCGTTCCCGCCGGCAGGCACTTGAATTTGGGGGCAATTCGGGGCCACTTGCCCGGCGCCACAGACCAGCACCTGGCGCTGCGGTCCTGCACCATCCAGTGGGAACCCGCGCAGCGTGTTGCCGCCGCCTGTAAAGAACGCTTCGCTGACGGGAACGCGACTTCCTGCGAAGGGCTGCGCGAGTCCAACCCGGATGCTGTTGGCCAGGACGATGTTGTGCGAAATTGTCTTGAAGTACGCAAACTGTCCATTCAGCTTGGTGAAGTCGACGCTGGAGCCAAGCTTGGTGGTGTTGAAGTCCAGCTCGATGGATTGCAAGAGACCTTTGTGTTCATCGAGGGGATTGTCGCGCGAGTCGCGCGTGACGTTGGCCGCCAGAGTGGATAGCCGTACGTGCCGGTCTGCCGTGGAGACCAGTCCCGGAATCAGGAGCGTTAATAAGTTGGTATCGCTGTAGCCGTAACGAAGGAAGAGCGTTGTATCCTTGCTGTCCTTGAGATTGCGTTGAACCTGAAAGCTGCCGAGTTCCGACTGCGAGGAGAAAATCGGATTCTGTTCGTTGGTCTCCGCGGAGAGTGAAGTAGTTGCCTTCCAGCGAGTCCAGAAAATATTCGGTACGATAAAGTAGGCCGCTCCTCGCTGATCCAAACGGCCGGCAAAACCGGTGAAGGAAAGAGTATCGCCCTTACCGAGAAAGTTATTGCGAGTGTATTGGGCCGTGCCCCTGGGGCCGTAGAATGTGGTCTCACTCGTAGTGAAGTTAGAGGGCAATCCAACAGGCGGTATGCCGGGAACAGCTACGGTTCCGCTGGGTACGCTGCCGCCACGATCGATGACTTCAAAGCCGAAGCCATACGTGAACTGATTTCTTAGGCCCTCATGAACTTTGACCACGACATCTTCTTTGGTCTGGGTTGTGATTTGTTCTTTCGGATCGACCTCGGCCCAGTCGAAGACGCCGGTGTGGTCGTAGAGTTTGCTCTCGGCGGTCAGTAATTCTGTTTCCGTGAGCGGCTTATTGGGTTGGATGGACGACACGTCCTGATCGATGAGCCGCTGCCTGGTGCGCACACGGCCCAACGTGATGACGTTTCCGGTAAAAACCTTTGGTCCTTCGTGGATCTGGTACACGACGTCGATGTGATGGGGGTCATCTTTCGACACGACGGTTGCCGTTTGATGGAAGTTCGAATTCAAATAGCCAGCCTTGAGATAGTTGGCAACAATGGTCGCGCGATCCGACTCCACCAGCGCCTGTGAATAGGGCTTACCCTCGCCCAGCTTCAGGCCGGCTGGAGCGAAGCTGGACGGCGGGAAAGTATCGTCGCCTTCAATGCGGAGCGAGCTTACGATGTCTCGCGGACCTTCTTTGACCTGAAATGCAATGGCAAGATTCCCCTCGCTCTTGCGAACGGAAGAGGTAACCTGGGCGCTGCTGTATCCCTCCGACTGATAAACCGCCTGAAGCGCCTTAGCGCTGTCGCGAACAAGCTTTTCGCTGAACTTTCCGGGCGAGAAGAGATGAGCCTTTTCCACACTCAGATGTTGTGTTAGCTCTGACGATGGCAGTTGAGCGTTGCCGGAAATTGAAATCTCAGAAACCTTATGCTTCTTCTGTTTGGAGATTTGGTAAAGCACGGTTTCCGCGTTGCTTTGCTGAGTCAATTTCGCATCCACGGCGACATCGAAATATCCCTTGGCTTGAAAGTAGGAGACCAGCGCCTGCCGGCCTTCCTGCACGGATTCATCATCGACTCCAACGCCCTGATAGACAGGCAGCAGAGCCTTTCGGGTCCAACTGAAGAGATGTGCGCCTTCGACCTCGACATGAGTCAATGGCCCTGAGTTCACGGTGAAATGAATGTCGGCGCGATTGGTGTCGGCATGATACTCCGCGCCATTGAGCTTCACTTGCGCGGAGAGAAGACCTTGTTTGACCAGCTGGCCTTGCAGATATGCCGTCGCCTTCACCAAGGTTGAATAGTGATAAGCCTTGCCAGGACGCACGGCGGCACCATGGAGCCGTGCCCGCAGGTTCTGGAGCGAAGCGTCGAGCGCAGGCGCTTGATCCGGATGGCCATTGTCGATGGCCAGCGCTCCGAACTTCGCACGTGGCCTCAGGGTAACGTGGAAGTCGATGTTCGCCAGGGCATGCTGCTCGTCAACCTTGGTCTCCGATTGCACATCGGCCTGGAAATAGCCTTGCTGGCGTAGAAATGTGAGCAAGCTCTGCCGGTCCTGCTCGACATCTTCCGCATTGTAAGGCGATTGCGCAGAGAAGTTTGAGACTTGAACCAGCCGCGTATACGGGAAGCGCTCTGCACCTGGAAATTGGAAAATCCCCAAGTCGACGGCAGGGTCCAGGATCAACAGTATTCGAACGCCCTTGGCTTCCGGCTCAACCTGCAACTGCACATCCTGAAATTTCCCGGCGGCCTTAAGAGCTTTGACCGTCTGCTCGACCTTGTCCTGCGAGAATGGTTCACCAGCGTGTTGTGCGAACGAGGAGGCGAATTGTGCTGTGTTCAAATCAGGTCGGCCGGCGATGATGATCGCAGTGACGTTTTGCCCCTCATAGGAAGCTAAAAACTGCGAGGAGGCGTCCCCACTGGATTGCGTATCGCCGGAAACTGGCTTTGCGTCCTGAGCACGTGCCGCCACTGGATGCATTGTCAGAATGCAGATGAGTAATACCAACGGCACGATGGCGCGTCTCTTCCGTTGTCGTTTGGTCAGAATTCTCGTTCCTCCGAGGCAGATGGGATTCCGGATCAAGCGTCGTGCTAGTTGGGATGCAGGAATCGCCGCAACGGTTTGATTGGGTGAAGCGCGGCGGAAAAGTAGCCTATTCCGGAAACGTGGTCTCACCGGACCTAGCATCGGCGGACGGGTTTGGCCTGCCTCAATTTGAGGAAATTGCAATGCCGGGCGTCGCGGAGGTTCGCTTGCGCATCCATTGTTATGAGCGCGACCATTAGTGCGTAGCATTGAAACGGCCCAACGGGGAGAACCATTCGTCCTGCTGTCCATCATCGCGATGAGAATTTCGACCGCCCCGCGGTTGCGGGGATCGCGATCGAGAAGCCGACTGCGCGCGATTCCCGGCCGCGCCTGTGGAGATTCCCTAAAGTCCCGCTGGCAGTCGCCGGGAGACGATTCTGGCACTCGATTACGGCGGATCGGATCTTCAGCCGGGCGGCGGAACTCGGCTTCTATTTTCTCTTTGCTCTCTTCCCCACGCTATTCAGCGCCAGCTCGATTCTTGGGCTGGCGGCGAAGTCAGGCCCCGAGGTTTATGACAAGCTGTTGAATTACCTGGCGCTGGTGATCCCCAGTTCCGCTTTGAATACGGTGCTGGTCACCTTCAACCAGACCACTGCCGCCAGCACTTCGGGGAAGGTGACGTTTGGACTGATCGTGTCTATCTGGTCAGCTTCGGTAGGAATTTCGGCAATCCAGGATACGCTCAATTCCGTCTACCGTGTCCAGGAGACCCGTTCGTTCTTTCGAGCGCGGATCGCTGCAATCGGACTGACGATTCTGCTCGCTGCAATTTTTACACTCACCTTGGCAGCCATGCTGGGCGGGGACTTTATGGCCCGAGTGGCCGGACACTCTCTCGCGAACCACTTCCTGATCGATCTGACCGAGGTCTTCTCGAGGCTGGTTGGCTGGGCAATTGCCCTGGCGCTGCTTATCCTGTCGTTCGCCGTCACCTACTACTGGGCGCCGGATGTGGGGGCCCGGCGCTGGTATTGGCTTTCGCCGGGAGCCGCCTTTGGCATCCTCGGCTGGCTGGTTGCCTCGCTTGGGTTGAGAGTCTATCTTCACTTCTTCAACAGCTACGCTGTCACCTACGGGTCGCTTGGAGCGGTAATCATTCTGCTCACCTGGTTTTACATCACCGGCATGATGCTGTTGCTGGGGGCCGAAATCGATAGCACCATTGAAGCGTTGGCAGCAAAAGACCCGGAATAACCTCCCGCCCCCGGTCACCGGATTCAGCCTACCTCCTATTTGAGACGACTTTCTGCCGATTCCCTGCCGAATACGGAACAGTTCCTTCATTTCTGCCGTAATTCTTCTCCAGGGAATTCATAATCGTCTCACTTGAGCGTCATCTCTATGAAGAGCCAAAAAGGGGAACCCGTGACCGCTGCCAGCGCTGTTATGCCTGCTTCTGTTGCTACAACCGTTCCGCGCAGAGACGCGAGAGAGACTCTCTCACGCGTGTTCACGGAGCATCATCGGCGCATTCTGCTGGCTGCCTATCGCATCACGGGCAGCATGGCCGACGCCGAAGATGTGGCCCAGGCGGTATTTCTTCGTCTGGCAGCCGACAGCAGCCTGATTGCGGCCAATGAGCGCAGTTATCTCTATCGCGCTGCGATCAACGGCGCACTCGACCTGCTGCGCAGACGAAAGACCGCCGCGGCTGAACCGCTGGGAGAAGCACAGAACGTGTCGGCAATCAGCGAGGGAAGTTCGCCGGAGAAGGAAGCATCGAACCGGCAACTGGTTGGGTTGCTTCGGCTGGCCATCAGTGAATTGTCTCCGCGTGCGGCTGAGATCTTCACTTTGAGGTATTTAGAGGATATGGAAAATCGCGAGATTGCAAAGTTAACAGGGACTTCAGCGGCCGTGGTCGCTGTCACTCTCTACCAAACGCGATCGCGCCTGAAAAACCGGCTCACAGAGCTCGAAAAGGGGAAACGATGACACGACAGGACGAAATGATTCTCGACAAGGCAGTGCGGGCAATCCGCGCCGAAATGCCGGATGCGGCCCAGATTACCGCTTCCGAGGGGCGCCTGGCTGAACGGCTGGGCATCAATGCCGCCGGGGATTTAGCGATGGATGGCGCGTCAATTGAGAACTGTGACGACGTCCAGCATTTGCTCAGTTCGTATCGCGCTGGCACGCTATCGCCTGCCCGTCATCAGTTGATTGAGGCCCATCTGCGGGACTGCGGCAATTGCCTGCGCCAACTCCATGGCGACGGCGCTTTGGTAGATTGGTCCACACCAAAGGCTGCGCCGGTACTGGCATGGCGGCCGCGCAAGCTGGGCTGGGGATTTGGCGGCGCGCTGGCAGCGGGTATTGCGCTGGCGGCCTGCTCTTTCTTTGCCTACAGGGCGTACTGGCAGGTGCCGCCGGGGGTACGTGCGCAGATTGAATCGATCGATGGAACGGCATATCGGATCTCCGGCAACGGCGACCGGCTGCTTGCTGCCGGAGATGAGCTTACAGAAGGTCAACAGATCCGGACGAGTGGCGGCGCGCATGCCGTGTTGCGGCTGACGGACGGCTCGACCGTCGAGATGAATGAGCGCAGTGTGCTCGGAGTAGGCGCACGCGGGCGCAGTATGACGGTCTCCCTGGATGATGGCGCCGTGATCGTGCAGGCAGCCAAACGTACCTCCGGACACCTGTATGTGAAGACGCCGGACTGCCGCGTTGCCGTTACCGGGACGGTTTTCTCGGTCAACTCCGGCATCAAGGGTTCGCGCGTTGCGGTGCTTCAGGGCTCGGTGCATGTGGAGCATCTGGGGATTGATTCCGTGGTTGCTGCGGGCGGCCAGTTGGAGACCAATGACAATCTGACCCCCACTTCCGTCAAGCAGCAGATTGCCTGGAGTCACGATCTCGACAATTATTTGCCGCTGCTGGCGCAGTTTTCCGCCATTCGCGATCGGCTGCAGCAGATTCCATCTTCTCCGCTGCGCTACAGCAGCGACTTGCTGGCTCGCGTTCCAGCCAATACTTTGCTCTATGTCTCGATCCCCAACTTTGGAGATTTTCTGAGCCAGGCAAATTCGATCTTCAACGATCAACTCAAGCAGAGTCCGGCACTCCAGCAGTGGTGGGGCAAGGGCGATGGCCGTAAAACGGCAGAGTTGGATGCGCTGATCGACAAACTGCATCAGATAAGCCAGTATCTGGGCAGCGAAATCGTTGTGGCGGGTGTGAAGCAGGATACGAATCCCGGCTTCGCTGTGATAGCCGATGTGACCAGGCCCGGGCTCGATGTATTTGTGAAGCAGCAGTTCCCTGCCTCGGCAGCCAATGTGCCGCTCACGATCTTTGATGAGGCATCGCTCAAGTCGGCGAAGACATCGGGAGACGGACCCCAAGGCGGGTATGCGCTGATTCGCGAACACGAGGCAGTCTTCTCGAACAGCATCGATACGTTGAAGCAGATTGATGCGCAATTGAATGCAGGCGACAGCGGGTTCGCTACAGGCGACTTCGGGCAACAGATCGAGGCTGCATACTCGCGCGGCGCTGGCGTCATCCTTGCCGCGGATCTGCATTCGATGATCGGGTCAAAGGCTGCGCTGCTGCATGTCAACCACCTTGATGGATCGGTCGACACGGCCACAGGCATCGACGGAGTTGAGTACCTGATCGCTGAGCACCGCGAAGTGAACGGGCAGCCGCAGAATCATCTCAACCTGCAGTTCTCCGGCACCCGGCAGCGAGTGGCATCCTGGCTTGGCGCTCCGGCACCCATGGGTTCTCTGGGCTTTGTTTCTCCAAATGCTGCCGTTGCCGTCTCGGTTCTTTCCAAGGATCCGAAGGAGATTGCCGACGATCTCATTGCGATGACTTCAGAAGATGACAAGGACAAGGGCAAAGGACTGAGCGATGTGGAAGCCCAGATGAAGGTCAACTTCCGCAACGATATCGCGGCCAATCTTGGCGGAGATTTCCTGCTCTCCCTGGATGGCCCGGTGCTGCCTACACCCTCCTGGAAAGCAGTCGTTGAAGTTCACGATGCGCAGAAGATGGAGCAGACTCTCGAGTCGGCTACCGCCTTCCTTCGCAGCATGGTTGCGCAGGACAAGGATAAGGACAAGGACTTCAAGGGATTGCAGATTGATTCCAGCGACGTGGATTCGCAGCGCTACTATGCGATTCGCAATCTGGGCACGCAGTCGATCGTTGCCGAGTATACTTTCTCGGATGGCTATATGATTGTGGCTCCAACGCGAGCTTTGTTGATCGCTGCGCTGCACACGCACGCCACTGGAGACTCGCTGGCACACTCAGACTCCTTCAAAGCGCTGTTACCCAAGGACGACCACGATAACTACTCGGCGATTGCGTATCAGAATCTCAGTCCCGTCCTGGGGCCGCTGCTTTCGCAATTCAGCGGAGAGCAGGCCGATGCCATTCGCAAGCTGGCAGCCGATGCCAAGCCTACCGCAGTCTGCGCCTGGGGACGTGATAATCGCATTGAAGCGGAGAGCGACAGCAGTTTGTTGGGCTTCGATTTTCTAACTCTTGGCGCATTACTACACGGCGGGAACAATTCTGGCGCAGCCAGCGTAAAAGAGTGACATGGGAATCATCGAGCTGAACGGGCTGGAAGTGCAACTGGGCGGCCGCACCGTGTTAGATGGACTCACGGGCGAATTGCAGGGCCGCGCCATCGGCTTGCTGGGGCCAAACGGCGCTGGTAAGTCGACACTCATCAATACCCTGCTGGGCTTTCATCTCCCCACGCGAGGCACGGTGCGCGTCTTCGGACTGGACGCGCACCGCGATCGCGCCGAGATTCGCGGCCGAGTCGGCTATATGCCGGAGAACGATTCGTTCATTGGCAACATGAGCGGCGTCCGCTTTGTCCGCTACATGGCGGAACTCGCCGGCCTGCCTCCCGGCATGGCTCTCGAACGCGCCCATGAGGCGCTTTTCTATGTGGGCCTGGGCGAGGTGCGGTACCGCAAGGTGAACACCTACTCTCTGGGCATGAAGCAGTTGATCAAGCTGGCGCAGGCCCTGGCGCACGGTCCGCGCTTGCTGATTCTCGATGAGCCAACCAATGGCCTCGACCCCATGGCCCGGCAGCGGATGATCCAACTCATCGGGGAGATTCGCAAGGAAGGCAGCGTACGTCTGCTGATCTCGTCGCATCTGCTGCGCGACATCGACGAAGTTTGCGATGAGGTGCTGATCCTCAAAGGCGGCCGCATCGCGGCGCTATGCAACATTGAGGCGGAGCGCCGATCAAACCGCAGCTTTATTGAACTTGAGACGGTGGGCGCTACGGAGCGATTCTCGACCAGCGTCCGCGCTCTGGGCTGCGAGTGCGCCAGCTTTCCCGGCGGGCGCATCAAGCTGGTGCTTCCAGAACACGTGGAGGCGCGCGATCTCTACATCATTGCCGCAGAACAAGGCGTGCAGATACGCCGCATGAATCAGCGGCGCGACTCGCTCGAAGACATTTTCCTTCGCGCCATGGGCAACACGCCAACGGGCCTGCCAACGGCTCCAAACGAGATCGAGAGGCCTGCCCATGTCGGTTTATAGGCTCAACTACCGCGCCTACACAGGCAAGGTGACGCCGCTCTGGATGCGCATTGCGGTAATTGCTCGATACGGCTTCAATGAAGCATGGTCATCGAAGATCACGATCGGGCTCTTCATCCTGAGCCTGCTGCCTCCCATCATTTTCCTGGTCATCATTTACCTGGCGAACAACCCCATGGCGCGTGCGCTGATTGGCGCGGGCTCTCCTGACCTCGTCGTCAACGCCAGGTTCTTTCTCGTCGTGCTGCAAATCCAGTCGTGGCTGGCCCTGGTGCTGGCATCGTGGGTCGCGCCGAGGTTGATGGGCTTCGATCTTGCCGACAACGCGTTGCCGATTCTGCTCAGCCATCCGATCTCTCGCTTCGGGTATGTGCTGGGCAAATTCATCGCACTATTCGGTTCTCTTTCCCTGGTGACATGGGTTCCCATATCGATCCTGTTTGTAGACCAGGGCTAC
>Ga0182012_10000933_pt1 | contig 32148 bp, 28 predicted proteins | sample 612S2SmetaG_FD_120486 | JGI IMG/M metagenome (GOLD analysis project Ga0182012, IMG submission 120486) | Permafrost microbial communities from Stordalen Mire, Sweden - 612S2S metaG | ecosystem: Environmental > Terrestrial > Soil > Wetlands > Permafrost | place: Sweden: Stordalen | collected...
AGGCCCGTGATAATAAATTGGAAGCAGCACGAGAAAAACGCCGACAAAAACGACAAAAACAAATGGCCCTGATTAGCTAACTCATCCAGGCTGTTTTTCCAATTCACGCTGAACCAGGACAAAACCTTGATATAATGGATATCAAGCATTGACCCCCTATTTATTTTTCCACATCCCGCAAGATTCATTATTCACTTACTTTGGCGCGCCAACAGGCCACGCTAACGCTTTGCACAGAACGCTAATTGACTTTGGCGCCAATCCAACTTCTTGAAGGAGCATTCTTCAGAAAACCCGGCCCTCGCTGGGAGCCGATCAGGCAAACAAATGGTATTGAGCCTCACGAATACGACTTTCAGCCTCCAGGCGAGCCCTGTCATAATCAGCAACTTCACCGATGCACCAAGTGACAGCAGCCCATTTACCAACAGATTTATCGGCACGCAGGAATGTTTCCGGCCGATCAGAAATTAGGCCACGTTCAGTTCCCAACAGCCTGATCAAATATCCAAGAATCGCCGCGTGAGACCACGCGGCCTAGACGATTTCCCGAGAAATCAGGGAAGTTGCAGGCCCGGTGTCCTCGCCGGGCAAATTTTTCAACAGGCTGCCAGACGGCATCTTGGCCCTCTTCACAAACTCATGACGCACTTTTTGACAAAAAGCCATACCGAGTATAATCTTACAATGGGGAGGGATGGATTGCTCATGGATATGGTGAATATGCCCACGTTCAGCGCTTTGAATTCGTATGTTGTTCCAGCTGTAATTTGAACGTCATTTTGCAAAAGATGTAACCTGTGAGGTGCTCATGAAAAATGAAATTCGTATTCTTTGCGTGGAAGATGTTTCTGCCGACGCTGCGCTGGTTAATCACGCGCTGCGCAAAGGAGGCCTGCGTTTCCGATCCAAACGCGTGGACACGCAGGAGGCTTTTTTACATGAACTGGAGCAGCGACCACCGGATGTGATTTTATCAGATCATGGCCTACCTTCCTTCGACGGATTCACGGCGCTGGCAATCGCACAGGACAAATGTCCGTCTGTGCCGTTTATTTTTGTGACCAGTGCACTGGGAGAAGAGATGACGATCTCAACTTTTGAAAGCGGAGCGACAGATTATGTCCTGAAAAAAGACCTTTCCAAGCTTCTGCCCGCAGTCGAACGCGCGTTGCAAGAGGTCGACAAGCGAACGACTTTCAAATGCGAAGAGCAACAGTTGCTCGAAAGCGAGGAACGTAATCGCCGGTTGATTGAATTCTGCCCGGATGCTTTTTTTATTGAATGTGACACGCAAATCGTGGTTGCCAACCGGGCAGCGGCGCGTCTGCTCGGCGCCAAAAACACGGAGCAAATTATTGGCCGGCCGATCAACGAAATCGTTCATGCGGATTCCCGGGAGAAATTCAATCAATGGCTTAGCCAGTTGCGACAAAGCGGCACGACTTTTTTCTGGAGGGAAATCGAGAAGGGAAACGTGGGGAGCCTGAACGAAGCGGGAACGGCTTTTCCATTCGTTGAAGAACAATTTGTCCGGCAGGACGGCTCACCGGTTGAAGTGGAGATGGCGGCCACACCGATTACTTATCAAAACCGCCAGGCAATCCAGATCATTGCCCGTGATGTCACCGCCCGCAAACAGGCTCAAATGGTTCTGCGTCAAAATGAGGAACGGTTGCGTTTGCTGGTCCAAAACGTAAAGGATTATGCCATTTATCTGCTCGACCCGGCAGGCAATGTCGTCACCTGGAACGCGGGTGCGGAAAAAGTTAAAGGTTTTCGAGCGGAGGAAATCATTGGAAAACACTTTTCCACTTTTTTTACCCCCGAAGATGTGGCCAAGGGTGTGCCACAGGAATTGTTGGAACGTGCGGAACGCGAAACCGAAGTCCAGAACGAAGGTGTGCGGGTGCGCAGGGATGGCTCGCGCTTCTGGTCCCAAGGCATTATCACGGCATTGCGCGACGAGCAAGGCAGGCTGCGTGGCTTCTCCAAAATTGCCCATGACATCACGAGACAAAAGGAAGCGGAGGAAAAAATCCACCAACTAAACGAACAGTTGGAACAGCGCGTTCGCCTCCGCACTTCGCAACTTGAGTCCGCCAACAATGAACTCGAGGCCTTCAGCTATTCCATCTCTCATGACCTGCGAGCCCCCTTGCGTCATATTGCCGGCTACGTCGAGATTTTGAAAAACGAGGCCGCCGGCCAGCTTGACAAGCAGGCTGGTGAATACCTCCAGATGATCGCCAATTCCGCCCGAAATCTTGGCGGCTTGATTGATGCACTCCTTGGCTTTTCGCGCATGGGCCGCACCCAAATGCGGACGGAATTATTGAGTCTGACCGACTTGGTTGAAGAAGCACGCCGCGAATTGCAATGTGACACCGAAAACCGGGAAATTGACTGGCGCTTTGGTAAATTACCGGAAGTGCACGGTGACCCGATCATGCTTCGGCAGGCCGTCATAGATCTTGTTTCAAATGCGCTAAAATACACTCGCAAGCTCAAGCGTGCCAAAATCGAGATCGGGGCGATGAATTCCCAATCTGAGATCGTCTTTTTCATCCGGGACAACGGTGTCGGCTTCGATGAGAAACATGCCAATAAATTGTTCGGCGTTTTCCAACGTCTGCATCCGGTGGGCGAATTCGAGGGGATCGGGATTGGCTTGGCGAATGTGCGGCGAGTCATTGGGCGGCACGGCGGCCGCGTATGGGCGGAAGGCAGGCCGGACGCTGGCGCAACGTTCCACTTCTCGCTTCCCAAAAGTTGGGAGGGCAAAACATCTGTCTGACCCGGCTTAAACTGGAGAAGTGGTTGGTTGGTTTTTGCGCTCGATTCGATCAGCTATGCTTGATCGAGAGCGGCTGGCGCCAACCGCAGCTGAGCAAGTCTTCGTTAGGAGGCAGTTAGTTGGGCACACAGCCAGAGCACTAACGGGTGTCCGTGAATCTTGAGCTTCGAAGCATGGACACGCACCGGCAGTTTGGCGCCGTTGGCACCGGTCAGGGTACAATCAAACTGTGCAACGCCGGCCGGCGGCGCCTCCTCCGGGACGGTGAGGAACTCGGATTTTTTGCGGCCCAGAATTTCCCCGCGGCCAAGGCCCAACATGCTTTCCGCACACCGATTGGTGTCAATGATCTTGCCCGTCTTTTCATCCGACAAAAACGCCGCCGCCCCAAGGCTTTCAAAGACTTCCCGGTATTTATGTTCGGATTCGCGCATGGCTAGTTCGGCCCGTTCACGTTCAGCACGTTCGCCGACTTCGCGCAACGCCCGGTCCACCGCGGGAATCAGGCGCACCAGCCGGTGTTTCAGCACATAATCCGTCGCCCCACTCTTGAGCGTTTCGATGGCTGTGTCTTCGCCAATGGTGCCCGAGACAAATAAAAAAGGTGTATCCGGGCACTTTTGGCGGGCGATGGACAAGGCTTCACGCCCGTCGAAACCAGGCATCGTAAAATCCGAGAAGATCAAATCAAAACTCTTTTGCTCCAGCGCGGCGATAAAACCGGCGCGTGTTTCCACCCGCAAAAATTCGCGAAGCGGCCAGCGCGCGGAAACCATTGCCTCATTCAAGTCCGCGTCGGCCAAATTATCTTCCAGATTTAAAATCCTCAGTTCGGCATTCATGATCGCTTGGTTGGTGGCTGAAATATCTGAACCAAGCTTTGATCATTATATCATCATCTTGAGCCAGAGGTAAATCGGAAGTTATTCACCGGCGAATAACTTGCCCCCAAATGGCTTCGCTTGTCAGTGCCGCTGAACACTCTGGACTCCGATCGCCCACCACCTTAATGTATAAATAGTGCCGCTTTCTCTTTGCGCCGCGCCGCTGGTTTTAACACTCTCGGCGCGTGATTCCACAGCGTTGGCTCCGTATTATTCCGGTCGCCCTGGTCATGTACACGATTTCGTACGTGGACCGGACGAATGTATCGCTGGCGCTGGACCCCAAAATCTCGACCATGATGCACGACCTGCTCATGGACGATCGGATGAAAGGCGAGGCGGCGGGCATTTTCTTTCTCGGTTACGTTCTGCTGCAAATGGCCGGCGGCCATCTGGCCGGACGCTGGAGCGCAAAAAAACTGGTCAGCCTCTGCCTGGTTTTTTGGGGCATCTGCGCCGTTGGCTGTGGTCTGGCGAAAACCTTTTACCAATTTGAAATCGCCCGATTTCTGCTCGGCGCGTCCGAAAGCTGTGTGTTTCCCGCCACCTTGGTCCTCCTCGCGCACTGGTTTCCCAGCGCCGAACGCGCACGGGCCAACGCCCTTTGGAACCTTTGCCAGCCGCTCGCTGTCGTCGCTTCCGCCCCCGTCACCGGTTGGCTACTGGGCGCATATGGCTGGCAGACCATGCTGATCATGGAAGGCGCCCTGCCCTTCATGTGGCTGCCCATCTGGTGGGTTTTCATCAGCGACCATCCCCGCGACGCGAAATGGATTTCAGTTGATGAACGGAAGTTTTTGGAGACCAGACTGCAGCACGAAGCCTCGCAGTTGGAGCCGGAGAAAACCATCCCCTTCTGGCGAAACTTGGCGCGCCGCGAAATCATGGTGATGATCGTGATGAATTTTTTGCACAATTGCGCTGCTTACGGCTGCATGACCTTTTTCACGGACGGATTGAAAACAAAAGGCTTCAGCGCTGTGCAATACGGATTTCTGTTTGCCACACCTTACGCCGTCACCGCTGTTGTTATGGTGCTCAATTCCTGGCACTCGGACAAAACCCGTGAACGGCGGGGGCACGTCGCCTTCGTCTACACGCTCAGCGGCCTGAGCTTAATATTAAGCGTGCTGACCCGGGAGCATTTCTGGCTTTCCTACGCCTTCATTTGCCTCGCGATTCCCGGCCCGTTCGCGGCGCTCGCCCCGTTTTGGGCCATTCCGACCGAAACCCTGCCACGTTTTGTGTTTGGCCCGGTCATTGGGCTCGTCAATGCGCTTGGCAACACCGGCGGTTTTGCCGGGCCCTACATCGTCGGTTCGCTCAAGACTGTCTATCACAGCACGGCAATCCCATTCAACGCTCTGGGAATTGGGATGCTAATCGCCGCCGCACTGGCTTTTTTGCTGCCGAAAAGCACCGCCCTTACTCAACCGGTCAAGGACTGAGTCACCTCCTCGACGATTTTCTCGGGGGATTCCCGACAGCATACAACCAGCGCGTCAGACGGCGCTTCAAGATCGGCCAACTGGCTATCCAGCAAGGCTGGCGCCATGAAATGTCCGCGCCGATTCTTCAGGCGCTCCTCGAGCAGCACTTTCGTGCCGGTGAGATGAACAAATTTCACCCGCGCATCGCCCGCGGCCAGTTCGTCGCGATATTTTGCCTTCAGCGCCGAGCACGTCAGCGCGGTAAATTCATTTTGGGCCAGGGCAGCGTCAACAATTCGCCTCAAGGTTTGCAGCCAGCTTTTCCGGTCGGCATCAGTTAAAGGAATTCCCTCGCGCATCTTGGCGACATTTTCCGGCGGATGAAAGTCATCGCCCTCAACGAAGGTCGCCCCCGTCTTTTTGGCAAACAACTTCGCCACCGTGGTTTTGCCGCTGCCGGCCACTCCCATGAAAATCAAGACAATCGGACGTGCTGTAGCTTTGTCGTTCAAATGCTTTTCATTTTTGGCAATTCATTCAAATCTGCCACCATTTGAAAATTCCCAACCCGCGGAGGAGTGCCTTTTCTGGCAGTTAAGAATCACTCCGGGATTATGCCAATGGTCCCCAGCCACGTCTCCACCAAGTGTGGCCAACCCGTAATTGGAAATTTCGTGCGCCGCAGCCCAAACCCGTGGCCGCCTTGCGCATACAAATGCATCTCCACAGGAACCCCGGCTTTCTTTAGCCCAACGTAATAAACCAGCGACTGTTCAACACCATCCACGTGGTCATCCTCTGCTTGTAACAAAAATGTCGGTGGCGTATTGCGCGTAACCGGAACATTCGGATTCAAATTAAGATCATCTCCGCCGTCCCACAGATGTCCTGGATAACAAGCGATCGCAAAATCCGGGCGGCAGCTTTCTTTGTCCGCCGCATCCACTGCCGGATACGAACGCTTGTCAAAGTGCGTGCTCATCGCGGTCACCAGATGCCCGCCTGCCGAAAAACCGATCACTCCAATCTTATGTGGATTAATCTGCCATTCTGCGGCGTGAAAGCGCACCAATCCCAAAGTCCTCTGCGCATCTTCCAAAGCCGGCAACGACTCCCCATATTCCCCCGAACCCCGGGTCGGCACGCGGTATTTCAACAGCACCGCCGTGATTCCCTTCGATGTGAGCCAATCGCAGATCTCTGTGCCTTCGAGATCAATTGCCAACTCATTATAACCTCCGCCGGGAAATACCAGCATCGCCACACCCGTATTCGTTCCGGCGGGAGAATAGACCGTCATGGTCGGCTGCGAGACCTGGTCCACGAATAACACCGACTTGCCGGTTAACGGCGAATTGCTGGTGGTCTTCTCATACTCCGGCCGCATCATCGGCTGGGCATCTGGCACCGCGTCCGGCCAGATGGCAACTTGCGTGTGTCCCGGCGACGGTTGCCAGACATTCGTCTGCGCACTCAGGCCGCCACAACTGAAGACAACCCCGAGTGCAAACATCAAAAGCCTAATCATAGTTATGAAAATGACAGACCGGGTGTGCGCTGCCAAGCACAAGGCTTTCTCCGAAGCATGGTTGCGACTGAAATGTGCCTTTTTTGACGTTTGCAGGGCTGGTTCCAGGTTGCGAGGCAACCGCCGTTGCGTGGAGCTTTTTGGTTGCATTTAAAGGTGCGGAAGTTTAAAACGGTATTAGGCCTAACCATGCTTAAGGTGAGCACATTTAACCCCATTCCCTTCGTGAAACCAACCCGTTTGTTCATCATCAGCCTTACCCTGGCTGCATTCTCAATCTTCGGCAATCAACCCTCCACGGCCTTCGCTCAGGGCAGCCTCACGCCGCCCGGGCCACCCGGGCCCACGATGAAATCGCTCGATCAAATCGAAGCCCGCACCCCCATTTCGTCGGTCCCTTTCACGATCAGCGTACCGGGTTCGTACTATCTGATCTCCAATCTCAATCTAACGGTGAACACAAACGCGATCACGATCGTCACCAATCAGGTGACGCTTGATTTGAACGGCTTCACCATTTCCACGTCGGTTTTTCGCGGCACTGGCAACGGTATTTTGTTAAACGGCGGCAATACGGACATCGACATCCTCAACGGTCATATCACCGGTGGAAATTACCAATACCTGAATAGTGGCATCACCTACGACGGTCCCTCCCCGGTCACTGTTCACGTGAGCAACGTCTCGGTCACAGAGTGTATCGCCAACGGCATCAATCTTGGCACGAACGGTTCAACCCTGGTTGAATCCTGCACGTTGCAAACCATCAATGTCTATGGAATTGAAGCGGGATTCGTCGTGCATTCACAGGCGCAATCCGGAAATTCGGCCATTATCGCCAATTTCACCGCCTCTGATTGCGTTGGCATCAGCGTCAGCGGCGAAGGTGTGTTGGCCAACGGCACCGCCAATAACTGCGACGGCTCCAGTTACAGTGGCATCGGCGTGAATGCAAACAACGCCAACAACTGCTACGGCGTCAGCGGCGCCGGCTCTTACGGACTGAATGCAGGCACTGCCTTGAACTGTTACGGTTACAACAGCGGCACCGGAATCGGCTTGTACGCAACCGGTGCTGAAAATTGTGTTGGCAGTAGTTTTAATGGCACCGGCCTGAGTGCGGAAAATGCGAACAGTTGCAACGGAGTCAGCCATGCCATTGGCAGTGGGAGTGATGGTCTGGACGCCGAAACCGCTAACAACTGCTATGGTTCCAGCACCAGCCCCTCCGGATATGGCTTGAACATCCGGTATGTGGCCATCGGTTGCTATGGTCAGGATACCGCCGCAGGTGCTACCGCGGTTTCCGCTTCCATCGCCAATTCCTGTGTGGGCACAGGGACGATTTCCTATTCCTACCATTACAACATGCCGCCGTGATTAAGATTTTATCATGACTAGCCTCCGCGGACATCAACTTAAACTGGCAATCGCCGTTGCAGGCTTTGCGCTTGCCTTTCTGGCCAACACCTTGGCCTTTGAAGGCCGCATCACCGCGGTAACGATCCGTGGCAACCAACGGGATGTCTTGCTCTATACCATCGATACAAATTCCCTCCGGGTGGAAATGACCGCCACCAACTGGCCTAATCCCGTCGACATCCTGGACCGCAACTCCGGCGAGTTGACATTGCTCTTCCCGAATAACCGCAGCTTTGTGCGACTTAAACCCGCTGAGGAGAATTCGTCCCCCATGCCTCCCGGTTTTCCGCCAATGCCGGGCGGATCACCTCCCGGGGTAGCGGTACCGCCGGGTTCACCAGGCGTATCTGGGATCCCCCCTGGCCCTGCTCCTGCTAATTTTCCGGTCATGCCGATGATGCCGGCAGGCTTGCCGCCAAGTGTTGGACCGCAGGCGCAAAACCCGAAACCACCCGGCGTGTCGGCGATGCCAACGATGCCTGCTGCGGGGGGAATGCCGTCAATGCCACCGATTCCCACGCCCGGTGACGTTGTCGAACTCAAATCCACCAACGAGAAAACCAATCTCCTTGGTTTTGCGTGCGAAAAGTTTGAAATTAAACAACGCGGCGAGACGATGGACATTTGGGCAACCGGCCAGTTGCCGCCGTTTCAGAGTTATGTCCGCACCCAACCCCACCGAATCGGCCCACGCATGCTTGAGCAGCAATGGCCGGAACTGCTGAAGGCCGGAAAATTGTTTCCGTTGCTGGTAAGCTTGAAGTATAACAACGGCCTCGAGCGTTTCCGCTTCGAGGTGACCTCGGTAACGCCGCAAAAACTGACGGATGAGGACGCCGCACGCTTCCAGCCGCCGCCTGGCTATTTTGAAATTCAGCCTTTGCCTTTTTGAACCATGAAAACCCAAAATTTATTCATTGCCCCTAGCCTGCTTGTGCTCTCAATCTTAAATTTGCAGTTTGGCACAGTCTTCGCCCAAGGCAGCCTTACACCGCCGGGGCCGCCGGGGCCGACGATGCTGACACTAAAACAAATCGAGCCGCGCACACCGATCAGCGCTTTACCCGGCGACGGTCAGGATCTCTACGTTATCAGCCAGCCAGGTTCCTATTACTTGACGACCAATATCACCGCCGCCGGCTCCCTTAATGCGATCAGTATCAACACCAATGGAGTATCACTTGATCTCAGTGGTTTTACGATTTTTTCGACCGGCGCCAACGGCACAGCCATTTTTTTGGCCGGCAACCAGGTCACCGGCATTGGCAACACCGACATCACCATTTCCAACGGCCACATCATGGGGAGCGTCACCAATAATGCCGGAACATATGAGGGCCCGGGTTTTTACAACGGCATCAGTTACAACTTCGCCGGGGGAACACCCTACAATGTCCGTGTGTCAGGCATTACGGTTTCTGGTTGTCAAAATTTCGGCATTTATCTGGGCGCGGACAATTCAAGCGTCATCGAATCTTGCACGGTGAGCACGGTCGGCGGCTCTGGCATTCAAGCCTCCGGCGTTTCCCATTCCTTAGCAGTTCAATGCGGAAGCACAGCCATCTCTGCCGACAACGCATCGGATTGTTATGCATCCACTATCGTCGCCGGGGACGGAATGGTCGCTTCTTACACCGCTGTTAATTGTTATGCCAGGAGCCAGGGCGGCTCCGGAATTTTAACTACCATAGCTCATAACTGTTTATCCTCATCCAGCGGCGACGGCGACGGCCTGGACGCCCAAACAGCCTCCGATTGCTATGCTTACGCCAGTGGTTCCGGGGAGGGCTTGCATGTCAGCAATGTCGCCAACAATTGTTACGGATACAGCAATGGCAGCGGCTTTGGGTTGTTTGCATCCGATGCCAATAATTGTTATGGGTACAGCGTCAGCGGCACGGGTCTTTTTGTTGGTACGGCCAATAATTGCAATGGCCATTGCGTCGGCGCCGGAACCGGTCTTTCCGCCGACAGTGCCATCAATTGTATTGGCGGAACCGATGGCGGTGGCACCGGACTTAATGTTTCCGGGGTCGCCATCGGCTGCTACTGCTTTAGCAGTTCCGGTGTGGCTATCAGCGCCCACATCGCCAATTCGTGCATGCTGGCAGGTGGCACGACGAACATCACCTACAAATACAACATGCCCTAGGAACTTCTGATTTAGGATTTGAAACCTTCACGCCCAAAAGCTATGAAAATGCTGCTAACTTTGCTCCCGCTGATATTCGTCCTCAGTTTGCAGCCATCAACCTTGCTTCATGCCGCCTCGACAATTGACCCATTCAACAAATACGCCTGGGGCGCGAACATCGGCTGGCTGGACTGGTCCGGCGGTTCGGGCCAAACTGCAACCGGTGCGGTTATGTCCGAATATGTTTGTTCTGGCTATTTTTATTCCGCGAACGTTGGCTGGATCAATCTGGGCAGCGGTTCCCCCGCCAATGGCATTCAATATCAGAACAATTCCGCCAGCGACTTTGGCGTGAACCTTGATGCCTTCGGCAATCTGCGTGGCTACGCTTACGGTGCGAACATCGGCTGGATTAATTTCGAGGCCAATGGCGCTCCGGGCATAAACATGCTCACCGGCCAGTTCAGTGGTTACGTCTGGAGCGCCAATTGTGGCTGGATTTCCCTGAGCAACGCAGTGGCGTATGTGCAGACCGATAGCATCCAGGAGGGGCCGCTCGCGCCCGACGGCCTGCCCATCGCCTGGTTGCTGATCAATTTCGGCACGACCAACGTGGATGCCAACGCCGACCCGACAGGCAAAGGCATGACGATCGGGCAGGACTATCTGGCCGGCACCGATCCGAAAAACGTCAACAGCGTTTTTCGCATCACGTCCGAACGATTTGCCACCGGCGGCAGCAGCGCCACACTCACTTGGGACAGCGTACCGACCCGCTATTATTATATCCAGAAGACGCCGGATTTGGTCTCACCCGGCTGGGCAGATATCGGTTTGGGGCTCATCTCCCCTTCCGCCGGATCTTCGACGACAGCTGGTTTTACCGACACAAATTTGCCCGCACGATTTTATCGCGTCGAGGCCGTCCGTCCACTGACACCCTGAACGCTTCAAACCAACATCCGGTCATGGTAGCCGCAAGCCAGACTGCGCCAGCGCGCGAGCCCTTAGTGCCATGCGATCAGATCAATATAGTAGCGATGGAAACTTGCTAACTCAAAAATTAGACCTAACGTGAAATAATGCGTCAGCTTTAATTATCATGGAGATCACCACCACCAGCTCGATAAACGGTGCCTGCGAAGGGTTTAAGAAAGACCGTGTTTTTGAATTGTCGAATGGGGCGAAATGGCAACAGACCGTTGAAAAATTCACACTCCACCGAAGCTCGAATGCCGGCGCCCAAATCTGGACCGAACACAAAAGGAACTACCTTACAATCAACGGGATGACGTCAATGGTACAAGTACAATTGCTCCAAGAATAATGAACAAACTGATCTTTCTGCCAGCAGTTTCCCGCGTTTGCGCCTCTTCAACTTTGGAGACGAAATAGGTTTGGAAGGGATGGTTCTCGAAAGAGCTCCCGAATCATGTGGCGGCCCTGATTGGTTTTTATTTGGACGGCTTCCGGCAAAGGTATATCCGTTTTGTAGCGAGATTATGTGTGTTTTGAAACCAGAAAGTCGTCGCGCAATTGAAAGCAATGCGGCATACCAAGACCATGCAATACACATACGAGCAACTCGCCAAAATGATTGATCATTCCCTGCTTCATCCGACCATGACCGATGAGGAACTGGAGGACGGCTGCAAACTTGCTGCGAAATACGGTGTAGCGTCGGTGTGCATTAAACCTTACGCCGTGAAGCGCGCAGCCGAATTATTGCGCGGTACCGGTGTACTTGTTGGCGCGGTCATTGGCTTTCCTCACGGAAACAGCTGCAGTGAGTCCAAACGCTACGAAACGGAACTGGCATGTCGCGACGGCGCAGCCGAAATTGACATGGTCATCAATATCGGAAAGGCATTGAGCGGCAACTGGGCTTACGTCGAGCACGACCTGAAAGCCGTCTGCGACGAGGCGCACCGCCATGGCGCAAAAGTGAAGGTGATTTTTGAAAATGATTTTTTGGCTAACGGTGGCGCTGGCTTAAGCGGCGATGAAATTAAGATCAAACTCTGTCATATATCTGAGGCCGCCGGGGCTGACTGGGTGAAGACTTCAACCGGCTACGGCTTCGTGAAGCAACCAGATGGCAGCTATAACTACAAAGGCGCAACCGAACCTGATTTAAAACTTATGCGCGCCAATGTTTCAGCGCAAGTTCAGGTGAAAGCCGCCGGCGGCGTGCGCGATCTCGATGGCTTGATTCGCGTGCGAGAACTCGGGGCTTCCCGCTGCGGCGCAACGGCCACGGCAGTGATGTTGGATGAATTTCGCCGCCGGGAAAACGTTTCAGCTGCCACTCCGGCGTCTTCCACAAAAATCGGCTTGGGCGGCTATTGATCCACTGGTTTACCGAAGGAATCGATTGGAGGATTCAAGGTGATCTATTGATCAAATGTCAGTCCACTGACGGCCCAAGCGCCGCGTCGCCCCGTTCATTGGTCTTGATCCGAACGGCGTCGAGCACGGGGAGCACAAAAATCTTGCCGTCGCCGCGGCGGCCGGTGTGGGCGCTATCATAAATCGCCTTAACGATGCCCTCCACTTCCTCGTCGTGGCAGACGATCTCGATCCGCACCTTCGCCATCAGTTCCACATCCGTAAAATCGCGATCGTGTTGCCCGAAACCGGTCGCGTGACTAACCGTCAGGCCGGGCAGTTCACGATTGTCCAGATCGTCAAGAAGCTTGTGAAAGCGGTCCGGGGGAAGGATGGCCAGAATGAGTTTCATATCAGCTTGGCAATACCGATTTTTTCTCGAAATAGGAATACAAAAGCGGCACCAGGAACAGTGTCATGACGGTGCCGGTGGTCAAACCGCCGATGATGACCACGGCAAACGGGCGGGCGGTTTCCGCGCCCACGCCGGTGGAAATCGCCGCCGGCAGCAGACCGAGCATCGCCATCAGCGCGGTCATCACCATCGGCCGCACGCGTGAAGCCGCGCCCTCGCGGACTGCGGCCGACTTGTCCAAACCATTTCGCCGCAACTCCTGAATGCGCGAGACGAGAATCACGCTGTTTTGAATGGCGATGCCAAACAGCGCGACGAAGCCGACCAAGGCGGCGACCGATAAATTTAACCCCGCCAGAGGCAACGCCAGGATCCCGCCAACCGCCGAGTAGGGAACAACCACCAGCACCAGCGTCGCGAATGCCGAAGAATTAAAGGTGATGAACAGCAAAAAGAAAATCGCCAGCAGGGTAATGGGGAAAATGATGGCCAGACGTTTTTCGGCTCGGCGCTCGTTTTCAAAGGAGCCCGTCCAGACAATGCGGTAACCCTGCGGGACTTTGATCTGGGCGGCGATGGCGCGCTGCGCATCCGCCACCACTGAGCCCATATCGCGGCCCCGGATGGACAGCTTCACGTCAGTGCGTCGTTCATTTTCTTCGCGATAAATCCGCGCCAGACCCGGCCGGCTCTCGACAGTTGCCAGATCGCCCAGCGTCACCCGCTCGCCGTTGGAGCCAAAGACGGGCAAATTGCGAATGGAAGAAATATCCGTGACGGCCTGGGGGGATATTTTCACCACCAGATCAAAGCTGCGCTCGCCCTCCAGCACCTGGGTGGCCGCCTGTCCGCCCAGCGCCGTGGCAACGACATTTTGCACGTCTGCCATGGCCAGACCATACCGCGCGATGGCGGCGCGACTGACAGTGATTTGGATTTGTGGCTGACCGGTTAAATGCTCGGTCCCCACATCCGCCGCGCCGGGCACCTGGCTCACCACCTGCACGATTTGATCGGCAAGCTGTTGCAGCTTGAATGTGTCCGGGCCAAAGACTTTCACCGCCAGCTCGCTCTTGATGCCGGAAACGGCCTCATCGACATTGTCCTCAATATATTGACTGAATTGGGTGTCGATCCCGGGGATGACTTGCAATTTACGCGCCATGGCATCGCACAACTCCTCGCGCGTGTGCGCGGTTTTCCAGCGCTCCCGGGGAATCAGTCCGACACTGTATTCGGTTGTGTCCCATCCGTTCACGTCACTCCCATCGTCGGGCATGCCATCCTGACTGACCACGTAGCGCACCTCGGGAAAAGAGGCGAGGATCAACCGCACACGTTGAGTGATTTTGGCGGCCTCGGACGGCGAAATCGATTGCGGGGCGAAGGTGCGCACCCACAGATCACCCTCGTCCAGCTTGGGCAGGAATTCGGAGCCGGAAAGACCGAGCGCAAGACCTCCAATCAACAGGAGAACGACCGCCGCGAGATAAACCACCCAGCGCAATTTCAGGGCAAAATCCAACGCGGGCCGATAAATGTGGAGCAACCAGCGGACGATCCATGATTCATCCTCTTGCGTCCCGCTCTTGACGGCGAAGGTCGCCAGCACGGGGGCAGCGAGCATGGCGAAAAAGGTGCCTGCGATCAGCGCAAATGTAAGGGTCCAAGCCATCGGCCGGAAAATCCGTCCCTCAACTTGTTGCAAAGTGTAAAGCGGAATAAAGGCCGTCAGTAGAATAACCTTTGAAAACAAGATCGGCCGTCCCATCTGCTCCACGGATTCACTAATGGCGCGCGGCAGCGAACGCAATTTGCCTTTACGCTCGTGAAGAATGCGCAAGAGGTTCTCCATGATGACCACCGACGAATCCACGATGATGCCGAAATCAATGGCCCCGAGTGAAATCAAGTTGGCGGGGATTCCCCGCAGATCCAGAAGCATGTAAGCGCCCAAAAGCGACACCGGCACAGCCAGGGCCACGACCAGGGCGGACCGCCAGTTACCCAGCCCGAGGAACAGCAACGTGACCGCCATCACCAGGCAAACTCCTTCCAGCAAGTTCTTATGAACCGTGTGCACGGTGCGATCCACCAGCGCCGTGCGATCATAATACATGACCAGCTTGACTCCCGGAGGCAGGTAATTCTCGTTGATCTCCTTGAACATTTGTTCCACCCGCTGGCAGACTTCCGTGGGATTATCCCCGCGCCGCATGATCACGATGTTTTCCGGAACATCATCCTCATCCGTGATCACTTTTCCGCCGGCAGAATCGGTCCGTCCGACACGACCCAATCGGGTGGCATGTCCGATAACCACCTGCCCGATGTCCTTGATCAGCACGGGAGTACCGTTGACCGTGGCCACCGCCACGTTCTTGATATCGTCGACATCCCGAATCAAACCGAGTCCCCGAACGACGTAGAGTTGTGCTCCGTGCTCGACATACCCCCCCCCGGAGTTAACGTTGCCATTTTGTAGCGCGGTGAACACCTGCTGCAAATTGAGGCCGTAGGCCTTCAATTTCGCCGGATCCACGAGCACTTGATACTGCTTGGTCAAACCGCCAAACGGGTTCAGATCTACCACGCCCGGCACGGAACGGAATTTTTTCTCCACCACCCAGTCCTCAATCGCGCGTAGTTCTTCGGGCGGAAAACCCGGTGGAGCGCGGAGGGTGTAGCGGAAAACCTCGCCGATCGGCGTGGCATCCGGTGAGAGACTGACACTGGCCCCTGCCGGTAGAGTGACTGTTCCCAGGAGCTGATTAACCAGATTCCGCGCTGCTGCCGGCTCCGTATCATCATCAAAGATCAGGGAAATCTGGGACAAGCCGAACAGTGAAATCGAGCGCATCGAGAGCCGCTTCGGCACTCCATTCAAGGCTGCTTCCAGCGGAATGGTGACCTGCTGCTCCACTTCTTCCGCCGCGTGACCTGGCCAGAGCGTTTGGACCTGCACGAGGAGGTTGCTGACATCCGGATACGCCTCCACCGGCAATCGTTCATAGGCATTAATGCCCGCCAGAATAAACACGACCAGAAACGCCACCACAATCGGGCGGTTGCGCAGCATCGCGGCAGTCAGTTTATAGATCATCTCAGTCGGCGGGGTTGACGATGGATTGCAGGAGCAATGCCCCTTCCGTCACCACCTGTTGTCCGGCCGTGAGGCCTTCAAACACGGGAATTTCTCCATCCTGCTCCGTCCCTACCTTCACCGTCTGGCGGTGGAAATGGCCGGGAGCTGTTTGCACAAACAAATAATAGGTGCCATCGACGAGGAACACCGCGCTGGCGGAGATCTCCACCCCGGCGTTCGGCAATTTGTCCGTCGCCTGAACGATATCCACAGTCACATACATTTCCGCCTTTAGAAGTTTGTCGGGATTCGCCACCGCCCCGCGCACTTTGAGCGTCCTGGTGGCAGGATCGAGGGTGGCGCTGATTTTTTCGACGGCCCCGGTAAAGACCAGGTCCGGATAGGCGGCGGAAAAAATGTGCAAGGGTTGTCCAGGTTCCAACGACGGCAAATCGGCCTCCGCCACGTCCAATTGCAGCCACAGTTTTGTGGGATCGCTGACGGTAAACAGGGGGGTAACCATCGGTTGAAAACTCGCTAGTTGGAAATCCGGCCTGATTTCCTGTCCGGGATTGATGCTTTTATCCACCACCACCCCCGCCAGCGGGCTGCACACCACGTAAAGGGAGTTGAGCTCATTTTTGGTGCCGGCATAATTCCCGGAGGCGGCTTCCGAACGGTCCTCGGCCATGGCCCGTTCTAATTCGCTATAAATCCGGTCGCTGCCCCCGTAATTCAGCAGCACCGCTTTGGCGCGATCTCGCTCTGCCAGTGCGCCGATGTAAGCCGCTTCAGCCGTTTCGAGGTCTTTTTGGGCGTAGGCTCCATGGGCCAGCAGTTCCTTCGTTCGGGACAATGATTTGTCGGCTGCCATCAGGTTACCCACGGCCGTTCGGGCGTTAGCCAGGGCCTGAGCATAATCGGGCGAGTCCAGTTCAGCCAAAGGGCTGTCCACGCCAACCGCATCGCCAACATCCACCAGCACCTTTGTGACCCGGCCGAATACGGGAGTAAAAACATGCACGGTCACATCATCATCCCAATAAAGCCGGCCAGTCACGTGTTTGACCGCGACTGTTCGCGGTTGCGCCGCTTCCACGCTAATGAAATCCAATTGGGGGGAGTTGGTAAGGAAAACCACCTCGTCGCCATTCACCTTCGGAGACGGCACTGACGCGGGTGACGCGACCTCGTTCTTCCCGCAACCGGCCAGAACCATGACCGCGAGCGCGGCGATAAGGCCGGTCCCCAGCAGGTGCTTGTATCGTAAAAAATAATTCATCGCCAGATTGCTTTCATCCTATTCAAGGTTCCGCACTCAGTTGTGACTCGGAGAGAGTCACGCTTGCCGCCGTCAGATCTGCCGCGGCGGCAGCAGTGTCATTCATCGCCTGCGCGAGCGCGAGACGGACTGTGTTATCGGTTTGCTCTGCATTCAACAAATCCACCAGCGAAGCGGCTCCTTTTTGATACTTGAATTCAATTGTCTCCCGCACTTTCGTCGATTTAGGAACGGTCTGGTCCCGATAGTGTTGATAACGCGCAGAAGCCTCCTGGTACTCGCTACGAGCCGTGGCGTAATCCGCCACCGCCTGGGCTCTGATTTGCTCCATGGCAATCCGCGATTGATCTACTGCAGCCCGAGCCGCGCGAATATTTCCGCCGTTCAGATTCCATAAGGGTAAAGGGAACGACACACCAATGTTAAACGTATCCACGTCGGGGCCACCACCGGGGGGTTCATGCTCGACGCCCACCGAAAAAGTCGGATCTGGAATCCGTTCGGCTTTTTGCAACTTGAGGTTGGCCTCGGAGGCGCGCAAATCAGTTTCTGACGCCAGGACATCCGGCCTCTCCGCTGGGGAATAGTTGTCAGTCACGGCCATCGAGAGCGACGAGGCAGCCAGATTCTCCAGTGAATCTCCCGGCGCCCAGTCCCCTTGCGGTTTGGGCACACCTAGCAAGATTTCAAGCGAGATTCGCGCCTGAACAGCGGCTGCTTCCGCCGATTTCGACTGCAATTCAAATTGCTCGGCGTTGATTTCAATCGTCTTCATGTCCGCCTCGGACAGATCACCGGCTGCGTGTTGCTGCTCCGCAATCGTGGCTTCTTGCCGCATATAGCCGGCGGATTGCGAAAGGTTCCGGGCATTTTCGCCGGCCAGCAAAGCCGCGAGATACGCCTTGGTCACGCCCTGATCGAGGGTCCTTTTGGCGTCGTAAAAGCGGGCCTTGGCGCTGAGAACCCATGCCCTCGCGGCCATTTGGCGGTCGCGGCGTTTGCCGCCAATTTCGATCAACTGACTGACGGCCGCGATGCTGTCGTAACTGCGCTCCCAAAGTCCATTTCCTAGAATCGTCCCCGCGTCCCGCTGCCCGATTTTTGCGGTGGAAAGCGAGAGCGTGGGATTGGGAAATTCCTTGGTGGCAATCAACTGCGCGATAGCCGAGTCAACACTGCTTTTGGCGGCCAGCAAGGTCCAATTTTGCTGCAAAGCAATGCTTTTTGCGTCTGCCAGGGCAAGCACATTGGTTTGTGCTTCGGCAGAAAACGTTGCGACGGCGATCAGCAATGCGGCAATTAAGTACTTCACTGGCCTAACGATAACGAACGTGCCGGAGCAAGTCTGCGAAGCGAAGCCTTGAAGTTTTGAGAGGCGAAACCCTACAAGCTTTCCTGGGGCGTATTAAAATATCAAAGAAACGCCTTGGGATGGCATGCGGCCTACAAGATCTCCTGAGAAATCAGCGACTTCGTAGGCCCGCTACCCGCATCGGGCGAGTTTTCCAACAAGCTGCTACCCGTTTTTGCCGGGTTTTTCCCAGCTTTCATGCCAGCGAATGGCTTCGCGCATCAGTTCGTTGATATTCGCAAGATTGAGCTTTTCCTTGATGCGCGCGGTGTAGCCCTGGACGGTCTTGAATCCAATGTGCAAATGCTCGGCAATCTGCCTCGTACTATGCCCGCGCCCGAGCAATTGAAAGACTTCCAGTTCGCGGTCGCTCAATTGTTCGATAGTGTTGCCCGACTTGCCACCGATGAATTTTTGGGCCATTAACGAGGCCACTTTGGCACTGACATAAATATCCCCGGCCTGTACGGCCCGGATGGCTTCAATGACCTTTTGCGTCGCCTCACTTTTCATAATGTAGCCGCCCGCTCCCGCCCGCAGAGCCCTTTCGGCGTAGAGAAGCTCGTCATGCATGGAAAGCACCAGTGCGGCGACGCCCGGGTGGCCGGCCCTGATGTTCTTGATCAGCTCAATACCCGAACCGTTCGCGAGCGAAATATCCACAATGGCAATGTCGGGCCGTTTGGATTCAATCAGCTGCAAAGCTTCCGGAGCGCTTCCGGTTTCACCACAAACCTCGAAATCAGGCTGTTGCCGGATCAGATTCGTAAGCCATTCCCTGACCAGCGGATGGTCGTCCACCAGCAGGATGTTAATTCTTTGCGGCATACGTTTTGGATGGCGCCAGTTTGCTGGCAGGGAGCTTGCACGTTACGCGGGTGCCGGATTCCGGAAGGCGCTCGATTTTGAAGGTCGCGTCGATCATCCCAGCGCGATAGGCCATGATCCGTAAGCCCATCCCCCCAGCTTTTTGGGCATTATCGGGCAGACCGACCCCATCGTCGGTGATGGTCAGGGTGATGGCGTCATCCGTTCTCTCCAGGCTGAGGTTGACGAACTTCGCCTTGCCGTGCTTGATCGCGTTGGTGATCGCCTCCTGGGCAATCCGATACAAGTGAGTGCTTTGCACGGCATCGTGCAGCAATACCGGATCACGGCACTCAAATTCGCAGTTCACGCTAAACCGCTCACTGACACTGCGCGCCAACTCTTGAAAGCCATCCATCAAGCCCTCCGCCTCGACCTCCAGTGGCTGAAGCCCGCGGGCGAAGGTGCGCGTCAGCGCAATGGCTTCTTCCAGCATTTTCACCAAGTGCCTGGCGGCAGATGATTCCGGCAGGGATTTGCTTTCCAATTGTTCTTTCAGGACTTGGCTGGCGAAGGCAGTGGCTGTCAAATGCTGGCCGAGACTGTCATGCAAATCGTGCCCGATCTGACGCTGACCCCGCTCGCTGATTTCCAAAAGCTCCTTTTCCAGGCGGGTGCGCTCTTCCATCTCGTTGGCCAGTGCGACGGTTCGTTGGCGGACCCGTTCCTCCAGTTCTCGCTGCAGCCGACGCAGGCTGACGAGCGCCTTCACCACCACAAAATAAATCGTCAAGGCAATTGCGCCGTTCCAGATCGGCACGAACAAGCTGGAATATCTAACCCCCGCAGCGACATCCCCGGCGAGCCAGACCACAACACTAAGTACCGATGTCACGATCCCGAAGGGCGCGCCGACATACCAGGCAGCGAGCCCGACGGGCAATAAATAGAATGCTGAGAAAAGCAGCGCGTAGCCCGTCAGATAATCGACCAGCCCAATGCCGGCCACAAGAACGATACAGGCCGATACGGCGAACGCCTTCGAACGTTTTTTAAATTGATTCGCCAAGACACTCATTCATGAGCCGGAAGCACAGTCTGGTTACGGCGCCTATAGTCCGAGTTTTTTAAACCGCCGGTTTACTTCTTTGAAATGGAAATCCAGCGAGCATAGTTTTTCGAGTTCGCCGGCCTTGAAATGCTTCGCGACTTCGGGATCGGCCTTTAATACTTCCAGAAAATTGGCGTCGTCGCGTCCGGCGTGCTTGACCTCCCATGTTTTCATGGCGCCGCGTTGCACCAGAGAATACGCATCCTCACGAGTAAGACCCTTTTTGATCAGGGCCAAAAGAATGGTTTGCGAATTCCACATCCCCAGCGACAACTCCAGGTTGCGCTTCATGTTGGCGGGATAAACCACCAGACCGTCCATCATGCGGGTCATCAAGCCAAACATATAATCCAAAAGCGTGCAGGAATCGGGAAAGATAATGCGTTCGACCGACGAGTGGGAAATATCGCGTTCGTGCCACAGCGCGACATTTTCCAGGGCCGCTACCGCATTGCCGCGCAGCACGCGCGCCAGGCCAGTCAGGCGTTCCCACGTGATGGGATTGCGCTTGTGAGGCATCGCGCTGGAACCTTTCTGCCCTTTGGTAAACGGTTCCTCGGCTTCCAGGACCTCTGTGCGCTGCAAATGGCGGAATTCAACCGCCCATCGCTCCATGCTGGCGCCGACGAGGGCAAGAACGGTTTGAAATTCAGCGTGAATGTCGCGCTGCACCACCTGGGTGGCAATGGGCGCCGGGGTCAAGCCCAGTTTCTTGCACACATACGTTTCAACTCGCGGTGACAAGTGCGCGCTTGTGCCAACGGCGCCGGACACCTTCCCCACCGCCACGACTTTGCGAACCCGTTCGAGGCGCTCCAAGGCGCGGCCGAATTCATCATGCATCAGCGCCAGCTTTAGGCCAAAGGTGGTCGGTTCGGCATGGATGCCGTGACTGCGACCGATGCAGGGGGTGAATTTGTGCTCCTTGGCCCGGTGCGCGATCACGGTTAGCAACGCTTTGGTGTCCGCAATCAATAAATCCGCACTCTGGGCCATCTGTACCGCGTAACAGGTGTCACCCACATCACTGCTGGTCAGGCCGAAATGAAACCAGCGGCTGGCCTGGTCGTTGATTTTTTCCGCCACCGCCGTCGTAAAGCCAATGACGTCATGATTCAAGGTCTTTTCCAGCTCACGCTGGCGCGCGACCAGCCCGGGCAGATCATTGAACCATTGATCGCAACCGGCTTTAATCCTGGCAAAATCACGGGGCGGAACGATGCCTTCTGCCACGAGCGCCTCGCTGGCCAGCAGCTCAATCTGCAGCCAGATTTTCAGCTTGTTTTCGTCGGTCCAAATGGCCCGCATTTCGGGACGCGAATAACGATTAATCATTCCTGAATTAAAAATGAAAATGGACGATTAAAAAAGCTGAATCGCAGCGGTCGTCTGGCGGGGAAGACGTTTCAGATGGGATTATCTGGCATGAACCGTGCCGGTTTAACTGATTCTTGCAGGGATGCCTCTCGTATGCCGGGCGCCCTTTTCTGACATTCAGCGTCCATGCTCAGGCCGCACATTATTTCCAAACCGTTTAAATGAAAACAGCGGATCAACAAAGTCTTTGCGGCATTGCGGCTTGGCCTCGGGAAGTTCAGAGCGTCGGCCAATTCGCGACACCTCGCGAATGGTCATCAACAGGCGGTGGCTTTTTTATTCAAGTCTGGCAGGATGTTGCAGTCGAAGGTAAATACAATGGCACGCGGTGGTCCGAACCGGTGAAATGTAATTTTATCTCAACGGCAATCTTCATGGACTCATAACTTTAGTTATTATATTTTCCGAACCCTGAACTTTCCTGGGCAATTCCACGGCGAGCGCAGTGCCCGCACCGGCGATGGCTTTACTAAGTTGCAACGCCAACTGTCCGTAATCCTTTCCATCCCAAGCCGCCGGCATAGCAGTAAAAGCGCCGCGTTTGATCCCCATTTCATTCGTACCGGCAGGCTTTATCTCCCACGACATGCGCAGACGAATCGAACCGGTTCCACTTTCCGTGCGAACTCCCTCGCACGTCAGCACCTGAATCCTCACTTCGTAATCCAGCCCATCATCGCCATGCGAATTCAAAGCGACGCTCTCCACATTGTCGGCTGAACCAAGTGCGTCTTTCAGCACACGACTAATTCCCTCGTCAAGTGGTTCTGCCCAACGGTCAAACTCTGCGAAAAGAATTTCATTTGTGCCCGTTCGGACCACCATCAATTTGGTTTTCAAATAGGCCGGCATTTCGATTGACCGCAGACCAATCTTATACCGTGCTAATTTGTCGATATCGGCAGGCCGCGAAGACGCATTTGTTGTCGTAAGCACATAGAACTTTGTGGGGTCGGCGTGCGGTTGCAGGAAGGCACAACTAGTAACCGCACAAGCGATGACAACGCTCAGCAGCAGGGAGAACGGGCGACGTGAAATCTTAAATGTTTGGGAATGGATTGGTGGGATAAGTTGCATATCATGGTTTCTGGCCAGGCAGTTTTTTGCCGGTGATCAGGGCGTTCGGGTTGCGTTCCAGAAAATCGGCGAGCTCTTGCAGAGATTCGGCCGTCTGGGTCATTTGTCGAAGTGTCTTGATGGCTTCATCGCTCAGGCCACTTTGCGGGCCGAGAAGTGTTTGAACACTCTGTGCCGCGTCATGAAAGGAATGAAGTGACTGCACGAGTTCAGCGCTTACAGGCTCCACTTGGGTGTCGAGTTTGGCGACGAATCCCTGCACGTCCATGGCGGTCTTATTAAGGTTCGCAAACGCCGTTTTGGCTTCAGCTGAACTCGCCAGCGCAGAAATCGATGAGGCGGCCGAAGTCATTGACGCCACCATTTGCTTCAAGTCCAAACCGCTGGCTTGCTGATTCACGGTGGCCAGCAATGATTTCAACTCCCGGGACAGTCCGGCAAAATCAACCTTGTTCAGATTGCCCGCAATCTTCGAAAGATTCTCCACCAGTTCAGACATGCCGGAGCGCAACGTTGGCACCACGGGATATTCGGCATCATTCGTCGCGCGTGGTGCCGGGAATTGTTGCGGGTCAAAAAAATCCAGTTCCACGAATTGCAGGCCGGTGATGCCGACCAGATCAATCTTCGCGCGCAATCCCTCGTCAATTAGTCGTTGCAACGTGGCGCGATCCGTGAGCTTGATCAGTTTGCCCGCATCATCTGCAACCATATTTTGGTTCAGTTCGGCGACGACGACGACCTGCGACTGCTGGGTATTCTCATCATATTGAACCCGGATGCTTCTTACCCGACCCAACGCAACCCCGCGCAGCTTCACCGCACTGCCCACGTCCAGTCCCTGCACGGACTCATTGAAGTAGGCGACGAAATGTCCGGGTCGGGAGAAGACGTTGCATGACCGCAAGGTCAGCAACGCCGCGACCAGGAGCACCAACGCACCGATTACAAATGTGCCGGCCAGGGTCTGACTAAGTTTTGTTTTCATTTTTAATAAGTTTATCACTTCCGGCGGAATTCTTGTTCACGCGATCGGGCAAATCATCGTCCCGCTTTAGAAAATCCCGCACGTGCGAATCAGCGCTCGTGGCAGCCAGTTCAGTGGGAGCGCCTTCGGCAATGATTCCCTTGGTTTCGTGACTGAGCATGATTACGCGGTCGGCCAATCGGAAAATGCTGGAGAGTTGGTGGGATACAATGACCATCGTTGTTCCGAAATTTTCGCGCACTTGCAGGATCAGTTCATCCATCTCCCGCGATATGATCGGGTCCAAGCCCTCCGAAGGTTCATCAAAAAAAACAATCGCCGGATCCAAGGCCAGTGCCCGGGCCAAGGCCGCGCGCTTTTGCATGCCCCCGCTCAGCTCCGATGGATATAGTTCTTCCGAGCCCGCGAGACCCACCTCTGTGAGTTTTAACGCGACGATTTCCTGACGATCCGCAGGCGAGAGCGAGGTGTGCTCCTCCAGCGGCAGGGAAATATTCTCCGCGAGCGTCATGGAACTCCACAACGCATTGTTTTGGTAGAGCACACCGAAGGTTTTTAAAATGTTCCGTCGTTGCCCGGCATCCGCCGCCGTGAAGCTTTTTCCATAATAAGCAATGTCTCCTTGAAAGGGTTTTAGCAAACCAATCAGGCATCGCAGCAGGGTACTCTTACCGCAGCCGCTGCCGCCGATGACAAAGAGCACCTCGCGCGCATGAACCGCAAACGTTACCTCCTTCAGCACAACGGTTTCGCCATATCCGCAGGTCAGGCTCTTCACTTCAATCACGGGTACATTCGGGTCGTCATTCATTTGGTCAAACTCCCAGCACGTTGTAAATCACCGCGAACAAAGCATCGGCCAAAACGACCAGCATTATGCCGGTAACCACGGCCGATGACGTCGCGGTGCCGACACCAGCGGCGCTACGCTCGCATTTCATCCCGCGCAGACATCCGGCCAGGCCGATGGCCAGACCAAAGAAGAGACATTTGAAAAGCCCACTGCTCACATCCGAAAACCCAACCCGATTTTGGGTTTCAATCCAATAGGCCGAAGCCGGTATGTTCAGCATGGTCGCGGAGACAAACATTCCGCCCAGAACGCCTAGCACATTGGCATACAACGCAAGGATGGGCATCATCACCGTCACGGCGAGCAGCCTGGGTAGCGCGAGAAAATTCACTGACGAAATCCCGACCGTCTCCAATGCATCCACTTCCTCGTCCACTCTCATGTTGCCAAGTTGCGCGGCGAATCGCGCCCCGGTGCCACCCGCCACGATGAAGGCGGCCATCATCGGTCCTAACTCTCGCACCACGGACAAGCCGACCAGGTCCGCCACGTAGATCGCGGCACCGAATTGCTGCAACTGAATGGCTGATTGAAAAGCCAGAATCACCCCCACCAGAAAACTGACCAGACTGACCATTGGCAGCGACGAACCCCAGCATTGCTGCATCTCCACCAGGCAATCCAGCCAACGAAACCGGCAAGGATGTTTTGCCACACCAATAAAGCCCAGAGTGCATTCGCCAAGAAACGAAACGTTCTGTCCGGCATGGTGCGCCCATTTCTCCCCGGTGCTTGCTGCCAGATCCCTAAGTCTGACGGCCGCTTTGGGTGGTGGCTTTGTCACACTGCTCACGGGAACTTGTCGCAGCAGCGCCTGCAAATTCTCGGGCATGGCTTCGGTGTGAAACTCCTTTTTCGATGCTGCACACCATGCGCGGCCATGCACCAAAAACAGAACCAGTGAAGTGTCCCATTGGCCTAAATTCTCTGGCACGACGCGAACATTGGCGGCTGCTTCCTTGCCGAAAACTCCGGCCCATGCTGGCACCGGCTCATTCAGTCGCCAGTCGCCGCCAATTTGCACACAGCGTGCTCCGCCGAATACGCCAGTCTGAAGATGAGCCGTGGCGGTTGTGTCACCTGGGCTGACTTCCAATAATGGGTGATGGGCCGGCATATCGATTACAATTAGGTTTTCAGCTCATGTGAAACATTTCGGTCGCCTGAGACGACGGGCGTTTCTGTGTACCTGGAATGTTCATTTGGCGATGACGCTTTCCACAGTGAGTTTGATGATCTCCGACCAAAGCAGCGCAAAATATTTTCCAGTGATTTTACTCTTAACGACGGAGTTTCGGCTGATTTTCCCAAAATATGTCTCGTGTGACGTGCCGTCAGCGTCAGAATCATCCCAAAGATATTCGAGCTTCTGTTTGAGCAGTTCCTTGTCAACCGAGCAGTTGCAGGCAGCAAGGTAGGCCGGACTCAGTTGTTCCGGAGCGACCAATTGTTCGGCCAGTTTCGTTTCTGACAGATTAGTCTTAGCCTCCATATAGACATTTATTAAAAAACAGGGATCTAGCAGGCCAGTGGTTTCGGTATGGGATTCATCATGTAGGCAATTACCTTCTCACTCACACCGGCATTCTTTAGTTCAATGATAAACTGGGCTGTCAGACTAAATCTCGAGTGGGTATTATTGATTTGGCTGATGATTATGTCGTCCGCGACTTCAGCCTTGGCCAAGGATTTGATGTCAGCCAAGCTCAAGATTTGCGCTGGGGGCGCGGCCGCCTCAGATTGAGGTGGTCGCATCGTCGCTTGTGCTTCAGTTGGATTGTCCATATTCGTGAATTTTCAGTGCCATCAACATGACGACAAAGGCGTTTTCGCATTTGTTCTTAGGAAAAAAGCTACGGCATTGATCTGCTCATGCCCATGGGGTGTAACCCTAATGCTTGGGAGGAAAAGGAATGTTTGCACAGTGCCACCTCTTTTCTCGTCATATCCTTGTGAGGATTTCCGGCGGCTTGCACTTTACGATCGGTGTTTCACCGGCAGTCGCCCCCATAATCATCGGCGCTCCCGCCGTTATCCCAGCCGGAATTTTCAGTTCCCCCTCCCATTCCTGCGTGTTGAGCGTTGAGAGTGCAGAGCCAATGTGAACGATGGTTAAGGCCAAAGCATTAGTGACGATTGGCCCACTGCTTGAAAACCCAAGGAAAATCGCTGTTTTGCGAGCTTTGAATCGGTAAGACCTGTCCGATCCCACCCTAGACCTCCTTTCGTTAAACCTATATTATTAATTAGTTTGTGAACTTTTAGGAGGCCACCTGTTTCCAAAAAAACCTATCCGAAAGTACTCACACACTTTCCAGGCTGCAAAGGACGCTACGCCATAAGGTGGACACCCCATGTCGGGAAGTCGTTGCCAGGCTTACAGTCCAGTTATGTCAACTAACTTGATCCTGAAAGGAATTATGAAAAACGCTTGTTGGTTGGTTTGGAGTTTGATGGTGATGGCCTTGGCGGTCGTTGCCCAAGGGCAACCGGCAGCCGGTTTGCCCGAACCACCGACGAGCGATTACCTGGTGCTGTCAAATGTCACCGGTATGGTACGGGTGCTGGATTCCAGAGGGCTGGTGTTGGAAAAAAATCTGGTCTATCTGCCGCGAATCCAGCTGGCGGATTTGTCGCCGGCTGATCTTCAGTCCCTTTTGGAAACCAAGACGGCTTATGACGGTTTGACAACTTTCGGGTCGGGTCAGGGGACAAATGTGCATGGTGCGGTCATGGAACTTCAGCTTCAATGAATCTGGCACGATGGACGTTCCCTGGCGGAAAAAATGCAGACGCGCCTGGAAATTCTGGCAGACCTTCGCGAATACAATAATAACGTCGCCTGCCTATCGGGGAGCACAGCGGCCGCCAGCCAGTATGATGCTCAAGCCGCCGCAGTCAATGACCGGTTGACGACCCGGGGCGCTACATTGGTTGCGGCCGCAGCGCAGGTGGAAGCAACTGAACTTCATCGGGCCGACGGGTCGGCAGAATTGGAGGCAGAGCAGCAAGCCCAGGAGAATTATCGGGAATTAGTAGTTCGGGTTGAAAGGGCCAACGACCGGGCAAATATTGCAAACGCCCAAACTGCCAATGCCAATCAGCAGGCCAAGGATTATTTGGCAAATTGCATCGCGATTTCGACACGTCTTGCTAGCCTTGGTATTAATGTCCCCGATGCCCCCACTTTTTACCAGATCCCGCCGCTAACGCTGCAAGCCGAAGTTGACGCGGAACGGAAGTCGAACTAAACACTGGAGACCCAATGGTTTTTCAGGTTTTATACGCATAGTTTCCAAAAATTCAAATCGATTAGTAAAGTAGCTTCAACATCATAATAATTAAGCAATCCGCCGAGCGGGATTCGTCGGCAGAGGGCACCTTCTGAAGAGAGGCGGTTTGCTTTGGGTCGGATGAGTCGGGTTGCCAAACCCTGATGATTTCGTTCCTGATTGTAGTGAGTCACAAATTCATCCACCGCACGCCGCAACGAACTCTCTGCCCAAAAACCATCCGCCACACACTCAAGCCGAATTGTCTGAACAAATCGTTCTGCCTACGAGTTCAAGTTCGGCGAACGCGCTGGCAAGGGTTCACCCATTAAAGCACGCGGTCAATGGATGAGACTTTTCCGTTCCTGATTATTTCTGAATACCTCAGCTTGCTCTTTTCCGTCCAGACCTGGATAAGGTCGAAGTATTCTCGAATCGTTTCGACGATGGATTTATTTAACATCGAGCGGAAACTGGGTGTTAAAGACGATTTGAATGAATTTCGCAACTTTTTTGAGGGCGGTAACACGCAAAGAAAAAACTGGCCACTATCTCATTGCGTCAGCATTATTTTTCCAAATACACGCCAATTGTACATCCCTTCAAACTCAAATTACAAAATGATAGACAGGCAAAATGCAATCAGACATGCCTTCGCCATGTTAGTCAGCCGGGTCCTTCGCCTGGGCGTGCTTGCCGCCTTGCTGATTCTCTCGAATGCCCTTGCGAAGAACAATGTTCCGCGCGTCCAGAAAGTTTTAATGGCACCGCTCCTGAACCCGGGCAACTCGGGGATCGTGCCAATCCAGCCCATTGACGACGCGGCTTGGATCTGGCATCCGGATTTTGGCATTCCCTCAACCGCCCCGAACGCCGACCACTTTTCCGGCGGGTGGCAACAACCCGTCATTTTGCGTTTTCGCCGGCAGTTTGATGCCACCACGACGCCGATAAGAATTCATGTCAGTGCCGATGAACGTTTTGAGCTGTTCCTGGACGGCCAGCGCATTGCGCGCGGACCCGACCGATCGGATGTCGAACACTGGTCCTACTCAACTTATGATCTCCAGCTCGCACCCGGCAACCACCGCCTCGAAGGGCTGGTCTGGAGCATTGGTCCTTATCAACCGGTGGCGCAGTTGTCGTGGCGAGGTGGTTTCGTGCTTAAAGCCGAGGGGGATTATGACCCTCAACTCACGACGGGCAAGGCAGCCTGGGAAGTAGCCAGGCTCGACGGTTACGATTTCACCAAGGCCTCTTTCGTGGGCGCGCAATTGACCGCCCATGGTTGCGGGCCGCAATGGAAAGAAGGGCATTACGTTCCGGCAATTGTCATTCGTGCACGACTCAACCCAGGCAATATGTGGGGCGAACCTGCCGCCGGCTGGAAACTGTTCCCCACCACGCTGCCGGATCAGTTGAATCGCGAGATCACGACTGGCCGGGCTGTGGCGCTGGGGCGGGGCGCGCTGGCGGCAGATAAAACGGTGCTGGCGGAACAGGCGCATAATCCGAACCTATCCCAATGGCAGTCGGTCATAGATGGTGAGGGACAGGTGGTGGTCCCGGCCAATTCAGAGCAGTTTTTGCTCTGGGATCTCACGAACTATTATTGCGCCTATCCCTTGGCCGAGGTCAGCGGTGGGGAGGGTGCAAAAATGACCTGGGGTTGGGCCGAGTCGCTTTATCTGCCCCATTCCGAGGCCAAAGGTCAGCGCGATGAGTTCATCGGCAAAACCTTTCGCGGCAACACCGACACCTTTTTGCCCGAGGGCGGCGCCCATCAAAAATTCAGCACTTTTTGGTGGCGGGCCGGTCGCTGGTGTCTGATCTCGATCAAGACCGGCAGCGAACCCCTGACCATTCACCGTCTGGCACTCGATGAGACCCGCTATCCGCTTGAGAACGAAAGCCGTTTTGACGACGGGGATCCCGAACTCACCGGGGTCATCCGCTTGGCCGCGCGCGGCCTCCAGATGTGCGCCCACGAAACCTACATGGACTGCCCGTACTATGAGCAACTTCAGTACGTCGGCGATTCCCGATTGGAACTCCTCACCACCTATGCCATGACCCGTGATGACCGGCTGCCGAAGCGCGCCATTCAATTATTTGATTTTTCGCGTCGAAATTGGGGGTTTGTCAACGAGCGATATCCGGCCTACCTGCCGCAACAGTCACCAACCTTCTCCCTGATCTGGGCCTTGATGCTGAACGATTACACTTTCTGGCGAAACGATCCCGCGTTCGTAAAAGCGCGCGTCATCGGGCTGCGATCGATGCTGGAGCATTTTGAACCTTACGTGAACCAGGACGGTCTGCTGGAGAATCTCCCGGGCTGGCCATTCATGGACTGGGTGCCGCAATGGAGCAACGGCGACGCGCCCGATGGCGTGACCGGCGTCTCCGCTCTCAACAACCTGCTTTATGTCTATGCCCTCCAGAAATCTGCCCAAGTGGAAGATTCCGTGGGCGAACCCCTGCTGGCGCAACGTTTGCGCACCAAGGCGGAGCGTACGGCGGCAGCAGTGCGCGCCACATTTTGGGACGAAACCCGCGGACTGATGGCTGACAATCTGGCACACACCGAATTCAGCGAGCACGCCCAGTGTTTGGCCCTGCTCACGGATACCCTGACGGGCCACCAGGCCAAACGGTGCTTTGATCAATTATTGGCAGCCCCGGATCTTAAACGCGCAACTATTTACTTCAGCTTTTATCTCATGGAAACCTGGAGAAAATTTGGCCGCGGCGACCTTATCCTCGACCGAATGAGGTTCTGGAAGGATTTAGTCAAACGGGGACTCAAGACACCGGTGGAACAGCCTGGCGACACTCGCTCGGATTGCCATGCCTGGGGAAGCCATCCGCTCTTTGATCTCCAGGCCAGCGTTGCTGGCGTCCGCCCCGCCTCCCCCGGCTTTCGCACCGTCCGGATTGAGCCTCTGCCGGGAAAAATGCCCAAGATCGTCAGCCGCACCCCCCACCCGGACGGCTTCATCGCGCTCGATCTCAACTTCGAGGGTGGACGCTGCCACGGCAACGTCGAACTGCCGCCCGGCATCACCGGAGTTTTTGTCTGGCGCGATAAGGAACAAACACTGAGCGGCGGCGCGAATACGGTCGACCTGAGTCCTTAATAAAGAGTTCACCTACTGGGGCACGCCGTGAATAAATAATAGTTATCCATCTCCAAATTCTCTTCTCGGATCAGCCTCGGCGTTGCCACCTTCGTTGTCTTCTTTTCAAAAATGGATTGGTTTCGCTCCGTTTATTGCCAGATTGCTCGAAAATGCGGATTGCTAAGCCACGAATTTGGCTTCGTCTCCACTCCACAGCACTCGACGAAATTGTTCGCTGAACATAGTGGCACGATCGTGAAGCAACCGCCGACTGGAAGTAAGGAATACAGTCTAAGGGTCGGTGAGATTGCGGGCAATCCGCAACATCCACGATTGGGTTTGCTCGGAGACCACACCGGCCATCTCTACCACGCGCGGCGCCAGTCGGATCACAATAAGCGCTAGATAGCGCACCAATCCCCTGCCCGTCCACACCTCCACCGTAAAGTAATCTTTGGCTGTCAGCACTTTCCAATACGCTTTCAGAAAACCCCTCCAAGTCATCCCACCCCCCGCGTCAATGCCGGTTCCAACTCGTTAACTTTCAAGCCTTTAGCAATCGTTCCACGACTGGCATCGGGCCGTAAATGGGTCAAGGCGCCTTGAATCCGAGGGTAGCCCCAAGACCGATTCTTCCGGGCTAATTTCAAGATTAGTTCCTTGATTTTCGTTTTAATGCGGGCGACAACGTCGCCCTCTTCGTCCGCAACAGGGAACATCTCACTGACCCCAAAAGCCCGCCGGTCAGTGACCTCCGGCAAAGCCGGAGGCTTGAGATAGCGTGAACCGCTCAAAGCGGTTGTTTAGGATCGTGAGGCGCTCAAAGCGCCACCATCTCCAGTTGTTCGAGGCGCTTGTCTTCTTTTTCCTGGTTCTGGATATACT
>Ga0182012_10000934_pt1 | contig 32133 bp, 28 predicted proteins | sample 612S2SmetaG_FD_120486 | JGI IMG/M metagenome (GOLD analysis project Ga0182012, IMG submission 120486) | Permafrost microbial communities from Stordalen Mire, Sweden - 612S2S metaG | ecosystem: Environmental > Terrestrial > Soil > Wetlands > Permafrost | place: Sweden: Stordalen | collected...
CCGACTGCTTGTCCGGCGGGAAATTACTTTCGAACATGCTGTGATCGACCCCGAATGCCTCAATGCACGGTTCGACATACTGCCGCCATGCCGCCGCCAGATCCTCCGATGTCGGGGGAAGCTCGCGCTCATGAAAGTCGAAGCCGAACGAGACCATGCCGATGCCACCAAGCTTGCAGTAAACGTTCGGGCTTTTGGCAAGCTCGAAGATATCCCTGCGCCAGCCAGCCAGGACCTCCTGCCGCCGCCCCGCATAAGGTCCGACGCCAAGGACGCCGCCGACATGGTTGAGGATGATGGTGGTGTTGGGAAACGCTCGCGCCAGGTCGATCGCATCCGGTAGTTGCGGATGATACTGCCATGACTCGAAACTCAGGCCCAGCGGCGCGAGCTGGGCGAACCCCTCACGGAATTTCGGGTCCATCACTTGGTGCAGCGGCACGGTGCGGGCGGCGAAATTGCTAACCGCCGGGTGAGCATCCCAGGCGACGCCGTGACGCAGCCCGCGCAGCCGCCCACCGGAGGCGTCAATCTCGGCTTCCAACAAGTCGCGCACGCTGGCGCCGACGGTCAGGTCGCCGCCGCCCACGATGCCCTCGGCGACCCGGCAGGAACCGTAATTGCCCGATGCGCTCATCGCCGCCAGACCAGTAACGAATTCCACCTCGCCCAGCGCGGCCAGTTCGCGCGGGCCGTCCTTGCGATACATCGCGCGGCACTCCAGGAACACCGTGGAGACGATGTTGTGCCCACCGCCAATATCGGCCAGCAGTTCATGCAGCAGATAAGGTCCGCGTTGTGGCGAATCCCAAAAATGGTGGTGCGGATCGATGATCGGCAGGTTCGGCTCCAGCGCCGCTTCCGCGGGGCGCTTCGCTAGCCATGCGGCGAGTGCGCTGTCGTTGCGGACGGTGGTGCCGCGATATTCGCCTTTGGCGTCTGCGACGTGGGGCATTTTTTGTCTCCTCCTTTGTTCGTTGCGCCGGGGCGCGACCGCGGGATAATGCGGCGTGCGGCCGCGTGTGTCACTTCCCGCGCTCCGCTATGGCCCTGCGTTCAGTAAGCCGCTTCCAGCAGCCGCATGGCGTCTTCGACCTGCTCCGCCGGCGACCGCTCGCCGGCATTGAAGTTGAAGTTCTTCACCGTTTCAGCGGCGACCGCCCGCAGCTCATCGCGCGGGATCGCAAGCTGTTCCAGCCGTGTCGGCACCCCCACGCGGGTATAGAAGGCGTCCAGCACGTCGGCGACAGCAAGCGCCGCCTGACGCGCGTCCATGTTGTCATGCCAGATACCAAGCGCCTGGGCGATTTGGCGCGCGGACCGTGGCTCGATCGTTTCGGTCAGACGGATTTTGGCCGCATGCACGACCGAGGTGGACTCGCCCTGCCCGACATGCGGATAGCGCACATGCAGCGCCGTCGAAACCGCGTAGTTGCCGGCAAAGGCGCCGCCGCGGAACCGGCGGACGCCGTCGTCCTCGGTGCGATTCTGCAGGAAGGCGGCAATGCAAAGATCGATGCGCAAGGCCGGGTTGTTGGGTTCGTCCACCAGCCGCGGATAGGCGCGCAACGCCAGCCGGAAGGCATGGTCGCGGTCGCCCTCGGCCAACGGGTTGATGCCGGTCTGTGCCATTGCGGCGACGGCACTGGCGAACACCGTTGTGGCCGTGGAACGGATCAGCGCCGGCGGCGCGCTCAGCAAGGCCTGTTCGTCGAGGAAGATCGAATGCGGGCGGGTCTTCGGATCGAAATACTCCATCCGGTGGTCAATGTCGGGGTTCTTCAGGCCGGTGCCGGCGCGGTTCATCGCGCTGGTCGGCGTGGTGGGGATGTTGATGATCGGCGGCTTCGGCGCCAGCAGGCGCGGGCTGTGGGCCGGCTTGCCCTCCGGATACTGCGTCATGATCCGGAACGGGTCGCCCGGTTCCGCCAGGAAGATCGCCACCGCGCGGGTCGCAACGATGACGCTGCCGCCGCCGACCGCGATCAGCAGGTCGGCTGAGGCGTTCCTGGCTGCCTCGGTTGCGGCCCGGACCGAGGCATAGGTGGAGTCTTTCTCGATCCCGTCATACACGCCGGCGTAAAGCGGCCCGAGTGTGGCTTCGATGCGGCGGACAGTGTCGGTGCGGCGGTTGACGGAGGGCGAGCAGACCACGAATGCCCGCTTCGCGCCCGCGCGGTCCACCGCCGGCTTCAGGTCCTGCTCGATGACCTGCTTGCCGCAGTACAGGCGCCAGGCGTAGCCGGCGGCGCGGAATGGTTCGGTCATGGGGCGGCCCGTCCGATGAGATACAGGGCGGCAACACTAGTCGTGCTCAATCGAAACCGGAAGTTAGCGCGCCGATGGCGGCCGCCGGCCCGCAGCAGCTGCACGCAAACGCAACCCATCTGTGAGTCGACTCATACCGCCCCGGCGAGATGATCGGCCACACCTCCACGCCACCAAGGCCCTGATGCCGTTTCGCGTCAGGGCGCCGCACCGGAGGGCCACCGATGATGTCGCCATTCGCCATGCTGTCACGCCGCTTTGCGCTGGCCGCCCTGCTGCCGCTGACGCCGCTCGCCGGCGCCAATGCGGCGCCTGTCACCGGCAGCGGCCAGCCCATCCCCGTCGTGCAGCCGACCCTGGGCCTGAACTACATCGTGCGCACCAGCGATCCCACCAACATCGCCGATGTCGGACAGGTTGACCTGTTCGCCGGCAATTTCGCGCCCGGTGGCTGGGCACTGGCCAACGGCCAACAGCTGTCGATTGCCACCAACCAGGTCCTGTTCTCCCAGATCGGCACCCTCTATGGCGGCAACGGCTTTACCACGTTCGATCTGCCCAACCTGAACGGGCGCGTCGCCATCGGGGCCGGCCAGGGCACGGGCCTGAGCAACCAGCCCCTCGGTAACGCAAGCGGTTCCAACACCCAGACGCTCACCCAGGGTGAGTTGCCACCCTTCGGCGGCGCGAATGGCGCGAGCAGCGGCAGCACGCCGGTGCCGATCCGTCAGGCCTCGTTGGCGCTGAACTACGGCGTCGTCACCCAGGGCTTCTTCCCGACGAGCGGCGGCCAACTGGCCCCCGGTCTGCTCCTCGGTCAGGTCGTTAGCTATGCCGGCCCGACCGCCCCCGCCGGCATTCTCCCCGCCAATGGCCAACCAGTCTCGATCATCCAGAACCCGGCGCTGTTTTCGGTCCTCGGCACCACCTACGGCGGCAACGGGATAGCCACCTTTGACCTGCCCAACCTGCAGGGCCGAGCTCCCACTGAATCTGGTCAGGCCCCGGGCCTGCTGCCGGAGAGACTGGGTGAAGCCACCGGCGCCGAACAGGTCCTGCTGACCACCGCCGATTTGCCGCCCCACCGTCTAACTCGGCCGAACGGCACAACCAGTACGTTCGGTGGCGGCCAGCCATTCTCCATCGCCCAGCCGTCAATCGGCCTGCACGCGATCATCGACCTGGACGGGACGTTCCCCACGCAGGGCACCATAACCGGCGACGAGACTCCATTCCTGGGCGAGATATCCTGGTTCGCCGGCACTTTCGCGCCGTTCGGCTGGGCATTCGCCGACGGCCAGTTGCTGTCGATCGAACAGAATCCGGCCCTGTTCAGCATCCTCGGCACGACGTACGGGGGAAACGGCATCACCGATTTCGCGCTGCCGGACCTGCAGGATCGTCTGGCCATCGGCGCAACCATCGGTTTACCACTAGGTGCGCCGGAGGGCAGTGCCACCGATACTCTGACCTACGCGCAACTGCCGCTCGGCTACCCCGCCACACTGCCGGCGATTTCCGCGGTACCTGAACCACGCAGCGCCACCATCATAGCGCTTGCGGCGGCAATCCTGATGCTTGCAAGCCGGTTAACGCGCCGGGGCCGAACAAGCAATGCCTGCCCCGGCGAAGTCGTTACGCCTTGACCGGGACGCCGTGTTCCTTCAGCAGCGTCTCCAGTTCGCCGGCCTGGAACATCTCGGTGACAATGTCGCAGCCACCCACGAACTCACCCTTGACGTAGAGCTGCGGGATGGTCGGCCACTGTGAGAATGCCTTGATGCCCTCGCGCAGTTCAGCGTCTTCCAGCACGTTGGCGGACTGGAACGGGACGCCGATATGGGTCAGGATCTGGATCACCCGTGCCGAAAACCCGCATTGCGGGAACATCGGGGTGCCCTTCATGTAGAGCATCACGTCGTTCGAGGTGATGTCGTTCTGGATACGTGCTTCGATCGTGTCGGCCATGCTGGGAATCTCCTTCTGCCCCATTATTCAGGTGCGGAGGTCTGTAATGCAAGAGCGTGAAGTTCACCGCCCATCCGCCCCCGCAACGCCGCATAGACGATCTGGTGCTGCTTGACGCGGGAGATACCCCGAAATGTCTCACTGACGACGCTGGCGGCGTAGTGGTCGCCGTCGCCGGCCAGGTCTTCCACGGTGACTTGCGCATCGGGCATCGCTGCCTTGATCAGATCTTCGATCTCGTTGGCTGCCATCGCCATCGTGTGGTATCCTTTTCAGCTCGTGGTGCCGTTCATCCAGGCCGGGAAGAAGCGCTCGTGGGCCGCCCGCAGGGCAGCAACCGATATTGTGCCACCATCGGGAAGAGTCAAATCCTGCCCGCCGGACGTGCCGAGACGCACCGCCGGGACGCCGGCCGCATCGGCGATGCGCGTAAACGCAGCGTGGTCCGGTACGGCCACGACGTAGCGCGCCTGGTCCTCACCGAACCAGAAGGCGTGGCCAGGGATATCGCGCGGATGCGCCGACAGCCGCGCGCCGATCCCGCTCGCCATCGCCATTTCCGCAACCGCAACCAGGATGCCGCCATCGGATACGTCGTGACAGGCCCTGATTGTGCCGTTCAGGATCTGGCCCCGCACAAAATCGCCGTTCGCCCGCTCGACCGCCAGATCGACCGGCGGCGGCGCGCCGTCCTCTCGCCCGGCAAGCTCCCGCAGCCACAACGACTGCCCAAGCCAGCCAACCGTGGCGCCGATCAGCACGATGTCCAGCCAGGGCGGCAACGCCAGCCCGACCGCCTTCGCCGCGTCCTCCAGCACGCCCAGCCCGCCGATCGCCGGAGTCGGCAGGATCGCACGCCCCTCCGTCTCATTATAAAGGCTGACATTGCCCGACACGACCGGGAAGTCCAACGCCTCGCACGCCGCCGCCATGCCACGGATCGCCGCTGCGAACTGCCCCATGATCTCCGGCTTCTCCGGATTGCCGAAATTCATGTTGTCCGTAATGGCCAACGGCCGAGCACCCACAGCGGTCAGGTTGCGCCACGCCTCGGCCACCGCTTGCGCGCCGCCAATCTCGGGATCGGCAAGACAGTACCGCGGCGTGCAATCGGTGGTCAGCGCCAGCGCGCGCCGCAACCCCTCCAGCTTCACCACCGCCGCATCCGCAGCACCGGGCCGCTTCACCGTTTGCCCGCCGACCGTGCTGTCGTACTGGTCCCAAACCCACGCCCGCGAGCACAAATCCGGACACGCCACCAGCAACTCCAGCGCTCTGGTCAGGCCGAAGCGGTCCTCGATCCGCGCCGGATTGAGCTTTTCGGATTTGCGCGTGTCGGTGGTTGGCCGCGTGTACAGCGGCGCCTGGTCGTTCAGCGGCGCCAGCGGGATATCCGCCTCGACCACCTCGTGGTGGCGCACGACGATGCGACCGGTATCGGTGATCTGTCCGATCACGGCGAAATCCAAGTCCCACTTCTGAAAAATGTCGCGCGCAAGCTGCTCGCGGTCCGGCCGCAGCACCATCAGCATGCGTTCCTGGCTTTCGGACAGCATGAACTCATACGCTGTCATTCCGGTCTCGCGCGCCGGAACCTGATCGAGGTCCAGTTCGATGCCGACCCCGCCCTTGCCCGCCATTTCCACCGACGAACTGGTCAGCCCCGCCGCCCCCATGTCCTGGATGGCGACGATCGCATCCGTCCCCATCAGTTCCAGGCACGCCTCGATCAGCAGTTTTTCCGTAAACGGATCGCCCACCTGAACGGTCGGCCGTTTGTCCTCGGAATCTGCGGCAAACTCGGCCGAGGCCATCGTCGCCCCATGAATCCCGTCCCGCCCGGTTTTCGACCCGACATAGACCACCGGGTTGCCCACCCCGGCCGCCGCGGACAGAAAAATCTTGTCCTTGCGAGCAATACCCACCGTCATCGCGTTGACCAGCGGGTTGCCGTCATAGGCCGGGTGGAAATTGATCTCGCCGCCGACCGTCGGCACGCCGACGCAGTTCCCATACCCGCCGATGCCGCGCACCACGCCATCCACAACGCGCTTCGTCCGAGGATTCTCCGGCCGCCCGAAGCGCAGCGCGTTCAGGTTGGCGATCGGCCGCGCGCCCATCGTGAACACGTCCCGCAGAATCCCGCCAACCCCCGTCGCCGCCCCCTGGTACGGCTCGATGAATGACGGATGGTTGTGGCTCTCCATCTTGAATACGGCGGCCAGTCCGTCGCCGATATCGACCACGCCGGCATTCTCGCCGGGCCCGTGGATCACCCAGGACGCCTTGGTGGGAAGCTGCTTCAGCCAGACACGCGACGATTTGTAGCTGCAATGCTCCGACCACATGACGCTGAACACGCCGAGTTCGGTGAAAGTCGGGGTCCGGCCCATGATCGTGAGGACGCGGCCATACTCGTCCGCGCTCAGGCCGAAGCTGCGGGCGAGGGTTTCATTGACAGGGGGGTTCATACGCGACGTTTACGCCGCGGCGAGCGCATCGAACAGCGGCTTCCCATCCGTTCCACCCATCAGCGGATCAACCAGATCCTCCGGATGCGGCATCAGGCCGAGAATTCGCAGGTTAGGACTCAGAATCCCCGCGATCGAACGCGTGCTGCCGTTCGGGTTCGCCTCCTCGGCGACGTCGCCCGTCCGCGTCGCATAGCGCAGCGCCACCAGGTTTTCGGCTTCCAGCTGATCGAGCGTAGCGTCGTCCGCAAAGTAGTTGCCGTCGCCGTGCGCCAGGACGCTGCGAAACGTCTGCCCGGCCTGGTAGCGGCTGGTAAAAACCGTGTCCGCGCGCTCCACCCGCAGGTGGCAGTCCATCGCCAGGAACCGCAGCGACGCGTTGCGCAACAGGGCGCCCGGCAGGATGCCGGCCTCGGTCAGTATCTGAAAGCCGTTGCAGACGCCCAGGACATAGCCGCCGCGGGCGGCATGGTCGGCAACGGCCCGCATGATCGGCGAGTGCGCCGCCATCGCGCCACACCGCAAATAGTCTCCGAAGCTGAACCCGCCGGGGATGACCACCAGGTCCACACCGGCCAGTCCGGTGTCCTTGTGCCACAGCATTTTCGGGCGGGCGCCGAACGAGGCTTCGAGCGCGATCGCCATGTCGCGTTCCCGGTTGATGCCCGGGAAGATGATGATGCCGGCTTTCATGCGAGGCTCACTGCCAGAATTCAGGGGAAGACGCCAGTGGAGCCGCAGGTGGCTGCATATCCAACTGGCACCCAGATCGGCCACCTGATAGGAATAGACATGAGCCAAGGCCCGCATCGGCCGCTGCTGACAGTCGATGAATTCCACGACTGGGAGCCGCCCCCCGGCCTGGAAGATCGCCGTTGGGAACTCGTTGACGGCGAACCGGTGTGCATGGCCCCGCCCGGCATCAATCATGGTGCTATTCAAAGCCAGGCCGCGATGCTGTTCGGCCTGAACCTGCGGACCCACCGTCCGTCGTGCAGCGTCATCACCACACCGGGCGTCATCCCCCACCTCAGGCCGCGGTTCAACGAGCGTGTGCCCGATCTCGGCATCTCCTGCGCGTCGTTCACCGACGCCCGCGCCTTGGTCGATCCGGTTCTGTTGGTCGAGATCCTGTCCCCGTCGAACGAGGCCAAAACCCGCATCAACGCCTGGGCCTACGCCACCATCCCAAGCGTGCAGGAAGTGCTGATCCTCTCCAGCACCGCCATAAGGGCCGAAATTCTCCGGCAAGGCGACGATACCCCGGCAATCGTGGTCGGAAATGAGACACTGTGCCTGCAAAGCATCGGTTACCAGGGCCGTCTGGCCGAGTTCTACGCAACCACCGATCTGTCCTGACGCTCGATCAACCGGCAACCACCACGCCTTCCACTCAGCCCGCGGCCTCATCCGGAAACCAGCTCCCCATCACCTGCTCCTCGATGAAACTCAGCTCCTTTATCGCCACCACTGGCGTTTCGCCGTAGATCGCCATCGTCGCAGCGACCACCTCCCTTGCCTCCACAACCTCCTCCGCAATCATCCCCCCAACCTCACGCCGCAGGCTCGGACTGCCCCGAAGCGTTCGCACGATGCGGCTTCGCGCATGCAGCACCGACGTCTTCCAGCCATTTCGAGGCTCGACCGCCGGCGCGGCCGTCAACTTGATCAGAAGTTCCAGCACCGTCGCGATATGGCTGCGCAGCGCCGACCGTTCGGAGATACCCACGCTCTCGATCTCGTCGGCGATATTCTCCCAGTCCAGCGCGCTGTCATTCACCAGTTCCCCGGCCGCGCGCCGGCGCAGCAGACCGGCCTGCTCGACGGACCACGCCAGTGCGTCGATGCCGTAGCCGCTTCCCACGCTTACCCCTCCACCACCGCCACCCGGAAACTCTCGATCACCGTGTTCGCCAGCAGCTTGCGCGCCATCTCCTCGGCCGCCACCCGAACCTTATCCGGGTCCGTCTCGGCCAACTCGATCTCCAGAACCTTGCCGGCCCGCACGTCGTTCACGCCGGTGAACCCCAGCGTCCCCAGCGCATGAGCGATCGCCTTGCCCTGAGGGTCCAGCACGCCCGCCTTCAGCATCACCGTCACCACTGCCTTCACTGCATCAACTCCGGCCCCTTGAGGTCGCGCATCCCGGCCTCCGGCAGAATCCCCAGCCGCCGCGCCACCTCCTGGTAGCCTTCCTCGACATTGCCGAGGTCGCGGCGGAAGCGGTCCTTGTCCATTTTCTCGTTGGTTTTGCTGTCCCACAACCGGCAGTTATCCGGGCTGATTTCGTCGGCCAGGATGATCCGCATCTCGTCGTTTTCCCAAAGCCGGCCGAATTCCAGCTTGAAATCGACCAGCGTGATCCCGACCCCCAGCAGCAGCCCCGACAGGAAATCGTTGATTCGCAGCGTCAGCGCGACGATGTCGTCAAGGTCGGCGGTATTCGCCCAGCCGAAACAAGTGATGTGCTCCTCCGACACCATCGGGTCGTTCAGCGCGTCGTTCTTGTAATAATACTCAATGATCGAGCGCGGCAGGCGCGTCCCCTCGGCGATGCCCAGCCGCGTCGCCAGGCTGCCGGCGGCGACGTTGCGGACGACGACTTCCAGCGGGATGATCTCGACCTCGCGGATCAGTTGCTCGCGCATGTTCAACCGGCGGACGAAGTGTGTCGGCACGCCGATATCGTGCAGCCGCAGCATCAGGTACTCGCTGATGCGGTTGTTCAGCACCCCCTTGCCGGTGATGATCCCTTTCTTGGCGCCGTTCCCGGCGGTGGCATCGTCCTTGAAATACTGCACCAGGGTGCCTGGTTCGGGTCCTTCGAACAGGATCTTGGCTTTGCCCTCATAGAGCTGTCGGCGGCGGGCCATCGCGGGTTTCCTTAGGTGGTCACCGCATCGCGCGGCGGCGCGGTTTGATTGGTTAGGCGGCGGCGCGGTTTCAGTCGTTATGCGGCACCGCGGTCAGAATAAACGTGCGGCCGAGGAGCGGGAGTCCCACGGCGTCGCGATTATAGAATCTCCAGGCAGGCGGGTATAGCAGCGCCATCTGTGTCACAAAAGGTTCGGTCGCTCCTCCATCGCGATGGGACGAAACGCATTGTATGCGGCAGCCCGCCCAAGCACAGCCATATAGGGCGGCCTGCGGCAGGAAGCGTGACAAAAGATGAGCAGACCGTCCCGAATCCGCCGCGCGGGACGATCATGAGCGGTTCCCCGCGGCCGCCGCTGCGATCCGACAGCAGGGCGTGCCACACATCCCAACTCAGTTCCGCCGCCTGGAAATGCGGCAGGTGGTAGGCGGCTCGTGGGCTGTCCAAGGCGTTCGGGTCATACGCGGTGATCATCGACACACCCGGCGGAAGCCGGTGGGTCTGCGGCTGATCATAGTCGATGCCCTTGACGGACCATGCCTCCGTCCGGTCGGCGAGCACCATGTTAAAGCCGCGCCACAGGGTTGCACCCACTTCGGTCAGCGTATCCGCCGCCTCTCTGGCCGTCGCCTGTTCGAGTGCGAGCAACGGCAGTTCGCCCCGGCTGCGGTTGCCGACGGCGGGTCCCAGCGTGCCGCGTCGGTTCAGCACCGTCGCGACCACGCCATCCCGGTTGATCGCCATCCAGGTGCCGCCGGCTGTGCGGTCACTTCCGCCAATGACCCCCGGACGGCCGGGCCACCAGGCGCCCTGTGGATCCCACGCGCGATCGATGCGTTCGTCACGATTGGCGGCAAGCAGGATCCGATCAGGACGGACGAGACCAATAACTGTGCACACGGACGGCAACATGGCCTGGGCAGATACGACGCGCGACGGCCGCAGCCTATCCCGAACCGCCGCCGGCTCGCACATAGAGAACAAGCCGCCCGTCGGCTCCACTCGATCACAGACAGTTATGGGCGGCACCCGAAATATCATCCCACTGCCAAAGACGCAGCCAGTCGCGGCACTTAGGCTTCGCTCCGGTCACTTGCCTTGACGTGACCGTTGCTTTCACAGCGATGCGTGAGGGGATGCGATGAATGGTAAGATCAAGGTGAAACAGACGACGCTTTGGGCAACAGCCGTAACCACGCTGTCGCTCGCCGCACCGCCCGCTTCCGCCCAGAGCGCCTCGCAGATCGAGGCGATCGAGCAGCAGATCAAGGCACTGCAGGCCCAGTTGAACGAGGTCAAGGCGAACCTCGCCGCGCGCGACCGGGCGCTTAAGGAGGCGCAGCGGCAAGCCAGGGTGGCTCAGGACCAGGCGGCTGCCACCTCGGCGCAGGCCGCCCGGATCGCCGCGGCACCACCACCCCCGGTCCCAATCGCCGCACCCGCGCCCGCGACCCCGCCAGAACCACCGCTGCCGCCGGGCGCCTTCCGCGTCGGCGGCCTCACCGTCACCCTCGGCGGTTTCGCTGCGGCCGAAGGCGTCTACCGCTCACGCAACGAAGCCGCCAGCATCGACACCAGCTTCGGCGGCATCCCGCTGCCCAACGCCGCCAACAATCACATCGGCGAATACCGCGAGACAGCCCAGCAGAGCCGCCTGTCCCTGCTCACCGAGGGCCAGCTTGACGACGCGCAAAAGCTCACCGCCTATGTCGAAACCGATTTCCTCAGCGCCGGATCGTCGTCCAACTCCACGGAAAGCAATAGCTACACGCTGCGGCTGCGCCAGTTCTGGGGGAACTACGATAACACCGATCTCGGCCTGCACGTCCTCGGCGGGCAGGGGTGGAGCTTGGCGACACTCTACAAGTCCGGTCTGATCCCCCGGCAGGAGAACGTGCCGCTCAGCATCGACGCGCAATACGTCGTCGGCTTCGACTGGGCGCGGCAGCCCGAATTTCGGGTGGTCAAGGACTTCGCCGATCGCCGGCTCTGGGCCGGGCTGTCGCTGGAGTCGCCGCAGACGACCTTCAGTAGCGCCGGCGGCCCCAACTGCCTGACCGGTGCCCAGGCAAACACCGCGACCGGCGGTGGCACGCTTGAATACACAGAGTGCGGCGGATCGAACGTCAACTCGGTCCAGGCCTACAGCGACAACATTGCCCCCGATGTGATCGCCAAGCTCGCGGCGGACCCTGGCTGGGGCCATTACGAGCTTTACGGGCTGCTGCGCTTTCTCGGCGGCCGTGTGTCACTCGCCTCCAGCGGCTCCGGCAAAAATTATCAGACCACCGGCGAAGGAATCGGCGGCGGCATGATCCTGCCGGTGCTGCCGAAGCTGCTCGACTTCCAGCTCAGCGGTCTGGCCGAACAGGGAGTCGGCCGCTACGGCACATCGCAGCTTGCCGACGCCACCTTCTCCCCCACCGGCAAGATCGAACCCCTGTCCGAGTATTCCATCATGGGAGGCTTCGTCGGCCACCCGGTGCCGGCGGTGGATGTCTATGCCTATGGCGGCGCCGAGGGCGTCGCGCGCAAATCCTTCTCGGGAACCACCGGCTACGGCAATCCAAGCGCGAACCTGTCGGGGTGCGAGGTCGAACTCGGCTCCTGCGGCGCCGTCACCTCCGGCGTCGTCGAGGGCACAATCGGCGCCTGGTGGCGCGTCATTAAGTCGGCTTATGGCACGGTGCAGGCGGGTGCCCAGTACGCCTACGTGAACCGCAACACCTTCCAGGGCGTCGGCGCGACGAAAGGCAGCACGGTGGCACCATCGGCGAACGAGAACATGGTCCTGTTCAGCCTCCGCTACCTGCCGTTCCAGTAGCGCCGCGCGCGAAACCGCCTACCCCTTCCGCACCCCCCAGAATACCGGGGCCGATCCCTTCACCAGCCCGGTGATATTCGAACGCCACGCCGCATGCGGCAGATACTGCCCCAGCGGGATGCTTGGAACCGAGGCGAACGCAGCCGCCTGGAAGGCAATTTCCTGCTTGCGCCGTTCGGCGTCATCCGGCGCGTCAATCCACGCCTCGTACGCCGCTTCCAGCACCGGATCGTCCGGCCAGCCGAACCAGGCCTTGGCGCCGTTGCTGCGCAGCGTATTGGCCAGCAGCGGATCGACATACTCCGGCCCTGGCGCGCCGGCCGGGAACATCGACCATCCGCCCTTGTCCAGCGGTTCCTTCGATGGCCGTCGCTGCACCACCGTTCCCCAGTCGGTCATCTGCTCATCGACGTTCAGCCCGGCCTTGCGGAACGCATCGACCACCACGATGCTGAACGCATTGTAGGCAATCTGGTCCGTCGGGTGCAGGAACACGATCTTCTCGCCGCCATAGCCGGCCTGATCGAGCATACGCCTGACGTCATCAACGCTGTGGCGCGTGCGCACGAAATCCATGCCCGCGTCGTTGGCGGATCGGGACGTCGGCAGGAAAAACCCCATCGGCGCCCGCCACGAACTCGGATCTTCCCCCATCGCCGCCAGCATCACTTCCTTCTGGTCGATCGCCGCGAACATCGCCCGCCGGACCCCGACATTGCTGGTGGGCGCGTTCAGGTGGTTGGGACGCAACACCCCGACCGTCCCGTATAGATCGAGCAGCCCGGTGGTCACGCCTTCCGTCTGTTTCAGCATCGGGATCAGGTCGGGTTGCGGCAGTTCCAGCCAGTCGACCTCGCCGGCTGTCAGAGCGCTCGCCGCGGTCGCGCTGTCCGGGATGACATGCCATTCCACCCGATCAACCAACACCTGATGCCCGCCGGCCGTATACGACGCCGGTTCGTTCCTCGGAACATAGCCGTCGAATTTCTCGAACGCCACGAACGCACCCGACACATACTCCTTCGCCAGGAACCGGAACGGCCCGCTGCCGACGATTTCCGTCACCTGCTTGAACGGGTCGGTGGCCGCAAGGCGTTCGGGCATCATCACCGGCTGTGGCTGCACCTTCGACAGGAAATGCGGCAGCAGCGGAAAGGGCTTGCGCAACCGCCAGACCAGGGTGCGGTCGTCCGGAGCCTCGATCGCATCGACGCGCAAGCTGATCGTCGCCCCGACCGCGTCACGCTTCATCCACCGCTGCAGACTGGCCAGGCAGTCCCGCGCCAGCACCTTCGTCCCGTCATGCCACACCAGCCCGTCACGCAGCGTCATCGTCCAGCGCTTGCCGTCGTCCTCGATGACATGGCCCGCCACCATCTGCGGCCGCGGCACGAACTGCTCGTCCCGCCCATACAGCATGTCGTACACCATGAACGCGAAGTTCCGCGTCACCGTGGCCGTGGTCCACACCGGGTCGAGGCTGGTCAGATTCGCCTGCGGTACGAAAATCAACGGTTTCGCACCAGCCGCCACCGCCGGCCGCGCCACAGCCGCCGCTGCGGCCGCTCCCAAAAACCCACGTCGCTTCATTCGTCTCCTCCGGTTCGGTCTTGCGCCGAACCAGGAAAGTTTAAGCGGGTTCGTGCCGAATTGAAACTGGAGTGGTCGGCATTCATAGGGAAATTCCGCATGCATCTACCGAACATTCGGTTATCGAGACGCCGACTTTCCTAGCTGACGCCAGGGCGGGCGACATCATGGCTAGCACCGGAGGTGCCAGAAAACTGCGCTTCAAGCGCTCGGCCACAGGCAAAAGCGGCGGCTGTCGGATCATCTTCTATCGTGTGGGGGAGGATGTACTCTTATTTCTGCTGAACACGATACGCGCTTGGCTCAGCCTGAGTTCGCCGCCCGTTTCGGGCTTTCGGTTGAAACCGTGCGGGACTGGGAACCGGGCCGTACAATCCCGCCCAGGTTCTGCTGCGCATCATCGAGGCTGAGCCGGAACTGGTTTGCCGGGTCATGGAGACGCCGTGGAAGCGGCGGCGCGGGCCAACCCCCCACTCCTTCCGCCAGCCCGGCACTGTCCGAAGCGGACCAGGACAAGCGCCGCGACTTCGTCTGGCAGATCGACAGAAAGCTCCAGGAGCAGGCCGTGCGCCCGATCATGTATCACGGCGTCACCGTGACCTGCTGGCACAACGTGTCCGCGGCCTGACCGCGACATCGAACCGCCTCTACAATAGCAGGCGGATGGAGCTCAGCCCTCGTCCGCGCTGCCGAGGCGCTGCTTGAAGTTCGGGTCATAGGCGGCCAGGCGGCCACGGCGGACTCGTTCCTCCATCGTCAGGCGCACGATCGGGCGGCTGGTGGTGGGTTTGCTGCCGATGATGCCTGACCGCTCCAGCTCCGCGTAGCGCCCCTCGTCGTATCCCAGCAGACCCTGGATGACGTCGCGGTTGTGCTCGCCGAGCATCGGAGCCGGACCGCGGATCGACGTCGGCAGCCGGCTCAGTCGCCAGGGACGGCCGATCATGAACCGCTCACCGACGTTGCGCGCAGTCGGGAACTGCACCTTTTCCATCATCCCACGAACCTGAGCGTGGGTGTCGATGTGGATGTCGCGGCCGTTGAACACGGCGCCGGCGCGTACGCCGGCTGCCTGCAGCGTGTGCATGGCTTCGAGCTTCGGCACGCCGGACATCCAGACGGAGATGAGCGCATCGGCGGCGTCATGGTTCTGCATCCGAACCTCGTTGGTTGCAAAACGCGGATCATCCGCCAGAGCGGGCTGATCCATCACGCCGCACAGGGCAGCCCATTCCTGATCATCATGCACCGAAACGACACACCATTCGTCGTCTCCGGCGCAACGGTAGCAACCCTGCGGCGCCAGCCATGGGTGACGGTTACCGATCCGCTCGGCGATGCGGCCGTTTGCCGTCCAGTCCAGGATGTATTCGGAGAGCATGAAGCAGCCGAGTTGATACATCCCGACGTCGATCCACAAGCCCTTGCCGGAACGATTCCGGTAACGAAGCCCCATCGTCGCCCCCATCAGCAGCGACCACGTGGCAAGGAAATCCACAAATGATTGGCCGGCCTTTGATGGTTCTTCGTTGCCGTAGCCGGTGACGTGCGCCATCCCATGCGTGGCTTCCATCGTCGTCGCCTGGCCGGGATAAGGTGCGTAAGGCCCCTCCCGCCCATAGCCGCTGCAGGACAGCATGATCAGCCTGGGGTTCAGATTCGATGCGTTCGGATAATCCAGGCCCCAGCCGCGCATCACCCGGGGCGTGAAATTCTCCGTCAGGATGTCGCTGTTCTGGATCAGCTCGCGGAGGATATCCCGTCCGGCCGGCTGGCTCAGGTCCAGCGTCAGCGACTTCTTGCCGCGGTTCAGCACGTTGTAGGTGCCGGTACGGTTCCAGGGGTCCTCGCCGGGATCGTTGTCTGGATAGACGGCTGAATTCGGGTTGGTGCGGGTCGTATCGGGCCGCGCGGTGCGCTCGATCTTGATCACCTCGGCGCCGAGATCGGCCAACAGCCCGCCGGCATAGGGCATGGAGATCACATTGCTGATGTCGATGACACGCATGCCCGCCAGCGGCAGCCTGGTCTGGTCGATGTCGGTCATTCCGTGCGCACCGATGGCATGAGGTCCCCTTTTCGTCCCGGGTTATCTTTATACCGCCAGCGCAAATGCGAAAACCCGTCGGCTTTGCGGCCCGCGAAAGCTGGCGTATGGTCTGACGCATAAAAAAGGCACTTGCCAGGGAAACGATCCATGAGAAGACGAAGCTTTCTTGCCGGCGCGGCAGCCACGACGCTGGCTCGTCCGGCCATCGCAGGCAAAGCGAAATCGCTGATTTTTGTGCCGCAGTCGAACCTGACTGTGCTGGACCCGCACGCCACCGCCGCGACCGTGACACGCAACTATACACTGATGGTCTACGAGACGCTGTACGCGCGCGACATGGCCTACAGACCGCAGCCACAGATGCTCGCCGGCGATGTGGTCGAGGACGACGGCAAGCGCCGGATCATGACGCTGCGGGAGGGGATGCTGTTTCACGACGGCACGCCGGTCCGCGCGCAGGACTGCGTCGCATCGTTGCAGCGGTGGCTGAAGCGCGACCAGGTCAGCTCCACCTTCGATCCGCGCGTCGCCGCCATCGAGGCCAAGGACGACCGAACCATCGTCTGGCGGCTGCACAAGCCGTTCCCGACGCTGCCCTACTTCCTGTCGAAGACGCAGCCACAGCCGGTCATCATGCCGGAGCGTCTGGCGCTGACGGACCCGTTCAAGCCGCTGAGTGAGATCGTCGGCTCCGGCGCCTTCGGCTTCGTTGCGGATGAGTATGTCTCCGGCATAACCTCGGTATTTGCGAAATTCGATCGCTATGTGCCGCGGCAGGAGCCGGCATCCTACGTCGCCGGCGGCCACGACGTGAAACTGGATCGGGTCGAGTGGAAAGTGATCCCCGATCCGGCCACCGCCGCCAGCGCACTCGCGACGGGCGAGGTTGACTGGCTGGAGTTGCCGCAGCCCGACCTCGTGCCGATGTTGAAGACGACCGAGGGCGTCTCCACCGGCATGCTGGATATTTACGGCACCTACGGCCATCTGCGCCCGAACCACATTCAGGGACCCACCGCAAACCCAGGCGTCCGCCGGGCGATGCTGGCGGCGATCCGTCAAAGCGACGTAATGATGGCGGTGATGGGCGAGGATCCGGCAACCTGGCGCGCCGCAGTTGGCTATTTCATTCCGGGATCAGAGTCCGCCAACGAGGCCGGCATGGACGCTGTGACCCGTCCGCACAGCGTCGATGAGGTCAGGAAGATGCTGGACCAGGCAGGTTACGCCGGCGAACGGATCGCCTTTCTGCATCCGACCGACCAGCTTGCCTACAACGCGATCTGCGTCGTCGCCGTCGATGCGTTTCGCAAGGTCGGGCTGAATATCGACGACCAGGCGGTTGACTGGGGCACCATCCTGCAGCGCCGCAACTCCCAGGCGCTGCTGGATAAGGGCGGCTGGTCGATGTTCCCCGGCGGCGCGCCAGGCGGCGACATGGTCAATCCGTTGCTGGAGGGCATCGTTCGCAGCAACGGACCGAAAGCCTGGGTCGGATGGCCCAGCGATCCGCAACTGGAAGCGGCGCTGGAAGCCTGGATCGACGCACCGGACGAAGCAGAACGGCAGAAGCAGGCCCGCCTGTACCAGCAGGCGGCCTTCAACACCGTGCCGACCATTCCGGTCGGCCAGTATTTGCCGCAGGCTGCCTGGCGTTCCAACCTGAACGGCCTGCTGAGGGGGGCCGCGCCGGTGTTCTGGGGCGTCAAAAAGATCTGAGGAAGAAAGCCATGAAAGCCACCGCGATTCTTTCCGAATTTGCCAGCAGCACAAGCCTGGCAAATATCAGTGCCGAGGCGATTGCCGCGACCAAGCGGCATATCCTGGACTGCACCGGTGTCGCCCTCGCCGCCTGCGTCGAAACACCTGGCCGCATCGTGCTGGACATCACCCGCGAACAGGGCGGCCACCCGACCGCTGCCGTCTTCGGCTCCGACCTGCGCACGTCGACCGTTGCGGCGGCGTGGGCGAACGGTTCGCTCGCGCATCTTCTCGACTTCGACGATACGGGATTTTCCCATCCCACCGCGTGCATCCTTCCCGCGGTCCTGGCCATGGCCGAGGAAATCAACGCCAGCGGCGCCGCGGTGGTGGCCGCCGTCTGCATCGGTCTGGAGGTGTTCGAGCGGATGTCCTCCTCCGGCCGCCAGCATGAGCATGTGTTCCGCCATCGCGGCTTCCATCCGACATCGCTGTACGGATGCTCCGCGGCGGCGGCCGGCGCGGGCAGCATCGTCGGTCTCAATGCAAAACAAATGGCCGTGGCGCTGGGCCTTGCCGCGGCGAATGCCGGCGGCCTGACGCAGCATTTCGGCACCTGGGGCAAGGGCATCCACGCCGGCAACGCCGCGCGCGCCGGTGTCACGGCCGTGTTGCTGGCGCGGAAGGACTACGTTGCCGACCCCGAGGGGCTGGAAGGTGAGTACGGCTTCTATTCCGCGTTTCATGGAGACGGCAACTACGACTTTAGCAAGTTGCCCAACGGGCTGGGCACGCACTGGTCGATCGTCGATCCCGGTTTGACGGTGAAGCGCTACCCGTGCTGCGGCGGCAACCTGCGTGCGCTGGACGCCGCCGACGCCTTGATGACAGAACACAACATTCGCATCGACGACGTGGAGCGGCTGGCGGTGGACGTTCATCCCGACCTGCTCGACATCGTCCGCTTCCACAAGCCGACGGATGGATTCCGCGGCAAATTCTCGATCGACTACGTGCTTGCGGCGATGCTGCTGGATCACCGAGTCGATCTCGATTCATTCTCCGACGACTACTGCCGGTCGCCGCGCATGCGGGCTGCGCTGGAAAAGGTGCAGGTCAATGCCCGCACCGACTGGCCAAATACCCAGGATGCGCGCCGCCGCTCCCCGGTCACGATCACAATGCGGGACGGGCGCAGCTTTACCATGCTTGTCGAGAAGGTCCGCGGCAGCCCGGGCAACCCTATGACGCGCGACGAGCTCGTTGGAAAATACCGGCACTGCGCCGAACGCATTCTGCCGGCGGAGAAGCTGGAACGATCGATCGTTGCGTTGGAAACGTTGGAGACGCTGCCGGCGGTCAAGGACCTGATCGAGACCCTGACCGCCGCTTAAACGTTACTCCACGCCAGGCACCCAAAGGCTCGGCACGATACAAGATCCCGTGCCGGCGGCGGTGGTGTCGCCCTTCTGGTTCGTTGCGCTCACCTCGACACCGACGCGCACGCCGTTGGTGACCTTGGCGATATCCGTGACCTTGCCGGCAAACGTCACCGTGTCGCCCGGCCGCACCGGCCGCAGGAAACGCAACTCCACCGCCCCGTTGCGGTTGTAGATATCAGCGCCGAAAAATCGCCGCAGCAGCTCGGTGCCGAAAGTGAGCGACATGCGGCCGGACGCCACCGTGCCCTTGGTGCCCAGTACACCCTGCGCCGTCGCCTCATCGGTGAACTGGCTGGGACCGGTCTTCCCCCCGCTCTTCTCGAACAGGTTGATCGCCTCCTGCGTCATGATCTTGACCAGGGGCGGAATGGCGTCGCCGACGGCGAAGCTGCGAGTCACTGCCATTTCTTGCCAACCTCCGACGGTTGTTTCAGTTCGTGGGTGATCACCCGGTCCAGCAGCCTTCCATCCTGATCGACCGACACGGCTTCCGTAACGATATAGTTCTTGCCCCGGCGGTGGTACTTGTCGGCGATCCAGGCCTGCACAGTGATCGTCTTGCCGGCCACGGGCGGGTTGTAGCAGTGGAACGTACACCGCGCGTTGACCGAGCCGTCGTCGTGATACGCCGCGTGATAGGCGTTGACGTCCACCTTGTGCGAGATCGTCGGGAAGGCCGCCTCGGGGTCCATCACCCCCTGGCGAAACTCGTCGATCATCTGCTGCGTCAGGACGTAGGAAAATCCGGGCAACGGCTGGCCGACCTCCAGCGCATCCCAATCGAGCAGCTTCGTTTCATGCTCTCCCGCCATGCTGTTTCCTCTCTATCCGAAGCAGCCATCTTTAGACCACAAGCGGCGGCGGGAAAAGAACGGCCCCGGCGCCGATGGCCGGGGCCGCCCCAACGTTACGGAACGGCAGTGAGATCCCGCGCCGACAGGGCGTTCATGCCCTGCAGCCGGCCGAACAGGACATCGGCCGGGATCGGCGCGGCGCTGCTGGTCAGGCAGTCGGCGAACTTTTCGTAAAGCTGGTTGTCGGTCAGCGGCCGTTCGGCGTGGCCGCGCGCCCTTGAGACTTTTTCGCTTTTCAGCGTCTGACCGGAGTTCAGCTCGATCGTTATCTGTTCCCACGGGCAGGAGCCAGGGTGGTCCGCGTCGGTTTCATCCGTCAGGTCACGCTCGACCTTCCGCATCAGGTCCTGCACGTCCTTGCGCTGAACAAACGGGTCGGTCAGTTCCGCCAGGCTGACACGGTGAGCAATGACACTGCTTGCCATTGCGAATTCCATGCTGAATTTTGCGGCCAGGCCGGTGTCCGGCTGGCGGTTGCGCAGCACGTTCGAGGTCAGCGAACTGAAGTGCACCGAGATCTTACTTACGTCGTCGGCCTTCACCGGGTTCGCGCCCACCAGATCCAGCATCGCATCGATGGCTCGGTGGGTGCCGTAGCAGGCCGGATACTTCTTGATGCTCAGGCCATGCTTGATGATCGCCCAGTCCTCACCCAGCTTGCCGTCGCCGGAACGGTCGGCGCGGTTGTTCGGGGAGACGGCTGACAGGAAGCCCTGCGGATGCTCCAGCGCATCGGTGTTGGCGGTAAATCCGGCCTCGGCCAGCCTTGCCGCCATGATGCCGGAATGGGCCGACTTGCCGGCGTGGAACGGTTTCGTCATCGTGCCGAAGTTCGACATGATGCCGGATGCCTGGGACGCACCCAGCGCGATAGCGATCGCGGTTTTCTCGGCATCCAGGCGGCGTAGTTTCGCGCAGGCGGCGGCGGCACCGACGGCGCCGAAGATGCCGGTCGGGTGGAAGCCTTTCTGGTGGTACATCGGCTCATCGCGGCGCACCAGTTCCGCCCAGGTCTCATAGCCGGCCACGTAGGCGACCAGCATGTCCTGGCCCGTGCGGCCCAGCACCTCGGCTTCGGCCAGGATGGCGGGGACGAGGACGGTGGAAGGATGCCCGCGCAACGAGACATCGTCGTAATCCAGCGCGTGCGCTGCGGTGCCGTTGATCCAGCCGGCTTCCGGCGCAGCGCTGTGTTCGCCGGAGAAATACAGCGTGGCCTGACCCTTCGGCGGCGTCAGCACGCCTTTCAGGATCTGGGTGCAGTCTTCCTCACGGCCAACGATCATTGTGCCGATGCAGTCGATGAAGCCCATCCGGGCGATACGCATGGCATCCTCGGGGATGCGGTTCGGCGACAGGTCGGCAATGAAATGGCCGAGTGCTTGTGTCAGTGGCATGGTCGCTCTCCTATATTACGCGTCATTTTGGTCCTTCGGGCGACGCGGTTCCCGGCGCATTGCGGGCCGCCTGGCCGCCACGGCAAGCCGGCGGGGTGTTTTCAGACCGAAAGCTGGCAGCGGTCGCGTTCATCGCAATATCTTTCTGGGCCCGCGCAGCGGAAGTCTGCCGCCGTCCGTGCGGTCGCGCAACCTATGGCCGGTTGGCGCCCCCCGGCGATGCCGTCCAACCCAGGCTTATCGTTTCGGCACCGGGACGCCGGCCACCTTCAGCGTCACGCAGCCCAGCGTGTGATGTGTCGTGAAATACAGCGTCTTCCAATCGTCGCCGCCGAAGGCCAGGTTTGTCGTCGAATTCGCACCATGCACGATCCGGCCCAGCTTCTTGCCGGTCGGGTCGAGGATCCAGATGCCGCCGGCGCCGCCGCAGTATACATTGCCGAGGTTGTCGACCTTCATGCCGTCCGGAACGCCCGGTTCCTGGCCGTGCAGATCTGCAAACACCCGGTCCGTATTCAGCGCCAGCGTGCCGCTTGGTGCAATGTCAAACGCCCGGATGTGGCCTCGCCGGGAGTCGTTGATGTAAAGTACCGATTCGTCCGCTGAGAACGCCAGGCCGTTCGGCAGCACAAAGTCGTCGACGAGCAGGGTTTTCGTTCCCAGGTCAGGCGTGACGCGGAAAACCGCCGAATGGGTGCGATCCCACTCCGACTGTGCGGCGTTCCCGGTCCAGGGATCGGTGAAGTAGATGCAGCCGTCGGAGCGCACGACAACGTCGTTCGGTCGCCAGAGACGCTGTCCCTGAAAGCTGTTCATCACCACGGTGACGTCGCCGTCGAGCTCCCGGCGCGTCACCCGGCGCGCGGCATTCTCGCAGGCGACCAGACGGCCTTTGTGGTCGCGTGTCAGGCCGTTGGCATAATTCGTCCGCTCCTGATCCACCGACAAGCCAGCGCCCGGCTGGTATTTCATCCGGCGGTCGTTATGGATGTCGCTGAACAGCAGATAGCCGCCATCGTGCCACCACACCGGCCCCTCGGCAGGACCCTTGGGGCCTCCAAGGCCCTCCGCCAGGATTGTGATCGGTTCCGAGACGGAGATGATTGCCTCCAGCTCGGGCGCCCACTCGTCGATCCGTTGATGCATGACGTTTCCCGCTTTCTTCGTTCGGTGCATGATCTCACCACTCGCCGATGCGAACGGCAACCCGGGGCGGCAGGCTGCCCTGGACGCGCTGGCGCTTCCCAAAACGATCGATCGGTTTTTGCTAAGTAAACCTAACGGTAGGCCGGCGCCGAACGCCCGGGCTCTGGTCAATCCGCCGGTGCCGAGGCATGGTCAGCCTGCACATGTGTACCGTCGTTGTCCTGGTCCGCCCCGACCACCCCTATCCTCTGCAACTTGCCGCCAATCGTGACGAGCACCGAAGCCGTCCGTGGGACTCGCCGGCGCAGCACTGGCCAGGCTCGCCCGGTGTCATCGCCGGGCGCGACCGAACCGCGGGCGGGACCTGGATGGGGGTCAACCGCACCGGCGTGGTCGCAACGATCCTGAACCGAGCGGGCACACTCGGACCGATCCTGGGCAAGCGCAGCCGTGGCGAAATCCCGCTGCTCGCGCTCCGTCACCCGACCGCCGGCGCGGCGGCCGAGGCCGTGGCGCAGATCGATGCCGGCGAATGGCGCGACTTCAACATGGTGATCGCCGACCGGACCGGCGCATTCTTCGTCCGCGGCGTCGGCGAAGCCCAACCGGCGGTCTTTCGGTTGCCGCCGGGTGTGTCGATGGTCACGGCCTACGATCCGAACGATCCGACGAGTCCCCGCGTCGCGCGCCACCTCGATCGCTTCCGCGCCGCCCCGACCGACGGGCCGGAGGACTGGCAGGCCTGGCGCGCCATCCTCTCAGACCGCTCTGGCGATGTAGGCGAGCAGATGAACGTGGTGCCACGCCGCGATTTCTGCACCGTCTCCTCGTCGTTGCTATCGATCTCCGCCGCGGGCCGGATGACCTGGTGGTTTGCCCCCGGTTCGCCTCACGAAACCGAGTTTCGGCCGGTGGACTTGTCATAGGGCATTTAGTCAGGGCCCGCCCGGCTCGGTCCAAGCAGGCGCGACGCTTTCGTTGCGTTTGACACGATGAACCGCTGCCTTACCGTGATCGGTATCAGGACCTGGTATTCCAGGTCTGTTGAATCTCCTCCAGCGACCGCCCCTTGGTCTCGGGCACCTGGAAGAAGATCCATATCCAGCCAATGACGCAGAACAGCGCGAACAGTCCGAACGTCAGCGAACTGCCGACGGCATTGACCATCGACAGGAAACACTGGCTGACCGCAAAGGCCGACAGCCAATTGAACGCCGTGCAGACGGAAACCGCTCGGCCGCGGATACGCCCCGGGAAGATCTCCGTGATCACTGTCCACGTTACGGGACCGATTGAGGCGGCGAAAGAGACGATAAAGGCGACGAGTCCGCACAGCGTGACGATGCCGGCAACGGTCGGTGCTGTCGTGGCCGCACCCGGCGCGGCCGGAACTATGAACCGGAAGGCGACCCCTAGGACAGCCAGACTGACTCCCATCCCCAACAGTCCGCCCAGCAATAACGTGCGCCGCCCCCAGCGGTCCACAAACACCAGCGCGATGACCGTTGCGGCGACGTTCACGCCGCCGATCGCCCATGTGGTCAGGGTCGCCTGGGACGACAGAGCGAAGCCCGCCGAGGCAAAAATCTGATTTGCATAGTAAATAATCGCGTTGATCCCGGTGATCTGCTGGAAGACTGCGAGGCCAATTCCGATCATCAGCGGACGTCGCCACTTGCTTTGGAAAACCTCACTCCAGGCGGCACTCTCGGTCTCTTCCCGCAGGGCCTTGTCGATCATGTTCAGCGCGTCCTCGGCGTCGACCTTCGGCCGGATCTTCTGCATCTGCACCTTGGCTTCGGGGCGGCGCTGCATCTTCATCAGCCAGCGCGGCGATTCCGGTGCGGCCACCGCTACCAGCACCAGCAGCACGCCCGGGACGGCTGACGAGCCCAGCATCAGGCGCCACGAGCCGGTGCCGGAGAGCCAGTCGTTCACCAGGTAGGCGAGGAAGATGCCGATCGTGATCGCGAACTGATATCCGGATACGATCCGGCCACGCAACGTCCGCGGCGCGAGCTCCGCGCCGTACAGCGGTGCGGCGACGGCGATCACGCCGACAGCGGCGCCAACGATTAACCGTCCGCAGACCAGGACGGCGGTGACCGGTGCGAAAGCTTGCACGGCGGCGCCCAGCGTGAACAGCACACCGGAAAACAGAATCGCGTTCCTGCGGCCGAATCGGTCCGCCAACTCGCCCCCGGCCAGCGCGCCGAACATGGCGCCGAGGGTGACCCAGCTTGTCACAACTTCAACCAGAAGCGGGGTCAGTACGAACGACTTCTTGATGCCGTCCAGCGCGCCGGAGATCACGCCCTGGTCGTAGCCGAACAGGGCGCCGGCGAAAAGGATCACCGCCATTGCGACGACCAGCCATGGCGTCATGGACTGGCCGGTCAACGGCGCCGGTGGTTTGTCTCCGCCAGCGCACGTACCGATGGGCATGCTGCCGGACCCGTTCGGGGTCAAGCTATCCATGGTATCAGGCCCCGGGGCTGGTGATTATCGCCGGCTTCAGACAAACGAAGATTCTCATCGATGGACCCCGGACGGTGCATTATCGTGACGAACGCCCAATGTTCTTCCACTGGTTGCAGACATACTCGACGTCCGGACGGAACCCGTAGAGTCGGAAACTACTCATGTCCGGGCAGGGGATAGCAGTCTCGTTGCAGTGCCAAAGATATGAGTACGTCGCGGTTCGTGGTGTCCGGAATCGCGAACGCGGTCCGACGTGGGTATTTTCCGACCCTGTCCCGCACGCTTTCCCGGTCGCTATGGTCCGGTCGATCGTGCGGCAGCAGAGCGCCTTTCTGGATAACCGCATGCACAAACATAGAGACAACAGGGGCTAAAAAATGGACGCATCCACCACGGCGCGGGAGCTTCAGAAACGGCAAAATCCGGCCGGGGCGCCCGGCGGCGAACCGACCCTGACCGCGGAGGCGCTGCGGAAGACCAACGCGTATTGGCGAGCGGCCAACTATCTGTCCGTCGGGCAGATCTACCTCTACGACAATCCGTTGCTGCGTGAACCGCTCAAGCTGGAACACGTCAAGCCGCTTGTCGTCGGCCATTGGGGAACCACCCCAGGTCAGAACTTCATCTATGTCCACCTCAACCGGGTCATCAAGAAGCACGACCTCGACGTCATCTACATCGCTGGTCCCGGTCACGGCGGTCCCGCCCTGGTCGGCAACGTGTATCTCGAAGGCACCTGGAGCGAGGTGTATCCGAACGTCACCCGGGACGAAGCCGGGCTGAAAACGCTGTTCAAGCAATTCTCGTTTCCCGGCGGCATCTCCAGTCATGTCGCGCCGACAACACCGGGATCGATCCACGAAGGCGGCGAATTGGGCTATTCGCTCAGCCACGCGTTCGGCGCGGCATTCGACAACCCGGAACTGATCGTTGCCTGCATCGTCGGCGACGGCGAATCCGAAACCGGCCCGCTGGCGACGGCGTGGCAGTCCAACAAATTCCTCGATCCGATCACGGACGGCGCGGTGCTGCCGATCCTGCACCTGAACGGCTACAAGATCAGCAACCCGACCGTGCTGGCACGCATCGAACATGACGAGCTGGAACAGTTTTTCCGCGGCTGCGGTTGGACGCCCTACTTTGTCGAGGGTGACGATCCGGCAACGATGCATGAACTTATGGCCACCACGCTGGAGCGGGCCATCGAGGATATAAGGCAGTTCCAGACGACGGCGCGGGCCAGCAAAAACGCCTCCCGCCCACGCTGGCCGATGATCGTCCTGCGCTCGCCCAAGGGCTGGACCGGGCCGAAAATCGTCGACGGCTTGCAGATCGAGGGAACCTTCCGGGCGCATCAGGTGCCGCTCCTGGTCGATCAGGACCATCCCAAGCACGTTGCGCTGCTGCAAAGCTGGATGAAAAGCTACAAGGCCGAGGAGTTGTTCGATGAGAGCGGACGACTGATCGAAGAATTGGCTGAGCTTGCGCCCAAGGGCGACAGGCGGATGGGGGCCAATCCCCACGCCAACGGCGGGATCCTATTACGTGACCTGCATATGCCGGACTTCCGGGATCATGCGGTTCACGTGCCTTCGCCGGGTGCCGTCGATGGCCAGGACACGCTTGTGCTGGGTGAGTTCTTCAAGGACGTCGTCAAGCTGAACCCGGACAACTTCCGGATCTTCGGGCCGGATGAAACACTTTCAAATCTTCTTGGCGCTGTCTTCGACGTCACCAACCGCCAATGGGATGCGCAGAAGCTTTACAACGATGAGTTCCTGGCGCCCGCCGGCCGGGTGCTCGATTCGATGCTCAGCGAGCACCAGTGCGAGGGTTGGCTGGAAGGCTACCTGCTGACCGGACGGCATGGGCTGTTCAACAGCTACGAGGCGTTCATTCGCATCGTCGATTCGATGTTCAGCCAGCATGCCAAATGGCTGAAGGTCACACTGGAATTGCCGTGGCGCCGGAAAATCGCATCGCTGAACTATCTGCTCGCCTCCCACGTCTGGCAGCAGGATCATAACGGTTTCACGCACCAGGACCCCGGGTTCCTGGACCACGTCATCAACAAGAAGGCCGACATCGTGCGGGTCTACCTGCCGCCCGATGCCAACTGTCTGTTGTCGACGTTCGATCATTGCCTGCGCAGCCGTCATTACGTGAACGTGGTGGTCGCCGGCAAACATGCGCTGCCGCAGTGGCTGAGCATGGAGGAAGCAGTCGTGCATTGCACGCAAGGTCTTGGCATCTGGCAGTGGGCAAGCAACGATCAGGATAGCGAACCGGACGTGGTGATGGCCTGTTGCGGCGACACGCCCACGCTAGAGATTCTGGCCGCCGTGTCGATCCTTCGGAAGCACCTGCCCGAACTGAAAATCCGCGTGGTCAACATTGTCGATCTCATGAAGCTGCAATCCGCAAGCGAGCATCCGCACGGACTGAACGAGACCGACTTCGATTCCCTTTTTACCAAGGACAAGCACATCGTCTTCGGCTTCCATGGCTATCCCTCGCTGGTCCACCGGCTGACCTATCGCCGGACCAACCGGAACATTCATGTGCGCGGCTACAAGGAAGAGGGCACCATCACCACAGCCTTCGATATGCGGGTGCAAAACGACCTGGACCGCTTCCATCTGGTTCAAGACGTCGTGGACCGTTTGCCGCATCTGGGCAGCAAAGGTGCCTATCTGAAGCAGATGGTTCAGAACAAGCTTGTTGAGCACAAGCTGTACATCGACCAGCACGGCCAGGATATGCCGGAAATCCGCAACTGGAAGTGGGGTGCGGCGAAATGACCGTGCAGACACTCGCTGCCACTGCCCACAGGCTCGTGGGCAGCGGCAAGGGTATTCTCGCGATGGACGAAAGCAATGCCACCTGTGACAAGCGGTTTGCCGCTGTGGGCGCGCCGGAGACCGTCGAGGCCAGGCGCGCCTATCGCGAATTGATCGTCACCACGCCGAATCTTGGCGACAGCATCAGTGGCACGATTCTCTATGACGAAACGATCCGCCAGCGGAAGCAAGACGGCACGTTGTTCGTCCAGGTTCTGGCAGACGCCGGCATCATTCCCGGTATCAAGGTCGATACCGGCGCTAAACCTCTGGCCGGACGTTTGGGCGAGACGGTAACCGAAGGCCTGGACGGATTGCGTACCCGACTGCAGGACTATTTCCGGATGGGCGCGCGATTTGCCAAATGGCGGGCGGTCATTTCCCCGGCCGATGGCCTGCCAAGCTGGGGCTGCATCCAGGCCAATGCACACGCCTTGGCTCGGTACGCCGCGCTGTGCCAGGAAGCCGGACTCGTTCCGATTGTGGAGCCGGAAGTGCTGATGGCGGGAGACCACACTCTGGAACGGTGCCAGTCGGTCACCGAAGCAACGCTGCACAGCGTTTTCAACCAGCTTTATGCCCAAGGCGTCATCCTGGAGGGCATGATCCTGAAGCCCAACATGATTCTCCCGGGACTGAGCTGCCCAACGCAGGATTCGGTCGCTACCGTTGCAGCCGCAACGATAGCGACTCTGTTGAGGGTGGTGCCGGCGGCGGTGGCTGGGATCGCGTTCCTGTCCGGAGGGCAATCCAGTGCACTGGCCTCTGCCCGTTTGAACGCCATGAACGTCATCGCCAGGTCGGCTGCATCGCGGCTGCCCTGGACGCTGGCGTTTTCGTTCGCCCGCGCGATCCAGCAGCCAGCATTGGAGATCTGGCGCGGGCAGGAAAGCCGGACCGTGGCGGCCCAGCAAGCACTTGCCCATCGGGCACATTGCAATAAGGCCGCGCTGCAGGGCGAATACTCCCCTGCGATGGAGCGGGCATGAACCCGCGTCTAAGTCTGTATCTCATCCGGCACGGTGAAACCGAGTGGTCGCTGTCCGGCAAGCACACTGGTCGCACCGATATCCCATTGACCGCACAGGGGGAGGCTCAGGCGCGCGAGCTCATACCATGGCTCCGGCATATCGACTTTTCGCATGTCTTTACCAGCCCGCGGCAACGCGCACGACGGACGTGCACGTTGGCCGGATTGGGCGCCCAGGCGGAAATCGAGCCGGATCTGCAAGAGTGGGACTATGGCGATTATGAAGGTAAGCTGTCGGCGGATATTCGCCGGCAACGACCCGGCTGGAACGCCTTCCAGGACGGTTGTCCGGGTGGCGAAATGCCCGAACAGGTTGCCGCGCGCGCCGACCGGCTGATCGAGCGCCTCTGCACGATGGACGGGAACGTTGCGCTGTTCTCGCATGGTGAATTCGGTCTCGCCATGGCTGCGCGATGGATCGGAATGCCCGTTGCCGATGGGCAACATTTCTTGCTGGGCACCGCTTCGCTCAGTATACTCAGCTATAATCCCGCCCACCTTGATAAAAGAGTGGTCGCTCTTTGGAACGCTTCCCCTGCCATGTTGGGCGGCATCGCCTCGAGATAATCGTTCAGCGGCCGCCAATCGTCAGGCCGCTTAGTTCCGCAAGGTCCACATTGAACTGCAATCCAAGTAAGAGGAGCAAAAGTGTGGGCAACGGCGCATTTTTCGCTTGAGCCGATTCGGCGCGGTGGATTCTTTACGTCACGTGCCGCTGCCGCCAGCCAACCTCTCCGACCTGAGCCGATCAGAGCTAGAGGCTCTGCTGATTGAACTGTGCGGTGAACTTGCCGCCCTGAAACAGACGCTCGGTGAGCAACGTGAAGAGATCGCCCGGCTGAAAGGCTTGAAGGGTCGCCCCAGCATCAAACCGAGCGGCATGGAGAACGCGACGAACCCGCCGAAATCCGTCAAGAAGGAGAAGCGGCGGTTCCGCGGCAAGGTGACGGCCCGGGTGATCGTTGCGGACCAGGTGGTGAAAGCCGCGGTCCCGGAAGGGTCCCGCTTCAATGGCTGTGAGCCGTTTCTGGTGCAGGACCCCCGCCTTCGCAGGGGCATGCCTGGTGATTTCGGCCACGGCCACGTGTTACCGGCGGGAACGCTGGGTGACCCCTCGCATCGCGTGCTAGCTCGCCCGATGGGGAGACGATCCCGGCGCCGCTGCCGAAAGGGGTTGGGCCGCGAAGAGCGGACCAACGGCCATTTCGGCCCGCAACTACGCCGCTTCGTGCTGATGCAGTACCATCAGGGACAATCGACACTGCCCCGGCTTGCGGCACTTCTGCGCTCGGTCGGCGTGGCGATCTCGAAGCGTCAGCTCCAGCGTCTCTTGACCGATCAGCAGGAGCAATTCACCGCCGAAACGCAGGATGTTTTGCGCGCCGGACTGGAGACATCGCCGTACGTTTCGGTTGACGACACAGGCGCACGGCATAAGGCCAGTAACGGTTTCTGCACGCAGATCGGCAATGACTGATTCACCTGGTTCGGCACCCGTACATCCAAAAGCCGGTTGAATTTCCTCGAACTGCTTCGCGCCGGTCATACCGATTACGTGCTCAACGACGCGGCCTACGCCTACATGCGAAAGCATTCATTGTCCGCGCCGCTGATCGCCAGCCTGGCGGCGCAACCGCAGACAGCCTTCGCCGATCAGACCGCATGGCTGGCGCGTCTCCATTTGCTCGGTTTCACCCAACTGGACGTGACGCCCGACCCAGTCCGCATCGCCACTGAGGCTGCCGTGTGGGGCAGCGTCCAGGCGCACAAGTTCCTCTGCGACGCAGTGGTGCTGAGCGACGATGCCGGACACTTCATGGTTGGCCAGCACGTGCTGTGCTGGGTGCACGCGGAGCGGTTGGTGCGCAAGCTCGAAACGTTCACCGACAGGCACGGCGCAGGCGCGGGTTCGCAGCCTCATTTGGGGTTTCTACGCCCTGTTAAGGCCTACCGGCTCACGCCAAGCCCGCGCCGGGCTGGCGCATTGCGCACGTAGTTCGACCGCACCTTCCTGCGCCGCACCAGCTTCGCCACGCTGGACCGCTTGCTCAAGCGTAACTGCTCACCCCCTTCGCAAAAATCCCTTGACACGGTCACGGACGGGTCGATTCGCGGAGAGGCGTGAACCGCGCAGCCCTCCTCTTCCTGTCCCGCGACGACCTGATCGCCCTGATCCTGGCGCAGCATGCGCAGATCGAGGCGCAGGCCCGGCAGATCAGCGGCCTGACCGCGCGCCTGTCCGCACTGCGCCCATGCGTTCGGCCCTGCCGATCTGCCCGAGATTCACGCCTACGATCACATCGATCTGCCGCCGCTGCGTCCCATTGCCACCCGCATCAACCGCCATCGCGGCGTCTGTCCCTGCTGCCAGAAGCGCGTCGCCGCCCCGGCGCCGGAAGGTTTCGATCCCGGCTCGCCCTTCGGGCCCGGCCTGTCGGCGCTCATCATCCACTTGCACGTCACCCAGGCGATCAGCTTTCAACGCCTCGCAGCCGCCGCGCATGCAAATCGGGTCACGTCACGACGCGGGCAATTATCACGGCTTCAGGCGCCAACCGGATGGAATGACGCGTTCGCCTCGATCGGCTCGCCCTCGGTCTTACGCCGCGCGGGCGGCGCTACGTTCGGCGATCAATTTTCTGGTCAGCGGCAGCAGGTCGCGGCCGTAGGCGATGGTGTCCGCCAGCGGGTTGAAACCGCGGATCAGAAACGTGGTGACGCCGAGGTCGTAGTATTCCACCAAGGCTTCGGCGACCTGGTGCGGGGTGCCGACGAGGCTGGTGGAGTTGCCGGCCGCGCCGGTCAGCAGGGCGGCGCCCATCCACAGGCGCTTGTCGAGGCGCTCGCCTTCGGCGGCGGCGGCGAGCAGGCGTTTGGAGCCTTCGTTGGCGGGGATGCGCGGGCCGAGGCCGGCGGCGGCGCGGCGTTCGATGATTGTTTGTTTGATGGTTTCGGCGCGGGCCCAGGCTTCGTCCTCGGTGGGGGCGAGGATGGGGCGAAGCGAGAGGCTGATGCGGACGGTGCGGTCGTGTTTGGCGGCCTCGGCACGCAGGCGGGCGGTAATTTCGCGGACCTGATCGTGGGTCTCGCCCCACAGTGCGTAAACGTCGGCGTGTTTGGCGCTGACCGCGATGGCGGCGTCCGAGGCTCCGCCGAAATAGATCGGGATGCGCGGCTGCTGGGCGCAGCGCTGGGC
>Ga0182012_10000935_pt1 | contig 32117 bp, 31 predicted proteins | sample 612S2SmetaG_FD_120486 | JGI IMG/M metagenome (GOLD analysis project Ga0182012, IMG submission 120486) | Permafrost microbial communities from Stordalen Mire, Sweden - 612S2S metaG | ecosystem: Environmental > Terrestrial > Soil > Wetlands > Permafrost | place: Sweden: Stordalen | collected...
ACGTCCATCGGTGCCCCCTTGTCGATCGCGGTTAATCCCGCTTCCGTGCGGAGGGTCGAATGCCGTCCATCGGCGGCGATCACCAGGTCAGCGTAAACGCGACTCTGGCCGTCGGGTGACTGTGCGATGACACCAGCCACGTGCCCGTCCTGCTCGATCAGCCCCGTCGCCTCGGTTCGCATCATCAACCGGAAGGTCGGATACCGCTGGGCCTCCCCGGCGATGAAATCAAGAAAGTCCCATTGCGGCATCATGGCGATGAAACGGCACTGAGTCGGCAGGTGCTCGAAGTCGGCGAGCTGCACGACGTCGTTGCCGATTTGCGCCGACACCGTTCGCACTTCCGAATGCGGCCGCACCAGCAAACCTTGCAGCAGGCCAAGCTCGTGCAGCACTTGGAGCGTCGATGGATGCACCGTGTCGCCACGGAAGTCGCGCAGGAAGTTGGCATGTTTCTCCAGCACGATGACATCGATGCCGGCGCGCGCGAGCAGAAACCCGGCCATCATGCCAGCCGGGCCGCCACCAGCGATGCAGCAGCGCGTGATCTGATCCGTCATGACATGAGCCCCTGGACCGCCGGGGCTCCTGCCGCGGCGCTGGTCCAGCCGTCGCATTGAGCACACGCGCCATGCAACGCCATCGAAAGGTCCCCCGCTGGTGGCGGAGGCGAATCTAAGGCGTTTTGCGGACCTCCGGGATATCGCTCGGTGTCCGCTCCGGCGGTTTTGTGGTCGGCGTCGGCGAAGGTGTGCCCCCAGGAGCACGGGGCTCCGACAGGTGGAGCAGCGGCGTCCACGGCTTGCGGTCGCGCCGATCCTCGCGGTCGGTGATAACGTCAAAATCAAACTTGGATGATCGCATGGCGGCACCTCCCGGTCCGGACCGCTTCTCCCTGGAGGGATTCAGATGTTGGACCGCCGTTCTACAGCCCGAAAACCGTGCCGGCGGCTCGTATTCGGCGGTCATGCACAATCCGATCGCGCCAGCGACAGCAGTCGGCGACGGTCAATCACATCATGGACACATTTTTGTGTCCTTGTCTCCCTCATAGCGAAACGACGCGCGGATGGCAACAGTTTTCACGATTGCGCGAGCCTTTTCGCGCGTCGGACGCACACCGCTCAGTGACGCATCGTCAGAGGAGCTGCGCTGCTAGTGGCACTTGAAGGCATCGAACGGTTCGCGGCAGGCCAGGCACCGGTGCAACGCCCGGCAGGCGGCCGAGCCGAATGCACTGATGCGCTCGGTTTGCGGGCTGCCGCAGCGTGGGCAGACCGGCTTGTCCTCGGCGAACAGCGCGCGGCCTGACCCGGCGCGCGGCGGCGGGGCGATGCCCCAGGCGGCCAGTTTTTGCCGTCCGGCGTCGCTGATCCAGTCCGTCGTCCAGGCCGGCGACAGCGTCGTGTGCACCCGTGTCCCGGCAAACCCGGCGCGCGCCAGAGCCGCCTGGATCTCGGCCACGATCTGCGGGATCGCCGGGCAGCCGCAATAGGTCGGCGTGATCGTCACCTCCACCACGCCGTCGCGCAGGGACACCGCGCGCAGCACGCCAAGGTCGGCGATGGTCAGCACCGGAAGCTCCGGATCGGTCACGCCCGCGGCAATTTCGCGGGCGCGGGCGAGCAGTGCCTCGTCGTTCACCATCGCGCGCCCGGATAGCTGCGCTGGAGGAACTGCAGCTCCGCCAGCAGGTGGCCGAGATGTTCGCTGTGCAGTCCAACGCGCCCGCCGCTTTGCATCCAGCCCCCAGGCGGCCGGGTCAGCGTGGCCCGTGCCAGCACGGCGTCCACGGTCGCGTTCCATCGGTCGCGGAGGGTGCGTGGATCGGGGATGACGCCCGCTTCGATCATCGCCGCGTCGGCCGCATCGGTGGCGAACAGCTCGCCGGCAAAGGGCCAGAGCGCGTCCACCGCTTCCTGCGCGCGGCGGTGGCTTTCGGCGGTACCGTCGCCAAGCCGGACCAGCCACTCGGCGGCGTGGCGCAGATGGTAGGCGCATTCCTTCTCCGCCTTGCCGGCGATGGCGGCAAGGGCGGCGTCTTCGGAGTCGCGGGTGGCGTGCCAGAACGGATCGGCGAAGGCGGAATACAGCACCTGCCGGACGATCGTCGCCGCGAAGTCGCCGTTCGGCTGCTCCACCAGCAGGCAGTTTCGCCACGCCCGTTCGTCGCGCAGATAGACGAGCTGGTCCTCGGTGTGACCGCTCACGGCACCGGCTTCCTGGTACAGCGCACGCGCCTGTCCGATCAGGTCGAGCGCGATGTTGGCCAGCGCCAGCTCCTCTTCGAGCAGCGGGGCATGCCCGGTCCACGCGCTCAGCCGGTGGCCGAGGATCAGCGCGTCGTCGGCGCGGCGCAGAAGCTGCAGCACACGCGGGTCTTCCGCCACGGTGATCGACGTCGTCCCCATGGCGGACAGGCTAGCCGACACGCGCAAACCCGGCCGAGCACAAAACCGCCACCGGGGCACACGTGCAGACTGCTGCATTGCCAGCATGCCGTGGAACGGGCATCGGCCAAGGCGCATCGGCCAGGGGGCATCGGCCAGGGGGCGCGCACCGTGGTCGCACCGCCTGCCGGCTTGACGCAGTTGTCGCGGGCAAGGACAACAGCGCCGGCCCGGAGTCCCGACCTTTGCGGGACTCCACACACCTGAGGCATGCACGATGGCCGACACCTTGCCGCAAACCGCAGACACGCTTGTCATCGACATGGCCCGGAAATTCGCGCAGGAGCGGCTGGCGCCCGGGGCGGCGGCGCGGGAGAAAGCCGGAGCCATTGAGCCCGAAGTCATCCGCGCGCTTGGCGAACTGGGCATGTTCGGCGCAACCACGCCGGCGGACTGGGATGGGTCCGACATCGATGCGGTGACCTACGCGCTGATGCTGGAGGAGATTGCCGCCGGCGACGGCTCGGTCTCTACCATGATCAGCGTGCACAATTCGCCGACCTGCGAGGTTCTCAAGCGCTACGGCACCGACGCCCAGCGGGACCGGTGGCTTCGCAAACTGGCCACCGGGGAGCATGTCGGCGCATTTGCGCTGACCGAGCCGCAGGCGGGGTCCGACGCGGCGGCCCTGCGCACGCGGGCGGTGAAGCGGGGTGACCGCTACATCATCAACGGTGCGAAGCAGTTCATCAGTTCCGGCAGCATTCCCGGCAGTACGGTGTTGATCGCGGTGACCGACCCGGCCGCCGGCAAGAAAGGGCTGTCATGCTTCGTGGTCGACAAGGCCACCCCCGGCTATACGGTGGTTCGCCGCGAGGAAAAGCTCGGCCAGAAAGCAAGCGAGACCTGCGCGCTGTCGTTCGACGACATGACGATTCCCGAGGATCAGCGCATCGGGGCCGAGGGCGAAGGCTACAAGATCGCTTTGTCCACGCTGGAAGGCGGGCGGATCGGCATTGCGGCGCAAAGCGTCGGCATGGCGCGGGCGGCGCTGGAGTGCGCCGTGGCCTACGCGAAAGATCGCCAGGCGTTCGGACAGCGGATCATCGACATGCAGGCGGTCGGATTCCGCCTCGCCGAGGCAAAGACCCGGCTTGAGGCGGCGCGACAGTTGACGCTGCATGCGGCGCGCCTGAAGGCGGAGGGAAGGCCGTCGCTGGAGGCAGCCTGCATGGCGAAGCTGTTCGCGTCGGAGGCGGCCGAGGCGGTGTGCTCTGCTGCGATCCAGACGCTCGGCGGCTACGGCTACGTGTCCGATTACCCGGTTGAACGGATCTACCGCGACGTGCGGGTGTGCCAGATCTATGAGGGCACGTCGGACATCCAGAAGCTGATCATACAGCGGATGCTATAGCGGAGGCAGTCCAGCCACGCGGCCCCCTGCGAACCGGGCGGCTTCCGTGGCCGCCGCCTGGGCAATCCGCCGGCAAAAGGCCGTTGCGGCTGAAACCAAGACGGCCTCCGGCGGCTGCGGAGGCAATGTGCGCACGGCCAGAATCGCATGGCGCCGCACGGCGGCTCGAGCCCGTTCTCATGAGTTTCACGCAGGGAATGACCAATCCGTACCACTGAGCGCGCCGCGATAGGTCGGCGGCGGCTCTGCGTCACTCCTGGCCAGCGCGCGGGCACCCGACGTCGGCGGCTGAACAGGGCACGGCGATAGCCTATTCGCGCGCGGGTGCGCGCACCACGGCCCGGGTCAGCGACTTGATGGCACCGCGTGGCCGGCCCGAAGCCTGCGCGATCTCGCGATCTTGTTCCTCGATGATCGCCCTGGCCGGCACGTCACCATCCAATCCGCTCAGCGCCATGAGAGGCACACGGCGGTTCGAGCTTCTGGACCCATCCTCGTAGACCACGTCGAACGAAATCATGGTACTCAGGATTTTTCGTTTAGGCGCCACACCTCATCTCCTTTTCTCCGCTGCCATAGCTCTTGCCGTCACCGCGTCTGCGGCTCCTCGTCTACCGGCCGCGTCTCCGCGCCTGGGGCCTGGTCGATCTGCGGGGCGTCACCGGCGGCCTCGTCCGGGTTGGATTTGCGGCGGGCGGCCGCCTCTTCCCGCTCGCGCTGCTTCGCCTCCTGCTTCTCCCGCTTCAGGCGATTCCGTTCGCTACGCTGCTGGTTGTAGTTCGGCTTGAATGCCATGACGTCCTTCCGTAGAGCCAAGCCTGTTCCGAGCGACCCCTTACGTGAAAACCGGGCGCGCCGCCACCCGGGTCGCCGCACTCCATGGGAGACCGGATTCCGGCGCGCGCCCCCTCACAAGAATCTGTCCCGGCGGCCTCGCAATCGGGCAGCAAATGCTTTATATCAATGCATCGGCGCTTTTCGGTCCGGGCTGCTCGTGCCTGCTGCGGTACTTCCGCTATTCGACGCTCCCCTCAATGAAGAGTTACCTGGCCCGCACTGTGCGGGTCGCCGATACTGAGGAGAGACGCAATGTCGACTGGCACGGTCAAGTGGTTCAACGCGCAGAAGGGCTATGGCTTCATTCAACCGGATGATGGCTCGAAGGATGTGTTCGTTCACATTTCTGCCGTTGAGCGCGCTGGCCTAGGCAGCCTGAACGAAGGGCAAAAGGTTCGCTATGAGGTTCAGCGTGGGCAGCAAGGCAAGCTGTCCGCGGAGAATCTGCAGGCAGCCTGAGCGGAACCGACCGGCGCCGCCGTCATGGCGGCGCCGCATTTCCGGCAGCAAGGCGACGCCGCATTACCGGGGAGCGTCCGATGATCCATCACAAATTCGCGGTGGGGCAGGAGGTTCACTTCCTCCCAGGTTCCATGGATTTCCACGTCCCGCGAGGTATCTACACGATCGTCCGACAGCTTCCCGCCGAGGCGCGGGACTGCCAATACCGGGTGCGCTTCAAGGGCGATGGCCATGAGCGCATCCTGCGCGAAAGTCAGCTCGCGGCAGGCACCGCGTCCGCATCGGCGCAATGGCCGACGGCAAAAGCACACCAATAGGCGGGGGCAGCGGGGCTGGGGAATCGGCCGCTGGCGACGCGGAACCTAACGGCGCCAGGCGCATTTGTGGTCCATGCCGCATCGGGGACCACGTCCATGCCAAGACTGATGATGCCAAGACTGATGATGATCGCCGCTTTGACTGGCGTTGGGTCGCTGGCCGCGTGCGGCACCAGGCAGCCTGAGCGAGCGGAGGGGGGCGCGGCGGCTGGCGCCGGCACGGGTGCCGCCATCGGCCTGATCGGCGGACCGCCAGGGGTTGCGGTCGGGGCGCTGGCAGGCGGTGCTGCCGGAGCTGCCGGAGGGGCGGCAACCAAGCCAGGCGATGTCAATCTTGGCGCGCCGCCCTGGCATGACAACTCTCAGGCCGGACAGACGGCTGCACAGCATATGGCCCAGTGACGAAAGATATGGCGGCGACGAACTTGCCACCGCCGGTAACAGTCGCCCTCGACGAAAGACTGGCCAGCCGGAAAAACCGGCCATGTGTTGACGGTGGCGTTAAGCGGCAGATAGCGGGAGCGATAACTCGCTCCCGCTATTGGGCCGCTATTGGATCGCAGCGTTCAGCCGCTGGAACAGATCAGTTGCCAGCCACATAGGCCCGCAAGTTATCCACCTCGTTCTCGTGCTCCATGATGCGGGCCTTCACGATGTCGCCGATACTGATCAGCCCGACCAGCACCCCATTATCCATCACGGGCAGGTGACGGAAGCGGCCCTCTGTCATCACCGTCATTGCCTCACCCACGGTTGCATGCGGCTGCACGACATGCACGGGCTGCGTCATCAGCTGTCCCGCGGTCATCGAGAGCGTCCCCGCTCCGTGCGTCGCAAGGCTCACCACGATGTCACGCTCGCTCAGGACGCCGAGCATTTGTTCAGCCCGATCCATCACGAGAACGGCACCGATGTGCCGCGCCGTCAGAATCGTCGCGACCTGGGCGATCGTTTCGGTGGGTTCCACCGTGATGACCTGATGGCCCTTATGCCTGAGAACGGAGGCAATCGTCATGGACTTCACTCCCGGGTTTTTTGCGGATGGGCCGGATCGACACCTCCGCTTATGACGTACGGAGAATGCGCGATCCGGGCCCGCCCTGCAAGAGCCGGGACGTCCCGGCCGAAGTGCCGCAGCCGAAGCGCGGTCAGCCTATGGCTGCAGCACGGGTACTATAACGTACTTCCACCGACCAGGCCGGCGACCAGCAGCACCACGAAGATCACGATGGCGACAAAGAAAAGGATACGTGCGATATCGGCCGATGCCGCAGAGATGCCACCGAAGCCGAAGACTGCCGCAACGATCGATATCACGAGGAACAACAAAGCAAGTTTTAGCATTGGACTTCTCCCGTCTTTGACTGAGCAGCGGGAGATATGAGGCGAGCACGCGTCAACCGGACTCACATGCGGTTGACGCGTGGCGCCGGAACAGAGCTGTGATTATTCGGCGGCGACCAGATCCGGCAGCGACGGCGAAAGCTGGGTCGCCACCAGGTCGGCGAAACGCCCGCGGCGCGACAGCAGCGCGTCGAACGTACCCCGCTCCACCACGCGTCCGGCATCGAACACCATGATCTCGTCGGCGTCCCGTACGGTGGACAGGCGGTGCGCGATGATGAACGTCGTGCGGCCTGCCATCAGCGCCTTCAGCGCGCGTCCCACCCGTGCCTCGGTCGCGGAATCCAGCGCGCTCGTGGCCTCGTCCAGGATCAGGATCGGCGGGTCCTTCAGCAGCGCGCGCGCGATGGCGAGCCGCTGCTTCTGGCCGCCGGACAGCGTTGCACCGCGCTCGCCGATCATCGTGTCGTAGCCATGCGGCTGCCGGATGATGAACTCGTGCGCGTCCGCGCTGCAGCACGCTTGCTCGATCTCCTCCTGTGTGGCGTCGGGCCGGCCGATCCGCAGGTTGTCGCGGATCGAGCGGTTGAACAGCAGGCTGTCCTGGAACACCACGCCGACATTGGCGCGCAGGCTGTCGAGCGTGACATCGGTCAGGTCCTGGCCGTCGATCGTGATCAGGCCGCTGGTCGGGTCCCACAGCCGCTGCAGCAGCGCCATGGCGGTGGACTTGCCGGCGCCGGTCTGGCCGACCAGCGCAACCGAGGTGCCGGGCTTGGCCACGAAGGACACGTCGTCGAGCACGTTGCTGCCGCCCGGATAGGCAAAGCAGACGTTCTCGAACGCCACCTCGCCGCGCGGCGCCCACAGCCGGCGTGCCTCCGGCCGCTCGGGGACGGAACTCTGCTGGTCAAGCACCGAGAAATATTGCTCAAGCGAGGGCAGGCGGAAGAACAGCGAGGCGACGAACGCGACCGCGGATTCGAGCCGGCCGATCAGCAGGGTCGCCAGTCCCATGAACGAGACGATCTCACCGACCGAGGCCTTGCCATGCACGTGCAGCCAGGTGCCGAGCACGACGATCGTGATCACCGCCAGGGTGGAGGACGCGCGGGTCAGGACGTTGACCAGCGCCCACCAGTTCAGCACCGGGAACTGGTGGCGGATGACCTGCTGCGCGATGTCGCCGAAGATGCGCGCCTCGCTGCCGAGCCGGGAGAAGGACTGCACCACCATCACATTGGCGAGCGCATCCTGCGCGGTGCCGGCGAGGGCCGAGTTCAAGGCCTCGACGCGGCGCTGGCCGTCCTCGGTCTTGCGGATCACCAAGGCGGTGACGACGACAAAGACCGCGACCAGCACGATCAGCGCCAGCGCTAGCCGCCAGTTCAGGAACAGCGTCAGCGGCAGCAGCACGCAGACGGACAGCACCGTGGAGAGCTGGTCGCGAAAGAACACCAGCCAGACGCCGAACAGCCCGTCGGTGCCCGACAGCATGACCTTCATCAGCCGGCCGGAATGCGTGTCGCCGTGAAACGACAGCGGCAGGTGCAGCACATGGCCGAAATAGTGCGCCATGGCCTTGATGCGGTTGCGGTGCGCCAGCCGTTCGGTTTGCACCGAGACGAAGATATTGCTCAGGATACCGGCGACGCCGACGGCGCCCCAGATTCCGAGCAGGGTGGCCGCCTGGAACCACAGTGCATCCGGCGCAATCCTGTCGGAGCCGGCCAGCAGGCTCACCACCCGGCCGAACAGCAACGGATCGATGAATTGCAGGCAGGCAAAGGCAAGATTGGCGGCGGTGAGCAGCGCGGCGATCCGCAGATCGCGGCCGAGCAAGCCGATCACGCGGCCATAGGTTCGCAGGAAGCGCATGGTCCGATCCCCAAGGTATCGTATTCAGCAGAGGGGCCAAGACATCGCCTCGGCGTGTGGCAGCAACAGGGCGGAACAAGGGTTTCGGTGCGACCGTTTTCGTGCCGGCTTCCCGCTATCCGGGAGGCCCCGTCCGCGGCGTTGCGGAACGAGGCCTGGCGGTGTCCCGCTAGCGCTCGTCGTCCTGGGCCTGCGCCTGCAACTCCGCTTGGTGATACGGGCTGTGGCGCGGTGCGGGCGTCGGCTGCCGGTCGCCCTGGTCGGTGAAGCGGCTGGGGAACTCGCCCAGGTTCTCCTCGATGTCCGCTTCCTCGATCCCGGTCTCGCGGGGCGAGTCCGGCTCGTTCTGGGGATTGGGCAGGAGGCCGGCCCCGCCGCTGTCCTCCAGCCCGGTCAGCTCGCGGGCACGCTCCCAGTATTCCAGGTCGCGTCCCACCGGGCTGCCATCGGCCTCCCACAGAAGGTAGGCACGCTCACGGATGCGCGCGTGGCGAGCGGGGGTATCTTCCAGCGGATTGTCTGACATGGCGGGCTCCTTGCGAGGCGGCCCCATAACGGGGGCCGGATGGTGCAAGTTGCGGCGCTGTTCCATACTCGCGGGACAATGACTGCCGCTCTCGCTTCGGTCCTTCCGCGCCCGGCCCAGCGGGGGCATGACGCTCCCGGGGACCGGCGGCGTTGCGGGTTGTGGCGCCCCGTCAACCGAGACATCGGCCGCCGGGAAGCAACAACGGAGCCTCGATGAGCTTCCGATCGATCTATCGACACGGCTTTGCGCGCGTCGCCGCCTGCACCACGCGAACCTCGCTGGCCGATCCGGCCGCGAATGCCGACAGGGTCCTGCATGTCGCGCGCGATTGCGACAGGCGCCGCGTCGCGCTTGCCGTGTTCCCGGAGCTTGGCCTCTCCGGCTACGCGATCAGCGACTTGTTGCAGCAGGGCACGCTGCTCGACGCGGTGGAACAGGCGATCGGGCATCTTGTCGCGCATTCAGCCGATTTGTTGCCGCTGCTGCTGGTCGGCGCGCCGATCCGGCATCTCGGTGGGCTGTACAACGCAGCGGTTGCGATTCACCGCGGTCGGCTGCTGGGCGTTGTGCCGAAGGTGCATCTGCCCAACTATCGCGAGTTCTATGAGCCGCGACACTTCGTCTCCGGCGATGCCACGAACGGTGGCGAGATTGCGATCGCCGGCCAGCGCGCGCCGTTCGGCAGCGACCTGCTGTTCGCCGCGGAGGATGTCACCGGCCTGGTTGTGCATGCCGAGATTTGCGAGGATGTCTGGGTGCCGATCCCGCCCAGCGCCGAAGCCGCGCTGGCCGGCGCGACGGTGCTCGCCAATCTGTCCGCCAGCAACATCACCATCGGCAAGGCGGAAGTCCGGCGGCTGCTGTGCCGCTCGCAGTCGGCGCGCTGCGTGGCGGCCTACCTCTACGCGGCGGCGGGCGCGGGGGAATCCACCACGGATCTGGCCTGGGACGGCCAGGCCTCGATCTTCGAGAACGGCGACACGCTGGCCGAGACCGAACGGTTTCCGTCCGGCGATCAGGTCGCAGTTGCCGACATTGATCTCGACCTGCTGCGGCACGAGCGGATGCAGATGGGTTCGTTCGACCAGAACCGCCGGCGCAACGCGGTGCCGTTCCGCCGGATCGGGTTTCGCCTCGATCCGCCGGACGCGGATATCGGGCTGGAACGCCGGGTCGCGCGCTATCCCTTCGTGCCCGCCGATCCCGCCCGGCTCGCGCAGGACTGTTACGAGGCCTACAACATCCAGGTCTCCGGTTTGAGCCAGCGGCTGCGTGCCGCCGGCATTGAGCGTGTCGTGATCGGTGTTTCCGGCGGGTTGGATTCGATGCAGGCGTTGCTTGTCTGCGCCCAGGCGATCGATCTTCTGGGCCTGCCGCGCGGCAACATCCTGGCCTACACGATGCCCGGCTTCGCCACGAGCGACCACACCAAAGCCAACGCGATCAAGCTGATGCAGGCGCTGGGCGTGACCTGGCAGGAGCTGGACATCCGCCCGGCGGCGAGCCTGATGCTGAAGGATATCGGCCATCCCTTCGCCGATGGGGAACGTATCTACGACGCAACGTTTGAGAACGTGCAGGCGGGGCTGCGCACCGACTACCTGTTCCGGCTCGCCAACCGGCACAACGGGATTGTCATCGGCACCGGCGATCTGTCGGAGCTGGCGCTGGGCTGGTGCACCTACGGCGTCGGCGACCAGATGGCGCATTACAACGTGAATGCCGGCGTGCCGAAGACGCTGATCCAGCACCTGATCCGCTGGGTGGTGGCGTCCGGGCAGTTCGCAGCCCCGGTGGCGGCGACGCTGGACGCCATTCTGGCCACCGAGATTTCGCCCGAGCTGATCCCGACCGAGGCGGGCGAGACGCCGCAAAGCACCGAAGCGGTGATCGGCCCCTATGCGCTGCAGGATTTTTCCCTGTTCTACACGCTGCGCCATGGGTTTCCGCCGTCGAAGATCGCGTTCCTCGCGCTGCACGCCTGGGCGGACGCGGCGCGCGGCGCGTGGCCGCCGGGGTTTCCGGCGGACCGGCGGATGGCATACGACCTGCCTCAAATCCGCCACTGGCTGGGCGTGTTCCTGCGGCGGTTTTTCGCGTTCAGCCAGTTCAAGCGCTCGGCGATGCCGAACGGGCCGAAGGTGAGCGCGGGCGGCTCGCTGTCGCCGCGCGGCGACTGGCGGGCACCGTCGGACGGCAACGCCCGTGCCTGGCTCGTGGAGTTGGAACGCAACGTGCCGCAGGAATGATGACGCGCCTGCGGGCAAGCAGCCTTCGTTGCCGGTTGGGCCGACGCCGCCATCGGGCGAGCGAGGGCGCGGCTTGGCGGAACCCGCCCTTCGGCTTTACCGCCGATACGGCAAGGGCAGCAGCGCCCGCACCGGGCGCTTCACCAGGTGGCCGTTCTCCTTCACGATCACCAATGCATTCGGGTCGTAGTCCAGGATCAGCTCGCGGCAGGCGCCGCAGGGCGGCACGACCGCCAGCTCCCGGTCCGTCTCGTCCGGCTTCGGGTGGCGCACGGCCACCGCCATCTCGATCGTGCCGTCGCCGTCCATGATCGCCCGGCCCAGCGCCACCGCCTCCGCGCAGACCGACAACCGCCCGACCGTGGCGCCGAGATGCAGCCCGGTCCATACGCGCCCGTCGCGGCCGCGGATCGCCGCGGCCACCGTGTGCCAAAACGTGCGGTAGTGCCGCGCCAGCACATCATGGGCGGCGGCGATCAGCGCGTGATCGGCCTCGGTCAAATCCAGGGGCGGCCCCAGGGATGGCGCTACGGATGGCCCCTGGGACGGCGCTACGTCATTCAGCGGCCTGGGCCTCCTCGCCCTCACCCTCGTCGAGGCTCGCCAGCATCGAGTTCGCCACCACGCCCGACTGGTCCCGGATCCTGCGCTCGATCACATCCGCGACCTCGGGGTGGTCGCGCAAGAACTGCTTGGCGTTCTCGCGACCCTGGCCGATCCGCTGGCTGTCGTGACTGTACCAGGCGCCCGACTTCTCCACCACGCTCGCCTTGACCCCCAGATCGATCAGCTCCCCGACCTTGCTGATGCCTTCGCCATACATGATGTCGAACTCGACCTGGCGGAACGGCGGCGCCAGCTTGTTCTTCACCACCTTCACGCGCGTCTGGTTGCCCACCGCCTCGTCGCGCTCCTTGATCTGGCCGATCCGCCGGATCTCCAGGCGGAGCGAGGCGTAGAACTTGAGCGCGTTGCCGCCGGTGGTGGTCTCCGGATTGCCGAACATCACGCCGATCTTCAAGCGGATCTGGTTGAGGAACACCAGCATCGTTTTGCTGCGGCTGACGCTGCCGGTGAGCTTGCGCAGCGCCTGGCTCATCAGCCTTGCGTGCAGGCCGACATGGGTGTCGCCCATCTCGCCCTCCAGCTCCGCGCGCGGCACCAGGGCGGCGACGCTGTCCACCACCAGCACGTCGATCGCGCCGGAGCGCACCAGCGTGTCGGCAATCTCCAGCGCCTGCTCGCCGGCGTCAGGCTGGCTGATCAGCAGGTTGTCCACGTCCACGCCAAGCTTGCGGGCGTAGATCGGGTCGAGCGCGTGCTCGGCGTCGATGAAGGCGCAGGTGCCGCCGCGCTTCTGCGCCTCGGCAATGGCGTGCAGCGCCAGGGTGGTCTTGCCGGAGCTTTCCGGGCCGTAGATCTCGATGATCCGGCCGCGCGGCAGCCCGCCGATGCCGAGCGCCAGGTCGAGCCCGAGCGAGCCCGACGGGATGACCTCGATATGCTCGTCGCCGGGCCGCTGGCCCATGCGCATGATCGAGCCTTTGCCGAACGCCCGCTCGATCTGTGCCACCGCGGCATCGAGCGCCTTGTTTTTGTCCATGGCGGATTGGTCCTCGTCCTTACCGGGTGGCTGCAACCGTGCGTGCTATGGTAGCAAAAATACTCGCGTATAGATTGTGCATCATGGTTTCGAGTCGTGGCAAGAGGGGCCAAAGCCGGAACGCAGCATGGGGCTGAGAGGTTAAGGGTTCGTTATCTGTATGTTCTTGTTTTGGCGAGTCGGCAAGAACAAACTGCGAATCTATCCAGTTCCTGAAACGCGTCTCAACCAACTGGCCGCCGCTGGCTGCGATCCAGCCGCCAAACATAAGCGATGATCTCCGCGACCGCCTGGTAGTGCTCGGCCGGAATGTCTGTGTCCAGCGGCACCAGATGCAGCGCGCGGGCGAGCGGCGGATTCGCCACCACCGGCACGCGGTGCTCCTTGGCGACCTCGCGAATCCGCGCCGCCATCGAATCCACCCCCTTCGCGACCACGCGCGGCGCGCCGCTGCGAGCCCGGTCGTAGGCCAGCGCCACCGCGTAATGCGTCGGGTTGGTGACCACCACCGTCGCCTGCGGGACCGCCGCCATCATCCGCTTCCGTGCCCGCAGCAGCCTTATCTGCCGGATGCGCGCCTTGATCTTCGGGTCGCCGTCGGATTCTTTCTGCTCGTCGTGGATATCCTGGCGGCTCATGCGCAGCTCACGCGCGAGCCGCAGCCGTACCCAGACCATGTCCAGCGCCGTGATCACCGCCTGCGCGGCGAGGATCACAAGCAGCACGTGCAGCACCGGCCCGGCGCACTGCGACACCAAGGTCCGCGGGTCGCGGAACGGCGCCGCGGTCAGCAGCGGCAGGTCGGATCGGAGCACCCGCCAGCAAACCGCGCCGATCACCGCGATCTTCGCCAGCGACTTGCCGGTCTCGACCAGGCTGTCGGTCCCGAACAGCCGCCGGAAACCCGCAACCGGGCTGACCCGTCCGAACGACGGCTGCAGGGCGTTCGGGTTCAGCAACAGTCCGGTCTGCAAGACGGTCGAGGCCACGCCGGCGACCATGGCCGCGAACACGAACGGTGCCGCCCCGCGCAGCAACGCTTCAGCCGCCAACCGCATCGCCTCGTCCGGCCGCAGCGTCCCGCTCCGCGCCAGCAGCACGCCCAGCCGGTGTGCCAGGTCCTCGGCAATGCCGGGAGCGGCAAAGCCGAGCGTCAGTGTCCCCGCGGCCAGGCTCGCCAGCACCGGCATCTCCCGGGACAAAGCGACGCGCCCTGCTTCGCGTGCCCGCTGCAGCCGCCGCGGTGTTGCGGCTTCCGACCGGTCTTCGGCGTCGCCGGTCTCGGCCATCGCTATGGCAGGCCCGGCAGCGACGACAGCACGTCGCGCGCGGCATTCTGCCAGGCGGACAACAACCCGGCGGCGGTGACCGCGAGCAGCAGCAGCCCGCCCAGAATCTGCGCCGGCATGGCCATGAAATACACAGGCAGCCGCGGCACCAGGCGCGACAGCAGTCCGGCCGCGACGGTCCAGACAACACTTGCCAGCACGAACGGGGCCGAGAGTTGCAAGGCCAGGCCGAAGGCTTTTGCCACCGCGCCGACGGCCATGGCGGCGCCGTCACCCGCTGGCAGCAGCGACCCCGGGGCGATCAGCGTGTAGCTGCCCGCGAGGGCTGCCAGCGGCAGGGCGTACAGCCCCGAGCCCAGCACCAGCACCGGCATGGCGACCTCGAACAACTTGGCAACGGCGGTCGCCTGCGCGCCCAGCTCCGCGTCGGGCTGCAGCACGTTGGACAGGCCGAGCAGGTACGACAGCACCTGTCCGGCGATGGGCAGGGCCAGCACCACCAGCCGCGCCAGCCAGCCGAGCCAGAAACCGGTGACGACTTCGGCGGCGACCATGCCGGCGGCGGCAACGCTGGCCTCCGGCACTGACGGGACGAGGGGCGCGACTGCCGGCAGCAACAGCAGCGCAATGCCGCAGGCGAGTCCGGCGCGCACCACGGACGGCGCGGACGCCTCGCCGAGGCCCGGCAGCAGCGCCATCGCCGCGCCGACCCGCGCCACCACCAGCATCAGCGCGAACGCCCAGCCGGGCAGGGCGGAAAGCAGCGCCGCGTCGTCCGTCACGTGCCGCCAACCGCGACCAGCGCATCGAACAGCCGGTGCGTGTAGGCGGTCAGCGTGCCCATCATGAAGGGGCCCAGCAGCACAAGGGCGGCGCCGATCGCCAGCACCTTGGGCACGAAAGCCAGTGTGGCCTCGTTGATCTGGGTGACGGCCTGCAGCAGCGATACCAGCAGGCCGACCACAAGCGCGACCAGCAAGGGGGGGCCGCCGAGCTTTAGCGCTACCATCATGGCATCACGAATCAGGGCGGCGATGTCTATCAAGACGCAAGGCCAGGGGCTCTGCCCCTGGACCCCGCTGGGGCCTGAGGCCCCAGACCCCCATCACTTAAACGGATGGGTTCCAAGGGGTCTCCCCTTGGGGGGTTTGGGGCGGAGCCCCAACCTTTTGCATCAGATCGGCATCTTCATGATGTCCTGATAGGCCTGCACCACGCGGTCGCGCACCGCGGTCGCCGTCTCCAGCGCCAGCTCCGCGCGCGACAGCGCGGTAACGACCTCGGTCAGATTGCCCTCCCCGGCGATCGCCTGCATCGACTTCGTATCCGCCGTGTGACCCGCATCCACGGCGCCTTGCACCGCACGCTGCAGCGTCGCGCCGAAATCGCTGCCCGCCGCACCGCTGTCCATCTGCGCATAGGCGTCCGCCGCGACGCGCGGCGTGACAACGATGGTCGGCATGTCGGTCATTTCAGCATCTCGATCGTCCGGGTCAGCATGCTGCGGGTCGCCTGCATCACGGCGAGATTGGCGCTGTACGACCGCTCCGCCTCGCGCATGTCCATCATTTCGACAAAGCTGCTGACGTTCGGCGTCTTGACGTAGCCGTCGGCGTTGGCGGCGGGATTGGACGGGTCGTAGCGCAGCGGCAGGTCCGACGTGTCGCGGCCGACCTGCTTGACCCGCACCGTCTCGGCCCCCAGCACGGTGTCCATGCGCGTCTCGAAGCTGACGGTCTTGCGGCGGTAGGCGTCGGCTCCGGGGGAGGAGCCGGTGGTATCGGCGTTCGCCAGATTTTCCGCGACCACGCGCAGCCGGACCGTCTGGGCCGCCATGCCGCGGGCGGAGATCGTCATCGCCTTGTCGATGTCCATGGTCCCTCCTACGCGCTGCGTCCCAGCGCCAGGCCAAACAAGCCGACGTATTTCTTGTAGATCGACGTCACCAGCGATTGGTTGGTGGCGGTTTCGGTCACCTTGACGAGCTGCTCGTCAAGCGAGACCGCGTTGCCGTCCGGCGCGTGCAGCGCCGGGCGCTCGGGCAGCATGGCCTGCAGCAGATCGCCGCTGGTGCCTGCCAGGTGACCCGCCTGCGTGCGGGCGGGCGCGGCACTGCTGGCCTGCCGCAGGGCGCCGGCGAACGACGGCAGGTCGCGCGGCCGGAAGCCGGGCGTGTCGAGATTGGCAATGTTCTGCGCCAGCACCTCCTGCCGCTTGTCCGTCCAGGCAAGCCGCTGCTCGGCGAGGTCGAACAGGCCGATGCGCGTTGGGTCCATGCCCGACTCTTGACGCTGATCGCTGAACGACGGGTTAACCGGGACGCGGTCCGGAAAGAGACGCGTGCCATGCGTATCGCTGCCCGTTCCAGTCGTGAGCTGTGATGCAAACGGCCTGTCAGGGCGTTGCGAATAATATGCTCGGAAAATATCCGAATCTATGACGGTTTCCCGCTGTTATTTATACGGTCTTGTAACGCTTAAAAATACTTGCAACAACGTGAAGTGCCGGTGCATATAATACGTCCGCTGGGCTATTGAACCTCCCCAAAATTAGGCTTAGCGAGCATCCAAAGTGCCCTCGGTCCCAAGCCGGGGGCTTTTTTGCGCTGGCGTGCATGGATAAGACCGTCGCGAACCAGCCCCATTAAGCTGGTCACGTCCGCTAACTGGGCGCTTCAGGGCGTGGCTCCGCCGCGGGCGGAAGCATGTCGCAGACCGCCATCGCGCCGCAGTTGATGAACGTCGGCCGTTCCGCTATGCCGACACACGCAATGTGGCGTTCCCATGAATGCAGTCGAAACGCGCCGATTCTGGCGGCAACGACCCGAAGGCGCGGAGCGCTGCCAGGTTGATCGTGGGTAATCGCATTGACGCCGGCAATGGTTCGGCTGCCCACGCCGCTCCTGGCGGGCAGGCGTCGGCGCGAGAGATCCTGCGGCGTGAGACAGATGTCGCGCACCGCCGTCTGCACGCCGACCCCTGGCTGTCCGCGGTCGCCGAGGGCCGCGTCGACCGGCCCGGATTTCGCGTGGTTCTGGCGCATCTCTTCGGTTTCTATCGACCGCTCGAGGATCGCCTCGCGGCCTCCGGCTTTGGCGCCGTTACCGGGATCGAATTTGCTTCGCATGCGCGCGCACCGTTCCTGCGGGATGACCTTCGGTTTCTCGGCCTGCGCGCCGACGAAATCGAAGCCCTTGCAGCGTGCACCGCACTGCCTGAAATCGACTCGCCGTCTGCCTTCCTTGGTTGCCTCTACGTCCTTGATGGATCGCGGCTGGGCGGTTCATTGCTGGCCCGTGCCCTGGACTCGCTGTTTCCGGCTGACCAGATCGAGGGACGCAGTTTTTTCGCGGCGCATCGCGACCGCATCGGGGCGATATGGCGAGAGACCTGCGCCGCGATCGAGGCCTGCGGCAGCGACGAGCAGCACCTGCATGAGATGGTCTTGTCGGCCCGGGAGGCGTTTGCTGCGCTGGAGGCATGGCAGGCCGTGAGCCCGGACCGGGAAGCCTAAGCCGGACCGGACCGGACCGCGGCTGCAATCGACTGGATCCACACTCCTTCGTTCGCTGCATAGGTGCCCGGTGCCCCGTTCAGCCGGCGCAGGAAGTCCCCGCCGGCGTGATGCACGCCGACCACCGTCCAGTTCCCTTGCTCGAACACCGGACTGCCGGAACTGCCTGGCTCCGTCGGCGCGCGGTAGTGCAACAGCACCCGTCCTGGGAGGGACGGCACCCCGTGCGGCGGTCCTTCGTGATCGAGCAGCCGGTTGTCCTGCAGCGAAAATGCAAGCTCGCGGCCTTCCGGATGACCGATCACGTACACCCGCTGCTCCTCGCCTTCGCCGACAGCGGGAAGCCGGGTCGCCAACGGGCAAGGGGCCATGTCGCCGATCGGCGGCTGCAAGCGGAGCAGCGTGGCGTCCAGCCGCTCGGGTGGCGAGTGGAACGCGGTGCCGGCGACGCGGTGCGCCACGCGCGACCCGGCGGCGGCGTCGCGCGCCTCGAACGTGACGCTGACCGTGTCGCTCGGCGCGCCCTGGTCGGCCGGATCGTCGCTGACCACGTGGGCGTTGGTCAGCAGCAGCCGCTCATCGCCGAGCCGCGGGTCCAGGTCGCCGCCGCGAACCAGAAACCCGGTGCCGATGCAGCGTCCGTCGCCTTGCCGCACCATCGCGACCGCCAGCGCCCGCTCCAGGCCCGTCTGCAGCCACGTGTAGGTTTGTACGCCGGTATCGCCAAGGATGCGTTCGAAGGCACCGTGACCGGCGGCCGCCAATCCAGGCATATCGCCGGGCTGCAGTTCCAGGCGGCCACCGGATTTTTGCAGCAGCGCGGCATGCAGCACGGTGACGAGCTGTCCCGCGCCGGTGGTCCCGGGCTGCAAGCCCCACAGCGCGGTCAGTTGCCGCAAGGTGCCCGCCAGTGCGAACGCGTCGGCGTCCGGCGCGGCGATATACCGCCCGATCCAGTGCTCGGCCGCGGCCAGGTCGGGCAAACTCAGCGCCGCCTCGGTCGCCGCCGCATAGTCCCATGCCTGCGGGCCCGGTTTCGCCGTGACCGCGGCGATGATTCGCTCCGCGAGCGAGCGCACGGTGTCGCCGGCGCCCGGCATCGCACCGTCGCGCTCCGCACGACGCAGAAGCGCGACGAGGTTTGTGCCATGCCAGATCAGATGGCGCCCGCAATCGAGGGCCAGTCCGCGCCGGTAGGCGTCCAACGCCGACGTCAGCGCGGTGGCGCCAAGCCCAAGTTGGCACCCGGCTGCCTGGATATAGATTTCTTTGTGCACGCGCCCGAGCAGGCCGAATGTCTCCGCCTGTTCGCCGGAGCCGGTGCCTGGGCGGGCGATCAGGCCGCGCAGCAACTCGGCTGCCGGGACGAGTTGGCCGCAGTCGATCAGCGCCTGTGCGTACTGGCGCCAGACGGACGGGCCATCGCAACCGAACCGGATCATGGCATCGGCAACACGCTGCATCGGCCGAAAGCAGCGATGCTCGCGCAGGCTGCCCAGCACAGTCCTGGCCGTCGCGTCGGCGAGCGGGGTACTGCCGGTGCGCATGCCGTCGATCAGCTTGCGGCATGCCGCCTCCACCCGATCGGGATCAAGGCTGGGTGCTGCCGCGATGACGTCCGCGGCCAGGGCATTGACGTCGCCGGGGATCACCTCGGGCAACGAGCTAGCGCCAGTCCTCCAGGCTCGCGCCCTCCGGGAGATCGGGGATGCGGGCGACGAACCCGGAATCGCCGAAGTCAGGCTCGGCTTCGCCACGCTCCAGGCCGCGCAGGCCGACAGTGCGTCGCAGATCGTTCAGCCGGTTGAGCCACCCCTTCAGGAACCTTTCCTGTCCAGGTTCCCGTGCGAAGCGACGGTACAGACCTTCGCGAATCTTGCAGTATTTATCAAGCGTCGTGCCAAGGTCGCAGTTGGCACACGCCTGTTCCGTGGCCTGGCCGAAATGTCCATCGGTGGCTGAGCCGGTCGCCTCCTGCACGATGAGGATGGCGCGATGTGTACCCATGTTGACTGATGTATCGAACTGAACAAGGTCGAGCCGTCGTTGAATCCGGTCGCAGTAGCTGGGGGTCCAGTAGTCGTCCCGGTAGATTTCATGCACCTCCCCAGCCGTGATATCCCGCACATCACGGCTGGGCTGGCCGTTGCGCGCCCGCCACGCGTCGTAGACCAGTTGGGTCACGCCCTTGTTGGTGGGTCCGCCGTGGTCGCTCGGGAGATTGACGTAACCACCCTCCCATCTCAGGAGAAAGCGAAGCGACTCGGGGTAGTTTGTGTCAACCATCGACGCCCCCTGATCCTGCCTTGCAGGCCTACCGGGCGGTCCCAAGCCGACCATTGGCTTTCGAACGGACGCGATCCTCGGAACGCCGACAATTGCCGGACAAGGCCTGACCCGAGAAGGAATTGCGTATCAACTTTCTGGCATCAATGTTGAACGCCCGGCGCCTACAGCGTGGCTTGCCACGGAGCGAAAGCGACGTGCAGGGCGGCCAGATGCAGTCCGGTGCCGACCAGCACCAGCGCGTGCCATGCGGCGTTGTGGAACGGCAGCCGGTCGCGCGTGTGGATGAACGCACCGACCGTCAGCACGATGCCGCCGCCCAACAGAAGAAGCACGGCGGTCTGGGGCAGCCGCTCGATCAACGTCCGGATCACACCCAGCACCAGCCATCCCATGCACAGATACAATCCGAGCAGCGCGCCATCGTAGCGGCGAGGATAGCACAGGCTGATAATGATCCCGACTGCCGCCAGCGTCCACACTTCGATGCACAGGATGATCCCGTCCATCGGCAGCATCGCGTTCAGCGCGATCGGCGTGTAGGTCGCGCCGATCATCACGAAGATCATTGCATGGTCGATGCGGCGCAGAAATTCCTTGTTGGGGCCAGCCGGCGTGAGATTGTAGGCGGCGGAGGCCCCCAGGGTGCAGACCAGCGCCGTGCCGTACAGAACCAGCGTCAGCAGCAGCCGCTCGCCGCGAGCCGGATCGGCGTTGGCGATCAGCCAGCATGCCGACGCAAAGGCCGCCGGCACCCCGATAAAGTGGATAACACGGTCGGCCGCGGCCTCGGCTGGCGTATAAGCAGGAAAACGATAATCGTATGCGCTCACGTGTCAGCACCGTCTTCTGACTGTCATATAATGGGTGTGTGTGCAAACGCCGCCTGCCAGGCCTGGATGCTCGGCCGCAATAAAGTTTGATCACACATGCGGCTCAAGCCGGACCGAAAGAAACAGATTTGGGCCTGCTGTGCCATCCTCGTCGCGCAGTCAGAACGCTGCATCAGGAAGCTGCATGAGGGTTTCCCCGCCGGCCATGACGGACTGAAAATGCGATGAATGGCGCGGCAGCACGCGGGCCATGAAAAACGCCCCAACCGCCAGCTTCGCCTGGTAGAATCCGGTCTCCGCTTCGGCCTGCGGCAGCCTGGCGTGCGCCACCTCCGCGATGCGGCACCACATGAAAGCGAATGCGACCAGGCTGAACAGTTTCAGGTAGTCGGTGGCCGCGGCGCCGGCCTCTTCCGGGCGTGCCATGCCGCGCTGGGCGATGGTCAGCGTCGCCTGCTGCAGCCGGCCGAACGCCTTCGCGGTCGGGGCGGCGTAGGCCGCCAGCGCATCATCGTTCGCATGCGCCGCAAGCCATTCCGATACCGGATGGAAGAAGCGGCGCAGCAGCCGGCCAGCGTCCTGGCCAAGTTTGCGGCCGACCAGGTCGAGCGCCTGGATGCCGTTGGTGCCTTCGTAGATCTGGGTGATCCGCGCATCACGCGCCAACTGCTCGACGCCCCATTCGTGAATGTAGCCGTGGCCGCCCAACACCTGCACCGCGTTGTTCGCCGCCTCGACGGCGTGGTCGGTGAGCGCCGCCTTTACGATCGGGGTCAGCAGTGCGACAAGGTCATCGGCCGCCTCCCGTTCGGCGGCGTCCGGGTGGCGCTCCGCGCGGTCGCTCATTAGCGCGACCCAGCACGCGAGGGCACGGGCCGGCTCGTTGATCGCGCGAATCTCCAGCAGCATGCGACGCACATCGGGATGCACGATGATCGGATCGGCGCCGCTCGATGCGACGGCGCGCTTTGCCAGCGACTGCCCCTGCCGCCGCTCCTTCGCGTACGCGGCGGCAGACTGATAAGCCGTGGTTGCGACGCCAAGACCCTGAATGCCAACCCCGAGCCGCGCCGCATTCATCATGGTGAACATCGCCCGCATGCCGCCATGCGGCGTGCCCACCAGCCACCCCGTCGAGTCATCGAAGTTCATGACACAGGTGGCTGACGCCTTGATGCCCATCTTGTGCTCGATCGAGCCGCAGGTCACGCCGTTGCTTGCGCCGGGCCGCCCATCGCCGGTGGGCAGGAACTTCGGCACCAGGAACAGCGAGATTCCCTTGGTGCCCGCCGGGGCATCCGGCAGCTTCGCCAGCACCAGATGCACGATGTTCTCGGTCAGATCCTGCTCGCCGGCGGAGATGAACATCTTCGTGCCGGTGACGCGGTATGTGCCGTCGCCCGCCGGCACCGCCTTGGTGCGCACCAGCCCGAGATCGGTGCCGCATTGCGGCTCGGTCAGGCACATCGTGCCGGACCACGACCCGTCAGCAAGCTTGGGCAGATAAAGCTGCTTGAGTTCTTCGCTGCCATGGCGGTGCAGCGCGCTGTAGGCGCCGTGCGACAGCAGCGGATAGATGCCGAAGGACAGGTTCGCCGCGCAGATCATCTCCTGGACGATGACGTCGACCGTGTGCGGCATACCCTGGCCGCCATATTCCGGGTGGCAGGACAAGGCCGTCCAGCCGCCATCGGCGTACAGGCGGTAGGCCTCCTTGAACCCCTTGGGCGTGCGCACGACGCCGTTTTCGAAGTGGCAGCCCTCGGCGTCGCCGGACAGGTTCAGCGGAAACAATTCGCGCTCGCACAGCTTGGCCGCTTCCTCCAGCACCGCGTCGATCAGTTCCGGCGTCGCCTGTTCGTAGCCGGGCAGACGGGAGAGTTCTGCCCCGTCAAGCAGCTCGTACAGCACGAAGCGGATGTCGCGCAGCGGGGCCTGATAAACGGCCATGGGTTGGTCGCTCCTTGTTCCGCGCCTAGTTGCGCAGCGGCTTGCCGGTTGCGAGCATGTGTTCGGTGCGAGCCAGCGTGTCGGGGTGCCGCACGAGTTCCATGAACACCGCGCGTTCCAGCCGCGTGACGTCGTCCTCGCCGAGTGTGTCGAGCCAGTCCGCTTCGCCGCCGCTCAGCACGCGGGCGAGCGCCTTGGACACCACCACGTCGTGCCGGGTCGCCTTGCCCTGCGCAGCGTAGGCGTCCACCGCCATGTCCAGCGCAACCCTTCCGCTTTCTCCCGGCAAGCGGTAGGTGGCCGGCTCGCGCGGCCGGTAGTCCAGCGCCAGCGCCAGCACGCGCTGCTTCGCGTCATACAGCAGGCGGTCGCGGTTCATCGTGATGCCGTCGGTCGGCCGCAGGAAGCCAAGCTCGACCGCCTGCGCCGCAGACCGCGAGACCTTGGCGGTGGAGATGATCTCGAACGCCTTCGCCACCGCGGGCATTGGCCCCTGCGGGTATTGCTTGTTGGCCTGCCAGCGCGCGAGCAGTTCCTTGCAGCCGCCCCAGCCGGGGATCAGCCCGACCCCCACTTCGACCAGCCCCATATAGGTCTCGGCGTGCGCCTGCACCGCGTCACAATGCAGCAGCAGTTCGCAGCCGCCGCCCAGGGCCATGCCGGACGGCGCGCCGACCACCGGGAACGGTGCTTGCTTCAACGCATGATAGGCCTGCTGTCCGGCAGCGATCGACTGCTCGATCGTCGGCCAGGCCGCGACGTTGGCGGCAAACAGGACGATGCCGAGGTTGGCGCCGACCGAGAAGTTCTCACCCTCGTTGTTTATCACCAGACCCTTCCAGCGTCCGGGAATGGCGGCGATCGTCTTGCCAAGCAGCGCTAGCGTATCCGAGTCCAGCGTGTTCATCTTGCTGGTGAACTCGAAGCACAGCACGCCGTCGCCGATATCCCAGACCGAGGCCGAGCCGTTGCGCAGCACCGCCTTGCCGGCGCGCTTGACGTCGGCGAGCAGCAGCACGCCAGGGGCACGCATCACCGGCGCGGCGTCGCCGTTGACTGTCAGGTATTCGAGCCGCCCGTCCTGCACCCGGTAGAAGCTTCGCCCGCGTGCCGTCTGCAGCAGCGTGGGTACCGGCCGGTTGCGCGTTTCCAGCGCGGCGATCAGCGTGTCGGCGCCGAGCCGGTCGATCAGCTCGAACGGCCCATACGTCCAGCCGTAGCCAAGCCGCATCGCCTCGTCCACCGCGACGACGCTGTCGGCGATCTCCGGCACCAGCGAGGCGGCGTAGGCCAGCACCTGGACCAACACCGCTTCGGCATAGCGGCCGGCGTCGCTGGGATGCGCGATCAGCGCCCGCAGATCGCGCTTGCCCGCTTCCACGGCCTCCAACTTCGGCTTGGACACCGGGCGATAGTCGCCGGTCTGCAAGTCGATGGCTTCCCGCAGGCTTTGCCCGTTCGAGCGCGTCAGCCGGTAGAAGCCGCCGCCCTTGGCCTTCCGCCCGGTGCGACCTTCGGCGATCATCCGCGCCATCAACGCGTGCTCGCGATGGATACGCCGGAAGTCGTCGTTCTCGGGCAGCAAGCCCAGCATCGACTTTGCCACCAGCGGCGCCAGGTCGATGCCGACCAGGTCGAGCAGCCCGAACACGCCGGTCTTGGGAATCCCCATCGGCCGGTGCGCGGCGTCCGCTTCCTCCACCGTGAGCCCGCATGCGATCGCCTCGTTGACGGCGACGGTGATCCAGTAGCTGCCGATGCGGTTGGCGATGAAGCCGGGCGTGTCCTTCGCCATCACGACGCCCTTGCCGAGCCGAACGTCGCACAATTCGGTCAGAGCCTGTACCGCCTCGGGCCGCGTGTCCGGACCCTGCACGATCTCCAGCAGGCGCATGTAGCGGGGCGGATTGAAGAAATGCGTGATGCAGAAGTCGCGACGGAAGGAGTCGCTTTGTTGCTTCGTCAGCGCCCGTAGCGGAATCGTGGAGGTGTTGGAGGAGACGATCGAGCCCGGTTTGCGCGCCGCATCCAGGCGATCGTACAGCGCGTGCTTGGCGCCGAGGTCCTCGACGATCGCCTCGACGATCCAATCGCACTCGGCCAGGCGATGCAGGTCGTCGGCGAAATTGCCAGGCGAGATCAGCTTTGCCGCAGCCGGCGTCATCAGCGGCTGCGGATCGGTCTTGAGCAGCCGCGCGATCGCCGCGTTCGCCAGGGCGTTGCGGTCGTCGCCCTCGTTCGGCGGCATGTCCAGCAGCAGCACCGGCAGGCCGGCATTGGCGATGTGAGCCGCGATGCCGCCGCCCATCAGCCCGGCGCCGAGCACGGCGCAGCGTTCGATCTTCATGTCGGTCGCCATGTCAGGCTCGTTCCAGCACGGTGGCGACGCCTTGCCCGCCGCCGATGCACATCGTCGCCAGCGCAAGCCTCGCGCCGTTGCGCGCCAGAAGCTGCGCTGCCTTGCCCGTGATGCGCGCGCCGGAGGCCCCGAGCGGATGGCCGAGCGCGATCGCGCCGCCATCCAGATTTGTGCGCGCATGATCGAGCATCAGGTCGCGTTCGACGGCCAGCGCCTGCGCGGCGAACGCCTCGTTCAGCTCGATCAGGTCGATGTCGCCGATCGCAAGCCCTGCGCGCGACAACGCCTTGCGGGTCGCCGGCACCGGTCCGATTCCCATGATGTCCGGCTCGCAGCCGGCGACCGCCACGGAGCGAATCCGCGCCAGCACCGGCAGCCCATGCCGTTCCGCATAGTCGGCGTCGGCGACCAGCACGGCAGCGGCGCCGTCCGTCAGCGGTGAAGACGTGCCAGCCGTGACGGTGCCGGTCGCAAGGAAGGATGGTTGCAAACCGGCAAGCGCTTCGGCACTGGTGTCCGGGCGAATGCACGCGTCGCGGTCCACGGTGCCGTGCTTGGTTGCAATCGGCACGATCTCCTCGGCGAAGCGGCCCTCGGCCTGTGCCGCCGCGGCGCGTTGCTGGCTGACCACAGCAAACCGCTCCTGGTCGGCGCGGTCGATCTGGTAGCGTTGCGCGATGTTCTCGGCTGTGATGCCCATCGACATCAGAACGCCCGGCTGATCCCTGGCGAGGCGCGGGTTGGGCAGCGGGTTGAAGCCCGGGATCGGCACGCGACTCATGCTTTCCACGCCGGCACAGACGAACAGCGCACCGGCGCCCATCGCAATGGCACCCGCGGCGATGTGCACCGCGGTCATCGACGAGCCGCAAAAGCGGTTGACCGTCGCCCCGGCCGCGCCGATCGGCAGGCCGGCGAGCAGCCCGACCATCCGCGCCATGTTGAAGCCCTGCTCGGCCTCCGGAAAGGCGCAGCCGACGATGATGTCCTCGATGTCCTCCGGCCTGGCCTTGGTGCGCTCGACCAGCCCGCGGACGACCTGGGCGAGCAGGTCGTCCGGGCGGACGCGCGCGAGCGCGCCCTTGCTGGCCGGTGTGAACGGCGAGCGGGCATAACCCACGATGACGGCAGCGTTCATGGACCAACGTCCTTGCCACTTCTGGTTCTGGCCGACGCACGGCCGGTGGACCCCCGGGCGCGCACCGGCGCGCGGGGGTGTCCGGCCGCTTGCTGGAAAGCGATGATCTCGGTCTCGATGTCGCGCAGCTCCGCGAGCGTCAGCGTCAGGTCGGCGAGCTGCTGCTCCAGTTCGGCGATCCGGTTGCGCACGCCGTCCAACGTGGCCGCGAGCTGGCGCTGCTGGGTGCGGTCGGCGTCATAGAGATCGACAAACGTCTTGATGGCGGCAAGCGAGAAGCCGAGCCGCTTGCCGCGCAGGATGAGTTTGAGCCGCGCCCGGTCGCGGTAGGTATAGATCCGCGTGGTCCCGGCACGGGCGGGGTTGAGCAGTCCGGCATCCTCGTAGAAGCGGATCGCCCGCGGCGAGAGGGTAAACTCGGTCGCCAGGTCGCCGATGGTGCAAATCCCCGGGCCTGGATCAAGCACCGACGCTGCGTTACCGGCCAACCGCCGCTTCTCCCCCCTGATTTTCCGCCATCTTCGCGCGTTCTTCCGCCACCAGTTCTTTTTTCGACAGCTTGCCGACCAGGGTTTTCGGCAGGCTGTCGCGGAACTCGATCCGTTTCGGCACTTCGATCGGTGCGAGGTGGTCTCGCAAGAACAACGCGAGTTCCTTCCCGTCCACCGTCTTGTCGGGCCTGCAGACGACGAACGCCTTGACGACTTCGCCGTGATAGGGGTCGGGCACGCCGATCACCGTGCACTCCGCCACGGCTGGATGGCGATAGATCGCCTCTTCCACCGCCCGCGGATACACGTTGAACCCGTTGACCAGGATCAGGTCCTTGATGCGGTCCACGATCGCGAGATAGCCGTCTTCGTCCATAACCGCCACGTCGCCGGTGCGCAGCCAGCCGCCGACGAAGGCGCCGCGGGTTTCCTCCGGCCGGTTCCAGTAGCCCCGCATGACCTGCGGGCCGCGTACGCACAGCTCGCCGCTCTCGCCTTGCGCGACGCGCCGGAGCGGATCGTCCAGGCCGCGCAGCGATATGTCGGTGCCGGGAAACGGCAGGCCGATCGAGCCGGATTTGTTGCGGCCGCCAGGGGGATTGCAGGCGATGCACGGGGATGCCTCGGTCAGCCCGTAGCCTTCGACCAGCGTGCAGCCGGTTCGCGCTTCGAAGTTGCGCTTGACCTGCTGCGGCAGCGGCGCGCCGCCGGAGATGCAGAAGCGGATCGAACTCAGGTCGGCCTTGCCGCGGTAGCCGGCGATGGCGGCGAACAGCGTCGGCACGCCCGGCATCATGGTCGGGCGTCGCCGCGCGATGGTACGAATGACCGAGGTCAGTTCGAATCGCGGCAGCATCACGATCTCCTGCCCGCCATCCACCGCCGCGAGCAATACCGTGGTCATCGCGAACACGTGGAAGAACGGCAGCACCGCCAGCACGCGCTCCTGGCCGGGTTTCGTATCCTTGAACCACAGCCGCAACTGCATGGTGTTGGCGAACAGGTTGCCGTGGGTCAGCATCGCGCCTTTCGGCGAGCCCGAGGTTCCGCCGGTGTATTGCAGCACCGCAACGTCGCGCTGCGGGTCGATGTCCACCTTCTGCAGCGGGTCCGTGCACGCGGCCAACTCGGGCAGCCGGACGTGCCGCATATCGTGCGGAACCAGCGCCAGCTCCTTGCGGCGGAACAGTCGGAACAGCATCCGCTTGCCGGCGGGCATCATCTGCGCGAACGGGCAGACGATGACGCGCTGCAACACGCCGCGTGCCAGCAGGCTCGCGACTTTGGTGTAGATCGTGGCGACATCGACAGCGGCGATGACGGTCACGCCGGCATCGCGCACCTGCGCTTCGATCTCGCGCTCGGTGTAGAGCGGGTTGCAGTTGACGACGGTGAGGCCGGCCTTCAGCGCCCCGAAGAACAGCAGCGGATACGCAGGACAATTCGGCAGCAGCAGTCCTAGCCGATCACCCTGCTTCAGGCCCATGGCTTGCAGTCCCGCGGCAATGCGCGTCGCCGCGGCGTTCGCTTCCGCCCAGGTTGTGGTGTGGCCGAGGAAATCGAACGCAGGTTTGGCGCCGCGCGCTGCGGCGGTGCGTTCCAGCAGCGAGGGCAGGGGGGCGACCTCGATCGGCGCGCGCCAGTCCACGCCGGCGGGATAGCTCGCCTCCCAGGGACGGCGGGTATCGTCGGTCTCGAAGTCGGCCATGGCTAACCCTCGCTCGATTGCCCGCCGTGGCGGCCGGGATACAACAGAGTTCCAGGTTACGTGGGTTTCCTGACGTTAACGTCAACGCGTGCGACAGTTCAGGCGCGTGCGATTTTCCCTGTGCAGGCCGATCAATTTGGCGTGGCGGGCCGTCGTCGGTGCAGTTCGTCGGGCTCAGTTCCGGCGCACTGCAACGCAGCAAGACGTTTCAGGAGCCTGGGTGTGCCGATATCCGTGCGAGTTTATCGAAGTGATCCCCGCATGCGCGCTCATGCAGCCTCGCGCTCGATGTCGGCCTGGAACAGATAGTCGATGTCGTCGAAGCCCAGCAGGCCGATCTCCGCCTCGTCCATGAACGCGATGTTGGCGAGCGCGGCTTTTCGCTGCTGCAGCTCCAGGATCCGCTCCTCCACGGTATCGGCGGCAACCAGCTTGAACACGAAGACGGATTTGGTCTGGCCGATGCGGTGCGCCCGGTCGGAGGCCTGGTCTTCCACCGCGGGGTTCCACCACGGATCGTAATGGATCACCGTATCGGCGGCGGTCAGGTTCAGGCCGCGGCCGCCAGCCTTCAGGCTGATCAGGAACACCGGCACCTCCCCGGCCTGGAACGCCTCGACCGGCCGCGCGCGGTCCCGCGTGTCTCCCCGCAGTTCCACGAACGGGATCCCGGCCGCGGTGAGGCGTGGCGCAATGAGGTCCAGCATCGACGTGAACTGCGAGAACACCAGCACCCGCCGCCCCTCGGGGATCATCTCGCCGAGCATTTCCAGCAGTTCGTCCAGTTTGCTCGACGTCTGGATTTGCCGCGCCGACGGCAGCTTCACCAGCCGCGGATCGCAGCACGCCTGCCGCAGCTTCAGCAGCGCGTCGAGCACGACGATGCGGCTCTGTGCCAGGCTGCGAGCGGCGATCTGCTCGCGCACCGTGTCATGCAGCGTGATGCGAATGGTCTCATACAGTTCGCGCTGATCGGGCGCCAGCGTGATGCGCCGCAAGATCGTATGCTTCGCGGGCAGCTCGGTGGCGACTTCGCTCTTTGTGCGTCGTAGAATGAACGGCTTGATGCGTCGAATCAGTTGCAGGCGGCGCACGTCGCTGCCCTTCTTCTCGATCGGGGTGCGGAAGCGCTTGGAAAAATCCCGGCGTGCCCCGAGCAGCCCAGGCATCAGGAAGGCGAACTGCGACCACAGCTCGTCGAGATTGTTCTCGATCGGCGTGCCGGAAAGGCACAGCCGCTGTCCTGCCTTGAGCTGGCACACCGCGCGGGTCGCCTTGGCGTCGGGACTCTTGATGGCCTGCGCTTCGTCGAGCACGACCATGTGCCAGTGCTGGTCCTTCATCACGTCGATATCCCGCGCGAGCACCATGTACGTGGTGATCACGACATGAACGCCGGCGAGTTGGCCACGGCGCTCGTGGCGATCGAGGCCATGCAGGATCGCGACCCGCAAATGCGGCGCGAACTTCGCCAGTTCGGCGGTCCAGTTCGGCACCAGGCTGGTCGGCACGACGATCAGGGCCGGCTGCTGCAGCCGGCCTGACTCCTGTTCGACCACGATATGCGCGATGGTCTGGGCGGTCTTGCCCAGCCCCATGTCATCGGCGAGAAAGCCTGACAGCCCGTGCGCCCGCAAATGCTGCAGCCATTCGACGCCGTGTTGCTGGTATGGCCGGAGCGCGGTCGCGAACGACGCGGGCAGCGCCACCGACGGAATTTCCGGCTGGCCCCGGAAACGATCGACATAGGTCTTGATCGCGGCGGCGTTCTCCCACCGTGTCGCAAGGAGGTCCTCGAGATCAAGGACGGTCGGCGCTTCGGCGTCAGGCAGGACCAACGCTCCGTCCGCCGTTCTTTGGGCCGCCTCGATCAAATCACCCATGATCGCCAACAGCCGGCGGATACGCTCGGCGGGCAGCTTCACGATGCGCCCATCCTCCAGGCTGGTGATCACCTGATCATCGACGATCCGCGCCGCCTCGATGCCGCCGCGCGCCAGCAGGTGGTTGAGGATCGGCAGCAGGGCCTGGCGCACACCGTCGATCTCGATGCCAAATTCCAGCGAGAACCCGCCCGAGGCGGCGTCGGCGATGCGAACGTCGCAGTCGCCGACCTGCTCGACGTGGCGCGGGCCGAACTCGCGGTCGATCAGGCTGCGCCAGCCCAGGGATTCCAGTTCCGGCACCCGCTCGGCGACAAAGCGCTGCCAGCTCTCCCCGGCCTCGCGGCCGCGAAACACGAAGACCCGGCGTCCCTTGGCGGCGGCCTTGTCGGTCACCCGCATCTGCACGAAGCCATCCTGGCGCAAGGCTTCCAGCGCGGCGGCCTCGGCCGCCGGGTCACGGCGGACGAACTGGCCGTCGATGCGCAGGAACTGGCGGTCGTCGTCGATCGCCGCGACGGCGCCCCCGTAGTCGAACGCGAGCGTCAGCGCATCCACCCGTTGCAGCCGTCCGAACTCGTCCGGGCATTCCAGCCGCCCCAGCCGCAAGACGGGGGTTACCGGCCGCTCGACGATGACGGGCTCGGCCGCCGCCCTGCCGTGCGAAGGCGTCCGGCGGCGATGGTGCCGGTCGGTGTCTTCCCGGACCGGCGCTGCGGGAGCCGCCGGCCGGCGCAGCCGGATCGGGCCAACCGCCCCGGTCGCGCCATCGACGTACCAGGGACCGGTCTGGCTCAGGATGACCGCCGATCCGGCCGGCAGGTTCGGCGGGGCGTGGCCATCGAAGCTGCGCTCGCTGCCCGAGATCAGGCGCTTGCCCGTCGACTGCCACCGCGCCAGGCCGGATCGCGCCAGACGGCCGAGCACCTGCGGCACCAGCGCAGCCTTCACCCCGGTCCGCGCCTCGGTCCCGCCGCCGATCAGGCGGGCCAGTGACCGGACCTCCTCGCTTCGGGTCATGTCCAGGATGACGTTGCGCGGGCTTGTCGGCTCCGTCTCGCCGCTGCGCTCGCCCTGCAACAGGAAGGAGACGAAACAGGCGTGCGGCGGCTCAGCCGGAGCGACCTCGATCACCAGCCGCTGGCGCTCCGGCGGGGCGATATCGGCGGCCATCCGGTCGAAGAAGCTGGTCTGCTCCGGCCGCCGCAACGCCGGATAGCGGTCGAGCGCGGCAAACGATGCCGCCGCGATATGCACGCAGCCGGTGCGTCCGCAACTGCATTCCTGGAGGAAAACGACGCGACGCCCGAGCAGCGACGGCGTGATGCTGGCGGTTTGGAGCCGGCCCTGGTCCTCCACGACGGCTTTGATCGTGCCACCGTCGAGGCTGACCTCGACGGCACCCAACAGCACCAGGGTCCGCCCCCTGGTCAGCACGCGGCCGTCGAAAACACGGCCAAGATCTTCGGACGAGAACGGGGTCGGCATGTCGGATCAGACGCCTTCCAGTTTGAACGAGCGCTGGTATGTGGTGGATCAGGAGCAGCGGAGGCCATTCCGGCGTCGCCGGAGCCGGGTATGCGGCGAGGGAAGCCCGACGGGACAAGGCGTCACGCACGCCGTCATCTCAGACGGAATGTCCAA
>Ga0182012_10000937_pt1 | contig 32062 bp, 30 predicted proteins | sample 612S2SmetaG_FD_120486 | JGI IMG/M metagenome (GOLD analysis project Ga0182012, IMG submission 120486) | Permafrost microbial communities from Stordalen Mire, Sweden - 612S2S metaG | ecosystem: Environmental > Terrestrial > Soil > Wetlands > Permafrost | place: Sweden: Stordalen | collected...
GTCAAGCTGGCGCGGGACTTCGGCCGGCACAGCAATCACAAAAGCCCATCCCGCGTGATAAACAGGATGCGCAAAACCATCCGGCGCCACGTCCGGGGCGTTTCCTTCGAGTTTGGTTGCGGATAACACGGAACCCTCCTCGATCATCGTCAGCAACTTTTTCGCCGCTCCCGAACCCGCAGCGGGGCTATCGATACGCCCGCCGCGAACGGTCGCGGAATAACTGCCCTTTTCCCAATCGACCTGATCGGCTTCGGCGGGACTGATGAGCGAGAGCGACCAGGACACGGTTTCCACCGATGGCAGTCCTTTATAGATGAGCTGCGGAAGCACACCATCGCGGAACTCAGGCGAATGCGCACGTCCCCATCCTCGCGAGCGCTCGCCGCCGAATCCGGAATCGGCCAGAAGACGGATGGCCGCGCGCAAAGAGTCACTCCACTGATCCCGCGTGTAGGCGTCGGCAAACGAGACGGCAAACCACAGACCTGACTTGGGCGCGAACTCGATGCAGGCCGTATGGTGCGGCGCGGAGGCCCCGGTGATGCGGTCCACGGCCGCCGAAGAACGCACGCTCACGCGAAAGGGACCGGAGCGGCCCGAGGGAATGAGACATTCGCTGACGCCATCGACGGACCAGCGGTCATCCTGCAATGGATGTCCCGCGAAGATGGATTCCACCAGCGAAGCGGGCACGAAACGCGCACCGGAATATCGCACCCGAACCGATGGCGCAGGCGGCCAGATATGGCGCGGGGGAGGCACATAGAGCGTGTCGCCGAAGAACGGAAACAGCGATGTGAAGCGAATGGGAGATCCGCCTTCGCCGGCGCGCGCGGTGGATTCCAGCCAGAACTCCAGCTTGCCCAACAGTCGCATGGCATGCGTCAGCGCCGCGTACAGAGTATCGCTGTGATAGGTGAGGTCGACCGAATCGCGCGCGCCCGATGCCGGACCGCTCCGCCACGGACGGGACGGCCTCAGCTTTACGAGCAGGCCCGGGCGAGCAGCACTCGCCGTTTGGACAGACGCCATTGGTGATTTCTACGCCGTGAGGAAGGCGCTTCCCTTCTCGTGAACCGCCACCTGCAGTTCGCCCAATCCGGTTGCCGCAGCCAGTTCCTGTTCCGCTTTGCCTGTGGAATAGTAGCCTTTATCGCGCCAGACCAGCTTCAAATCGCTGAAGCGTACGCGGCCGCTGCCGCGGGAACCGCCGCCGCCGAGCGCGTCGTCTTCCAGAAGCCGCAGCCCCTGCAACAGCAGTCCCAGCAGCGGAGCGTCTTCTTCGCAAAGAACGTCGACCACGAAACGTGTCTTGAAGCGCGCGCCCACCGGCACACGTTCAAATGTACGCGCGTTGGCTTGCGAGGTGATGCGGTCGATGGCATTCTCGCTTTTCACTTCGGTCAGCTCGTCGTCCAGATTCTCGCGCATTTGCGGAGTAATGCTGTCGAGGTCCAGCGCCGCGTCGAACACGGCCAGACGCGAGGGGCTGGCGCTTCCCCCTTCGAGGGCATCGCCGGTCACGCGCTCCATGCGGCCTGGAGTGCGGCCGAACAGCAGGCAGATCTCATCATCCGGACGGTCGCTCTGGTGGATACGAACTTCCTGTCCTTTGCGCCTGGAGACGAAGACCATTTCGGCGGGAACGGCCATACCGGTCGATTGCTCGAGCAGCGCCCGAATCCGTCCACGCAGGGAACTGCCGGGGATGTAGGGGCGGCCGAATGCGTCTTTTACGACGGGGTTGTCCGCTCCACCGATTTCCATGGAGCCTTTGCCTGCGCCGACGTGCAGGCCCGTTTCACAGTGCAGGGTGCCTTCGAGGATCAGCTTGCCCAGAAGCTTCAATTCAGTTTGTGCGGTATGCGCGCTCATTATGTGTCGAGTCCTATTCGTTATAAGCCACGATGGCTTCGAAGAGATCGCGGAAGCGTTCATAACCGCGAGCTTCGTTCTTGCGCGTGACTTGCAGCAGCAGGCGCTCGATCTGGTCGAGACTGCGCAGAGAGTGGCGCGCGATGGTGTAAGCGAGGCGAGCGCGGAGCATGACGAACTCGTGCTGACGTTCGTTCTCCGGCGCGCGGACGGCGCGACGCACCGCGCCGTAGAGCCGGCGAAGTTGCGTGCGGGTAGCCGAATCCATATCGCGGATGCGGCTGACGATTGCGTGAGCCTGATTGTCGAGATACAGGCTATCGGACATGATCTTATCGAGATCGATTTCAGGATTGTCGAAGCGGCGGTCGCCACCGGGGCGTCCTTCGCGGTTGTCGCTTCGCGGACCGCGGTCGCCCCCCCGATCACCAGCGGGACCTTTATTGTCTCCACGGCCTTCCGGACGAGGCCCCTTATTGCCGCCGGGGCCGCTGCCGCCAGGACCGCTCGGACGCGGAGGCCTGTTCTGCTGGGGTGGTTTGGTTGTCGCTTGTTCTTCTGCCATGTCGATTAAACCTCTTTGGATAGCCGCGCCCATTCTATTGCAACGACGCCCGCGGGACGCAGACGCAATTGCTTCCCGGCGGCGGGGCGGATGTTGCGGCCCACAATTTCGCCAATCAGGTGCGTACGCAGTTTCTGAAATTCCTTCTCGCGGCGCGAATAAGCCGCCCGGTTGTAGCGGCGCTGGAAACGGTACGCCCGGCGCAAAAGCCTCTCATGATCCGCCGGCGATTCGGTGACCGACTGCGCCTTGGCATAAATCCGCGTGAGTTCATTCACGAACTGACGCCCCGCCGCTTTAAATTCTTCACTTACGCGCGTTACCGCGTCTTTCAAATCGGCCGCATCGGCCAACTGCTTCCATTCGACCACACGGCCAAACAGGTAGATGCAATCCTTGTCGGCGGCTTTGGCGACGGCCAGGTCGCGTCCGGCTTGCGCGTAGACCTGCCCCAGGTTCTGACCTTCCCCGGCAATGGCCATCGCCATGGTAACGGTCTTGGCTTCGGCGCCGGGAAACTCTTTCAAATTCTCTTCGGCGAAGCGATGGAACGTGCGCTGCATCTCCCCGGCAAACAGCACGAGTGCATCCCAGGCGCCGTAAACCGCAAAATCGTCGCCGCCGGAATACAAGATGTTGACGCGGCGGAAAAACTCTCCTCCCATTGAAAGGACTTCGAGTTCCCCCGCGAAGAAGTGCTTGTAGAGCATGGAAAGCTGCACGTGCTCTTCGATGGATTGCAGGCGGCGCAGGCGGAGCCCGAACAAATCGACGTCCCCCCGCAGCACTCCCCACGCAGGTTGGCCGGTGGCGCGGCTGGCCAGTTCGGCGGTGGTGGCCGGCTCGCCTTCTGTTTTGGCGAGCTCACTGTGGGCGTACTGGCGCGAGAGCGTGATGCCATCGAGCGAAAGATTCGCAGAAACGGGCCATGCCCGCTTGGCAGGACCGGTCGTGATCACCCCGGGCAGATCCGGCGACCAGCCGATCGCGCTTGTGGTACGCAGGGCTTGGGCGAACTCAGGGGTGAAGATCGTGTGTTCAGCGGCTGCTGGTTGAAACGGCGCGAAGGAACGTTCTTGAGCGAGCGGCGCGGATTCCCTGGCGCGCATGGCGTCTTGCAGACGTTTGCGAACAACGGTCCAATCGCCCAGATTCTCGGTAACGGCCCAGACCAGCCGCACGTGACCGCCGGTTGCCGCCTTTATCTGTGCAGCGGACTGTCGCAGGAACTGTTCCGCTCGCTCGCGAACCGCGTCGGTGAGCACAAGCAGGAACTGGCCGCCACCGCTGGAGCCTAAAAGGACGCGGGCCAGCTCCAGTTCGGCCAGCAGGGCGCGTGGAACCACTTCACAGACCAGCGAAATCCACAGCGACCGCGCAACGACGACTTCGTCGGATGAGATGGGTGCGGCAGTGAGGAAATCGTCCAGTCCGAGCAGTTTCCCCTGGATGAGGATCTGTACGGACATCGCTTAGTGAGAGTAACACGAGCCAGTTCGGGTGATGGCCAGGCCTGGGGCGGCGTCAACGATTTAACGGTCTGCAATACTCCTTGGTATGTGGATCAGAAGCTTGGCGGTAGCGCTTATTCTGGCATCTTGCGTGCACCTGAATGCTTCTGAAGCCGCGCCCGGCGACATGCAACCGCGGCTGGATCTGAAAGCTCTGGCCGAGCCGCTGCAGGACCTGACGCCCGCCGATCGCGCGTTAGTCGACAAGGCGATCAAACTCATTGACAGGAGGCAGCACCTGCAGGCCCTGACTTACTTGACCGAACTCACCGTCAGCAACCCGAAAAACTCTTCCCTGCGTGTTCTTCGGGCCTATGTATTGCTGGAGTTGGGCAACGTCGTGGGCGCTCTGGGTGACGCGCGGACGGCGGAGGCTTCGGGATCTCACGCTGCGTACCGCTGTTGGTTTCTGGCTCAGGTGGCTTATCTAGCGGGCGACAAACCACTCTGCCGCCGCGAGATCAAACATTTGGCCGGTTCCGCGACCTACGCGGCGGGAGTAGATCAACTGCGCAGCGATCTCAAGTCCTCACCGAAATGACTAGGCCGTCGTTTTGAATCGCTCGAAAAACAGTTCGGGCGATACCGCAAAGCGCTCGCTAAGCCGTGAGATCTGGGTCTTGGATAATCCGCGCTTGCCGTTCAGAAACTCGGAAACGAGGCTCTCCGATCCGAAGACTTCGCGCAGATCTTTTTGTTTCAGGCCGGACGCGTCCATCAGGTGACGAACCACATCCACCGGGTTCGACGGTTCCAGTTGATAGGTTTTGCGTTCGAAGGTTTCGATTAGCAGGGTGAGCAGTTCAGCCAGGCGATGCTCTTCGGCACTGAGAGAACCGCGATCGTAGAGAGCTTCCAGCGCGGCGATATAGCTCTCGTTTTCCGCTTCGGTGTAGATCACGTGCGGCAGCGAGCGGGCCAGCAAGTTTGCGTATTTCTTTTCGTCGATAATGGCGGTCATTTTTTCCAATCTCCTTTGCTGTATTCCGCGTGAGTGAGCACGTGCTTGATGAAAATGGTCTGGCTCGGGTAGTTGATACCCACGATTAATCGAAACTCATTTCCGTGAATGTTGAACACGGTGTAGATCTTTTTGTTCACCGCGACGCCATCCGCCGTGGCGTACGTTCGTCGCGTTTCTTCCAGGTTCGTCCATTTCGCCGACTTCGCAATTCGATACCAGGCGTCCAGCTGCTTGCCGATGCCGTGTCTCCGGGATGCTTCCTGGAGCTTGCGGAAACTCATGACGTGCACGCTGTTACCCTTACTATCTTCGCAAAATGCGAAGAGAAGGTCAAGTGGTTATGTCAAGATTTGTGGGCCTTCTGTCCCGCTGGCCAACTTACGGTTAGCAGCGGATAATGTCTGGCGTGGAGTTGCAGGACGGCTGCGTCTTGTTTTCAGAATCGCTCTACAGTTTTTGTGCTCAGCAGTCGCCAGTTTGCCCTGACGGAGCATACCCGATTGGGGCACTTGTGCAGGGCACGGATGGAAACTTCCACGGCCATCGTTCTCGACAGCCAAGTTGCCGGCAGGGGCGGAGAAAGTGACCGCGACTTATGGGGGATCAGTTGATTTCGGGGGTAGTTCTGGATCGGTGAGGCAGGCGGTGCAATAAGGTGACGAACCACGAGATGCGGCGTTCGATCGAGGCGCACGATACGGTGGTCGGTCTGCTAGCTCCGTTGACCGAGCGGCTTGCTTCGTTGGTCAACCTTGCTGAGTTGCAGAACCAGCGGATGACAAGGTTGGAAGACAGGAAGTCACGAGCGAAGGGCGTTAGCGGCCCGTTGCCATCAACATATCCACGCTGATCAGTTCAGTAGGATAATTCCCCGTGTAGCACGCATAGCAATAATTCGCGTCCGTATCGGAGACGGCGCGGCGCAGACTACCCAGCGACAAGTACGAAAGCGAATCGGCTTCCACAAACTTACGGATCTCTTCCACGGATTGATTCGCGGCAATGAGCTCCTTGCGCGTGGGGGTGTCTACGCCGTAGAAACACGGACTAATCGTCGGCGGACACGACACCCGCAGATGCACTTCCTTGGCACCGGCCTGGCGCACCATGCGGACAATCTTGCGGCTGGTGGTTCCGCGGACAATGGAATCATCCACCAACACCACGCGCTTGCCTTCCAGTAAATGGCGCACCGGGTTCAACTTCAGCTTCACGCCAAAATCGCGAATGGCTTGCGAAGGTTCGATGAACGTGCGGCCGACATAATGGTTGCGAATCAGCGCCTGGCGGAACGGCAACCCCGATTCCGAGGCGTATCCCAGCGCCGCGGCAACGCCGGAGTCGGGGACAGGGACAACGATATCGGCATCGGCCGGAGCTTCGCGGGCCAGCAGGCACCCCAACATCTCGCGCGATTCCTGCACGGACCGGCCGAAGACCATGGAATCCGGCCGCGCAAAATACACATGTTCGAACACGCAATGGGCCAGGGGCTGCTCCGGCGCAAAACGCTCGCGCGTAATGCCCGTGGGCCCGACAATCACCATTTCTCCGGGCTGCACGTCGTTCAGATACACCGCGTCGATCAGGTCAAACACACAGGTTTCCGAAGCAAAAACATAGCAGGGACGGCCGCCCGAAAGCTCCATCTTGCCCATGGCCAGTGGACGGAAACCATGCGGGTCCCGCGCCACGATGATCTGATCTTCGGCCAGGAACACCAGAGAGAAGGCCCCTTCAATTTGGAGCAACGCGTCGCGCAACGCTCCCGCCAAGGTGCGCTCTTCCGAATGCGCGACCAAGTGCAGGATCACTTCGGTATCGCTGTTGGCCTGGAAAATAGCGCCGCGGCGTTCCAGCTCCTTACGCAGTTCCAGCGCATTGGTGATGTTGCCGTTGTGGGCGACGGCGATGCGGCCTTTGTTGCACGCCACCGCAAACGGCTGGGCATTCAGCAGCGCCGTATCGCCCGCCGTGGAATAGCGGGTGTGTCCAATCGCCAGCGAACCCGGCAGAGCTTTTAACACAGGCTGCGTGAAGATGTCCGAAACCAGGCCCATCGACTTCGTCGTATGAACGGTTTCGCCGTCGCTGGTGGAGATGCCTGCGCTCTCCTGCCCGCGATGCTGGAGCGCGTACAGTCCCAGATAAGTCAGCTTGGATGCTTCCGGGTGGCCATAGATGGCAACTACCCCGCACTCGTCATGAAATTTATCGAACATGTATGTTGATCAGACCCTGTCGAGAAAGTGTTCTATGCCGGGGGAGGCAAGGCCAGCCGAAGCCACGCTCACTAGCTTCCGCCGCCGGTTGGTGATTTCTAGGCGTGCCTCCATTGTAACGCCCAGCGTCAGACATTCAATACGTTGTTCGCCGCAAATTTCGAGTACGCGCGCGGCGTTAGTGGTTGTAATCAGAATGCGCGAGGGCGCTTCATGGAACAGGAGGTGCGCGGGGGCGAGATCGGAATCAAGGTGGATCTCCGCGCCGATTTCGGCAGTCGTACATTCGGCCAGGGTGACGGCGAGCCCACCATCGCTCAAATCGTGCGCCGATTCGGCGAGGCGTTCCGCGTGAATGGCGCGCATGGCTTCATGGACGCGCTTTTCCTGCGCCATGTCGAGTTTGGGCGGCAATCCCCAAAGTTGTTTCACGATGGTTTTGGCATACTGCGTGCCGCCAAAACGCACCGGATCGGTTTCCCCCACGCCGCCGAGCAGGAGTACCGCCCGACCGGTGTTCTGGAACCGCATTGGAACCGGCAACGCGGTTTCCAGCAGCCCGACGACACCCATTACCGGGGTGGGATAAATCGCCTCGCCGAGCGTCTCGTTATAGAGGCTGACGTTGCCACCGGTGATGGGCGTTTCAAAGAACGCGCACGCTTCAGCCATGCCTTCGATGGCTTCCACGAGCTGCGCCATGATCTCGGGCCGCTCGGGGTTGCCGAAATTCAGATTGTTCGTCGCGGCTACCGGAACCGCGCCCGCCGTAGCCAGATTGCGGCAGCTTTCGGCCACGTTCAACATCGCGCCTTCGCGCGGCGACAGGTAACAGTAGCGGCCATTGCCATCGAGCGAAATCGCAATCGATCTGCCGGTTTCTTTGACGCGGACGATGGCGCAATCCGAACCCGGGCCGGCGATGGTGTTGGTGCGCACCGTGTAATCGTACTGCTGCCAGATCCAGCGTTTGGAACAGAGATCGGGCGAGCCGAGGAGCGTAAGCAGGTCTTCCGCGCAGTTGCGCGTTTGGAAATCGAACGATGGCGGCTCCAGCGGCGCGGTGCGAAGCGGAATGGTATGCGGACGGTCATAACGTGGCGCCTCTTCAGCCAGCGCGTGGTTCGGAATTTCGGCTTCGATTTTGCCTTTGTGGGTGAGGCGCAGCATGCCGTCCGCAGTGACAGAGCCGATGGTTACCGCGTCCAGGCCCCACTTGCGAAACACGCGAAACACTTCTTCCTCGCGGCCTTTGTGAGTGACCAGCAGCATGCGCTCCTGCGATTCGGAGAGCATCATCTCGTAGGCGGTCATGCCGGTTTCGCGCTGGGGGACTTTATCCAGATCGATCTCGATACCCACTCCGCCGCGGCTGCCCATCTCGCTGGACGATGAGGTCAGGCCCGCCGCGCCCATGTCTTGAATACCGACAATGGCGCCGGTCTTCATGGCTTCGAGACAGGCCTCGAGGAGAAGCTTTTCGAGAAACGGATCGCCCACCTGAACGTTGGGACGCTTCTGCTGAGATTCCTCCGTAAACTCCGCACTGGCCATGGACGCGCCATGGATGCCGTCGCGACCGGTTTTCGCGCCTACATAGATCACCGGGTTTCCAATGCCGGATGCGCTGGCGTAGAGAATCTCGTCCTTCTTGCAGACGCCGAGCGCGAACACGTTCACCAGCGGATTGCCGTTGTAGCAGGCTTCAAAAATACATTCGCCGCCGACGGTGGGAACGCCGAAGCAGTTGCCGTAATGCGCGATGCCGCTGACCACGCCTTCGAGAATGCGGCGATTGCGCGCGCCCGCGGCCGGGTCGTCAGGCAGGCCGAAGCGCAGCGAATCGAGGACGGCGATGGGCCGCGCACCCATGGTGAAGATGTCGCGCAGAATGCCGCCGACTCCCGTGGCCGCGCCCTGGAACGGCTCGATGTAACTGGGGTGGTTGTGGGATTCGATCTTGAAAGCCGCGACCCAATCTCCGCCGATTGAGATAATGCCGGCGTTCTCACCGGGGCCTTGAACGACGTACTTGCCCGTCGTGGGCAGTTTTTTCAGGTGAATGCGGGAGCTTTTGTAGGAGCAGTGCTCGCTCCACATCACGGTGAAGATGCCTTCCTCGGTGTGGGTGGGCTCGCGCTTCAGAATCTTGACGACGCGCTGGTGTTCTTCGGGAGTGAGCATCAGGCTGGTATCTGCATGTGAGGCAAATCCTATTGAAACATGGAGCGTGAGGGGACCGAGGTGTATGTTAAGAGAGAGAGGCAACGAGCGCGATGGACATTCCCCAGGAAATTGCGAGGCAGGTAGAGCAACTGCCCGCCGCTTCTAAGTAAGTCGCCCGCAAAACGGAGTGCGCGGGCCGCTTTACTTGAATGCAATGAGGGTGCCCGACGCACCCTTTGCGGGCTATGCAGGAGCAAGTGCTGCGCTTCGCACGCTCGCTGCATCATGGCGCACCCGTGGGGTTCGCGAATACTCTAGACCCAGTTTCAGCCCAGGAAATGAGCGCAGCCATCGAGAAAGAGTGCGAGCGCGTTGACTCCGGTCTGCTTAAGGCTGATTGGTCCGGCTGAAATCCCGGGCTCAGGCCGCGGACACCGTTGACAGGGATTCCACGAGAGAAGCCAGAATGCTGCGACCGTCTGTTGAACCCATCAGCGGATCAGCCGCGCGCTCGGGGTGCGGCATCATGCCGAGCACGTTGCGCTTTTCATTTAAGATGCCGGCGATGTCGCTGAGCGAGCCGTTGGGGTTATCCAGGTAGCGGAAGGCGACGCGATCTTCCGCTTCAAGGGCATCGAGCGTGTGCGGGTCGGCATAGTAGCAGCCCTCGCCATGGGCCACCGGGACGCGCAGGGTTTGGCCCTTTTGCAGGCCGCAGGTGAAGGGCGAATCCGTGGTTTCGGTACGTAGCGTGACTTCGCGGCAAACGAACTTGAGGCTCTGGTTGCGGATGAGCGCGCCGGGCAGGAGTCCGGATTCGACCAGAATTTGGAAGCCGTTGCAGATACCGAAGACGGGACCACCTTCAGCGGCGAACTTCTTGATGGCGCCCATGACGGGCGAGAAGCGGGCGATGGCGCCGCAGCGCAGATAGTCGCCGTAAGCGAAGCCGCCGGGAAGCACGATGGCGTCGAAGTTGTTCAGGGACGTTTCATCGTGCCAGAGGAACTCGGCCTTCACGTTGAGGTTGTGGTTGAATGCGTACCACGCGTCATGGTCGCAGTTGCTGCCGGGAAAAACGACGACGCCGATTTGCATGTTGGGGTAATTCTATTGAAACATGAGCGGGGTGATGGATGCGGCGCCGTCACCCTCCGAGCGGCTCCGTTAATAAACCGCGAAACAAAAAACCTGTTCGCTCCCATTCGGCGTGACTGCATATTCCCCAGGCGGCAAATTCTGATCCACCTCCATGCGGAACACGCTCTCTGTAGCCGTGGGAATGATGGTCATCGTAAATGGCCGGTTCGATTTCTTCTTTGAGAAAGTCACTTCCCGCCGTCCGTTCTTGATCTCGAACGCAAACACCTGCAGCGCTTCGGGACTCAGGTTGCCGCGTTTGATGACGAATATCGGGCTCGATAGCGGCGTCTTCGCATTCGAGTGCTCGCCCGGAACGTAGTGCGTGGACTCTTCGTTCTTCTTGCCCTTATTGCGCACATCGACCTGCGCTTCCAACGCTTCGGTGGGGACCAGGTTATCGCCCAGCAGCAGGTAGACCATGTCGGCCTTGGGCGGGTCGGGGACCACCGGCGGATCGGCAGCCACGCAGATGGCGGCAAGCGAACAAAGCAACAGGAGTCGGCGCATTGTTGTCATTTTACTGCCAGGAACGATGTTACGAATTCTTCCAGTTCCGGCGCCAGGAAATTATCCACCATGAGCGCGACGCCATGGAATTCCCGGTGGGTGGTGCGTAAAGCCACCACCGGCATGCCGGCGGCTAGTCCGGCCTCCACGCCGGCGTAGGAGTCTTCAAAGACCAGGCAGTCTTCCGCCGCCGCGCCCAGCAGTTCCGCCGCGCGAAGATAGATATCGGGAAATGGTTTGGGCCGTGAGACCTGGTGGCCATCCACCACCACCCGGAAGAACTCCGCGATGCCCCCCAGCCGCAACACAATCTCGACATTGGCCCGTTCCGCGTTGGTGGCGCAGCCCATGGGAAGATCGCGATGGCGCTGAAGGAATTCGCGCACCCCAGGCACCAATGCACCCGGCAGCAGTGGACCCACCATGTCGCGGTAGATCGCCTCTTTCGCCGCCCCGCGGGCAAAAACTTCCTCGGCGCTCAGGGCGCCTCCGAAGAAATCCCGCACGATCTCGTCATTGCGCTTGCCGTACATCCGCTGCTGCATCGCTTCGGTGGTTTCGAGACCGTGCAAGGCGTTGAACCGCACCCATGCCTCGCGGTGCAGCGGATTCGAATCGACAATCACGCCGTCCATGTCGAAGAGAAGCGCCTTAGGCACCCAGCACCTCTTCCATCCAACCCAGATACTTTTCCGAACCCGCCGCAACGGGTAGCGCTAAGATCTCCGGAACCTCATAGGAATGTAATAACTCGATAGTCCGCTTGAGTAACTCGAATTTTGCAGAGTTAGTCTTGACTATCACCAGGGACTCGGTGGCATCTTCGATCTTACCCTGCCAGCGATATACACTCCGAATACCGGGAACGATCTGAACGCACGCGGCAAGCCCGCGTTCCACCAATTCGCGCGCGATGCGCAGACCTTCAGCTTCGTTCGAACACGCACTGGTTACCACAAGATTTTGGTTCATAAGTGAGGGTGAAAATGTTATTATCTGACAAAGTCTCTCGCTAACATGGTTACAGCAGGTAAAATCGCCGTTGCAGCCGTAGCGCTCGCTGCGGTGTGTTATGGTCTGGTCGAATTCCGGGGTCCGCACGGATATAGCTCGTTTGTGGAAAAGCGGTCGGAAGTGCAGCGGCTCCAGAAGGAAAATAAGGCCATCGAGGGCGAAATTGCCACCCTCGAGAAGCACGTCGATAAGCTGAACACGGATCCGGCTGCCAAGGAACTGGAGATCCGCAAGCGCAATGGACTGGCTAAGCAGGGCGAAACCGTCTACTTGCTGCAGGACAAGACTCTGAAGCCTTATACGGCAGCCACAGCTCCCGCGAAATAGCGGCAAAGCAAGCGCAATACAATGGTAGTTTCCTTTCCATGCTTTCCGTCACCGAAATAGCCAGCCTGATTGATCACACGCTTCTCAAAGCGGACGCCACCCATTTGCAGATCGTGAACGTTTGCGCGGAAGCACGGCGCTTCGGCTTCGCCAGCGTCTGCGTCAACTCCTATTGGGTTCCCGTGGTTTACCGCGAACTGGCGGATCATTCGCCGGCCGTTTGCACCGTGGTTGGTTTTCCGCTGGGCGCATCAAACACGGCGGCCAAAGTTGTCGAAGCCGGAGAAGCCATCGACAACGGCGCGCTTGAGATCGATATGGTCTTAAACATCGGCGCTCTGCGATCCGGCGACTCCCACATCGTGCGCCGGGATATCGAAGCGGTGGTGGAGGAATGCCATCGCGGCGGCGCCATCACGAAGGTGATTCTCGAAACGGCCTACCTCACCGATGCGCAAAAGGAAGAAGCCTGCCGGATCGCGCAGGGCGCGGGCGCGGAGTATGTGAAAACGTCCACTGGTTTTGCACCCTCCGGCGCGACTGAGCATGATGTCGAACTGATGCGGCGGATGGTGGGTCCAGTAATGGGCGTAAAGGCTTCGGGCGGCATCCGCACGCTGGCTGATGTAGTGAAGATGGTCGCCGCGGGAGCAACCCGGATCGGCGCAAGCGCGGGCGTTCAAATTGTTGGAGCCGCCGCTGTCCACTAAACCGCCGCCCATTAAACCGCCGTCGATTAAACCCGGCATCGCGCGCAAGGCCAAGTTCCGCGAACGCTCGGAACTGCTGGACTTTTTGCTGGAAGTATCGGCGGCCACTTCGCAGACGCTGGATCTCGATGAACTGCTGGCGAACGTGGCCGACATCGTCCGGAAAGTGCTCCATATCGATCTGTTCGCCATCCTGCTTTACAGCGAAAAGCAGAAAGAACTGGGCATTCGGTACGCCGTGGGGCATCGCGAGGAGATCGTCCGCAATCTGCGCGTGAAGCTCGGCGAGGGCATCACAGGCACGGCGGGGCAACTTCGCGAGCCGGTTCTGGTTTCCGATGTTCACAAAGATCCGCGCTACCTGAACGCGGTGGATGCGGTGCGGACAGAGCTTGCCGTACCCATGATTGCGCGCCACAAACTGGTGGGGGTGATCGATGTGCAATCCACCCGCGAGGGCGCATACAACGAGTACGATCGCAGCATGCTGCGGCTGATTGCGTCGCGGGTGGCAATTGCGATCGACAACGCGCGGCTCTACAGGCAGGCCGAACGGCAATACCGGACCCTGCGCACGTTGTCGCGCATCTCGCAGGAGTTCACTTCCATTCTGGATTTGGACGAATTGCTGAATAAAATAGCGTCGCGAGTTCGCACTTTGATCGCTTACGACGCCTTCAGCATTCTGCTGGTGGATGAAGAGAAGAAGCTGCTGCGGCACCGCGTGAGCATTCGCTACGACGAGCGCGTGAAGGTGGATGAAGTGCCGCTGGGGAGCGGGATTGTGGGCGCAGCCGCGTCATCGCGCTTACCCGTGAAAGTGGATGACGTGGGGGCCGATCCGCGGTACATCGCATCGCATCCCGGCATTTTTTCGGAAGTAGCCATTCCGCTGATCGTGCACGATCGCGTGATGGGAGTGATGGACCTGGAGAGCAACCGGCCGGCGTTCTTCACCGAGGACCACATGCGGACACTGTCGCTTCTGGCGCCCCAAATTGCAAGTTCGGTGGAAAACGCCCGCCTCTACCAGGACATTGCGGAACGCGAGCGGCACATGCAGGAAGACCTGCGGGCCGCGCGTGAGTTGCAGACCGTACTGCTTCCCGCGACGACTCCGGTGATGCGCGGCCTCGATGCCGCCGTGGGTCTGCGCCCCGCGCGCGAAATCAGCGGCGACCTCTATGACTTTTTCCAGCATGCGGATTCGAACACCGTGATCGCGTTCGGCGATTCCAGTGGCAAAGGGGCGGCGGCCGCGCTCTACGGCGCAGTCCTCGACGGGCTGTTGCGGACGCTGGCCCCGCGCTGGCGCCAGCCGGGACAATTACTGAAAGCGCTTAATGACAAGCTCGCCGAGCGCCCCGTGGAGGGCCGCTATGTCACACTCCTGCTGCTGCTGTGGTCGCCGCAGACGCTGCAGTTCACCATCGCCAACGCCGGTAACTCGCTTCCCATGATCTGCCGGGGTACCGAGATTATCAACCTGCGGCCGGAGGGCGTCCCGCTGGGCCTGCTTCCGGATCAGGACTACGAAGAAGTGGTTTTCCAGGCGCAGCCCGGCGATACGATCGTCCTTTATTCGGACGGCGTGTCGGACCATTTGAACCCGGAAAACCAGGAGTATGGTCCCGGCCGTCTGGAGAAGGTAGTGCGCGCACACTATCCGGGGTCCCCGGAACACTTGATCAGCGCGGTGTTTGAAGATCTGGACGCATACAATACTGTGCGGTTCGATGATCAGACGGTGATCGCGATGAACGTGAGGAGCCGTCGCTCGCGGGTTCGGCCTGTTTGAATGTTTCGTTATATCGAAGGGCAACTTCACTGCGAGGCGGTTCGGATGCGCGACGTCGCGCGCGCCGTGGGTACACCCACATTCGTCTATTCCGCAACTTCCATTCGTGACGCCTATCGCGATTATGATTTCGCTTTCGGCGAGCTTCCTCATACAATCTGCTATGCGGTGAAGGCCAATTCCACCCTGGCCGTGCTGCGGTTGCTGGTGGAGCTGGGCGCGGGCTTCGACATCGTCTCCGGCGGTGAGTTGTATCGCGTCCTGCAGGCGGGGGCCGATCCGGCGAGGGTGGTGTTCTCCGGCGTCGGGAAAAGGGCGCACGAAATCGAGTATGCTCTGCTGAGCGGCATTCACAGCTTTAACTGCGAATCGGAGAGCGAGTTGGGTGTGCTGGATGAAATTGCCGGCAGGCTCGGGGTGCGGGCGCGCTTTGCTCTGCGAATCAATCCCGATGTGGATGCCTCGACCCATCCCTATATTTCCACTGGATTGACCGAACATAAATTCGGCATCGGCATCCAGCATGCCGAAGGCGTCTATGTCCGTTCGCGGCATTACCGGAATATTTCCGCGGAGGGCATCAGTTGTCACATCGGTTCGCAGATGCTGGACCCTGCGCCGATGGTGGAGGCCGCGGAAAAAGTGCTGCATCTGGCGGCGCACCTGATCGGACAGGGCCACGATTTGCGGCATCTCGACCTGGGCGGCGGCCTCGGCATTGCGTACCATCCCGGCGATGCTGCGCCCGATAAGAAGCAGTTTCTGGATTCTCTGCGCGACCGGTTGGCGGCCAGCGGCCTCGCCATTTTGATTGAACCGGGACGTTCCATTGTGGGCCAGGCGGGGATGCTGCTCACCGAAGTGCTTTACCGCAAGAGCAACGGCGCGAAGCAATTTGTGATTGTGGATGCGGCCATGAACGACCTGATTCGTCCGGCGCTCTACCAATCGCATCACGAAATTTTACCGGTGGACCGCAGCGACGAGATTTCGATTGTGGACGTGGTCGGGCCGGTGTGTGAATCGGGCGATTTCTTCGCGCGCGGGCGTGCGGTGGCTGGGGCCAGGGTGGGCGATTACATGGCGCTGGCCGCGGCTGGAGCTTATGGATTCGTGCAGAGCTCCAATTACAACTCCCGCCCCAGAGCGGCGGAAGTGCTGGTAGACGGCGATCGGTGGCGCGTTGTGCGGGAGCGGGAGAGCTATGCGGATCTGGTGCGGGGAGAGACGATGTGAGCTAGTGAAGGGATTGGGATGCAATCGCTTCACCCACCAAAAACAACGAACCCGAAATAAAGATAGTCTCCGCGCTTCCAGCCCGCGCAATCGCCTCGGCCAGATGCGGCGCACTGCTGATGGCCGCGTGATCCACCATCCCCAGGAACGTCTCCGGCACCAACGCCCGCTGCTGCGCGGGCGCCGTCACAATCACTTCCCGGAATTTCGGAAACAACAACGCGGCCATCTCTTCCACCGACTTATCGCGCATGGCCCCAAAGATCAGCACCGGCCTGGGGTCCGGATAAAACTCCCCCACATAATCCGCCAATGCCAGAGCGCCCGCCGGATTATGCGCGCCATCCACAATCAATTCAGGATTCCTGTGAATGCGCTCAAGGCGTCCCGGCCATCGCGCCGACGCAACTCCCTTCCCGATCGCCTCACGGGAAACCCCGAACGCATCCAGCGCCGTAGCCGCCGTCAAAGCGTTCGTGATCTGATGCCGGCCAGCCAGGTTGCACTCCATGACCAATCCGTGCGAAGAAATCGAACTGCCTTCACGCCGCACCGCGACAGTATCCGCCATCCATGCGGGAATCAATCGATCCGCGCGACCGCGAACGATCTCCTCCGCTTTTGAACGCTGCGGCGCCATAACGACCGGGACGCCGGACTTGATAATCCCAGCTTTCTCCGCCGCAATCGATTCAATCGTATTGCCCAGAAAACGTTCATGATCGAAATCAATCGGCGTGATGACGCAGAGCTCTGGTTCCACGACATTGGTGGCATCCAAGCGGCCGCCCAACCCAACCTCCAGGACCGTCACGTCCACACTCTTCTCGCGAAATAACTGCAGCGCCATCGCAAAAACTGTTTCGAAATAGGTGGGATGCTGGTCGATCTCGCCAGCGTCAATCAAACGTTCCGCAAGTTCGTGGACACGCCCAAAAGCCGACGTGAACTCATCCGCCGAAACTGGAATCCCCTCGATGCGGATTCGTTCCGTAGGCTCGATCAAATGCGGGGAAGTAAACAGGCCCGTCCGCAATCCGGCCGCGCGCAGGCCGGATTCGATCATTGCGCAGGTGGAACCTTTGCCGTTCGTCCCCGCCACGTGAATGATGCGGTTCGGGAAGCCAATGGATGCGGCCAGCCGCGCCATGCGCTCCAGGCCGAACTTAGCGCTCTTCAGTTCGTTCCCCAGAGCGTAGAGAAACTGAACCGAATCCGGGTAGTTCATTGCGAGCGCTTAGGCCGCAATCGGACCGCAGAAAAACCGCAGCGCTTCAGAAATATAGACTTTCAAATCGCGCCGCGAAACCACCGCGTCCAGCATGCCATGTTTCAGCAGAAATTCGCTTCGCTGAAAGCCCTCGGGTAATTTCTGGCGGATGGTCTGCTCAATCACGCGCGGACCTGCGAACCCGATCAAAGCCCCAGGCTCGGCGATATTCAGATCGCCCAGCATCGCCAGACTCGCCGTTACGCCACCCGTGGTGGGGTCGGTCAGCACACTGATATAAGGCACACGTGCTTCATCCAGGCGCATGAGAGCCGCCGAAATCTTGGCCATTTGCATCAGGCTGACGGCGCCTTCCTGCATGCGCGCGCCGCCCGATGCGGAAACAATCACCAACGGAGCGCGATCCGCGATGGAGCGCTCGATCGCGCGCGTGATCTTCTCGCCCATCACCGCTCCCATGCTTCCGCCGATGAAGCGGGATTCCATGGCGCAGACGTTCACCTTGCGTCCATTCAAGCCGCCGCGCGCGGAGACCAGCGCGTCGCTCATGTTGGTCATCTTCTTGAAGCTCTTCAGCCTCTCGGCGTATGGCTTTGAGTCGACGAACTCCAGCGGGTCGGTCGACGTGAGGTCCCGGTCGAATTCCTCGAATTCCCCTTCGTCGAACAGCAGCTTCAGCCGCGTCATCGCGTCGATGCGGAAATGCGCCCCGCACTTCGGACAACAGTTCGCGTTCTCCTCCAGATCTTTCTTCCAGATGATTTCCCGGCACTGATCGCATTTCTGCCAGAGGCCCTCCGTGCGAACGGTTTTGGGAGTTTCGTCTGTTTTGAGCTTCTTTTCCGATGCGGCGTCGCTTCTTGAGAACCAGGACATTGTCTTTAATTATGTGTCGATCCGGATCTTTAACTTTCTCACACTATCCGGTTCTGATTTAACGTGGGTAAGGATGCCCTCGCAGGATGGCGAACCCTCGATAAATCTGCTCGGCCAGCATAGCCCGCGCCAGTTCGTGGGGGAATGTCATCGCGGAGAGCGAGAGCAGCAGGTCGGCGCGGTCACGCCATTGCGGCGGCAATCCGTCGTGGCCGCCCACCAGGAAAACCAGGTCCTGGCCAGCCATTTCACTGCGCCCAATGAGTTGCGCGAACGCTTCGGAATCCATCGTGCGGCCCAGCGGATCGAGAAAAATCTTTCGCGCGGAAGGGTGCCGGGCAAACAAGTCGAACCTTTCCGGACGGATCTCAGCAGACTGGGCAGTCGAGTAATGGGCGATGCGCGCCAGGTAATCCGCGGCCAGGGAATTCGCGTTCGGGTCGCGCGGCTTTCCGATGAAGTAGAGATACACCTTCAAGCAGCGGGAATTTCGAGCGTCTTGGCATTGCGCCAGAGCCGTTCGAGGTCATAGTACTCGCGGGCTGTGGGGGAGAAGACGTGGACGATGAAATCGCCGTAATCCACCAGTATCCATTCCGCGGTGGAGTAGCCTTCCGCGCTCACGGGGAGTTCTCCACGCTTCTTGAGCTGCAGGCTCACTTCATCGCTGATCGCTTGCACCTGCCGGGAATTGGCGCCGGTGGCTATGACAAACGTGTCGGTGAATGATGTGATGCCGGTGAGGTCGAGCACCACAATGTCTTTGGCCTGCTTCTCCTCGGCCGCGCGCACCGCGCTGAGCCATGAGGGTTCCGGCAAAGCTGACCCTAATTGACTTGAACCTGTTTTGGGGGATCGAACGTCTTTAGAACTATTGGCGTGGGAAGTCTGAACTTGAGACAGAACCTTGCCTCCTTTGTCATCGTACTATAAGAAGAACCCCTGCTGATGCGACTTTGTTTTACTATTGCGTTGCTCTTTTGCGGATTGCACGCCGCCGCGGATAGCCTCTCCGTCCCAAATCGTGTTGTCCCAACTCCGGACGACGCCAGCGTGCGTCGCGCGAAGGCCGAACTGAACAACATCGAGAACCTCGTCTCCACTGGAATTCTGCCGCGGGCGCGTTTACAGGACGCGCAAAATAAACTGGCCGATGCCGAGGATGAACAGGCCATTCGAACCGCTCTGGGCAAGCAGGATTTCAGCGTGGAGGATGCCGACGCGATGGTCCTTTTGACCGTGCGCCGCGTGGACCGGCGTCAGCACGCGGTGGACCAGGGGCACAGGTTGCTGGCCATGGGAATTGTTGCGAAGAGCGAAATTGCGGATGCGGAAGAGACATTGTCGGCGGCGCAGCGTGAGCACGAGTGGGCCGTGAACCGGGCCAGGCTAGCACGAGAGATTGTGGACCTGGCCAGGACCGAACAAGAGATGATGCGCCTCGCTCAAACGTCCGGGACATTGCATTCGAGCCTGGGTACAGTGGAGCATTTTGTGGGAAGCAACCGGTTTGACCTGAGCGAATTCCCGGCGATCGACCGGGCGTTTCAGGCGCGCTTTGCCCACGCCCTTCCCGTGAGCGCAATGGGCGAGAGCGCGGTACACCGCTCTTTGGGCTTCGATCACCGCAACCGTGTGGATATCGCTCTGGTTCCCGATCAGGCGGAAGGCCAGTGGTTGCGTCAGTATCTGACCGCTCGTAACATCCCGTACTTCGCGTTTCGGACGGCCGTGGAGGGTCAGGCCACTGGTGCGCATATTCATATCGGTCCGCCGAGCGACCGGTATTTGACGCAGGCGGGCGTTAAGGTTCGTGCGGCTGGCGAGTAGGGTGGACAAGGACATGAAACGAGTCGTGATGATTTTGACGCTTGCATCCGTGAGCGTCCTTTCGAGCTTTGGGCAGGATGCCACGGCCCCTCACAGTCCGGCAGTCATGAAGCGCTTTACTTTGAAGAAACCAAACCAGGTATCTGGGGACTGTAGCATCTCCGTTGCCTCTTTTCACAGCAACTCGTGACGGAATGTACCGGGCCTCCATCTACGTTCAAGTTACCGGGAATCCGGCTGGGCAATGGATGGTGCGCCCTGCACCCTTGGAGCCGTGTCGCGGTGCCGACGCTGATGAATGCGAATGCGCCAGAAGGATCCGGTAACGTTTCCGTGTTCGCCGCTGTAGCGGGCAAGTCCATTGGGTATTGCACCCTGGACACATGCGGCGGATCGACGGTAGGCGCCGCCTACGATATCGACATCGTGATCGAAGAGCTCTAACTTGATGGCGCGCGGTGAAGGCCAGACTCCACAACAGCGGCCATCTTCCGTACATCAAGGCCGCCACCCAGAAACCTGTTCACTTTCTCCGCGGTGCCGCGCGCATCGGAAATCGCCAGGCGATGATGGACCACCAGCAGTTGTGTCCCTGGACGCATCGAAAGCATGACCTTCACGCGGTCCAGCAGGCGCGCGTACTCTTGCTTCAACATTCGCCTCCGCGCCGGCGTCGCGTCGAGCGGCTGGTTACGGTGCACCAGCATGCGCTCCTGCGAATCGAGAACCTCATCGAGATCGCGCTCGCTGACGATGACCCGGCACGCGAGGTCCGGCGGCAAAGCTGGCAGTAGTGGAGCGACAATCTTGATCGCTTTTCCCCGCTCCTCGAACAGCCACTTTGAATCGTTCCTCAGCTTCTTCACGGGCTCGAATTCGAGATACCCCCGCGGATTATCCTCATCGGCGGCGCGCAGTCCGTCTGAGACGACGCGCATGCCCCCCGCGGCCAGCATTTGCATCAGTAGCGAAGTACCGGAGCGCGGCAAGCCCGTCACCACGATGAGGGAGGCATCGAGCGGGGGCATTTCCTCCCGCGATGCGTTGGCCTCCGCGCCGGAAAGGCTGGAAACAGCGTCCGCCGAATCGATTGCCTGACGCGTGGTCCCGCGCCTCCTCATACGGCGCGCCAGCCGGCGGTGCTCGCGGGCGGAACCGGCATCGCCTTGTTCGCCCTGTTCGTGGGGGTGCTTCTCGAGCAATGCGGCAAGCCGGAGGTGCGCTTCGGGAAAATTCGGATTCAACGACAGGGCCGCGCGGAACGCCGCCGCCGCACGATCGTATTCCCCGATGCCCGACAGCGCTCGCCCGAGCAGGAAATGGCCCACCGGCGAGTGATAAACCCGCTGGAGCGCATCGAGAGCCGCTTCAGCCGCAACACTGAACTTCCTTCGACGCAAAGCCAAGCGGCATAAGCCGATATGCGCCTCCGCGCAATCGGGATCGACCGCCAGAGCCTTTTCGTAGAGCTTCCGCGCATTGCCCGAGCGGCCGAGGCGCAGATATAAATCGGCGGTCTGCAAGTAAAGGCCGGGCCGCACCAGGTGTGCTTCCGTCACGCGTTCGAGCGCGGCCAGCGCTTCGGGGTAGCGCTTCTCCGCCATCCATACCTGCGCCATCAACGTATCGATCAAAGCCGGTTGGAATCGATGCGGGTGGTCGCTCATCCGGGCGACAATGGGCCGCATCTCCTCCACCATCCCGAGCGCCTGGCAGGAAACAAAAAGCCGCACGGCGAAGCGCTGCTCATCGGGGACGCGAGAGTAGAGCTCGCTGAAAATCTCGTGCGCTTCAATGTGCCGGTTGTCGTCCTGATACGCTTCTCCCAGGTTGTAGCGCAGTTCCCGGATGGTCTTCTCCACCGCCATTTCCCGGTTCTCATCCAGCCGTTCGATATACCCCAGCGCAATCATCTGTTCCAGCGCTTCGTGCGCCGCCACCGGGTCAATCCGCGTATGCGGCGGATGCCGGCCGTCGGGGCCCGGCACCTCTTCCCAGGTCGGAATGAAGCGGACTTCCGGCGTTCCCGCGAAGGCCTGCGACAACACCTTGCCATCCATGTCTTCGCCGACCGGCAGACCGTAGAGCGTCAGGATGGTGGGCGTAACATCCAGCACCGACGATCCATGCAGCGTTTCGCCCTTTTTCATGCCGGGCCCGGCGATTGCGAGAATGCCGAAATCGCGATGCTCAATGGCCGGTCCGGCGGGAATATCCGGAATGGATGCGGGACGCAGGTGATCCGGATGGAAGCCATGGTCCGAGAGCAGAATCACGGTGGTGTCTTTACCGGCTTTCTCGATCAGCGCACCAAGCATCCGGTCGTGGAGCTGGTAAGCCATCGCCACCACGTTGTGATAAAGCTCGAAGTCGCGCTCCCCGATCCAGGACTGGCGCGGGGGATGGTACTTCATAAAACCGTGGGAGAAGTGATCGATCGAGTCATAGTAGACCGCGAAGAAATCCCACGGCCGGTTCTCCAGCAGCCAGATCGCGGCGGCATGAATGCTCATGCATTCGGCGATCGTCCGCATGCACTCCGCCAGACGCTTGTCCGTATCCTGATCGATCTCGCTCGCGAGAGGAATGAACGGCTCCACCATCGGAGGCGTCAGCCGGTCGGGATGCATGCGCAACGCGGCCAGCGAGCCGGCCAATTCGGGCGGATGAATCGCGTAAGCAGGCAAGGGCCAGCCCTCGTCAAGCGGTCTTCTCGCGCGGTGGAAATGGTCGGACACCATCACGCCGTCGATCGGCTCGGCGGGATGGCTCGGCCACCAGCCGACGACCGAGCTGCGCAAAGCGCTTTGATTGAGAATGTTCCAGAGCGCCTTCGATTTCCGGGACAGGTTCGAGACCGGCTGCACTCCGGTTCCGTCCGGAGTGGGTTCAGAGAAGCCGTGGATGCCATGCTTGAATGGCCGCTTCCCCGTGGCGATCGAAGTCCACAACATCGGCGAAAGCGGCGGGTGCAGGGTCGAGATCGGCCCCTTTGTTCCGTTTCCTACCATTCGCTGGAGGTTGGGCATGCTGCCCGCATCCATCAGCGGCTGGATGACCTTCCAGTCGGCCGCATCCCATCCGATCAGGAGGACTTTGGGTGGGTTCACTTTGGTGGAAATTGCAGTCTGGGCGTGTAGGGCTTCTTTATGTGGGTTGGATTGGGCACGCCTCCGGTGCCGCCGCCATTCGTTCCGCCACCCCCGTTCGTTCCGGCACCGCCATTGGTTCCGGCGCCACCATTCGTGCCCATGCCATTGGTTCCGCCACCATTTGTTCCCAGACCGCCGGTTCCCCCGCCAACGGTTCCCCCGCCAAGAAATCCACCGCCAAACGATCCTCCTGCGCCGGTTCCCCCTCCGAATCCGCTTGTGGTAAGAACGGAACTGCCCTGCAAAGAGAACACCGCACCCAACTGCGTTTGCATCCCACCGGCCACCGCCTGGATGGGCACATCTCCCTGGCCCAGGCTGACCGGAATGCTCAAATTGATCTGGTAGAGCCCGGCGCTGGACAGCCCCACGAAAGTCGGCGTGATGGCGACGTTATTGATGTAAAGATGGAAAGGGGTGTTGATCGGCGCCGCCCCGGAGAAGGACTGTCCGGCCGCGACGGTTGGAGTCGTCGGCCCGAAGCCGACGCCGAATAGGGCGACGCTATCGCCGGCCTTGGCGGCGACGGTGGGATACCCGAACGAACTCCCGGTTGGGCCGAGGAGATCGTAGGTTCCCCCGCCATATGCGCCGGAGCCGTCGGACCGGAGGATGATTCCACAAACGTGCTCCCCATTCAGCAGGCAGAACGACGGGGCAAAAGGACGCAGCGTTACGCTCGATGTGGCGCTGCCGGCGGCAGTGGTAACTACCACGGGGACGGAGCCTGTCGCCATATCGTCCGGCGCCTGCAGATTGATCTGGCCGGGACTGACAAACGCAAGATACGCGGGCTTTCCATCGATCTCCACGCTGGTACCGCCGAGCGAAGTGGGAAAGTCGCCGTTCCATGTGGCCGTTTCACTGGCGAGATTGGTCCCATAAATGGATACCCATTCGCCCGGCTGGATGATGTTTACCGTGCTGAAAATGGGGACCACGCCGCCTGCTGAAATTGTCGGGGCCTGTAGCTGGCTCTGCTGGCTGGCCTTCGGAGTGGGCTGCCTCACACCGGCTAACCGGAGGGCGTTCATCAGGGGGATGTTGTTCGCACTCGCGAGGTGTTGGGCCAACAGCACGCTGGCGCTCGGGTCCGTCGCGACGTCCCGGAGCCCGCTACCGATCACGGACACCGACGCGCTGGTCGCCATCGCCATCGCCGAGCCGGTAACAGCCGCATACTTCTGCCAGTTCCCGGCGGTGCGTTTCAGCGCGTCTCGCGTTGAGGAGCCGAGAGAGGACCCCAGGGAAGAACCCCGAACGGTCGCGAAATAGGCCTCCAGACGGTGTTCCAGGTCGAGCTTTTGTGGAGCGCCCATGCTAGGTGATACGCGCGCACGTTTTCAAACGTTACATTGGCGATGGGTCTTCAGAAAGGGAAGCGGGAGCGTTTTTGAGCGGAGCCCTTCGCAGTGGGGCCGGGGCCCGACGCAGCAAGAGCGGCGGACATGGGTCCAAAGTTCAGCTCGGAATCCTGAAAGGTGAGCGGACGGTCGAGCACCATCTCGACGGTACTGCCTTGGGCGAGGATGGCATCGGGTCCTCGGGTCACAAGGACGGCAACCAAACCGGCGGCAGCGCCGGCGGCAGCGCCGACACCGGCGCCCAGTCCGTAGCTGTGAGACGGGATGGAAGCAAGTTCCCCGACCGTGGCGCCGGTGATGGCGGCTTCGCCGATTGTCTTCATATCGTCCGCCTTGTTGCTGTCGCCTTTCACCGCGCCTTCCTTCTGATCGAGCTTCTCGTCGCCGCGGCCGTCGACGGCGCTGAGGCGGCCGCGAAATTCGCGGATGGTTCCATTGGGCAGCGTCAGGGAGTCGAAGCGCACGTAGAGTTCCGCGCGGCCTTTCACGCGGCCTGGGCGTTTGATCTGAGTGACTACGCCCAGCACGTAGCTACCGGGCGGAATGGCCAGCCTGCCATCCACCATGATGGGGAAAACGGTTTGCATATAGACGCGGTCGCCCGCGACGGAGTGCTTCGTGCTGACGCTGTTCAGCAGGGCGAGAGGAATGTGCGTACCTGGGGTGACGGTTACCTCTGGGGCTGGCGCCGGCGTCGTGCCCGGCGTCGTCGGCGGCGGCTGGATAGGCGCGGACTGGGCAAACAGCGACGCGGCGCAAAGGAAGGCGGGGGCCAAAGGGAAATGTCGCATGGCTTTGTTCCCCTATTCTAGGCTGTTTCAGGCAATCAGGCGATTGGAAGTTGCGTCTGTCCGGCGCTGACCGCGGTTCCAATGGAAATTCGGATCTGGGGCGTGGGCGGGGCATCGGCGGGCAACTGCACATTGATCTGGTAGAGACCGGCGAGCCCCGGAGTGATGCCCGCGTAATAGATCGCACTGCTGGGGACCGCGACGCCGTTCAGTTGCAAAGAGAATTGCGCCAGATTCACGATGGGCGCGGCGACGTAGGAAGGTAAGTACATATCGGCGTCGGGGACCGTGCGGCCCAGCCCCTCCGCATAGAGGACAACCCATTCGCCAGGCGTAGCGGGTGAGGAAACGCTGACCAGAGTGCCATCCAGGTGCTGGGCGATGGCGTTGCCCGAGCCATCGGCGAATAGCGCCGGACCGGTCAGATTGATAGTGATCAGAACGCTGGGTCCGGCGAAGCCGTCGCGGACTACGACCACGGGATAAATGCCGGGCAGAATCACGCTGGGCACCAGCAGGTTAATTTGCAATGGGGAGACATAATAGAGCCCCGCTTCATACCCGCCGATATACACCGCGACGCCGCCAAGCTGCATTGGCAATCCGCCGCCGGACATGGTCGCCGGGGTAAGCACTTCGGTCGAAAACGAAAGGTTCACGCCGTAGATGGAAGCGATGGCGTTGGGAGCGAGAGATCCGGCCGAATACGAAGCGGCATTCACGATACTCGCGGCGGAGTAGAGGAGCGCGGGCGGGTTGACTGACGCCACCATCCGGAACGGCAAGGTGAGGGCAATCGCAGCCACAACGATCTGAGCGGACATATAGGCTATCTACACTCTTGCAGAAGCGGCAAAAACCTGCCATTGTTCTGGGTGCATTTCAGGAGATATGTCTGAGTGCTTTCCGGGTGATGGTAGTCAGGGGAATATGCTCCAGCTCATCTTGGGGAACCCATTGCGCGCCCGCTGCGGCACTGGCAAGGTGAACGATGCGGACGGGAGCGGCGACCAGCACGCGGACACGGTAGCGGGTGTTGACGATGGTGTGCTGAAAATCCCCCGCCTCCCGTAGAACCGGTACACCGGGAGCATCTTCCGGCGCGGGAAGTTCCCAGAATCCAGCCATGCGCGCGGAGTCCGCCGGGCGCTGCTTCAATAAGACCCGGTCGCGGCGGCGGATGATGATGACGGCGCACTCGATCGCAGTGGGAGCACCTTTGGGGCGCTTCACAGGCAACTCATTCTGGCGGCCCTGCTTGCGGGCTTCGCAATGGAGGGCGACGGGACAAACGAGGCAGCGGGGATTCCTCGGCACGCAGATGGTTGCGCCGAGTTCCATCATGGCCTGGTTGAATTCGCCGGGACGGGCCCGGTCGAGCAGTTCCTCAGCCAGGCCCGCGATTCGCTGGCGGGTCGCTGAGTCGGCGATATCCCCCTCATCGCCGGTGACGCGGGCAAGAACCCGGAGGACATTGCCGTCCACGGCGGCGTGGGGCAATCCAAAACCAATGCTGGCGACGGCGGCGGCGGTGTAGGGCCCGACGCCGGGAAGCGCGCGAATGAAGCCGAAATCGGAGGGGAAGCTGGTTTCGATCAGACGGGCGGCGCGCTGCAGGTTTCGGGCGCGGGCGTAATAGCCGAGCCCACTCCAGATGGCGAGAACTTCAGGCTCGGAAGCAGATGCGAACGACCTGGCGTCGGGGAAGCGCTGGAGGAAACGGTCGTAATAAGGGAGCGCGGCTTCCACGCGCGTCTGCTGGAGCATGATCTCCGAGACGAGGATTCGCCAGGGGTTGGGAATGTCGCGCCAAGGCAGCTTGCGGGCGTTCTCACCGTACCATCGCAGCAGGCTGCGCCGGAAGGTAACCTGCGATGCGACTACGCCGGGCACAGGGCTACGAACTCGCCGAGCACGCGATACCGGTCTTCAAAGGTTTCCGGATCGAGTTCGAACGCGGGAAATTCCGCATTGAGCGGTTCGAGGCGAATGGAAGCGTGCTCCCATCCGGAGTCGGACTTTTTCTTCCGGCTGGTGTAGCGCTTGACGGTGAAGCGCGCACTGGAATCGGTGACGCCCAGTTCCTCGATCAACAGGCGCCTGCCCTGGCGCGACCCGGCGCTGAACTTGCGGAACACGGCCAGGCTGCCATGCGGAATCAGCGGCTCCATCGAGCGGCCGACCACCTGAACCACAAACATCTCCGGCGAAAGTCGCAGACCCTCCGGCGCGACAACCCATTCGATGTCGGATGATGCAACTTCCAGATCTTCCCCAAAGCGCGTGGCGGCGGCCCGCAAACCGTAGAACGGCAAGTGGGTGACAAAGGGCTGCACGCGCGAATCCACATGCCGCGTGAAAAGCCGATTCAGCAGCTCGCGCGCACTGGAACCGACCGCGGTCTCGCGGTCCGAAATGCGCAGGAAACCGCTGAGGGAATCTTCCAGAGATTCGAGGAATTCCTGGCCGCCCATTTGGGCTGCGCGGTCATGGAAATGGGCGTCGAGCAAACTAGCGTATTCGGCGTCTTCGGTACTCAGCCCGAGGTCATCGTAATCTTCGCGCAGCTTCCATTCGATCTGTTTGGTGTTGCGGTCGAACAGCATGACCCCGAATGGAATTTCGCGCGCGCCCGCCGGCGCCAGACTGAACACGACGTACTCCGCTTGAAGGAATGAGACGATGGCGGCGGGCATGGTTACCCCGCAGCCTTCATGGGATAGTAGCCCTTCCTGTAGCGGACTTTGACGTTGGGAAGATTCACCTGAACGCGGATTGTGTGGAAGACCTTGGGTTTTTCGTTCGAGGCGGCATCGGGCGTATAGCGGAGGATGTACTGCGTGGTAATTTCGCCGGCGATCTCGGCGATCGAGCGAAAGATGCTTCCCGAAATTTCCCCGGTGTAACCGCCGGTGCCGACGGTGAGGGCGTAGTTGCCGTCATCGGAGGGCTTGGAGAGATAGCCGGAGATGTCCTTGTAGATCTGATTGAGCGGGTATTCGATGTGGCCGCCCGTGTCGTCGCAAAGGCGGCGCAGGTTGTCGTCGCCTTCGGAGGTGAAACCGAAAGCGATGGTGCTCATGCCGTAGATAGTGACCAGGTTGCGCTGGGCAACCTCAACCACCTGGTCGAGAGAGTGCTTGCTGGCGGTGTCGTGGCCGTCGCCGATGATGATCAGGACGCGGCGCGGTTCGTACGGCTCTCCGTTGATGAGCGTGCGGCTGGTGCACGCGGCATACACGGCATCGAAAAGCGCCGATCCGCCGCCCGGCTTCATCTTGCTGATCTTATCGATCATCTTTTCGGGATCGCTTGAGGTATCTACCTCAAGCTGAGCGGCATTGCCGTAGGAGATCAGGTAGCCGGCAAATTTCTTGTCGCCGGGCAGAAGATTCTGCACCAGTTCGGTGAGCGCCTCCTGATACTTATCCCAGTGGATCTTCATGGTGTTCGATTGATCGACCAGGAACCCCGCGACCACGGGCTGGTTCCGATCGCGAGTGAAATACGAAATGGTTTGAGGCTTGCCCTCGTCAAAAACGTGGAAGTCGTCTTTATCGAGATCGGAGACGAAGCGGCCCTTCTCGTCGGTGACGGTAACGGGCACAATGACTTCGTTGACCTGAACCTTGATCGGGGAAGGCTCTTGAGCGACAGGTGCAGGCTCTTGAGCGCCAAGAATCAGGACGAGCGAAAGACCGGCAGCGAGAGAACGGTACAGCATGGATATTTACCAGTCTAGCGGAAACGCGGCACAATGCGGCGTTTCCGAGGAATGGACTTTCAGGCGGCGACTCTAGACGGTGACTTTGAGTTTCTCGCGCTGCTCTTTGAGCACGGCGCGGCGGCTGAGCTTGATCTTGTTGCCTTCAAGCGCCAGCACCTTGACCATGATCTGGTCGCCTTCCTTGAGTTCGTCGCGAACGTCCTTGATGCGGTTCTCGGCGATCTCGCTAATGTGCAGCAGACCGTCGGTGCCGGGGAAGATTTCAACGAAGGCGCCGAAATCCACAATGCGGACCACTTTCCCGAGATAGGTTTTGCCCATTTCAGCGACGGCGGTAATATCGCCGATGATCTGGAGGGCTTTTTGCGCCGCGGCGGCATCGTTCGAGGCCACGTTCACCGTGCCGTCGTCAGAGACATCGATCTTGACGCCGGTCTGCTCGATGATGCTGCGAATGACTTTGCCGCCTGGTCCAATGACTTCACGGATCTTATCGGTGGGAATCGTGATGGTGTAGATTCGAGGCGCGTACTGCGACATCTGGGTGCGCGATTCAGCCAGCGCATCGTTCATCTTGTCGAGGATGAACAGGCGGCCGCGGCGAGCCTGCTCGAGGGCCTCGTGCATGATGGCCGTGGTCACGTTGGGGACCTTGATATCCATCTGCAGAGCAGTGATGCCCTGGCGGGTTCCAGCGACTTTGAAATCCATATCGCCGTAATGATCCTCGGCGCCGGCGATATCGGTGAGGATGGCGTACTTGTCGTCTTCCTTCACCAACCCCATCGCCACGCCGCTGATCGCCGCCGGCATAGGAACGCCCGCGTCCATCAAGGCGAGACTGGCGCCACAAACGGTGGCCATGGAACTGGAGCCGTTCGATTCGAGAATGTCGGAAACCACGCGCAGGGTATACGGAAACTTCGCCTGGTCTGGAATGAGACCGCCGATGGCCCGTTCCGCGAGAGCGCCGTGACCGATTTCGCGGCGGCCCGCGCCCCGCATAAAGCCCACTTCGCCGACGCTGAAAGGTGGAAAGTTGTAGTGCAGCATGAAGCGCTTGGATGCTTCAATGCCGGGTTCGAGGAGTTCGTAGCGCTGCTCGTCGTCCTTGGTGCCGAGCGTGACGGTGACCAGGGCCTGCGTTTCGCCGCGTGTGAAGACGGCCGAGCCGTGAGTGCGGGGCAGCAGGCCGGTGTCGATGGCGATCTCGCGGATCTGATCGAACTTGCGCCCATCCGGGCGGCGGCGCTTCTCGAGCATCTCATCGCGGAAGATGCGTTCCTTGAGTGCGTCGAAGATCTTGCTGACTTCCGGGTGCTCTTCCTCAGGGAACTGGGCCTTGAGGTTGGTCTTCACCGAAGCGATTCGCGAATAGCTTTCGAGCTTGGGATATTTTTCGGTGTTCAGGGCGTCCGTCAACTCCTCGCGAGCGATGGAAGAAACCTTGGCGTACAGATCCTTATCGAACTCGTGCGGAGTATAGACTCGCTTGGTTTTGCCGACGGCCTTGACCATTTCACCGATAACGGCCGCGACCTTCTTGCAACAGTCGTGCCCGTACTCGAGGGCCGCGAGCACTTCGTCTTCTGAAGCCTGCTGTCCGGCGGCCTCAACCATGACGACTCCGCCTTCGGTGGCGGTGACGACGATATTGAGCTTGGAAGCGCGGGCTTCTTCATAAGACGGATTGGGAATAAGTTTGCCATCCGCGTAGCCGACGCGGACCGCGCCGACATGATGATGGAAAGGGATATCCGAAATGGCCAGCGCGGCTGCCGCTCCGATGATGCCAAGAACGGCGGGATCCTGCTGCGGATCGGCCGAAAGCACCATGGCGATAATCTGCGTTTCGCAAAGGAACCCTTCGGGGAAGAGCGGCCGCATGGGGCGGTCGATGAGGCGACTGGTAAGCACCTCCTTTTCCGACAGACGGCCCTCGCGCTTGATGAACCCGCCAGGGAACTTGCCGGCGGCGTAGGTATATTCGCGGTAATCGACCGTCAGAGGGAAGAATCCCTGGCCGGGCTTAGGGTTTTCATTGGCGCAGGCGGTCACAAGGACCACCGCATCGCCGGACTTTACGACGACAGCTCCGTTAGCCTGTTTCGCCAGCTTGCCCGTTTCGAGGACGATCTTGCGACCGTCCAAATCTACTTCAAAAGTGTGGATCATTTCCTTTGCCATTCTTGGCGAGCCGTTGGAGCGGACCGCGCGAAAATATTGGCGAGGAGTGTGGAAAGGGTGACGGTATTAGTGGCGGATGCCCAGCTTTACCAGAACGGATTTATAGCGCTCCGGATCGTTCTTTCGAAGATACGTCAAAAGCCGGCGTCGACGGGCAACCATGGTGAGCAAACCCTTACGGGAAGCGTGGTCCATTTTGTGCGCCTTAAAATGTTCGTTGAGCTGAACCAGGCGGCCACTTAGCAGAGCAATCTGCACCTCTGGCGATCCCGTGTCAGTTTTGTGAATTTGATTCTTTGCGAGGATCTGCTGTTTTACTTCAAGCGCCAAAGGCATTCCGGTGTTACTGCTCCTTCTTTCTCATTCTCTCGTTATTCCTCTAGAGGATAACACAGATGAAACGGCTTTTGGAGCGTGTGGGTTCGAGCAAATGGGCCATTTCGTGGATCACGATGTATTCCAGGCACTCCGGCTGGCTCGACCTTCGGCGTTGCGTTCTTGCTTGATGACTTTCAGCGGATAGCGTTTGCTCCACAGGCAATGGCTTTCACGGGTGAGTCTTGAGATGCCGAAGACGCGGATGGGATCGGGGTTCATCCGAGGAGGCGCGGAGATCCGCGCCCTTTTCTTGAGAGCCAGGTGGGGAAGGATTGTCTTCGCAGTTGAGAGAACTCCGCCTGCGCCGGCACGTAAGAGACTGAGAACGCCAGATGCAGAAATACGACATCTCGCTAAAGTTACTGCTGGGGTAACTTGCAGCGCTAACGCCTGCAGACTCCCTTTCGTATTAGAATAAGAGGCGCAATTCAGGATGCACCCAGTCCGCGGAAAGGGATGATCCCACCTGAATGAGTCTTTCAGCA
>Ga0182012_10000938_pt1 | contig 32058 bp, 30 predicted proteins | sample 612S2SmetaG_FD_120486 | JGI IMG/M metagenome (GOLD analysis project Ga0182012, IMG submission 120486) | Permafrost microbial communities from Stordalen Mire, Sweden - 612S2S metaG | ecosystem: Environmental > Terrestrial > Soil > Wetlands > Permafrost | place: Sweden: Stordalen | collected...
AGGCCGGCTTCCCCCAGACCTCGCCGGCGGTCAGCAAAATGGTGGCCAGCGCCCCCGGTCCGGCGATGAACGGAAACGCCAGCGGGAACACCGAGATGTCCTCGCGTTTCAAGGATTCTTCGTGCTCGGGTGTGGTCGAGCGCGTCCCCGAGGTGCGCGCAAACACCATGTCGAGAGAAATCAGGAAGAGCAGCGTCCCCCCGGCGATGCGGAAGGAGTTGAGCGAAATCCCCATGAGGTCCAGAAATTTCGCGCCGACGAGCGCGAATATAATGCAGATCCCGAGCGAGATCGCCGAGGCCTTGAAGGCCATGAGGCGCTTGTAGGCCTCGTTCGCGCCCTCCGTCAGACCCGCGAACAGCGGGATCAGCGAGACCGGCTCCACCACGACGAAGAAAACCACGAAGAATTTTATGAATTGCTGGATCAAGCTAAAGTTGTTGCTTCGCGCAAAATTTTCCGATTGCGCGAAGGATTCATTGAGAGTTCAATGGACTCGAGCATAACAGACGGAGACGGCCCATGAACGTTGTGAAGCCGATCGTTGGTCAGTGGTATCGCGGCAATACCAACGAGCTGTTCGAAGTGGTCGCCATCGACGATGAGGATGAGACCATCGAAATTCAATTTTTCGACGGCAGCGTCACTGAAATCGAATTCGATTCCTGGAATGAACAGCTGCTCGACGAGCTCATCGACATGGCGAACGCCCCGGAAGATTGGTCGGGCGCCATCGATGTGGAGGCCGAGGATCTGGACCGGGAATTCGAGGACAACGCGCGCACCGCGTGGTCGGTCCCTCAGGATCGGTCGCTGCGCCGCTGACGTCCGCATTCCCGGCGGACCCAGGCTTATCATCGCGTCCTAGGCGCCGCTGCGTGCGGTGTCGCGCGCGGCGAGCTCGTTCAAGGGCCGCCGCATGAAGATCAGCAAAATGAGTCCGGGTGTTGCCGCGAGGCAGGTGATGATGAAGAAGCGCGCCCATCCGACGACCGGAACGAGAATGCCGGCCGCCGCACCGGAGAGATTCCGCGGCAGGGTGGCGAGCGCCGAGAGCAACGCGTACTGCGTGGCGCTGTAATTCGCCGAGCAGAGCGACATCAGGAATGCCACGAATGCCGCCTGACCCATGCCGCCGACCATGGTATCGACCGACGTGGCGAGCACCAGCAGCCACACCTTGCGGCCCGCCAGCGCGAGCCACATGTAGAGCAGATTGGTGAGCGCCTGGGCGATGCCGAATATCAGCAGCGAGCGAAACGTTCCCCAGCGTATGTACATGAGGCCGCCGAACGTCGTGCCGATGATGGTGGACACGGTCATGTTCAGCTTGCCGGCTATGCCGAGCTCGTCCAGCGAGAAGCCCATGCCGCGCAGCATGAAGGTGCTGTAGAGGCTGAGCGCCAGCGCGTCGCCCACCTTGTAGAGCAGCACCAGCGCCAGAAATCCCCACATGATCTTGGCGCTGAACAGTTCCCGCAGCGGATGCCAGATGGCATCGATCAGGGTACGGGGCGGATGGGTCGGCATGCGCGGCGACGGCGCCCAGAAGGTCATGAACAGGGTGGCGGCCATGAGCGCGGCCACCAACAGGAAAGCAACCCGCCACCCCAGATGGCCAGCGATGACCACCAGCACGGTGCCGGCCAGCATCGCCGCCGTGCGATAGCCGAAGGTGGTCGCCGCGGCGGCAAGGGCGCGCTCGCTCGCGGGAATCGTGTCCACTTGATAGGCATTGATGACGATGTCCTGCGAGGCCGATAGGAATGCCACGCCGAACGCGACCGCGGCCAGCACGTACAGGCCCGTGATGGGCGAACAGAACCCCATCGCGCCGATGCAGATCGCAAGGCATGCCTGGAAAACCGCGATCCAGCCGCGTCGGCGGTCCAGGAACGGCGGTACGTAGCGGTCGAGAAACGGAGCCCACAAGAACTTGAAGTTATAAGGCAATGCGACGAGCGACAGAAACCCGATGGTCTTGACCGCGAGGCCGGAAGAGGCGAGCCACGCCTGCAGGCTGAAATTGGTCAGGTTGTAGGGCAGGCCGGACGCAAAGCTCAGGAACAAGACGGCCGTCATCCGCTTGTCGCCGAGGGCTTGGAGCAGCGTGGGTTTCACGGGATGCGTCAAAGAATCTGGGCGTGGGTGCGGGTGATGGGCATCGCGCGCGATGATACCAGCAGCCAAGGGGCCGCTGTGACGGTCGCGGCGCGGCTCTTGCGAAGCGCGACCTGCCTTGCGAGACTGCCCGCCCTATGATCCTGCCGTATCAAAGCGAGTTCATCGACTTGTGCACGCGCCTGGGCGTGCTGAAGTTCGGCAGCTTCAAATTGAAGTCAGGCCGCGAGAGCCCGTATTTCTTCAACGCCGGGCTGTTCAGCTCGGGAGCCGCGATCGCGGCGGTCGGGAAAGCCTATGCCGACGCGATCGTCGCCTCGGACATCTCCTTCGACATGCTGTTCGGGCCGGCCTACAAGGGAATTCCCCTGGTGACGGCCGCCGCCGCGGCGCTCGCCGATCACCACGGCATCGATCTGCCCTTCGCCTTCAACCGCAAGGAGTCGAAGACTCACGGCGAGGGCGGCCACATCGTCGGCAGTCCCCTGCAAGGGCGGATCCTGATCGTCGACGATGTCATCACGGCCGGAACCGCCATCCGCCACTCGATCGAGATCATACGAGCGGCCGGCGCTCACCCCGCCGGCGTCCTCCTGGCCCTGGACCGGCAGGAGCGCGGGGCGGTCAGTCCCCTGTCCGCGGTCCAGGAGGTGCGCGAACAGTTCGGCATGCCGGTGGTCGCGGTCATCAACCTGTCGGACCTGATGCAGCACATGCGCATCCTCGGACACGATGCGGATCTCGCCAGCATGCAAGCCTACCGGGACCGTTATGGCCTCACAGATTGAGCAATACGCCCTGGAAAACCCCCCTTTCGCGGCTCAAAATGGCCCGCGGTCTCGAGGGGGTATGCAATTGAAACAGCTCACTTGGCTCATTTGCGCGTCGATTTCGCTGGCGGCGGCGGCGGCGCACGCGGGCAACACATCCACACCCGGTTCCGACCGGAAGTTCTACGAATGGAAGGACGAGCAGGGGGTGACCCATTACGGCGATCGCATCCCGCCGGAGTACGCCTCCGAGGAGCACCGGGTCATCAACGGCCACGGGATCGAGATCGGGCATACGGATGCTCAGAAGTCCCCGGAGCAATTGGCGGAGGAGGACCGGAAAACGGCCGATGCGAAGCAACGGGCGACCCGTGACCAGAACCTGCTCGCGGCCTACGTCTCGGTCCAGGAGATCGAGCATCTGCGCGATCAGCGCATCACCCTGCTATCGGATCAAATCAAGCAGACGGGCCAGTTCCTCGATGCGCTGAACAAGAAGATGACCGGCCTGCGCGGGGCCAGCTCCCATTTCAAGCCGTACAGCCAGGATCCGAATGCACCGCCCATGACCGACCAGTTGGCCGAAGACCTGGTACGCGTCGGCAGCGACATCATCACCCAGGAAGCGAACCTGCGCGAAAAACACTCGGAAGAGGCCACCATGAGCCGCCAGTTCGAGAGCGATATCGCAAGGTTCAAAGAGCTCAAGGGCATCCATTGACATCGAGAACCCGCATCCTGCTCGGGGTCACCGGCGGGATTGCCGTCTATAAGAGTCCCGATCTCGTGCGCCGGCTGATCGAGAAGGGTGCCGAGGTGCAGGTGGTCATGACCGAGGCAGCGCAGAAATTTGTGAGCCCGATGACCTTTCAGGCCGTTTCCGGTCGACCGGTGCGGGTCGGCTTGTGGGACGAGGCGGCCGAGGCCGCCATGGGCCACATCGAGCTCGCCCGCTGGGCGCAGCTCGTGCTGATCGCGCCGGCGACCGCCGATTTCATGGCACGTCTCGCCGGCGGCCGTGCGGACGATCTTCTGGCCACGCTCTGCTTGGCGACCGAAGCGCCGGTGGTGCTCGCCCCCGCCATGAACCGAGTGATGTGGGCCAGCAAGGCGACGCAGTTCAATGTCGGCGTGCTGGAAGCGCGCGGCATCCGCTTGCTGGGACCGGCGGCCGGCAATCAGGCGTGCGGCGAGGTCGGCGTCGGACGGATGTGGGAGCCCGCCGTGCTGGCCAGCACCCTGCTTGAGCCGCCGGCCAATGCGGGCCTGTTGACCGGGGTCAACGTCCTGATCACCGCCGGACCCACCCGCGAGCGCCTCGATCCGGTGCGCTACCTGACCAACCGCAGCTCCGGAAAAATGGGCTTCGCCGTCGCCGCGGCCGCCCGCGAGGCAGGGGCTCACGTCACCCTGATCACCGGGCCGGTGCATTTGCCGACGCCCGCGGGCATCACGCGCATCAATGTCGAGAGCGCCCGCGAAATGTATGCCGCGGTCCATCGCCATGTCGCGGAGGCGGACGTATTCGTGGCGGCCGCCGCGGTGGCCGATTTTCAGCCGGTCGCCGTCGCCAAACAGAAAATCAAGAAGCAGGGTACCGCCATCACGCTGGACCTGGAGCCGGCTCCCGATATCGTCAAGTCGGTCGCCGAGATGAGCAAGCGGCCGCTGGTGGTCGGCTTCGCCGCCGAGACCAACGACGTCGAGGAGAACGCGAAGGCCAAGCTGAAGCGCAAGAAGCTCGACATGATCGCCGCCAACCAGGTGGGCGATGGACTCGCCTTCGATTGCGAAGACAACGCGCTCACCGTCCTCTGGCCGGGCGGAAAACTCGAGATCGCGCGCGCGCCGAAGCTCACCGTGGCCCGTGAGCTGATCGCGCAGATTGCCAAGCGCCTGCCCCCCTCCGACGGCGCGCCCCGGCGCGGATCGCGCAAACGCCGTAGCGCCGCCGTAGATCAGCGCGGGCGCCTGCGCACCCGCCGAATCCGCCGCTGATGCCGCACAAGGTCAAGCTCAGGATTCTCGATCCGCGGATCGGGCGGGAATTTCCGCTGCCCCAGCATGCGACGGCGGGATCTGCCGGCATGGATTTGCGCGCCTGTGTGGCGGGACCATTGGTCCTCGCGCCAGGGGCGGCGGAATTGATACCGACCGGTATTTCGATCTTCGTCGAGGATCCGCAACTGGCGGCGCTGCTCATCCCGCGATCGGGGCTTGGGCACAAGAACGGGATCGTGCTCGGGAATCTCGTGGGACTGATCGATTCCGACTATCAGGGACCGCTGATGGTGTCGTGCTGGAATCGCGGCGCGGCGCCGTTCACGATCAATCCCGGCGACCGGATCGCGCAGATGGTGATCGTACCGGTCGTGCGCGCGGAATTCGAAGTGGTCGAGGACTTCGATGCGACCGCGCGCGGCGCCGGGGGGTTCGGCAGTTCCGGGCACGCGTAGCCCGCCGTCGCCTGAATCTCCGCGCTTGCCCGCAAAATGCCGCTAGTGAAAGGGATCGGCCGCCGCCATGCTGCCGCGCATGGCGATCCGAGATTGGCCCCGCTCTGAACGGCCGCGCGAGAAGCTGCTGGAGAGGGGCGCCGGGGCGCTATCGGACGCGGAATTGCTGGCCATCCTGCTGAGGAACGGCACCGCCGGGCATTCCGCGCTGGATCTCGCCCGCTCCATCCTCGGTCACTTCGGCTCGCTCCGGCACCTGGTCGCGGCGGACCGCGCGCGCTTTTGCGCGCACCCGGGCTTGGGGCTCGCCCGATATGCCGAGATTCAGGCCGCCGCGGAGATCTCGCGGCGACAGCTGTCGGAGCCGCTGCGCGTCGGGCCGCTGCTCGGCAGCCCCAAGGCCACCCGGGAGTATCTGAGCGCCCGGCTGCGTCATCTGGAGCACGAAGTTTTCTGCTGTCTCTACCTCGACAAGCGTCACCGACTCATGCATTGCGAGGAATTGTTCCGCGGCACCATCGACGGCGCGAGCGTGCACCCGCGGGAGATCGTCAAACTGGCGCTGCAGAGAAACGCCGCCGCCGTGATCGTCGCGCACAATCACCCATCGGGCATCGCCGAGCCGAGTCAAGCGGACGAGTTGATCACGCAGCGTGTCAAAGAGGCACTCCTCCTGGTCGACATCCGGCTGCTCGATCACCTCATCGTCGGAGATGGGGGGTGCGTGTCGCTGGCGGAGCGGGGGCTGATCTGACTTGGTGACCGGAATGCTGCCCCAAGGTGTGGAAGGTCCCGCGGGCCCCCGCTCCACCAGGAGCCTGAAGATCGCCAAACGGTGCTCATGAGCCAGCGCTCCCAAAGCCTATCGTAATATCAAGGGCGGCACCGAAAGGTTCGGTTAAAGGAGGGGCCAACATTTCCGCGGAAACGTCCGGCGGCGGCTCGGCAGCTTCCCCCCGCTCCCGTTCGGCCTTGTGACAGAGCAGCATCACTCCATGGTCGTAGTCCATCTGCTCCCCGCGCCAACGCGTCGCCGCCGTGATCTCGGTGACGACGATTCCCTCGGCGCGGTGGGTTTCCTCGATTTCCGTCCCGAGGTAGCTGGTCATGGGATCCCTTCGCACGGGGATGAACTCTCGACCGTCGGATTTGAAGAATTGCCACCCTCCGCCTCGCCGAGGCCGCACCCCGATCCCTCCTTCGTGCACCAACCGGTGGTGCCAGCGGCAGAGCGTCACGAGGTTGGAGAGTTCGGTCTTTCCGCCGTCCGCCCAATGCTCGACGTGATGCGCGTCCAAGTACTTGGCGTAGGTGCAGCCGGGAAACTGGCATCCGGCCGCGTCGCGCGAGCGAAGCGCTCGACGGATCGCCGGCGGAATGGTGCGGGTGCGGCGGCCGACACTGAGCGGGCGCCCGGCGCTGTCCTCGATCACACCGACGAGGCTTGCATCGCATCCGAGGCGCTTGATGGTCTCGAGCGGAAGGCCAGGGCCTCCCTCGATCTCCGAGCGGCCCGCGGCCTCTGAAGAATCCGGGGCGGTCGCAGCGGCCAAGGATTCGGCATCCACGTGGATGACGACCTGGTAGTGCTCGGCGGTCCCAGCATCGCGCGCCCGTCCCTGGAGGGAGCTTTCTGCCATCCGTACCAGCGCATCGGCCCGGCGGCCCGCCTGGTGGAGCGGACATGCCTCGCCACTTTCCGCACAAACCTCACGCTCGGGTACCTGAGCAAGCGCCGCATCCAGGGCCTTCACGAACAGCGCTCCGCCGACCGCAGGCAGCCTCGCCTTCAACACCAGACTGCCATCCTCTTCCCAGTGATACGAGACGCTGCGATTCTCGTGCTGGCTGGCTTCGCGCGAGAGTTCCTGCGCCTGCATCGCCCGGCGGAACAGTCGCACCGTGCGTTCCACGTGATACGCCGTACCGTGCAGGGCGATGTTCAACAAGTCCTTTTCTGTGGCCGGGCCGGCAACGCGAGTGAGGGCTCGGACCTTGGAATAGCTCAATTCCCCTCGTGCCATGCACGCGGCAACCAGCGGCAGTTTCTCCAGAGCATGTGCCACGCGTACCTTTTCCCGGGCAGCACCCAAGTTCAGGCCGCATTTGAAGTTGAGCCAATGAGCGCAGGAAGCCAGCTTTCCATCACCCCATCCGCGGCGCAGATCGAACTCGCGGATCAGCAGCAACCAGCGATATTGCGCGGCATTCAAGTGACCGCAGAGCTCCGTGATGCGGGCCTCGAGCTCCTCCAGCGGCAGCGCCGAAGTCTCTAGTACGCCTCCGTCTGTGCCTCCGTCTGTGCCTCCGTCTGTGCCTCCGTCTTTGCCTCCGTCCATGGCTCCCCCCAATAGGCTGTTGATATATCCAGTACTATACTGAAAATGGCAGACGAAACAACGGATTAACTCGGCGAAAAGAGGAGATTACGGGTGCGGCGGGGCGGTGCCCGTATTGTCGATGCGGACCCGCGAGCCGTCCGGACACACCCGATAACAGTCGGGGTAACCGGCCCGCGCGGAACAGCCGTTGGTCGCATCCAGCCAGCCGGATTCCACGTGGCAGCCCGCAGGCGCTCCGGGGTGAACGCAGCCGCACAGGACGGCAATCAACGTCATGCTGCTGAACAGGCCACGCATATCGATATTTTAGGCGATTATTGTGTCAAATCATGCGGGTACCCGCGCATGGAGAGCGATTTCGTGCGTAGGACGTGCCTTACAAAGGCCGCTCCCCGGCGGGTGAACCGCTCCTCGAGCGAGATTGCTTCGCCGATCCCCGGCTGGTATAAAGCACGGCTCTTCTCAGCGTCCAGCACAAGGTCAAGATCATGTCGCGAGTCTGCCAGGTCACGGGCAAAGGCCCGAAAACCGGTAACACGGTGTCCCATGCGAACAATCGCAAGCGCCGCCGCTTCCTGCCGAATCTGCATACGCATCGATTCTGGCTGGAGAGCGAAAAGCGCTTCGTGAGCCTGCGAGTCTCGACCCGGGGTCTGCGCACCATCGAGAAGCGCGGCATCGAAGTCGTCGTGGCAGATCTGCGCGCCGACGGCGTCAAGGTCTAAGGAGCATTCCTCATGCGCGATAAGATCAAGCTCGTCTCCTCCGCCGGCACCGGTCATTACTACACGACCACCAAGAACAAGCGCCTGCACCCGGACAAGATGGAAACCAAGAAATTCGATCCGGTCGTGCGCAAGCACGTCGCTTACAAAGAATCGAAGATCAAGTAGCTCAAGGCCTAAGCGTCCCCGCTTCTGCCCGAACTCCCTGAAGTAGAAACCACCCGCCGGGGAATCGCTCCCGGCCTACTCGGGCGGCGCGTGAGCGATGCCGTGGTTCGCGAGCGCCGCCTGCGCTGGCCGATCCCGAAGAAATTCGAAGCCTCCGTCCGCGACCAGACGATTCGCAGCGTCGAACGGCGCGCAAAATACCTGCTGATCGGATTGGATTCCGGAACCGCGATCGTGCATCTCGGCATGTCGGGGAGTTTGCGCATGCTGCCCTCGGGGACATCGCCCCGGCCGCACGATCACTGGGACCTGGTTCTCGACACGGGCCGAGTGCTGCGCTTCCACGACCCACGGCGCTTCGGCAGCCTGCACTGGGTGGTCGGCGACCCGCTGCTGCATCCGCTGCTCGCCAAGCTCGGGCCCGAGCCCCTGTCGAAGGACTTCGATGCGCCCTATCTGCACCGCGCCACGCGCAAGCGCTCCGTCGCGATCAAGCAGCTCATCATGAATTCGCAGATCGTGGTGGGCGTCGGAAACATCTACGCCAGCGAGGCGTTGTTCAGGGCCCGCATCTCGCCGCGCCGTGCCGCGCGCCGAATCACCCGGGAGGAGTCCAAAGCCCTGGTGCACGCGATCCAAGAGGTGCTGTCCGAGGCCATCGAGATCGGCGGGACGACCTTGCGGGACTACGTCAACCCCGAGGGCACGCCCGGCTATTTCGCGCAGCGGCTTTACGTGTACGAGCGGGCGAAACAGCCGTGCCGGATCTGTCAGTCGCCGATCAAGCAGTTCACACAAGGCCAGCGCTCGACCTATTGGTGCGCCGCCTGCCAGCGCTAGCCAGGCGCGACGTTCGAACGCACGCTAGTAAACCAGTCCCTCACCCTCGCCGCGCGGATCCGAGGCGGCGGCCACTTTGCCGCTCGCGAAATCCCAGGTGATGACCTCCATGTTGCCCCAGCGGCGGGTGCCCTGTTCCAGCTGATGGCCCATGGCCTGAAGACGCGTAATCTCCCCGTCGGTCAGCGCACCCTTCTCGTATTCGACCACGTCGGGAAGATACTGATGGTGGTAGCGCGGATCGGCGACGATCTCCTCGGCGCTCATGCCATTCAAATAGTCGAGCGTCCCCAAGATCACCATGCTGATGATGTAGCTGCCGCCGGGAGTTCCGATGATCATCAGGCCCTTGGGGGTCTCGATGAAGCTCGGCGTCATGCTCGACAGCGGCCGCTTGTTCGCGGCGATGGCATTCTCCGCGTTGCCGACCAGTCCGAACGTGTTCGGGGTTCCGGGCTTGATCGAAAAATCGTCCATGGTGTCGTTGAGCAGCACCCCGGTCTTCGGAACCATGTCTCCCGAGCCGAAGAACAGGTTGATGGACATGGTCGCCGCGACGCGGTTGCCGGCGGCATCCAGAATGGAGAAATGCGTCGTGTCCTGGCCAACCGGTGCGGTTTCGATGCCCGGCAGCATGTCGCTCGGCATGGCCTTGTCCGGGCGGATGCTCGAGCGCTGGCCCGCGGCGTAATCCTTGCTCACGAGCTCAAGCACCGGCGTCTTCACGAAATCAGGATCGCCGAGGTAGACCGCGCGATCCCGGTACGCGCGCTGCATGGCCGAGACGATCCAGTGCTTGCGCGTCGCCGAGTCGATGTTGCGCAAATCGACGCCGCCCAGGATATTGAGCGCATCGAGCAACGCGACGCCTCCCGATGAGGGCGGCGAGGCGGAGACGATGCGCGCTCCGCGATATTCGCCGACCAGCGGCTTGCGTTCGATCACCCGGTAGTCGGCGAGATCCTTCAGCGTCCAGATGCCGCCGCCCGCACGCACTCCGTTCACCAGATCCTCGGCGACCCGCCCGGAATAAAAGCCGCTCGCGCCTTGGTCGGCGAGCGCCTCGAGCGTCGCCGCCAGCTCCGGTTGCTTGATGATGGCGCCGAGCTCCGGCACCTTCCCGTCGGCGGTCAAGAACACCCTGGCGGCAGCCGGCGAGCGCAGCAAGCTCTCGCGCTTGTAGGAGATCGCGCCCTGCAGCCGCGCATACAGCGGAAAGCCCTCACGCGCCAGGCGGATCGCGGGCTCGAGGCTCACCTTCAACGGGAGCTTGCCGAATTTTCGCGCGAGATAGTCGAACGCGGCGGGCTCGCCGGGGATGCCGGCCGCCAACGGCCCCGCCGTCGACGCGTGCGCGATGGGATTGCCCGAGGCATCCAGGTACATGTCACGGGTCGCCGCCCCGGGCGCCTTTTCACGGGCATCCAGCATGGTCTCGAGGCCGTCGGCCCCGCGGTGCAGCAGGTAGAATCCGCCGCCGCCCAATCCTGAGCTCGTGGGCTCGACCACGGCGAGCGCAGCGGACACGGCTACCGTGGCATCGAACGCATTGCCGCCGCGCGCGAGAATCTGCTGCCCGGCTTCACTTGCCAACGGATACGCGCTTGCGATCGCGCTCTTGTGCGCCCGGCCCGTGTCATCGCCGTGAGAAGGCGGCGCGCAAAGAAGCAGCGCGGCGAGGCAGGGTGCGAAGTACGCGGCGGAGCGGATCAAAGCTTGCGATGCCGCTTCAATTCGACTTCCACCAGCGGATGAACGAACTCGGAGACGTTGCCGCCCAGCACCGCGATCTCGCGGACCAGGGTCGAGGAAATGAAGGTGTATTGCTCTTGCGGCGTCATGAAGACCGACTCGATTTCCGGCGACAGGTGCCGGCTCATATTAGCCAACTGGAACTCGAATTCGAAGTCCGAGACCGCGCGCAAGCCGCGCACGATGACCGAGAGACCGTTTTCTCTGGCGAAATCGACCGTCAATCCCGCGTAGCCGCGCACGACGACGTTGGGGACATCCTCGAGCACGCGCCGTGCCATGTCCACGCGCTGCTCGAGGGAGAACATCGGCGCCTTGTTGGGATTGGCGGCAATAGCCACCACCACCTTGTCGAAAATGCTCGCCGCACGGCGCACCAGATCACGGTGGCCGTTGGTGATCGGATCGAAGGTCCCCGGGTAGACAGCGGTTCTTTTATTCATGCTGAATCTCGACGTTGCGCGCCAGATGATACCCCACCTCGCCCGCGGACTTCGATTTGACCAGCTCCCAGCGGGACGGCATCGGGGGCGGACCGGCGGAGCGCGCGTTCTCGAGGTAAATCCAGCCGCCGCCCGCGATCCAACCGCCGGCATCGATGAGCCGGACATATTCCGGCAGCGCGTCGAGTCCGAACGGTGGATCGAGAAAAATCACGTCGTAGGGCCCGGCGTAGGGCCCCGCGTCGGGCTTGGCGTCGGGCTTGGCGTCGGGCTTGGCGTCGGGCTTGGCGGCGGCGGCGAGAAAGCGCTCCGCGGACGTTTGCACAATACGGCCGCCCGCCACGCCCGGTGCTCCCCCGTGCAACCGCTTCAGCTCTTCGGCCAGCATCTGCGCCGGTGCGAATGCCGGCTCCACGAACACCACCTCGCGGGCGCCGCGCGACAGCGCTTCGAGGCCGAGCGCTCCGGACCCGGCAAACAAGTCGAGGCAGCGCGTGCCGGCGATCGAAGGCTGCAGCCAGTTGAAGAGCGTCTCGCGCACGCGATCGGGCGTCGGCCGAAGACCGGGCGAATCGGGGAAATGCACCCGCCGTCCGCGCCACGAGCCGCCGATGATGCGCACCGAGTTGAGCTGCTTCACGATCGCATCATACCCCGGGGGTGCCGCCCGCTCCGGCTCGCCGCTCGGGGGTCCTCTGTTAAGCTTCGCGATCTATGACGAACGAAGCCGAAAAGCCGGGCGCCCGCGGCTTTTTCAAGCGACTGCGCGCCAAATTGAACGTGGGCCCGGCGTGGCTCACCACGGATATCAAGGATCTGCTGCCCGTAGGGCGCAAGATCGATGCCGACATACTGGACGAGCTGGAGACGCGCCTCATCACCGCCGACGTGGGCATGGAGGCGACCACGCGCATCCTTCAGGACCTGCGCCGCCGCGTCGCGCGCAAGGAATTGGGCGACGTCGAGGCGTTGCTCGGCGCCTTGAGCTCGGCCATGCTCGAGATCCTGAAGCCGGTCGAGCGGCCGCTCGCCATCGATCCCGCCATCAAACCCTACGTGATCCTGGTGGTCGGCATCAACGGGGCGGGCAAAACCACCACCATCGGCAAGTTGGCACACCGGCTGCTGGCCGAAGGCCGCACCGTGATGCTTGCCGCCGGAGATACCTTTCGCGCCGCCGCCAAGGAACAGCTCACGATCTGGGCGGAGCGCAATCGCGTTCCCATCATCGCGCAGCATTCCGGAGCCGAGCCCGCGGCGGTGATCTTCGATGGCCTGCAAGCGGCGCTCGCCCGGCACATCGATGTATTGATCGCCGATACCGCGGGACGGCTGCACACCCAGACTCATTTGATGGACGAGCTGAAGAAGGTGAAGCGCGTGCTGGCGCGTCTCGATCCGGGAGCCCCGCACGAGGTGCTGCTGGTCCTGGACGGCACCATCGGACAGAATGCGGTCGCTCAGGCGACCGAATTCCACAAGGGACTCGGAGTCACCGGGCTGGTGGTCACCAAGCTCGACGGCACCGCCAAGGGCGGCGTCGTGCTCGCCATTGCGCAGAAGCTGGGCATTCCCATCCGCTTCGTGGGGGTCGGCGAGGACACCGAGGATTTCGGGGTGTTCAACGCCTCGGAATTCGTCGCCGCGCTGTTGAAGACCGAATGATCCGCTTCGATCAAGTGTACAAGCGCTACCCCAACGGCCGGGATGCGCTGGCCGGCGTAACGTTCAACATCGAGGCGGGCGAGTTCGCGTTTCTCACCGGACACTCCGGCGCCGGCAAGAGCAGCATCCTCAAGCTGATCGCGCTCATCGAGCGACCGACACGCGGGCAGGTGTTCATCAACAATCAGAGTACCGCGGCGGTCAAGCCACGCGGCATTCCCAAGTTTCGACAGCACATCGGCGTGGTCTTCCAGGATCACAAGCTCCTGCACGACCGTCCGGTGGCGGAAAATGTCGCGCTGCCGTTGATCGTTGCGGGGGTGGCCCGGCGCGAGATCGACAAGCGCATGCGTGCCGCCCTGGATCAGGTGGGCTTGCTCAGCAGGGAGAAGAGCCGTCCGCTCGAGCTCTCGACGGGCGAGCAGCAGCGGGTCGGCATCGCCCGCGCCATCGTGGCGAAGCCGATGCTGCTGATTGCCGACGAGCCGACGGGGAACCTCGATCCGGATCTCGCACTCGAGATCATGCAGCTGTTCAAGCGGCTGAACGATGTCGGCGTAACCGTCATGATCGCCACCCACGACATCCAGCTGATCGATCGATTCACCGCGCAGCGAATCGTGCTCGCCGAGGGCCGGGTGGTATGAAAACCGCTCTCGAAGCGTGGCTCGCCCGGCATGCGCAGACGCTGATCGGATCGCTCGGCCGCATGGTCCGAAATCCGCTCGCCACCGCCATGACCCTGGCGGTCATCGCCGTCGCGCTGGCGCTGCCCCTGTTCTTCGGCGTGCTCCTGCAGAACACCCGTAGCGCCACCGCGAACTGGAACCAGGCATTCGAGCTCTCGGTCTATCTGCCTCAGAAGGCCGGGGCGGAGCGGGCAGACGCCCTGGCGAATCAGCTGCGGGCACGCCCCGACGTGGCGGCGGTGCGCGTCATCCCGGCCGACCAGGCGCTCGCCGAGTTCCGTGCTTCATCGGGATTCGGCAAGGCCCTCGATGCCCTCGACGGCAATCCGCTGCCCAACACGCTCATCGTCACGCCCACGCTGACGGCGAGCACGCCGGAGGCGACGGTGGCGCTCAAGACCCGCATCGAGGCGGCGGCCGACGTGGACGCGGTGCAATTGGATACCGAATGGGTGCAGCGCTTGAACGCGATGCTCGACGTGTTGCGGCGGGTTCTCTGGCTGACCGGCGCACTGCTCGGCTCAAGCGTCGTGCTGGTCGTCGGCAACACCATCCGGCTCGATATATTGAACCGGCGCGACGAAATAGAGGTCATGAAACTGGTGGGCGCCACTGACGGATTTGCGCGCCGGCCGTTCCTCTACAGCGGTGTTTGGTACGGTCTCGGCGGTGGAATCGGCGCCATCGTGGTCGTGGCGATCGCCGTGGCGGTGCTGTCGCGACCGCTCGGCCATCTCGCGGCGTTGTACGGCAGCCAGTTCCAGCTGACGGGGTTGAGATTTGGATCGGTCGTTCGCATCCTGGGGTTATCGGTGGCTTTGGGTTGGTTGGGATCCTGGATTGCTGCGACGCGTCATATCCGCGCGGTGGAACCGTAAGCCGCTGTTCTATAGAGAGTTATAGGTTAGAACTTTTGAGGTCGTTAGCACTCTAACGTTAGGAGTGCTATGATTGGTCCCTAGTTGGGAGACGTGTATGAGTTCGAGTTCAGCCTTAGTCGCTAAAAAAACCGGATTGGTGTTCGCCGGCCCCGTGGGGAGCCTGGACGGATACATCGATCGCGTGTCGCAGATCCCCGTGCTGTCCAAGGAAGACGAGGTGGCGCTGGCCTCCCGCTTTCGCAGCGAGGGGGATTTGGACGCCGCACGGCAACTGGTGCTCTCGCACCTGCGGTTTGTCGTGCACATCGCGCGAGGCTACCTGGGCTACGGGCTCCCCATGGGCGATCTCGTGCAGGAAGGCAATGTCGGCCTGATGAAAGCCGTGAAGCGCTTCGACCCCACGGTGGGCGTGCGCCTGGTGTCCTTCGCCGTCCATTGGATCCGGGCCGAAATCCATGAATACGTGCTGCGCAACTGGCGGCTGGTGAAAGTCGCTACGACGAAGTCCCAGCGCAAGCTGTTTTTCAATCTGCGCCGCATGAAGAAGAACCTGGCGTGGCTGTCCGAAGAGGAGACTCGCGCGGTTGCGAAGGACCTCGGCGTCGAGGTGAGCGACGTGCGCGAGATGGAGCAGCGGCTCTCCGCGCGCGACATGTCCTTCGATCCGACCCCCGAGTCCGATGAGGAGGAAGCGTATTCCCCCGCCATGTATTTGCCCGCGAGCAATGCGGACCCGGCGGTGGAGGTCGAGCGCGAGGAGTGGGAAGAGGATTCCGCCGACCGTCTCTCCGTCGCCCTCGAGAAGCTCGACGAGCGCAGCCGGAATATCCTGAAGCGCCGCTGGATGACCGACGACAAGGCGACGCTGCACGAGCTGGCCGATGAGTACGGCATCTCTGCGGAGCGCGTGCGCCAGGTGGAGAGCAATGCCATCAGCAAACTCAAGGGGTTGATGGCGGCGGCCTGACGGCTCAACTCTCGTCAGGGCTGTTTCGCGCGCGCGAGGACTTGCTCGCCGACGCGCGTGCAGTGCCTGACATTCCAGGGGCGATTCAGCCGCAGTCTCGAGAATCGCTGGTAGACTTGGGCGGTTGACTGGGGAGCAGCGGAGCTCTTGTTGGCGCCCACATCGAACAATAAACAGCCGGCAAATACCGGCGACTCTGGTCTGGCAAGCAGTCCCCCCGTTGCCTCGCCCGCCGAGCACTCCCCCCGTGCTACGCGCCGCGGCCGATGGATCGCTTTTGCCGGACTATTCGCGGGCTACGCGCTGCTCTCGCAGTACAGCGCAACTGCCTCGAACCCGCATGCCAGGAGCCTCGGCGCCGCCCTGTCCATTGGCCCGGTGATCTTGATCCTTCTCGTCCTGCTGTGGGTTTGGAGATGGCGGGTCGCGGCGTTGATCGTCGCGCTATCGTCGGGCGCCCTCCTGTATCTGAAGTGGCCGTTCATCGAGCGGCACTACGAATGGTCGGACCTTGCGCAGCAATTCGGTATCTATGGTCTGGTCGCGATCTTCTTTGCCCGGTCTTTGTTCGCCGGCCGCGTTCCCGTTTGCGACCAATTGGCCCGGCAAATGTACGGCGCCCTCACGCCGGCTGAAACCGCCTATATGCGCCGCGCCACCGCCGCATGGGCGGTATTTTATTTCCTGCTCACGGCGGCGGTCCTGATCTTGTTTTTTGCCGCACCGCTGCGCGTGTGGTCCCTGTTCACCAACTTCGTGACGTGGGGACTCATGGTATTTGCAGGGTTCGTCGACCACGCGCTGCGGCAGCGGGTTTTGCCGCGGCACAGGGACGGGGGGATCCTCACTCTCATCCGTCGAGCGCTCACGACTTGAGGTTATGCTCGACGGCCACCGCCTCGCGAAACACATGCGCGTGCAATTCAGCGGTGCGGCTCGGACTCGCGGCATATCCTCCCGCCAGTACGATGACCAGGGGTACCCCACGGGCGCGAACCGTCTGGATCACCAGCCGGTCGCGGCGGCGAATCCCCTCCTCGGTCAGCGCAAGCTTCCCGTATCGGTCGCCGGACGCGACATCGACGCCGGCCAGATAAAAGGCGATGTCCGCGCCGGACCGGTCGAGCACCGGGTCCAGGTGCTGACTCAGCAGGTCGAGATAGGCGGCATCTCCCGTACCATCCGGCAGCGCCACGTCCAGCGTGGACCGCCTCTTGGCGGTTGGATAGTTGCGCTCCCCGTGCATCGAGAAGGTGAAGATCTCCGGCACGGTCTCGAAGATCGCCGCTGTGCCGTTGCCCTGATGCACGTCCAGATCGATCACCGCGGCGCGCACGATCGAACCCTCGACGCGCAGTTTGGCAATGGCGATCGCGACGTCATTGAGAATGCAGAAGCCCTCGCCATGATCGGGAAACGCGTGATGGGCGCCGCCGGCCAGATTGCCCGCGAGGCCGTCGGCGAGCGCCGTGCGCGCGGCAAGCAACGTCCCTCCGGAGGCGAGGCGCGATCGCCGCCACAGCGCCTCCGACCAGGGCAACCCGAGGCGGCGCAGCTCCGCGGCGCAGAGGCTGGAGGATGAAAGCTTGTGCAAGTACTCGCGCGTGTGCACGAGCAGCGCTGTCTCGAGGGGGATCATCTCGGGCTCGAGGATGTCGCCGGGTGCGAGTATGCCCTCGGCGAGCAGCCGCTCCTTGAGCAGTGGATGCTTGCTCATCGGAAAGCTGCCCGACGGAGGGGCCTGGTAGGTGGGATGGTAGCTGCAACGCATGGAAGGGATGGTTCGCGTATCTCCTGTGCGTGCAACACCACGGCAATGTCGCCGACTAGGATTCCATAAAAGCGCGCGATAGGCGAGACGCGAAGCCCATGGATGACGCGCCCCTTCGCATAAATCATCCGCGCGGCCTGTGCGGGCAAAACGCACGCATGCGAACGCACAGCTGCGATGGAACTGTCACAAAACGGTCATTGGCGTGTACCGACCGGCGCGTAGGCTCGTACGATTATCCGGTTCTCGGGATGGGTGAATGCGAACTGTGTATCGCGCGACTGCCGTCCGCACATTGAGCGTGATGGCCCTGGGCCTCGCCGGAGTTTCAGCGTTGCACGCGGCTACGGTCGCCGATTATTACTTCAATGGACCCATCGCTTACTCGGTCAACGGACAGACCCTATCCGTCGACACCGGCTCGCAAGGCGCCGAGCTCATCAGCTCGACAGGTCTTCCGGCACCCTACGCGATCGTGCCGACCGGTCAGCCGGGAAGCAACATTGCGGGGAGCGAGGTGCTGCTGTCGATGAGTCTGGTCGCGGGCAGCGTCAGCGACAACGGCTTTGCCACCACGGCATCCTTCGCGACGCCGAACGGGTATCAGGCGGCACTCTATCTCGGTAACGGCAGCGGTGGAACCGCCAGTGCTGCCGTGCTGACCGGAACCTTGAGCAACATGCAGGTCTCCGGGTTCGACGGCGGCAATACCGGGGTGCTCACGGGATACCTCCATCCCACCGGCGGCCTCGCTTATTCGTATTTCTCGGATCCCTCGGATGTAATCGCACTCGACTTCAATCTGTCGACCAATTTCTCCTCGACGATGTACCAAACCTCGTTCAGCGGCCAGATCAACGGCCAGGTGGAATCGGCGCCTCCGGTCGTGCCGATTCCCGCCGCCCTGCCCTTGCTGCTGTCCGGCCTCGCCCTGATCGGCGGCACCGCGTTCCGCCGCCAAACCTTCGCGTAAGTGTCACGGGGCAGTTACATAAATCCCCTTAATCTACGAGCAATGAACCATCCACATCTCAGCTCGATCATCGGCGCCGCCCTGCTCGGCGGCGGAATGATGGGAACCGCGGGCGCGGCCACCGTGCCCTACCCCTATATCGATATCGTGCAGCAGGGCAGCGACGCGGGCGTCGCCGCGGCAGGCTCGACGCCCACGGTGACCATGCAGGGAACCGCCATCAGCATCATTACCGGGCCCGGCAGCAGCGCAAGCCTCACGCCGACCGCCACCTTCACCCTGACCGCCACTTACAGCGCGGCGCTCACGCAGGCAGACGGCCAGCCCAGCACTTACGATTACACCAACGGCGTCATCACCATCGGTAATGGCGGAAGTGCGCCGCTGTTGACGGCGACGTTCAACGATCTCGTGATGCAATCCGCGGGCACGTCGCTGTTCGACTATGTCATCGCCTCGAGTCCCCTCACCTACACCGGCGGCTCGCTCGCCGGCAGTCTCCCGGGTGGCGAGATCGTCGGCAGCTTCACGGTGACCAGCGCGAGCGCCTACACAGGATCCGGCGCAGCGGATCTGTCGCAGGACTACGCGGGAAACAACCTCACCGCCAAGGTGGGCTCGGTGGTGCCTCTACCGGCCGCCGCATGGCTGCTGCTCTCCGGTATCGGCGGGCTTGGCGCGCTGGTCCGCAGCCGAAGAGAACCAGCGGTCTGAGATACGTACCAATCGGGACCGCTGGTCGCAAGCGCCGGATCATCGTCGCGGTGTCGGTCCGGCGGCGCGTTTCAGCGATGCCCCCGCGCTCAGACCCAGGAGTGCGAGAATCGAAGTGAAATCGATGGCGCCTCCGCCGCCCGAACTCTTCGCCGCGGTGGCCGTGACGGTCACCGATTTGGAGGTGCTGCCACCAGCCCCGGTGCAGCTCAGGGTATAGGTGGTGGTCGCCGACAGCACCACCGCTTGACTGCCGCTCGTTCCCGAGCCGTTCCAAGCGCCTCCGCTCCCGGTGCAACTCGTTGCATCGGCGGTATTCCAAGTCAACGTCACGGTGCTGTTGGTTGCCGCACTCGAAGCGCTGGAGGTGAACGTTCCAATCGTCGGAGGCGAGAACACCACGGCGACGCCGTACATTCCGAACTGCTGTTGGGCCGCGGGCGTTGCAACGAACGTCAACTGGTAAGTTCCCGGAGTTCCGCCAAAGGCAAAAGTGCCGCCGCCATAGATCTTGCCGAGCACCGTGGTCCCTCGCGACACCACCAGCGCCAAGTTATCGAAAGCGGCAGGTGTTTGTAAGTCCACCAGTGTCGCACTGAACGTTGCAGCGACGCCCAGCGTGAGCAACTGCGAGTCGAGCAGGTCGGGTGTGCTGTTCACGCTCTGGGTTTTGTCATACAGCAGCTGCGGCGATGCGCCGCTCGTCTGCAGGCTCACATCGAACAGGCCGTTACCCGACATGGTGCCCGCCACGGGTGCTTGCGTGCTCACCAAGAACACAACCGGTCCCGCGCTCGCGGTGATATCCAGCGTGGCGGCAGTGGCCGACTGCTTTATGACGCTCCCATGCTGTGCGACCGCGAAGGACAGTGCGGTCAGCTGACCCGGAAATTGAAGATCGCCGACGGTCGCTTGATAGCTGCCCGCAGCGACCGTCGGCGTGACGAAACCGTAAGCATAGGCCGACCCGCCGCTCGGGCTGACGCCCTGAGCCGCCGCGAACAATGTGGTCGATCCCGCCAGCAGATCGGCCTCGTAGGTACCTGGGGTGGAGCCGGGACTCGCGTAGGTCCACAGCTGCAATGCGCCGGCGGGCGCCGCGAACGTCGTTGCCCCGCCGGCGGCGCTGGCCTGTCCGAGGGACGTGCCTCCGGAGGTCAGCAGCGCGCTTGCGCTGCCGAGCGGCCCCGGGAAGCTGAAGTCCGTAACTTTCAAGGTAACCGATTGAGCCGAGACGTGATCGAACGTCGAGGATTGGGTGGTTTGACCCACGGCCACGGTGGTATCGAGCAGCGCTGTCGTTCCGGCCGGTCCCGAGATCGTGATGCCGTACAAGCCGGCCTTCGCGGTCGGATCCGCCTCGGCGATCGCGAGCAGGGTATACACGCCCGCGCTCAAGTTGATGGCGGTGCCGGATGCGATCGGAGCCTGGATCTCGATGCTGCCCTGAAACAGCGCGATGCTGGGAGCAACGCTCAAAGCCACCGGAAACTGAAAATCACTGTAGTTGAAAGTATAGGAACCCGCCGTGGTCACCGTCAGCTGACGGCTCAGCGTCGACAGCGTCGGATTCGCGGCGGAGGAATTCGCCGTGATATTGCCTGCAAGCGAGGCGCTCGAGATGCACGCCGAGGGACTGGCCTTCGGAGCGACGCAAGCGGTAAAGGTGCCGACGCTGAAATTCGCCCCAGGCTGACCGAATATCCAGAGCGTATAAGCGCCGACCGCCCCCGTGATCGCGAACGTGGCCGACGTGGCGGGTGCCGCGAGAGCCGCTGTACCCACCAAGGCATCGCCCTGCGTGATGACGACTTGGGCGGATGCGAGCGGCGCGGGAATCTTGAGATCGGTCAGAGTAACCTGCAGATCTTCGGCACTTGCGATGTTGAAGGCGAGCTGCGTGGCCGCCGGGGCATTTGGCGCGGCCACGAAGCGCGACTCGGGGGGCAGCGGATTGGCGGCGAGCGCAAGACTGCAAATGAAGAGGCTCGAGAGCCCCGCTGCCTTCGCGCCGCAAGCGAACCTTGGAATCATGGTCATCTCCGCTGTCGTTTTGCGTGCGGTCCCCATCGAGCCGCGCGTCATCCCCGTTAAACGAGGCTTCTAAGTCTTGGGTGCATCCTTGGCCTGCAGCTTTGCGAGCTTGTCGAGCGTCGCGCGCGCCTCGTCGATGCCTGCGAATTTCATTCCGGAGTTGACGGCGCGCTCGAGATTCTCGCGCGCTTGCGTGCTGCTTCCGGCCTGCGACTGAGCCATCCCCAGGTGATAGAGCGCCACCGGCGCACCCGGGGCCTTGGCGACGACCCGCTCCAGGACGGGAACCGAAGCGGCGGCTTCGCCGTGCCTGTACAGCACCCATCCATAGGTATCCAGGAACGACGGATTCGAGGAATCGGAAAAACGCGCCGCCAGGCTCTTCGCACGATCGAGGCTGGCGGGATCAGTCTTGTACGTCACGAGCAGCATCGCAAGATTGTTGACCGCCACCTCGGATTGCGGGTTCGTGCGCAAGGCAACCTCATACTCGCGGATTGCATCGTCCAACTGGTTGACGCTCTCGTAGTATTGGGCCATCGCCAGGGCCAGCTGATCCGGCTTGTCCACGGTCGGCTGCGCATCGCGCAGCGTCGCCAAAGCGGCGTCGGGATTCTTCGCGGCGAACTGTGCCTTGGCGAGCCCGCGATACGGCGCCCACCATTTGGGCGTACGCTGCATCGCCAGCTTGTAGGCATCCATTGCGTCCGTGAAACGCCCCTGTTCGAGCAGCAATTCCCCCTTCATGAACGGCGCAAACGACTCCGCGGGCTGGGCTGCAATGGCACGATCGAGCCGCTTCATCGCTTCCGGCACGCGCTTCTGCGTGACCAGCAGCTGAATCTGCGACCGAAGGGGCTCCGGTTCGTTGGGCTGCAGCTCGGCCGCCTGGGTGTAAAGACGCAACGCGTCGTCGAAGTGCGTGGCCTGCTCGGCAATCATTCCCTGGTACAGATAACCCAGGGAGGATTTGGGCAGCGTCGCCACGATGCCGTCCGCCGCCGATTTGGCGGCAACATAGTCGTGGGTGGCCGCGCTCAAACGAAACAGCGTCTGAAGCGCGAGCACATTGCCGGGCTCGTCCTTGACGAGTTCGGCCACGATCGGTTCGGCTTGCTCGGGTTTCCCGAGCTGCGCCAGCAAATTCGCGAGGTCCAAGCGCAGCCCGGGATTCTTGGGATTCGCCTCCACGGCTCGGCGCATGGTTTCCTCGGCGATCGCAGGTTCCCCGTTGGCCAGGTGCGCGAGCGCCAGCGTACGCAGCACCGGAGCCGAGTTCGGTTGATCTCGCAGCACCGCCCGCAGGTCGACAATCGCCGCTTTCGGGTCCTTCTGCGCGAGATCGATATCCCCGCGTAAAATCAGCGCGTCGCCGTCGCGCGGACTCTTCGCCAACACTTCGGCGATCAGCCTCTGCGCACCGGCGACGTCGTTGTGCGCCGTCATTCGCAATCTGGCCAGCCTATCGCGCGCCGTCAGGCCCGGCTCCTTCAGCCCTTCGCTCGATATGACCTCCCGGTAGACCTTCTCGGCGAGGTCTGCCTGGTGACCGGACTCGTAGAACCTCGCGAGCGCGAACTTCAATTCCGCATCGCTGGGATCCGCGGCGATCATCGACTGCAGTTCCTTTTCGGCTGCCGCCGGACTGCGCCGCGACGCCAGGAAGTCAACCAGCGACAACTTCAGCGACTGATCCTGAGGGATGGCCTTCATGCCCTCGCGCATGACGCGCTCGGCCGCGTCGAGCTGCGACTGGCTCGCGTAATACTGGGCGAGCCGAATGCGATGGGAAGGATCAGCGGGCTTTAGCGCGACAAGTTCCATCAGGACCCGCTCGACGTCCGCCGGACGATTTTCCGTTGCATAGATCTGAGCGAGCACCCGTCGCAGATCCACGCTCGCGGGCAAGCGCTTGACGGCGGCCTCGAGCAGCGTCTGTGCCTCGTCCGTACGCTCGGTCGATGTGTAGATGCCGGCGAGTGCCGTGATGGCATCCTCATTGGCGGGATTGAGCTCCACCGCGCGCTCCGCATCCGTCTGCGCGTCGCCCAAATCCTTCTGTTGGACGTGAATCGCTGCGCGGAGCGCCAGCAATTCCGAGTCGTCCGGATGCTTGCCGAGGGCCGGCTTGATGAGCTCCAGAGCACGGTCGGGAGCGCCGGAGAACACATACAGCCGTGCAAGATTGGTGCGGGCACCGAGATGGTCCGGGCTCACGTCGATCGTGCCTTGATAAAACTGCGCGGCCGTCTTACCTTTGCCCAATTTTTCATTGACCACGCCGTTCTCGAAGCGCGCCTCGGGATCCATCGGGGCAATCTGCAGGGCGTTTTGGAATTCGACGCGCGCCTTCTCGTAGTTTTCTGCTGCCAGGTAGGCATTGCCCTTCTCGAGGTGCCGAGCCAGGCGGGCTTGTGCGCCGCCGCAACCCGTCGAGGCGACCAGCGCAGTGCCCAGCACGAAGAGTGACGCAAACCGCAGCGACCAGTGACGAGTCGACATAGCTACTTGATCCGAGACCAGGGTGGCGATCGAGTCTAGGCAGGCTAGATGACGGTAGCGTGACGTGGAGGCAAAGTGGGGGCTGTGCGGACGAGATTCACAGCGACAGGATTGGCCGCACCGATAACGCGACGAGAACCGCGGCGACTGCGATCCTGAGCCACAACACGCGCAGATCGATGCGAGTCACCAGCACCTCGATGGCGTAAAACACGATTACGAGCTTGGCAACTCCGGCGGCGCCCGCGCCGGAAAATGCGAAGTTTCCCGGCAAGCTCGGCACCACCAAGGCTACGAACAACACGATGAGATCCAGCGGCGTCAGCACGAATCGCCGGTCTGCGTTCAACCGCAGTCGCAGCACGGTACCGAGCGCAGCCAGAGCAATTGCCGCCCAGCCCAGGCGGGCCAAAATCGGAGGTTCCTGGACAGCTGCCGTGTCCACGTAAACCATCACCACGGCCGTGACGTACAAGGTCGCCTTCTCCACGATGGAAAACGGCTGGATGCGGCGCATCCCGAGCAGGACCACATTGACCGTGAGCAGCCCCATCACGAGTATCTGCACATCGCCGCTGAGCGACGCCATTTCCGCCACGATCAGCAACGCATAGCCGCCGATTCCCACCGCGACGGCGAGAAACGACCAGCGCGGCAGGTAGCCCGGCTCCCGGAGGGTCGTCAACAGCCGCGTCAGCGGAGATTCGACCGCAGGGCCGCTGCGCGCTCGAAAACGCCACCCGTAGCGCGCAGCGCCCTGCAGCAGCGCGATCGATACCACGAAGAACAGGGTGACCACGCCCAAGATGGCCAGATCCGACTCGTAGCGCATCCAGTAGGCCAGCACGAACAGGTCGCCCTGCACGATATAGATGATCATCACCGCTTCGTGGTGATCGAAACCGAGCTGCAGCAACTTGTGATGAATGTGATTCTTGTCGGGGCTGAATGGGGAGCGCCCTTCGCTGATCCGCTGCACCATGACGCTCAACGTGTCGAGCAGCGGCAGCGCGAGCAGCAGGATCGGGGTAGCGGCGCTGACGGCGGTGTCGCCCGTCTGCGTGGCACGCAAGCTGAGCACGCCCACGGCGAAGCCAAGCAGCTGACTGCCGGCATCGCCCATGAAGATGCTCGCTGGAAAGGTATTGAAGCGCAGGAATCCGAGCACCGCTCCCGCAAAGGCCAGCGCGAGCGCCGCACAGACGATCTGTCCGCCGCTGTGGGCCAGCAACGCGAGCGCGCCGAGGCACAGAAACGTCGTGCCTCCCGCCAAGCCGTCGAGACCGTCGGCGAGATTGATCGCGTTGGTGATGCCGATCAGGAAAAGCACGGTGAGCGGCACCGATATCCAGGGCGGCAGCATCACGCGTTCATCGAGGGTGATCGAATGAATCTGGATGTCGCCGCCCCACACGACGAGCATCACCGCGATGAACTGGCCGATCAGCTTGACGCGGTAGTCGAGGTCGAACCGATCATCGGCCGCGCCGAACAGCGTCAGGACGAGGCCCGCCGCCAGGAAGTAGCGCTCGCGAGGTCCCAGCGGAATGACGATGAGGGCTGCGATGAGCACGCCGAGGGCCATCGCCAGGCCGCCGACGCGCGCGATCGGCACCGCATGCACCTTGCGCTGGCCAGGACGGTCGACGATTCCCCATCGGATCGCCAGACGCCCGAACGCGGGCATCCATGCCATGGTGACCACCATGGCCAGCAGGAACGGAAATGCATACGGCATCGCCGGGCCTAGTCGGGTACGTAACGGGTCAAGAGCGGCGCAATTCGCTCGGTTAAGTCGGTCAGCCGCCGATCCGCTTTCGCTTCGTCGACCGCCGGTGGCAACGAGACGATCAAACGCACCAGCGCACCATCGGTGCGATGACGGGTCAGCGCGTCCCAGAACAGGTACCACTTGACGGCGAACTCGTCGGTGATGATGCGGCCCCGCTGTTGGAACCAGTAGTACACCAGCTGACGCTGGCCGCCGAGCTCGACCACGGTGCGATTGACACGCAGCGGCACTCCGTCGATTTTGACGTTGCCTATGGATTGCTGGTCAAACCGGCGCACTTGCCAACCACCGCCGGGAAGACAAGAGCGCGGCGAATGTACCGCCTCTCCCTTCCGCTGCGAGTTGTAGTAAGCCACGTACAAGTTCACCGGCCACTTGGCACCATCGTCGTAGTCGGCGAGCAAGTAATCATCGAGTTTCAACTGGTCAGTGTAGACACCTTCAAGCGACTGGGGCTTGCCGCCCCAGGGGCCCATATTCATCGGGAATTCGACGAGCGTCGCTCGTGACGGCGTCACTTCGGCGGGCCGGGGAACAAAAAGATTGACGGCGACGAAGATGGCCAAGACGATGCATGCGGCGAGGAACGAATTCGGTAGCGAGCGGCTCCGAATCGAAACACCGCGGGGCGTCGGTGCGGGGAATTCCACGCCGAACAGCTGGCGCCAGTTGCCCGACTCATGACCCAGGCGATTCAGGAACGCGATCTCACCGATCATCAACGCAGCGCTCGCCATGAATACCGCCCAGCCTTGAAACTGATGGAGAAATCCTTCAGCCATCGAAATGCCCCAATGTTCCACCATCAGACCGATCGTGCCCACACGGAAGCTGTTCATGATCACCGTGAGCGGAACACTCGATAGGAAAAGCACCCAGCGTTTCCAGGTCGCGCCCTTGTAGAAATACGCCATCAAGAATCCCAAGGTCATCAGGGGGAACAAGTACCTCAGGCCATCGCAGGCCTCCGCCACTTGCAGCTTGTAGCCGCCGAGATCTATGACGTTGCCTTCGACGAATACGCTGATACCGAAGAGCCGAATGAACCAGACGCCGATCTGGGATGAGAGCAATTGCAGCTTGGTCGACAAGTTGGCGAGCAGGAACTGCGGCAAAGGGATCATGAACAGCAAAATTGCCAGGGGGACCGCAAATAGGTTAAATGGCTTGACTCCGGTAAACGCGAGCACCAATCCGCAGAGCGTCACGAGATAGGCGTATTGCACCAACGTGTAAATCGTCGCAAGTTGTCCCATCAACAGCAAACAACCGCCGAGCAGCACGAGCGCCACACCCCACCAGCTGCCCGTGAACACCTCTCGCTCCAGGCGATCTTTTTGCTGCCAGACCAGAAACAAAGCGATCGGCGGAATCAATATGCCGTGACTGTATTCCGGGAGCTCTATCCACCAACCCCACATGAAAAGCAGCCCATCCCAAAACAGCCATGTGCTCAGAATGAGCGCACAAGCGACTGCCAGGATCGAAGACCACGGAAGTCTCCAGATAGTGCCGGGATTGCCGAGCGGAGGAAGGGACTCAACGGACATGGGCACACGATGGCAACCCATTGTTTCAGCGTGGTGACACACGCCGCGCGGGCACTCGCCAGATGTACCCCTCGTTAGCTCAGCTAGGCCGACTCGTCTGTGCGCCGGAATCGCTCGCGGACGCCGCGCTTGGCGGCCGGGGAACCCAACACCACGCTCCAAGGTTCTACGTCGCTCATTACGGTCGAACGAGCACCGATAACCGCACCTTCCCCTACTCGTACGCCCGGGCCGACAAACACATCTGCCGCCACCCAGGCCTCCGATTCGATGATGATGGGGGCGACGATGAGCGGCATGGCTCGATCGCGGTAGTCATGACTCGCAGAGCACAGGTAGGAATATTGACTAACCGTGGCATGCGCTCCGAGATGAACGGAGGCGACGCAGTAGCAGTCCACATCAGGCGCCATGCAGCTATGGGCGCCCATCGTCAGGTTCCACGGGGCCCAAATGCGCGCCGTCGGGTAAGGATGAGCTTGCTTCCCGACACGAGCACCGAAGCAGCGCAGTAAAAAGCGCCTCCAGACATGGAGGAAAGTCGGGCTATGACGGTAGACGGTGGCCTGTACGATATTCCACGCCACCCTCATGAGCCGGTTCTGCCGCGTGATCGATGCGGGCATGGCGGGATAGGAACGCGGCAACTACCTCTTCCTCTGCTGCAAGATTGTTGTCATGCAATCGCTACACACTGGTTGGATGTTCGACACCATGCACGCTCCGCCTCGATCTGATTCCGCAGCCGCCCCGAACCAGCGCTTGCGGATATTACAGGTAGTTCCGAGTTATTTTCCGGCAGTCCGCTACGGCGGCCCGATCCGCTCGGTGCATGCACTGGCCAAAGGACTGGCCGCGCGCGGACACGAAGTCCATGTTTTCACCTCTTCAATGGACGGCCCGCACGACCTCCAGGTGGAAGAAGCCATCCCGGTGGACGTGGACGGAGTCCTGGTGCATTATTTTCGGGTGCCCTTTTTGCGGCGGCTATGCTGGTGCCCCGCCATGCTCACGGCGCTAAAGGAGCATGCTCCCAATTTTGATGTGATGCATTTGCATTCAGTATTCCTGTGGCCGACGCTTGCAGCAGCACGCATCGCAGCGTCGGTCGGGCTCCCTTATCTCGTGGCGCCGCGCGGAATGCTCGGCGAGGTCGTCATCCGCGGCAAGAGCCGCTGGGCGAAAACCGCCTGGATCCGGCTCATCGAGCAGAAAACACTGCGCGCCGCGGCGGGTGTTCATGTCACAACCGAGCTGGAGGCCCATGAGATCCAGGCGCTGGGCCTGCAATTGCCAGAGATCTTCTGCGTTCCGAACAGCGTGAGCTGGCCGGCGAAGCACTCGCCCCTGCTCGAGGGACCGTTCGCACACATCCCTCGACCGTACGTCCTGTTCCTGAGCCGCATCGATTGGAAAAAGGGTCTGGACCGCCTCATCGAGGCCTGGAAATGGGTGCCCGATCTCGTTCTGGTCATCGCCGGCAACGACGAGGACGGTTATCGGCGAAAGCTGGAGAGCATCGCGGCCGAACACCGGGTGGCGGATCGCATCCGCTTCGTGGGTCAGGTGACCGATGTGCACAAATGGGCTCTGTACGAAAATGCGCTCATGTTCGCGCTTCCGTCCTATTCGGAAAACTTCGGGAATGTAGTGGCCGAAGCCATGGCCATGGGGTGTCCCGTCGTGATTACGCCGGAGGTGGGTATTGCCCGCATCGTTGAGCACTCCGGCTCCGGCCTGGTCGCCCAAGGCGAGCCGCGGCGCTTCGCCCAGGCGATCAATGCCCTGCGCCGGGACCCGGCGCGCCGTCACGCGATGGGGGATCAAGGCCGGTTGACCGCGCGCCGTTACCTCTCTTCCGAATCGGTCGCCGATCGATTCGAATCGATCTATCGCGAAATCATGACCCGGGGTGGCGCCCGGCGGCGCTCGGTGGCATGAGTCGGCGCAAAGCTCACGCAGCTGCCGTATTAGCTTCGGTAGCCGGCTCGAGCGGCTGGAGTTCGCCCTCAGGTACGAGCTCACAGGCATTCGCCGCTCCGATGCGCATGGTCTTGCAATCGAGCGTCGTTCTCAGTTCCTCGTGCACAAGGGCATAATTGGTCTCGAAGAATCGCTCGAGCTCCGGGTGCCACTCGACATAGATCTCAAGCGAACTTGTGCAAATTTTGGCGATGCGATAGGGCGTGCCTCGAATAAGATCGAACACATCCTTCAGGTAGGCGCGCGAATAGATCCAGCGGTGATTGTATTCGAACTGCAAGGTCCCGATCCGACCGCGTCGGAGCAGCTCCATTGCACCGCGGATGACCCGAAGATCGTTTCCTTCCGTATCGACCTTCAGCAGGTCGATATTGCCTATGGAATGGGTCCGACAATACTCATCCACTGTATCCACTGCAACGGGCAACACCCGCTCGTACTTGACCGCTGAGTCCGGGTGAAGGGTGCTCGTTCCGGCTATGCAATGGGGCACATAAATCGGCATCGTACCCGCGCAATCGGACAACGCCATTGCATTGATGCGCAGTTCGCCGCGACTGATTTGCTGTGAAAATGATGTCTCGATTCTTTCCCGGCTGTCCGGCACGGGCTCAAAAGCGTGAATTTCAAGGCCGTTGGAACGCGCGGCGGCGATGTCCAAGAGCCCCTTCGACCAATCGCCAATTCGGGCACCTACGTCGAACGCGACGAGACGCGAACCCGGACGTACGCGGTCCGAAACGAGACGCTGCAATCGCCGTTCCCCGTTGTTAAGTATGTGGTTCGGCGCTTCGCGCCGGGCCTCCATGTATAACTTGCGTCCCAAGCGCCATATCCATCGCCGAGCTAACAGCGCCATCGATGTGCCTCGTCGGTTAAAAAACAGCCTTCCATGTGCCAAGCGTAGCGCCCGGTTGTTACAATTGACGCCAAGGGGTGATTCCCTGCTGCGCTAGGGGGACGCGCGGGCTCCACCAGGTACATCAGGGGGGCTGGAACGCCACAACAGCACTCCTGCGATCAGACATTGAATCGAAAAATAAATCGGGCACGCATATGCGGCCCCCTTCGCGCCGAACCTCAGAACGCACGGTATTGTCACGACGACGGAGGCTATTGCGCCGCTCGTTTGGGCGGTGAGAACGGCCCCTGTGCGCTTATAGGCGAGCAGTTTCTGTTCCAATACCTGCTCCACCACGTAAAAGAGGTACCCCAGTGCTATCCAGGGCGCGAAGCTTATGGCCCCTCGATAGCGGGGGCCCAGCAAGATATCGACCGCCAGCGTACTTCCCACAAAGAAAGCAGCGACGCCGATCAGACAGATTACGACCGCGATAAGCAGCCAGACACGAAACATGTGCCGGGCATGCACATCGTTGCCGCTGGCGACGGCCGAAAAGTACGCGGGGCGCAGGGTCAACGCAATCACGGCGTGCATCAACAGGAACGGCTGACTCACCAGACCATAGCCGGCGGCATATACGCCGACCATGAAGGTGTCGTGAGAAAACCAGGCGATAATGTACCGATCACTCACTGAGGTGAACCAGTTCATCAGGGCAATAGGCACGAGCGGGATGGCATATCTGCGCATTTCATCCGCCATGGCCGGCGGAAGGAGCTTCGGGGCGGCGGCGGCGCCGACAGGCTCGAAACCTGCGAAAAGCAATACCAACGTGACCGCAATGCTGAGCGCCAGGGCACCCATGACGACATCAATTCTCGGACCGAGCACCAGCACGCCAAGCACCACTAGCAACGGCCTGACCAGTGTCTCGGTGGCACTCAAGATCGCCGCCGGACGCTGTCGGCGGGCAGCGTTGAACAGGGACATCTCGAAAGTGCGAGTTACGTCGGCTGCAACAAATAGGGCCAGTCCAAACACCACATCGAGCGGTGCGCCCCTGCTCCAGCACCAAAAAAGAGCTGCGCCGACGGTCAGAATCTCCATCAATACGAGGGAACGGCCAATATTTCGCCGGAGATGGGATCGAAGACTGGCCACGTACCGACCACGCTCCGCTTCGGGGTAATACCGCAATCCCGCGTTGAGGGTCGGCGAGCAGAACAATGTCCGTAACAATACGAGGGAGTTCTGCAGCAGGTTGACGGCACCGTAGAGCTCCGGACTGACGAACTGGGTTATCAGCCGGTTACCACCCAGGGTCAAAATACCCGTTGCCGCTTGACCGGCGATTACCCAGCCGCCCTGCCCGATGATTCCCCGATATCGGGTAACGAGCCCGCGGATTCCGCCCTCAGCCGGGTCAGCGCTCGCCATTGGGTGAGCCCGCCCTTGTCATGTGATTTTCTCCCGAAGGTGGTAGTTTCCGCGCGTAAGGCCCGCTTTGCCGGAGCGAACGCATGAGGCCGACATTGTCAATAGTCTAGAGGATTCGATGAAAACACTCTCTGTCGGCGTCGTGGGCGCCGGCGACATTGCCCACAAAGTGCACCTGCCTGTGCTGTTGAGCATGCCGAACGTGCACGTGCAATGGATCCATGACGCGAATGTGTCGCGCGGCCGGTCTGTCGCGGGCGCACACGGGCTGCGCGCGGTCGATGCGGATTCGCCCGAGGATCTACCGGAGTGCGATATCGCGCTGCTCGCCATACCGGTGGGCGTTCGTGCAGCCTACTACGAAGCGTTTGCCAAGCGCGGCACCGGTGTTCTTGCTGAAAAGCCGTTCGCCCTGTCCGCCGACGATCACCGCTCGCTCAGCGATCGGTACGAGCCCCATAGCCTGGGCTGCGGATATATGCGTCGCTTCTACTCCTCCACGAAGCTATTTCGCCATCTCGTCCAGCACGCACCTTTCGGCCCGCTGCGCCGTATCGTCATCTCGGAGGGCAATCGCTCCACCGCGAGCCGCGTCGACCGCTCCTATATCGACGACCCCCGACAGTCCTCCTCCGGAGG
>Ga0182012_10000939_pt1 | contig 32022 bp, 23 predicted proteins | sample 612S2SmetaG_FD_120486 | JGI IMG/M metagenome (GOLD analysis project Ga0182012, IMG submission 120486) | Permafrost microbial communities from Stordalen Mire, Sweden - 612S2S metaG | ecosystem: Environmental > Terrestrial > Soil > Wetlands > Permafrost | place: Sweden: Stordalen | collected...
AAGGATCAAACATGGCGGGCGCGACAGGCTTCGGGGTCAGCACCAGCACTGGCGCGGCTTTGCTTTCGCTGGCGGGGGCGTCGGGATTTGCGGGTTGATCGGTCATTCTTTGGATTCTGGAGGGATCAATTGTTGCTGAGGGTCAATCGCATGGCGGCGTGAACTTCGTCCATGGTTTGGGCGGCGCGGACACGGGCGCGGTCTGAGCCATTGTTGAGGATTTCCAACGCCTGCGATTCGGAAAAACCTGCGCGGCGTTCCTGAATCGGGTTGAGGAACTGAACGAGTGCGTCTGCGGCCCAGCCTTTGCACTGGATACAGCCAATCCCAGCGGTTCGACAGCCCTCGTAAACCTCAGCCAGCCTTTCCGGCGTTGAAAAGATTTTGTGCAGGTCGCCAACGGGACATTTGTCCGGATCGCCGGGGTCGGTGCGGCGGATTCTCGCCGGGTCGGTAACCATCGTTTTGAGCTTCTGGCGAACGACCGGCTCGGGGTCGACGATCTGGATGGTGTTGCCGTAGCTCTTGGACATTTTACGGCCATCCGTCCCCGGAAGCTTGGGGGATGGAGTGAGCAGCACATGCGGCTCGGGGAAAACTTCGCCGCCCGCCAATTTATAGAACTGGTTGAAGCGACGCGCCACTTCCCGAGTGAGCTCGACGTGCGCCGTCTGGTCGTTGCCGACGGGCACAAATCTGGGCTGGTAGAGCAGAATGTCCGCGGCCATCAGCAGTGGATAGCCGAGGAATCCGTAGTTGGACAAATCCTTGTGTGCGAGATTCTCCTGCTGCTCTTTGTAGCTGGGAACGCGTTCCAGCCAGCTGACAGGAGTGATCATGCCGAGTAGCTGCGTAAGTTCGCAGTGCTGCAGCACTTTACTCTGCAGGAAAATAACGCTTTGCTCCGGGTCAAGGCCAGCCGCGAGGTAGTCAAGCATCACCTGGACGGTGTTGGGTGCAATCTGGGAGGGATCGGCGTAGTCCGAGGTCAGCGCATGCAGATCGGCGATGAAGAAGTAGCACTCGTAGTCCTGTTGCAGCTTGACCCAGTTGGCCAGCGCGCCCATGTAGTTGCCGAGGTGGAGCTTTCCGGTGGGGCGCATGCCGCTTAAGACACGGGGACGAATAGCTGGGGAAGTTGGGTTGTCGATACTCAGGGCAGTTTCCGGGGAGATGTGTCTCCCGTCTATTGTACCGGGAGGCGCTGGGCTACAATTGGCTGCAACTGCGATGGCCACAATTGCAACCCAATCTGAATTCGACACAAGCGATCCGGTATTCCAGCGGCTGGTGGAAGAGCAGACCTGGTACAGCGCGAAGAGCCGCGCCGCGCGGACCGCTTTCAAGCGCATCAAGGTCACGGAGATTGTCGCCGCAGCGATCATTCCGTTTTTGACCGGACAGCACTGGCCCTACGTGACCTACGTTGTCGGTGGCCTAGGCGTACTCATCACTATTCTGGAAGGGCTGCTGCACCTCAACCAATACCAGGAAAACTGGACGAACTACCGCAACACCGCCGAGTCGCTCAAGCATGAAAAGTTCTTGTTCCTCGCTCATGCCGGGCCGTATGCCGGCGTCCCCGACCCGCGCGCGATGCTGGCTGAGCGGGTGGAAGCGCTGATTTCGCAGGAAAACTCGCAGTGGGTTGCGGCGCTCCAGAAATCCTCGCAAGGCAACGCCGCCAAGGCGTCCTGAATCACGGCATCTTCACAAATTGCAGGGGATTCAGGTTCTCTTTGGTTTTGCCGCCCGCCTTCTGGTAGGTGTTACGGACGGTCACTTCCAGCCCATTGGATGAGGGCTGGATAGAAAGCACGGCGCTGCGCTGATCCTGAGTCTCCTGAGGCGTGTTGCGCAGATCCCAGACCTCGGTTACGACGGTCGAGTTCTTCAGCGCCGCGACTTTTGGACCCCAGTTGCAAAAACCTTTGCCGCACTTGCCCCAAGCTTCCACCAGCAGTTGACCGTTGAATTGGCTCACCGAAATCTTCTCCAGGTCGTCGCCGCCCGGCGGTTCCACGGAACTCTGCCACTTGCCGAGGAACGCAGCTACGTCATCCGAGGGCTGCGAGTTCGGCGTAGGGTGGTGCAGTACGAAAAATAAGATCAGGGCAAGGACGACGACTCCTCCGCCGATCCCGAGAATTAGCGGCAGCTTCGATTTTGGGGGATTATTCGGAGCCGAAGCCGGCGCCTGCGGTGCGGGCAGTTGCACCGGAACAGTAGCGTGTACCGTCTCGGTGGGACGGCTCGGCTCAGTCGCGACGTAGTTCTTAAGCGCGCTGGTCAGCAAGGCCACGTCGGAATTCCAGCGGGCGTGGGTGAGTTCGACGCTGTTGCGGTAACGGAGATCTTTGAGGTTGTCCGGTAGCTGGTCAAGCGTGGGCATATGCGCCTCATGCACCAGAACTGGAATGACGGGAATGCCGCGGGCGAGCGCGGTGGCAATTTCAAGGCGAACGTAGTCGTCGGGATTGTCGAGGCGCCGAATACCGCCGGAGCCGGTCACTGTCGCCCAGCCGGGACCGATCACGGCCAGCAAAACGCCGCAGCCGGAAACATTGTCTTCGATAGCTTTGCGAAAATCCACGCCGGGCTCAATGCCGGAGACATCCATGAAGACGCTGGCATCGCTGTAGGTGCGGACCAGGTCGTCATAGAGCCGCCCGGCTTCACCCTCGGCGTCGGCGCGACGATAGCTGATGAAAATGGCACGACCGGGCATGTTGGCGTCCCCTTCGGCTCAAGTTGATCTCACGCGTAAGCATAGGCGGAGTCGCGGCAAATCCGCAACGGGAAACGGCTTAACGATTCGCGCAGCGTTCCAGAAGGGCTACTTCGGAACCCATTTCTGGCGGAAGAGGCGCAATTTCTGCAACGTGACGGCGGCTTCGCCAGAATCGATGGCTTCGGCAGCGCGCACGGCGCCTTCGCGGAGGTCGCCAGCCAGACCAACCGCAACCAGGGCCGCGGCGGCGTTGAAGAGCACAATATCGCGGCGCGGGCCGGGGATGCCGGTGACGATGTCGTAGAGGATGGCGGCATTGTCGTTGGCGTCGCCGCCGGAGAGCTCCTCGAGCGTCGCGCGGGGAAGGCCAGCCATCTCCGGCGTGACTTTGGCTGCTTTCATCGTCGGCTGCTCGGCTGGTTCCACGCGAACGGTGACGGATTCGCCTGTCAGGGTCAGCTCATCCAGCCCGTCCAGGCCATGAACGACGAAGGCGCGGCGCGTGGATTGCAACTCGATCAGGGTGCGCGCTATAAGCAGAGCGCGGCTAGGCGCCAAGACGCCGATGACCTGGGCGCGTGCCTTGGCGGGATTAGTCAGCGGGCCACAGAGGTTGAAGATGGTTCGAAAACCGAGTGCAAGGCGCAGCGGAGCGACGGCCTTCATCGCCGGGTGCAGCATGGGGGCGTAGAGGAAGACGAAGCCGGTCTCGCGCAGGCATTCCACCGCCAGGTCGGGCGGCAGGGTGATCGGAACGCCCAGCGCTTCCAGCACGTCCGCCGAACCGCAGCGGCTGGTGACGGCGCGGTTGCCGTGCTTGGCCACCAGCGCTCCGGCTGCGGCTGCGACCAGTGCCGCGCCGGTCGAAATGTTGAAAGTCGCGGGACCGCCGCCGCCAGTCCCGCAGGTATCCACGAGCAGATCGCGCTCCTCGTCCGTGAGTGGGATGGGCGTCGCGCGTGCCCGCATTTCCTCCACAAAGCCGGCCAGTTCCGGGGCCAGTTCACCGCGCGTGGCCAGAGCGGTAAGCAGCGCGGCGGTTTCAACCTCTGGGATTTCCTCGTCGAGAATGGCCGAAAGCGCGGCCCGAGATTCTTCGCGAGTGAGAGCGGCGCCGTCTTCGGCGAGCGGCTTGAGCAGGTCTTTCAAAGTAGACAAACTGGGATCCCTCGTCCTCTCTATCGTAACTGGCGCGTGTACGCCAATGCGGGATTCACGCGCCGCGCACGTTTGCCGCATCTTTGGCGCGTCCGATAGTATTTGAGTGCTAACGGAACGATCCTCGCGGCCGCGGTCTAAGCGCTGCAAATCTCACTGCTTAAGTTAGAGAGTCCAAATCTTCCTATGAAAATTCACGAGTATCAGGCAAAGACGATCCTGGCCAAGTACGGTGTGCCCGTGCCCAGGGGCGAGGTAGCGAACACGCTGCCGGAAGCCGCGGAAGCGGCGAGAACCCTGCTGGCGAACGGCGCGACAGGCGTGGTGGTCAAAGCGCAGATTCACGCCGGTGGCCGCGGCAAAGGCGGCGGCGTCAAAGTTGTCCGCGATCTGGTTGCAGCCGAAGGCGCTGCAAAGGCCATCCTGGGCATGCAACTGGTCACCCACCAGACCGGACCAGCCGGCCAAAAGGTGCAGCGGCTGCTCGTCGAGGAAACGGCGGCGATCGACCGCGAACTCTATCTTGGCATCGTGCTCGACCGCGCCACCGGCAAGCTGGTCTTTATGGCTTCGAAGGCCGGCGGCATGGAGATTGAAGAAGTCGCCGCGAAGGACCCGGACGCCATCTATAAGGAAACGATCGACCCGGTCATCGGTCTCGCAGCGTATCAAGGCCGCAAGATCGCCTTTGCGCTGGATATCAAGCCGACGATGGTCAATGCCGCGGTGGTCTTCTTCCAGAGCCTCTACAAGGCCTTCGTCGAAACGGACGCATCGCTGCTGGAAATCAACCCGTTCATCACCACCAAGGACGACAAGCTCTTTGCGCTCGACGCGAAGATGACCTTCGACGACAACGCACTCTTCCCGCATCCAGAGATCAAGGCGCTGCGGGATGTGGCCGAGGAAGATCCGCTCGAAGTCGAAGCCAGCAAGTATTCGCTGAACTACATCAAGCTCGATGGTTCGATCGCCTGCATGGTCAACGGCGCAGGCCTGGCCATGGCCACCATGGACATCATCCAGTACGCAGGCGGCAGCCCGGCGAACTTTCTCGATGTGGGCGGTGGCGCAACGCAGGAGCAGATCGAGCACGCGTTTGAGATTCTGCTCTCCGACCCCAACGTGAAAGCCATCTTCATCAACATCTTCGGCGGCATCCTGCGCGTCGATCGTCTTGCGACCGGCGTGGTTGCAGCGGCGCGCAATCTCAACGTGACCGTGCCGATTGTGCTGCGGCTCGAAGGCACAAACGTTGAAGAAGGCCGCCAGATTCTCAAAGATTCCGGCTTGAATTTCCAGGTAGGCGCAACGATGAAGGAAGCTGCGGACTTAGTGGTAGCAGCGGCAAAGGTGGGGGCATAACATGTCAGTTCTCGTAGATAAAAACACGCGCCTGATCGTACAGGGAATTACCGGCAAAGAAGGTACCTTCCACGCCAAAGGCGCTGCCGAATATGGCACAGTCGTTGTCGGTGGAGTTACTCCCGGCAAGGGCGGAACGACGCATGAGGGATGGCCAGTCTTCAACACCGTCGCTGAGGCCGTCGAGAAGACCGGCGCGAACGCCACAGTGATCTTCGTGCCGCCTCCGTTTGCCGCAGACGCGATCCTGGAAGCGGAAGACGCTGGATTGCCGTTGATTGTCTGCATCACCGAAGGCATTCCGACGCTGGATATGGTCAAAGTCTGGGCCAAAATCAAAGGCTCGACTTCGCGCCTGATTGGCCCTAACTGCCCAGGTGTCATCTCACCCGGCAAAGCCAAAATCGGTATCATGCCAGCGCGCATTCATCTCGAAGGCTCCATCGGCATCGTGTCTAAGTCCGGCACCCTGACTTACGAGGCGGTGCATCAACTGACCCAGCGCGGCATTGGCCAATCGACAGCGATCGGCATCGGCGGCGACCCGATCATCGGCACCACGCACATCGACGCGCTGAAGTTGCTCAACGATGATCCAGACACGGAAGCGATCATCATGATCGGTGAGATTGGCGGCTCGGCGGAAGAAGCTGCTGCAGCTTTCGTCAAAGAGCATGTCAAGAAGCCGGTAGTAGGCTTTATTGCCGGACAAACCGCGCCTTCAGGACGTCGCATGGGCCACGCCGGCGCAATCATCTCCGGCGGACAGGGCACGGCTGCCGAGAAGATGAAGGCTATGACCGATGCCGGTATTCACGTAGTAGTCTCCCCAGCAGATATCGGCGCGAAGTTGGCTGAAGTGATTGGTCGCGCGTAGCGGATTGCTCTTGATTTGCACAAAGGCCCACCGCTATGGTGGGCCTTCACTCATAGAGGTTAGATAAATGACGAACTTAGAATTATGGATAGGCCGTGTTGAGGTTCTCACGCCAGCGACAGACACTGGCGATACGAAGGCTTTCACGAACGTGATCACTTGGGCGAGCAACGCGGAAGAATTTGGAGCCATGGTGGCGCACGTATTTGAAGAGTATGGTTGGGCTCTCCTAGGTGTCGAAGAATGCGGCCCAATTGCCTTGCACAGCGGCTTTGATCAAGACGTTTCGGAGGCAATAGAGTCCGCAAAAGGCAATCTAAACGCCTGTATCTACACCACCTTTTACTATTACCCTTCAATGGCCAACTGAGTATGCTCCTAACCGCCGTTCGAGTGTCTTGGTTAAGCGTTTAGTAGGGCCGAAAACTGCTCCACCGTAATAGCCTCGACCCCAGGCGCAACCGTTGTCATATTCGGTTGCGTGCGCGCCTTGCGATGCACGATCAGGGATCGGCTGACGCGATCTCCAGCGGCCTTCTTCAATGCCAGCATCGGGTTGGCCATAGTAGACTGCACCGTTCGGCTTGCCTTCGCCTCGATTGTCCAGAACTTCGCATTCGGCTGCGGCACCAGAAAATCCACCTCAAGCCCTTGCTGGTCGCGGAAGCAATAGAGTTCCTTGCGCTGTCCGCGATTGATCTGGCTCTTGAGAATTTCCGAAGCGACGAACCCCTCAAAGATGGCTCCGAGAAATGGGGATCTCTCCAACTCTGCCTGCGTTTGAATACCAAGCAAATGGCAGGCGAGGCCCGAGTCTCCCCAGTAGACCTTAGGCGACTTGATGATGCGCTTGCCGAAGTTTTCAAAGTACGGCGGCACAAGAATGATCTGGCCGGTCACTTCGAGTACATAGAGCCACTCCGCGATGGTCGATACCGCAACGCCGAGCGGAGCGGCGATATCGCTCTTGTTGAGAAACTGGCCGTGCCTGCTGGCCAGGAGCGACAAGAAGCGGCGGAAGGTCGGCAGATCGCGCACCTGGGTGATCGTACGCACGTCGCGCTCGATATAGGTCTGAAGATACGAGGCATACCAGAGCGTCCGGCCCGCAGGGTGGAGGACCGGCTCTGGAAAGCCGCCACGCAGCAGGTCGACTTTGGGTGACTCGGCGACGCTGAATGGGAGCAGCTGCAAGACCGCGGCTCGCCCGGCCATCGACTCGGTGATGCCCTGCATCAGCGGCGCTTCCTGCGATCCGGTAAAGAGCCACTGGCCCATGCGGCGAGGTTGCGCATCGATGAGGGTACGGGCGTAGTCGAGCAGTCGCGGGGTGTTCTGGATTTCATCGAGAATGGCTGGTAGGCGAAGACCTTCCAGAAAAGAGCGAGGGTCGCTCCGGACGCGGTCCTGAATATCCGGGTCTTCCAGCAAGACATAATTCGCCTTGGGCGCGGATTTGCGCAGCAGCGTTGTTTTGCCGGCGCGGCGTGGTCCGGTAATCACCAAAGCCGGGAACTGACGGAGGGCTTGGTGGACCATTCCGGTGAGTTTTCGCACTACGGCCATATTGAGTAATTTACGATACAATCCTAAAAAACTCAAACCAAAGATCAGCAGACCAATCCCTGCATTCAGCAGTTTTCAGCGCTGTATGGCGTCTCATATTGGGCTCTTTTCTTTTGAGTAATTTAGGATTGCATCGAAAATAACTCAAACATATGTCGCGTCAAATCTCATTCGCAATAGAGCGCGCGATTGCCAGAAAACGCCTATGGATATTGGCTATTTCATCTATTCAGGCAACGGCAAAGCGTCTTCGCCAGAAGAAGACGATTGCAAAAAGACGAGGTCGTTTTTCTGCTACCACACGCGGCAGGGTTTGGCGCTCACCATCTTCTGCGGCGCCTTGCAGGAGAAGCTTTTTGCGAACTCCGGCAGATCGCGCAGAATCGCGTTGGTGCGGTGTTCGTCCGGGGCGTGAGGATCGGTCAAAGCTCCAGCGCGCAGGTTCTCGGGGCGCGTCTGCGTACACCATTGCTGCGCGTAGGCGATCCAGAAGCGCTGCTCGGGAGTGTAGCCGTCGGTCTTGGCAGCCATATCCAGATGCGCGGCTTCGGCCTTCTCCTGCCAGGCAATCCATGCCAGCCATAGGCCACCCAGGTCGGCGAGGTTCTCACCCAGTGTTAGCTTGCCGTTCAGATGAACGCCGGGGACGGACTCGATGGCGTCGTATTGCTTTACCATGCAGTCGGCGCGCTCGGTGAATTTGAGCTCATCGTCCTTGGTCCACCAGTCTTTGAGGTTCCCAGCGGCGTCAAACTGGCGGCCCTCGTCGTCGAAGCCGTGGGTCAGCTCATGTCCGATGGTTGAGCCCATATCGCCGTAGTTGGCCGCGTCGTCCTCCTTGCCGCTGAAGAAGGGCGGCTGCAGGTAGCCTGCGGGGAAGTTGACATTGTTTTGCTGCGGATCGTAGTAGGCGTTCACCGTGGGCGGAGTCATCAACCACTCGCCCCGGTCGACCGGCTTGCCGATCTTGGCCAGGTCGCGCGCGTGTTCAAATTCATTGGAGCGGATCTGGTTGCCGAGCGCGTCGCCGGCGACGATCGACAAGCTGGAGTAGTCGCGCCACTTGTCGGGATAGCCAATTTTGTTCATCACGCCGTGCAGTTTTTCCTTGGCGCGAACTTTGGTCTCCGGACTCATCCAGTCGAGGCCATCGATGTCTTTTTCCATCGCCTTCTCAATCGCCAGCGTCATGGCAAGGGTGCGCTCCTTCTCCTGCGGAGGAAAATAGCGCGCCACGTAGACCTGCCCGAGAGCCTCGCCGAGTTCGCCATCCACGCGGCTGGTGCAGCGTTTCCAGCGGGCCTGCTCCTGCTGGGCACCGCGCAGGGTATGGGCATAGAAATTCCAGTTCTCGCGGTCGAAGCTCTGGGGCAGACTCGTGCCGGCAAAGGCATGCAGCAGGTGCCATCGAAGATAGACCTTGATCTGGTCGAGCGGTGTTTTGGCGACCAGGGTGTTGAAGGCGGCAAAGAACTTCGGCTCAGTGTCATTGATCTTTCCCGAACTCGGGGCATGATCCGCCGCCAGATAACTGGCCAGCGAGAAGTTGGGCAATTCGGATGAAAACTTGGCGAAATCGGTCGGGTGGTTCAGGTTCTGCGGGTCGCGGCTTTCGGTGACAGAGAGCGAAGCCAGCGCCAGAGTGGTTTCGAGCTTCAGCACAGTCTGCGCGTCTTTGGCCGCCTGCGATTCCGGCTCGCCGGCCAGAACGAGGATATTGGTGACGTGCGCAACGTACTGCTGGCGCTGCTCGACGGATTTCGGGTCTGTGCGGGTGTAATAGTCACGCTCTGGAAGGCCGAGACCGCCGGCGAAAAATGTGGCGATCACGGCGGTTGAATCCGCGTAGTCCTGCGCCGAGCCCATGCCGAAGAAGGCGTTAACGCCGATTGTCTGCGAGTGGGCTATGAGTGCCGGCAGCTCGGATTTCTTCTTCAGCGCGGCTATCCGGTCCAGCTCCGGCTGCAATGGCGCGATTCCCTTGGCATCGATCGCCGCGGTATCCATGCAGGTCGCGTACTCGTCGCCGATCTTCTGCTCGTTGACCGAGCGCGAGGCGTTGGTGGGCTTGGCTTCTTCGAGAATACCTTTCAGTTGCAGGCGATTCAGCTCTTCCAATTCCGTGAAACGGCCGTAGGAAGTCTGGTCGGCGGGCAGAGGACTGCGCTTGAACCAGTTCCGGCAGGAGAACTGGTAAAAGTCGTTGCAAGGGTCGACTGAGGCGTCGATCAGCGACGGGTCGAACACCCGCAATTCGGGGACGCGCAATTCTGGAGCAGGCTCGGCCGGAGCAGCCGGTTGTTGGCTGAGCGCCGGCAGCGCAGCAATGGAACAGGCAATGGCCACTGGAAGAGCAAGGCAGATGGGGCGTGCAGAGTATCGGGGGGACGAGCGAAACATAATCCAGACTCTAGCAGAACGAGGCGCAGACGGAACACCGGATCTTGAATGTGGGCACGTGCGGCCCAAGTACAATGGAAAAGAAACGCAATTTGAAGCAAGGAGTACGTCACGTGTCGCAACGCACCTTTAGCATCATCAAGCCGGACGCAGTTCGCAAAGGCTTTACGGCTGCCATCCTGGCGGAGATTGAAAAGGCCGGTTTCCAGATTGTTTCGGTCAAGAAGCAGTCGATTTCCAAGACCCAGGCCGAGGGTTTTTACGCAGTTCACAGCGCGCGCCCCTTTTTCGACTCGCTGACCACGTTCATGTCTTCCGGACCGATTGTGCTGCTTGTGTTGGAAAAGGAAAACGCCATCGCCGACCTGCGCAAGCTGATGGGGGCCACCAATCCGGCCAATGCGGAAGAGGGAACGATTCGCAAGAAGTTTGCCGGTTCGATCGAGGAAAACGCGATTCACGGCTCGGACGCTCCGGAAACGGCGGCGTTTGAGATCGGCTACTGGTTTGCGGGATACGAACTCGTCTAAGTCGGTTCAGGTCTCGGACGTGACACCCTGCGCCGCGGACGCGGCAATGACCTCGGCGCAGCGGTTTACGGACTGATTCTGCATGTAATACGCGTGCGACGTATCGGCGATCTCCTGTAACACGGCGCTCGAGACGCTGTACTGCTTGTCTGACAGGCGTAGTACATCGTCAGGCAGAACGTATGGCAGATACGATGGCGCGGGAATGTGCCTCGGTTCCAATTCCACGAGAATCGGTACCAGGGCATGCGCCTGATATGCGGCGAGCACCCCGGATTTCTCCCAGACATCCGGCCAGTAGCCAATGATCCCAGCAATGCTGTCGGCCATCAACGCGCTCAGGGAGTTTTCGTCCATCCATCCCTTGCACTGGACTGTAATTCCGGCGAGAGCTTCGGGAATGTGGGGACTTTTGCCAGAGCCTACGTCGACGACACTTTCGATACCCAGTTTTCGGCAGATCGCTTCAAGCGCCGGGCGCTGCTCGCGGTAAAGCCGGATACGGGTGACCAGTTGTCCGAAGATGACGAGCTGCTTTGACCGGTCAGTGAGAGGGCGCAGATTGGCAGGCTCGCCGATGTTCGAGAAAATGGGGATCTTGACCAGCGGGCGGCCTATTCGGCTCATTTTCTCCAGCCTCTGCATGTATTTGGCGTTGGAGGTGAAGGAAACCTGGGCTACTTCCAGCAGGCGGACAATCGAGGACCGCTGCTGGCGGTTGGTCCAGAAGGCGCGCTTCCAGGGCATGCCGGAAGCATAGGTCTCGTGAAAGAAGACCAGGACCGGCAAGGTTTGCGAGAGTTCTTCGATCAGCCCGACGAACTCTGCCGGCGATCCGACGCTTGAATAGCCGTATGGGCCGTAGTGTAGCAGGGCGCAGTCGAAATCGCGGTGGCGGCGCAGGGCTGTAACGGCCCTGGCCGCGGCACCAGGTGATGCCTCGGTTGGATAGGACAAGGTGTTGGGCAAAATCTCAGCTGGATCCAATGCTGTCTTCGGGGAGCGATAGACCAGAAAATGGCTGCGGATGCCGCTCTGCGTATGGAGTGCGTCCCCGAGCCTTCGGGCAAAATCTCCCATGCCGTCGACGTTCGGTTTGAAGCCGGAGACGATCTGTAGTATCGATTGGGCCGGCATCGATTCCTCTGCGATGAATCAGGGGTCGAAGATTCTCCCATGCAGGTCAGGGGAATCTCACAACTGAGACGACAAGGTCGCCGCCCCTTGGCTCGCAGGCTGGCGCCTAGGGGGTTCTATCGCTTCTTCTTGAACTTGTACTGGACGCCGACCGAGATTCCGAAATTCCACTGCGTGTGGGGGTACTGGCTCGTGCCGTCGTAGCCGGTCAACAGGGCGTCCGGGGTGACGCGGAAGACCCAGTTCGCGGAGCGATTCAGGTCGAGGTGGGCACCGATGGCGCCACCGAGAGCCACCTGATTGTCGTAGAACGCGGCGACGCCAGTTGGACCCAGTGTCGAACCGCCGCGACCGAGTTCCTTATTGAAGTCGCCGTAGGCACCGCCAATGAGGGCATGGGGAATGATCGCGACGTGTTTATTGTGCGGGCCCAGATATTCGGCACCAGCCAGGAACATGTACTGCGCCACGAAGACGCCGCTCTCGTTGTAAGGGGGGCCGGCAGCCGCGGGGGTGGTACCGCTGGTGCCGAGATATGCACGTCCGCTGGCCTCAAGGCCCCAGTGTTTGGAGAACCAGTAAGAGCCGGAAACATCCAGCCCGCCCAGATCAGCGCCTTCGCGGAGGTTCGGCCCGGCGTGAATATGGCCGGAAGCGAGTCCCACGGAAACATCCCAGCGATTGTCGTATTTAACGCCCGCGAGCGGATCGATGGCGATGTACGTGCCGTTGGTGCTGTTGGTCGATTGCCCGCTGCTCTGCACCGCCGGTCCAGTGGACGAAGACGAGGAGGACGACTGAGGTGTGGCCGGGGTCTGAGCCTGCAACGTGGCGACGAAAGCGGTCGCAATGGCGGCGACGAGCAAAGTGCGGCTAGCGGGGGTACGGGTAGCTGAGTTCAAAAGACGTATCACTCCTGAATGTTAAATGGCGGGGCTTGGGTGCAACAAACCGAAAGCACTTAGCGTTGCGGATGTTGTTGCTTAGACTCGGCAAGCGGCCTTCCGGATAGTGAGAATCCGCCCCCAAGGCTTGGATTTGCTCTCAAGTTACGGATTGCATGTTTCTGCCCAGCGGGCCCAGACGAGGTAGCGGACTGTTTTGAGCGTTTCGACCACGGCTGCCGCGCTGCCGGCATCGCCCAAGGCGAGATTTTCAGAGGTGGGATGCGTGCGCCATTCCAACCAATTCTGGCCCCGATCACTCGAGGCGAGACGAGCGAAAATCATCGCCGCGCGAGGCAGATGCGCCTCGCTGGAGACGACTTCAGCGGAACGCCAGCCATGCGTCTTGAGGATCCGCGAGGAAAAGCAAGCATTCTGAATCGTATCGAGTGCATGAGGCTCTTCAATCACTGCGGAGGGTGGAACGCCCAGCGCCTCGGCGACGCGCGCCATCACCTCGGCCTCCACAAATTCGTTGTGGGCAGCGGCTCCGGTGACGATCAGGTGTGCCGCAACCCCGCGCCGGTATTCGCGGACGCCTTCGTTCATGCGTTCGAGCATGGCCGGCGTGGGGTTTCCGTCGCTGTCGGCCGGGGTGCCGAGGACAACAATCGCGTCAAATTGCGCGCGACGAGTGTTGGACTGGGGCGCAAACCGGCGGGCCAGTACAGCCCATCCGATCAGTGCAGCCAGCAGGACGATAAACACCAGGGCCGTCGCTGCCCAGGGTATTCGCGTAGCCGAGCGCCTTGGAACGCTGGCGCGGGCATGCGTCCGTCTTCGGGGATGGGGGGAAACTCCGGCAGTGCGGGTCACGTGCTCTCCATCTCTCACTCTATCGCGGCCGATTCGAGGAGAAGTCGGGGAAGGCTCACTCTGCCGGAGAAGGAACTAGAGCTTGGCCGGAACGCCCCAGGCGGAAAAGACAATCTCACTGAGCGGCTTTCTCTCTCGCGGAGCCACTTCCCTGGCGATCAGTTGTTCGTTTGGAAGCGCAGCCGGTTCGCCCAGGTAGCCGAGCGCAATCACCGCTCCTGCATCGTGGTCGGCGGGGATGTCGAAGGTCTTCAGCGCGGCACCCCGGTCAAATCCCCCCATGGAGTGAGCTGCAACGCCCAATGCCGCAGCCTGGACGGTCAATAACGAAGCAGCGGCGCCCAAGTCGTAGAGTCCAAAGCGATTTTCCTGGCCGTTGTGGGCAAACTTGGTCGAGGCGATTCCGAGAATCAGCACCGGCGCCTTGCCTGCCCATGATTGGTTGAAGCCGACCAGCGTGGCGAATATTTTGTCGTGAGTCGCATCCCCCTTCAAGCCTACGAGGAAGCGCCACGGCTGCTCGTTACTAGAAGATGCAGACCAACGCGCGGCTTCAAATATCTTCGAGAGGATTTCAGACGGTACAGCCTTGTCGGTGAAGGAGCGCGGACTCCAGCGGTGAAGAATGGCAGGCAAAACGCCTTCAACTTCGGGGGCTTGCTTGAGCTTTTGGACTTCTGCGGCGGACAGCGACATGAGTGAGGCTCCTTGGGGATATCAGCTTGTTTTCTTGGATGACGGAGCAGGCGCAAGGGTTCGCGTCCTCGATGAAAAAGTTGTTATAACGAGCATTTCAGCTCGCGATCTCCCGGCAATCGATTCCGTTGAGGATTTATCCGATTACCACCCGCGCGATCGAGGTATCGAGGATCTCCCGCGTGAAAATCAGCTCGCTGGCACGGTTGGTCCGGCGGCGGAAGAGCGCGGAGGTTTCGCAGAGGACAACGATGTCTTCCACTTCGGCCGGATTCATGGCTTCGGCCAGGATGAGGGCACAGAATTCAGTTTCGGTCATGTCCTGGAGACGGAAGCCTCGGCGTTCGGCTTCGTTCAGGTAAAACCTGGCTACTTCGGCCATCATCTGCTGCACTTCTGGCTGGGTTTCTTCCGGGATGGAGCGGCGATTGACTCCAACGACTTCGGCGCCGGGCAGCGCGAGCTTAATGCCGAAGAGATTGTCCAGATCGCTGTCCGGCTCAAAGCTGACCGCCGTGGCGACCACCAGCACATTCTTACGCTCGGAGGTGCTCTCGATGAGCGCGTCCAGTTCGGTCAGCACATCCGGGTCGCTCGATTTGTATGCCAGATCGATGCGCGGCAGCAGCAACATCACCTTTTTGCGCTTATAGCCGCTCACCAGACTCTTGGCTTTAGCCAGGGCGTCCGAGTCACGAGGATTATAGACAGTGACCAGGCGCTCCATGCCGGTGGCTTTGGCGAGAGTCTGAGCCAGAGACTTCTTGCCGCTCTGGCTGGGACCGATGATCAGGACTTCATTGCCGATCTTGAGTTCCTGGTAGGCGTCCGGGAAGCGGGCGCGGTCGACAAGATCTGCAATGGACCGGAGCAACTCATCCATGCCGGCCAGCCGGGGGTGGAGTTGCTCAACGGCTTCGTCCTCCAGCGAAAGGTCTATGCGCTCCTTTCGCTTTTTCACGCCGGAGATAAATTCGATGAAGCTGGGCAGCGCGGCGACCGAGCCGATGATGGTGGCGAGCACCAGCACCTGTTCGGTGAAAAGCAGTGCGGTGTCGCTGCCGGCGGCTGGGTCCAACATGCTATCGAGGATAGCAGGAGGTTGATGGATCGCCAGTGAATTCAGGGTACCGCGGTGTAGGTGGATTGCGGCTCGTGCTCGGCGCAGGCCACCCGGTTCCGCCCCGAGCGCTTGGCTGCATATAGCGCCTCGTCCGCCAAACGCATCAATTCAACCCAGGCCTGGCCGCAAACCGGCACCCTTGCCGCGACCCCAAGGCTGACGGTTTGCACGCCGCTCGGCGTAGTGGGATGCACCAGCGCCAGGCCTTCGACGCCCCTTCGAATCTCTTCGGCGATCTCACGAGCACGCGATTCGGTAGCATCCGGCAGGATAATGGCGAACTCCTCTCCGCCGATCCGCGCCGCGAATCCCTCCGCTGCCTTCACGGTTCTCTCTAATACATTGGCGATCGAACGCAGGCATTGGTCTCCGTCCAGATGACCGGCGCTGTCGTTATATTGCTTGAAAAGGTCCACATCCACGATCACCAGCGCCAGTTGCTTCCTATCCGCAGAGCTGTTCGCCCAGATCTCCTCAAGCTGAACATTCAAGGCGCGGCGATTTGGAAGGCCGGTCAACTCGTCGGCGTAGGCAAGTTTGCGGTACCTTGCCTCACTGGCTGCGAGCGAATTCTTGAGCCTGTCTTTCTCTTCGAGAAGCGCGGCGACGGGGAACATCGTAAAGATGGCCACGCCCGCGAACATCTGCGCGATGACGATCCGATGCAGGAGCATGTGCTGGCCTACGATCAGCATGAGCGGACCGTGTCCTTTAATCGTGAAACCGATGGCCATCACGGTAAATAGGAAGACATTCACCACGGTCCCTGGCATACCGAGTCGGAAAGCCACCAACAGGAATGTCGGAAACACGAAAAAGATCAGTGGGTCGCCGCTGTACATCAGGACCAGCGCCATCACGATCATCGAATAGGTGAGCACCAGCAGCGTATGACGGAGGTGCCTGCGCTCGAACATGGTGAAGAATGCCGGCCGCTGCACCATGATGACCAGTGGCGCCAGCACCGCCATGCCCAGCATGTCTCCCAGATACCAGGTGCGAAACATCTGCCACCACGGCGATCCCGGAACCAGGAGCAAGGTCCACCATGCCCCGAGCGCACTGGTCAGCGCGGTAGCCCCCACCACGGAGATCAGAAGAAATCCAACCAAAGACCGGCGCCGGGAGAGATCCAGCGGTGAGTCGAACCAAAGGGTGAGCAGGAGGCTGGAAGTGACCACCTCGACCGAATTGGCCACCGAAACGCCAAACGCCAGTGGAAAGGGATCGCCGTAGAGTAAATCCGCGCAGGTGTCGGCGCAAAGCCCGGCCAGGAAGTAGGCCAGCCAGCGCCGCTTCGGCTGGGTAATGAGCAGGCCGAAGATCATCCCATTCGAGAGCCAGATGGTAGCCACGCCCTCGGACTGGCGGGAAAGCACGATGCCCAGCCAGGAGCACAGCGTGACCAACGCGAAGACCCAGGCGAGACGGAAGAGGGAAGCGCGATTCCACGAGTCCGGTTGCCAGAAACCCTGCCAGATTTCGTCGAGCAGGGCTCGTGCTCCCGCCTCAGGCGCCTTTCCGGCCCGCGGAGGGCCTTGGGGCGAGAGAAATCTATGTTGCATCGAATCTGTCGAATAGGAGGAGGGGGTGACCACGGAACTAGACCTCAAGAATCCTTGCATTTCCAGAGCGTTCCTGTTTTGAGTGCGGCTCGGGCTAAAACCCGAGTTTACATTTCAGGCTTGCACATGGAAAGGCATAATTCATCCGGATCCATTTTGCAGAGCTTGCGGCAATCACCGTGGTGCGGCGAGGAGGCTGTAGCTGGGAAACCGGTGCTGATCATACGCTTCCAATATCGGAAAGATCGACCGGCGGCCTGACGGCAAAAGGCCCTCGGTGCGAAGGTCTCGACCAATCCGCCCCGCACTTCGATTCCATGAGCGAGTTCATGCCGGCGCAACCTATAATCAATCGCCATGAAGATACTTGCATGCACTCTGCTCGCTCTTACGACCGTGCCGGTAATGGCGCAAATGGGTCAAATGGACCAGATGAATCATCCCGCGCGGGCCGCCAGCGCGTCGGAGCGTCTGGGTACGGTGCATTTCTCGGTCTCCTGCTCGGCTGCCGTCCAGGGCCCATTCAATCGAGGCGTGGCCCTCCTGCACGACTTCTGGTACGAAGAGGCGAAGCCGCAGTTCGAGGCGATCGAGAAATCCGATCCCCACTGCGCCATGGCGCACTGGGGCGTGGCCATGAGCGACTTTCACCAAATTTGGAGCCGTCCCGACGAGGCAGCGCAGAAGCGCGGCTGGGTAGAGATGCAGAAAGCTAAGGCTCTGAAGGCGAAAACCGCCCGCGAGCGTGATTATATTGCGGCCCTGAGCGCCTTTTTCCGGCCCGGCAGGGCAGAGTATCCCGAGCGCATCGCAGCATACTCGAACGCCATGGGCAAGCTCTATGCCGCCTATCCGGAAGACGTGGATGCTGGCGCTTTCTATGCGCTCTCACTTCTGGCCGCGACCCCTCCGAACGACACAAGTCTGGCCTGGAACCGCAAGGCAATGGTGGTGTTGACTCCCCTGATCGCCAGGTATCCCGACAATCCCGGCCTGGTGCACTACATCATCCACGCCTGCGACAATCCCTCCATGGCCGCTGACGGACTGGCTGCCGCCGACCATTACGGCGAGATCGCGCCGTCCGGTCCGCACGCCTTCCACATGCCGGGACATATATATGCGCGGCTCGGCCTGTGGCCGCAAGACATTGCTTCGCAACTCGGCTCCATCGCCGCCTCGCAGACGGCAGCCGAGCACGGCGAGAGCGGCATCATGGACGAGCCGCACTCCTACGATTTCCTGCTCTATGCCTACCTGCAAAGCGGCAAGGATACACTGGCAACCTCCGTGCTCAACCAGAACGAGGCGGCCCTGAAGACCATCGCTTCGACTCCTGGTATGGGCGCAGGCTACATGGCGGGCATGGTCTCGTATTACCACTCCAAGCTGCCGGTTTTCTACGCGCTGGAGATGCGGGACTGGAAGTCGGCGGGGGAACTTGAGCCTCCTGCCGGAGCTTCGCCCGACGTGGCCGCAATGTCGGTCTGGGCGCGCGCCATTGCTCATGGACATCTCAAACAGGCAGCGGCAGCCGCAGCCGATCTCGACCGCTACCACGCGCTGATCGACGAGATTCGCAAAGGGAAAAACGCCTATCTGGCCGATAGCACCGGCACCAAGATCGAGCAGGAAGAGATCATCGGTTGGGTACACTTCGCCGAGGGCAAGCAAGCCGGGGCGCTCGAACATATGCGCTCCGCCGCCGACTTGCAGGACAAGGTAGGCCAGGGTGAAGTCGATATCCCGGCGCGCGAAATGCTGGCCGACATGCTGCTCGAATCCCGCCAGCCGCGCGAGGCTCTTGTGGAATACGAAAAGGCCCTCCAGCTGAGTCCTCATCGCTTCAACGGCCTCTACCATGCAGGAATGGCAGCCGAGGAGGCGGGCGACAAGGCAAAGGCGCATCAGTTTTACGCGCAGTTGCTGAAATCGACGAGCAACGGCACGCAGTCGGCGCGGCCGGAACTGGCGCATGCGAAGGCCGTCGCGTCTACTCGGGAAATGGCCGCCGGGCAGCAATAGAGCTCTTCAGAAGAAATTCCAGGGCAGTTCTGATTATCGTCCAGGGCAGGGGCCACTTGACTGGCGGACCACCAGTTGCGGCTGCACCACAATGCTGCGCGGTTCGAGCGTGGAATCCTCAATACTGGCCAGAATTTCCTGCGCGGCCATGGTGCCCATTTCCGTCAGCGGCTGTTGCACCGTTGTCAAAGCGGGCTGAAAGACGCTGGCCATTTTGACGTCGTCAAATCCCACCACGGAAATATCCTCGGGAATGCGTTTTCCCACGTCCCGAAAAGCATTGATCGCTCCAATCGCGGAAAGGTCGTTGAAAGCCATCAATGCTGTGAATGGATTCCTCGATTGCAGCAATTTCTGGCCGGCAATATAGCCCTCGCGAATCGGATTCAACCCCTCTTCAATGCGTTCCAACTGCACCACGTGATCCGGGCAAATCGTCAGCCCTAATTCGCGCGCCGTCTCCTCAAAAGCGTCCCAGCGCGAATCCGTGTCGCTCGAAGCCGCGTGGCCCTTGAAGAAGGCGATCTGCCTGTGGCCGAGCGCATATACGTGCTCGAGCGCCAGTCTGGCACCATGAGCATTGTCGAAGATTATCCGGGAAATCGCGAAGTCGTCGTCCCAGTGGCCGATCGAGACCACCGGCAGACTCTGCATTGCGTCCAGGGGAGTATTGATCAGGATCAGCCCCTCGACGCCGCGTTCCGCGAAGACCTCCAACCGCTGCCGGATCAGGGACATGTTCCAGTAATGGCTGGATACGAAATAAAGATAGTTCTTGGCAATCAGATGCCGCTCGATCGCGGTCAGCAAGCCGGCGTTGTATCCCTCGCTCATATCGGAGGAGAGAATGCCCACCATATGGCTGCGTTTGTTGTTCAACATTCGCGCAAAGTAGTTGGCCTTGTAATTCAGCTCGCGGGCCGCCTTGAGGACCCGCTCCCGGGTCTCCGGCGTCAGCCCTTGCGCGACGGGCGAATTGCTGAGTACCATCGAGACGGTGGAGCGCGACAAGCCCAAGTGGCTGGCTAAATCCCGCAAAGTGATGGGCTTAGCGGCGGTCCCGGGAACGGGAGCCGGGCGAGGGGCTGGAATTTTGGACTTGGACTTGGTCACACCGTCGATAGTATCAAACAAACAACTTGACAGGCGTATTGGGAAACCAGTACCGTTTCCGCTGCAATGGAAAAGGCTTTTAAACCGGTACTATAACGCGTTTATTGAACCGGTTTAAGCAATTTCGGGGAACGTACTGCGTCGCACGCCGACGAACTCCGGGCAGTAAAGGAGCAGGCAGTTGAATGCTTGAGCCTTCGCGGGTCGCGACGTGGTTTTGCAAGTTTGTTTTTCTAAGGAGGCAACAGATGCAACATAAGTGGAAAACCAGGAGTTTTCTCTGTGGTCTAGTGTTAGCCGGATTCGTATCGGCGATCACGGGCTTTGCGCAGAACACCAATTCTGCCGATCTAAGCGGTACTATTACGGATCCAAAGGGCAGCGTCATTGTGGGGGCCCAGATTTCGGTCCACGATGAGGAAAAAGGCACCACGCGCACATTCATTACCGATAAAGCCGGACTCTATGAAACCGGCTCCATCGTTCCCGATCATTATGTAGTGACGATTTCAGCTCCCGGGTTCAAAACCCTGGTGCGCGGCCCAATCACCCTGGACGTAGGCGTCGAAACACTCAATGCCGCCCTCGAGGTGGGCGGAAACACGGAAAAGATCGTTGTAACGGCCGATCTCGAACTTCTCGACAAAGAAGACGGTTCGCAGACCGATACTCTCAGTTCCGAAACGATGAAGGAACTGCCGCAGTACGGCGCGGATTGGCAAAATTTCGTCAGCCTCCTTCCTGGCACCTCGTATAGTTTCCGCTCCGGCCAGACCACCTCTATCAACGGCAATCTACCTTACGAATCGGTCCTCTCCGACGGAGCCACCACCACCCTGCCCATGAGCACCAACGCCGACGTTACGGTCTTTGAGACCACCTCGGAGGTCAAGGTCGATACCAACAACTTCAGTGCTCAGTACGGCATCGGCGGCATCATTTTCAATCAGATCACCAAGGGTGGCACGGACCACTTCCACGGCTCGGCCTACGAATACTTCCAGAACAATGATCTGAACGCGGCCGACTACGCCTTCGGAAACAAGGGCAGCGTACCGTTCCAGCGCTACGACAACTACGGCTTTTCCGTGAGCGGGCCGGTACTCATTCCGCACACCCACATCAAAGACAAAGTCTTCTTCTATTTTGACTGGGACAAGACCTACAGCAACGGCGGTTCCGGCAACCAGGTACTCACCGTTCCAACCGATGCCGAAAAGGCGGGCGATTTTACGGGTATGCCCACCATTTACGACTACACAACTCAGGTGCTTACTTACAACAGCAGCGGTCAGCCCAGCGTAACCCGCAAGTCTTTTGCCGAAGAGTTCGGAAACGGCAATAAGATTCCCACCAATTACGCCGGCCTGTCCAAGGTTGCTGCAGCAACCCAAAAGTACTTCCCCGAACCGAATGCTCCGAGTTGCCAAAACACCACCGGATTGCCTTGCAACAATTACTTTACTAACGTCCCAAATCTGGCTCCGTTCACCAAGTATTTTGGCCGTTTGGACTACACACCGGTTCCGAGCCACCGGCTGACGATTTCGGAAACCGAGAGCGACAATCCCGGTGTCTCCTACGGAAACGGCGCTGCACTTTGCCCGGTCAATTGCCAGAACCAAGACGTCAGCCGCGACAACGCGCAGATTTCCGATGTCTGGACCATCAGCCCCAGCGTGGTCAACGAAGCCCGTTTCGGTTTCACAGACCAACTTAACTTTTTCAGCCCGTTCGGCATTAACCAAGGCCTCCCAGCCAAACTGGGAGTTCAGTGGGCGGTTGCTGATTCCTTCCCGAATTTCAGCTTCAATAACTACCTGGGCCTGGGCTCACCCAGCAATGCTGTTTACAAGGAAATGCTCTTCGACCCATCCGACGTTGTCACCCTCGTCAAAGGACGTCACGTCCTCCACTTCGGCGGCGAGTTTTTGATCAACCGGGCGGACTCAACAGCCTGGGGCAACCAGAATCCCGGTTCCGTCGACTTCCAGGGTTACTACACCGACGAGTACCTCAATAGCCAAAGCCCAAACGGCTCGACTCAAAGCATCGACCCGACCGACTACGCGGACTTCCTGCTCGGTTACAGCGCCGACTGGTATGGCAACGTGAACCCGGAATGGGGAGGACGGCTGAAAAATCCTCAGGCCTTTATCCAGGACGATTTCAAGATTAAGCCCAACCTGACCATCAACGTCGGCCTGCGATGGGCCGGGATTAGCGGTTGGAAAGAAGTCAAGGGTAATCAGGCAGCCTTCGATCCTACCCTGGTCAACCCGGGAACAGACCCCAACGGTCACGCTAACACGCTCGGCGCAGAATGGTTCGCCTTCAGCCATACGAACGGACGTACGCAACTCCAGGCGCCCGTCTACACGACCTTCATGCCGCGCGTCGGGGCGTCCTGGTCCCCGAAATCCAACCTAGTCGTTCGCGGCGGCTTTGGACTCTACAACTACACCTGGTCTGAAGACACCTACGGCGGGGGCATGGGCAACGCCTTCGGCTCGTCTGGTGGGGCATTCGATCCCTCTGGCGGCATCTACTACCAGCTTGGGCTCGATACCGACGGAAGCATCGACTCCGAGCAAGGCTACGGCAAGAGTATGCGCCAGTTATATGTGGCCGCTCCGACCACACCTCAGGCCAACAACGGAAACGGACTGTCCTACAACCAATACCACACGCCGGTTCCGAAGATATGGCAATACAACCTCACGATTGAGCGGCAATTAGGAAACTCTATGATGGGCTCAGTCGCCTACGTCGGAAGCCGTGGCTTTAATCTTAACTTCCCCGTCGACATCAATCAGGTGCCGGAGTCCGAATTGTCTGTCACCGACATCACTCCAGGGGTCAACAAGCGGCCATATCCTAACTACACCGGTCTGGGAGGCAGTACCAACAACGCGCTCTCCCGCTACAACTCGTTCCAGGCGACTTTTCAGAAGCGACTGGCCCATGGATTAACCTTCAACGCCAACTACACCTGGTCTAAGTTCCTGGATTCGCAGGACTCCTCGGGATGGGGCAGCAGTGCGGGATCTCAGACTTATCAGAATAGCTACTGCGTTCCCTGCAACTACGGCCCGTCGAACTTCGACGTGCGCCACGTCTTCACTTTCGGCGGCGTATACACCCTGCCTTTTGGTCACGGCGCCCAGTTCCTCAACAACAACACGCTTACCGATCTCGCTCTGGGCGGATGGAGACTCGCTGCCACATCGCGGGAAAACACCGGCTCGCCTTTCACCCCCGTCATGGCCAGCAGCCTGACCTATGCCCAGGCTGGCAGTCAGTTTCCAAACCTCATCGGCAACCCGCTCTCCGTTGTTGCGCCAAACGGCAACGGCGATCCCACCTACGGCGGTCAGCAGCCTTCCGTCCATACCCTCGCGAATTGGTTTAACAAGTACGCGTTCGCGTCCCCAGGCATTGCCACTTATGGCAATGTTCGCAGGAACTCGGTCTATGGGCCAGACTACAGCAACCTCAACCTCTCCTTCGGCAAGACTTTCAGCGTCATGGAACGCTACAGGCTTGAAATTCGTGCCGATGCGCAGAACGCGCTCAACCACGCTAGTTTCGCCGGTCCGGACTCGGCCATCGGCGACAGCAAGCCGGCGGTGATCACCGGCGTTACCGATGGTGGTCGTCACATCCAGGCCTACATCCACTTCGAGTTCTAACTGAGCGTCGAAACCTCAACGGAAAAGGGACCGCGATTCGTCGCGGTCCCTTTCGCTTGTTCGTTAATCTCACTCAAATTGCGGTAAAATCAGGTAGTTCATGCCTCTCAAGTTGTCTATCATCGCGCTGATTGCATTCACCGGCAGTCTCTGCTCTCCGTGTCAGACGCCAGCCGTCCCATTCGGCGATGTCCAGCAACACATGCGCGCGGCTCAGCAGCACATGCAGGAAAAACGCCCCGACCTCGCCATTCCCGAATTTGAAGCAGTCATCGCTATCGACCCCAACAACGTCGATGCGCAGGCGAATCTCGGCGTGCTGCTGTACTTCAAGCGCGACTACGCCAATGCCGTTCCGCACCTGCGCGCAGCAGTAGTTGCGCAATCGGATCTATGGAAGATTCAAGCTCTGCTCGGCCTGGCAGAGATGCATCTCAAAGACACCGCCAACGCACGACCTGACTTAGAAGTGGCGCTGCCTCATCTCAAAGGAGAAAAGGTGCAGGACGAAGCTGGAGACGCCCTGGTGGACAGTTACACTTCTACCAGCGAACTCGATAAAGCAGCCCGCGTCGTCTCTGTACTACTCGACGCGCATCCTGCGGATACGCGCCTGCTGATGATGTCCTACCGCCTGTACAGCGACCTCGCCTCCAACGCCATGCTGACCCTCGCTCTGGTCGCGCCACATAGCGCCGAAATGCATCAGGTTATGGCTCGAGAACTGGCTCGTCACGGTGATGAACAGTCCGCCATTGTCAACTACAACGAAGCAATCAAGGCCAATCCCAAACTTCCCGGGCTCAACTTTGAGTTAGGCAGCCTCCTCTACGACTCATCTGAAGAGAAGCTGCAATCGGAAGCGGAAGCACAATTTCAGGCTGCCCTGGCTGCCAACCCCAACGATGAAAAATCGCAGTTGATGCTCGGCAAGATCGCTGAGCGCAAAGGAGACCTTAAAGCCGCACTTGCAGCCGATTTGCGCGCCGTAGCGATGCAGCCGGACGACTCCGATGCCTGCGCCGAGTTAGCCAAGATACTCCTCGCAACCGATTCGTCAAACAAAGATCAGGCCGCCAAGGCGCGTGTGCTTCTCAACCACGCCATCGCTATCGATCCGCTCAACTACACCGCCCACTATCGTCTCGTCTCTCTCGATCGCGCTGAAGGAAAAACCGAAGAGGCAAAGAAAGAGCTCGCTGACTATCAGAAATACAAGGCTATGAAAGACAAGCTCCGCGAACTCTTTCACGATATGCGCGTGCGCATGGACGATAAGCCGGAGGACGACGGTGGGATGGATAAGAAGTAGTTCTTGCGCGGCCGCAGCCCCGACAATAGTTCTGGCAATTGCTTCCTTGTTACCCGTCTGCACCGCACAGGCACCGGAAGCACCGCCAGCAAAGCTGCCGCAACTTGTCGATATTACCGCCTCAACCGGTATTCATTTCGATCATCTCTCCACGCCCGAGCAGCGTTACATTGTTGAAGCCATGAGCGGCGGCGTAGCCCTTATCGACTACGATGGTGACGGTTACCCCGACATCTACTTCACCAACGCTCCAAGCGTGGAAATGGCACTCGCCGGCAAGAAAGCCAGGAGCGCGCTCTTTCATAACAACCACGACGGAACCTTCACCGACGTCACCGACAAAGCGGGCGTCGGCTATCCTTGCTGGGCCATGGGCGCAACAGTCGGCGACTACAACAACGACGGCAAGCCGGACCTGCTCGTCACCTGCTTCGGCGGCGTCACTCTCTATCGCAACAACGGCGACGGCAGCTTCACCGATGTCACCAGGCAAGCCGGATTAGCAAGCGCCAACGGTTGGGCCACCGGCGCTACCTTTGGGGATTACGACAGCGATGGATGGGCCGACCTCTTCGTCGCCAACTATGTCGATTTTCACCTCGACGATCTTCCAAAATTCGGCTCCAGCAAGACCTGCCAGTATCACGGTGTAGCCGTTCAATGCGGTCCCGCCGGACTGAAAGGTTATCGCGACTATCTCTTCCACAACAACGGCGACGGCACCTTCACGGAAGTCTCCAAGCAAGCCGGCGTCGACGATCCTAAAGGCTACTTCGGCCTGACTTCAGTCTTCACCGACATCGAAGCCACCGGTCATCCCGATCTGTTCGTGACCAACGACGGCGAGCCCAATTTCTTCTACCGCAACGACGGCAAAGGCCACTTCACCGATGTCGCCGAAGAGACCGGCATCGCAGTCAACCAGGATGGGCTGGAGCAAGCCAACATGGGCGTCGCCATTGGCGACTACGAACACAAGGGCCGCTTCTCGATAGCCATCTCGCACTTCAGCGACCAGTACGCCACGCTCTTTCGCAACGACGGCAATCTCAACTTCACTGACGCCTCTTACACCGCTGGCATCGCTGCTCCTACGCGTCGCAATGTCGGCTGGGGCAACGCCTTTGTGGATCTTGAAAACAGCGGCTGGGCCGATTACTTTATGGTCAACGGTCATGTCTATCCTCAGGTGAATACTGCCGGCATCGGCACTAAGTATCGCGAGCCCAAGCAGCTCTTTCAAAACCTGCGCAATGGGAAGTTTCGCGACATCAGCTCCAGCGTAGGCCCAGCCATTCAGATTCCGCAGGTAAGCCGGGGCCTCGCAGTCGGCGACCTTTTCAACGACGGCCATCTCGAATTAGTCGTAGAAAACCTCGAAGGCGAACCAATGGTTCTGCGCACCGAAGGCGGCGAATCAAACCATTGGGCCAGCTTCTCTTTGCGTGGTGTAAAAAGCAATCGCCTCGCTCTCAACGCCCGCGTTCGTATTACGGCAGGCGACTTGGTTCAGACGGATGAAGTGCGCAGCGGTGGAAGTTATATCTCGCAAAACGATATGCGCCTGCACTTCGGTCTCGGGAAACACGATCATATCGACACCGTTGAAATTTTCTGGCCCTCCGGAGCCACAGAATCGCTCAAGCAACTGCCAGCGGACCGCTTCTATTCCGTAACGGAAGGCCAGGGCATCGCCAATTTCGAGCCGCCGAATCTAAAGACCCACTTCCATCCAAAGTAAGAAAGCCGCCCTGGCGCCATGCCACGCGAGACACGCTCCTAAGCCTCTTTAAGCACAGCACGCAAATGATCCGCCCCTAAGGGGAACTGCATCCTTACTATTGCCTTGGCAGGTGTTGGGAGGTTGTGCTAGAGTCCCATTGAACCGGTTGAATCGGGCAGAAGCGCACCCAATTTGAGCGGCCGTAGAAGAGGGGCAAGTCATGGTAGTCAAGTCCGCAGAATATCCATTCGCCAGTGTGCCGCGAGGCCCCAGGACTCGGCTAGTTTCAAGCCTTTGCCGCATCACCGCGCCTGGCATTCTTGCCTTGTGCATGTTCGGGATCTCAGGTTGCGGCGGAAGCTCAACGACACATACCACCCCCCCTCCCACCGAGACCGCCGCTGCGACTCCCAACATCGGTACAGCAGACGCGGAGAGTGGCGCTGTCATCGTCACCCTCACCACCACGACCGCAGGTGCAACCATCTACTACACTGCGGATGGCACCACGCCCACCACATCGTCCATAGCCTATGTGGCGCCATTCCTGGTTGCTTCGAACCTCACGGTCAACGCGATCGCCGTCGCTTCGGGAGACACCAACAGCAGCGTAGCCACCAAAGCATTCTCGCCAAACATCCCCTCCGGCACCCTAGTCTGGTCCGATGAGTTTAGCAATACGACCGGTGCCAACGCTGCGCCCAATCCAACCTACTGGGGTTACGATACTGGCGGCGGAGGATGGGGCAACAACGAACTGGAAACCTACTGCGGGTGGGGATCGACCGCTTCGCCCTGCACGACTTCCTCGCCCAACGTTTATGTGGATACGAGCGGCATTCTGCACGTCTCCGCGCAGCAGCCTTCACCCGGCGTCTATACCTCCGCGCGCGTTAAGTCCGAAGGCCTGTTCAGCTTCCAATACGGCCGCATCGAATGGCGTATCCAGGTACCGGAAGCGCAGGGTTTCTGGCCGGCAGCCTGGCTTCTTGGCAACAACATCGCCAGCATCAACTGGCCCGCCTGCGGCGAGCAGGATGTTATGGAGCGCGTCAACGCAGCCACTGATCCCGACTTTAACGTCGGCTCCATACATGGACCCAGCTTCACCGGCAGCAATATCGGCACCACGTTCAAATTCCCCACAGGCCAGACCGCGGCGCAATGGCACACCTACGGCATGATCTGGTCCAAGGGCAGCGTTGCCTATTACGTCGACGATCCAACCCATCCCTACGTCACCTACACGCCGAGCAACATAGCCTCTTTTTCCGGCTCCAGTTGGCCCTTCGACAACGGCCCAAACTTCATCATCATGAACCTGGCAATCGGAGGAGAGTACCCCGGCCCACCCAATAACTCAACGCCATTTCCATCCGACATGCTCGTCGATTACGTGCGCATCTACACCAACTAGAGCTGCTTTCATGCCCACTCCTCCTGAACAGGAAGCGTGGGCGCCTTCTTAACCCGTTTGTCGCCCTCCCGTCCGTCAGTGTGGAACTGTCAAGCCCGTATCAAGATCGAACTTAAGCCCAATTCCGGAAGCCCGAGGTCACCTTCTTGCTCCGCGCAAAATATCTTCCCGCAGCCGCACTCTTTTCCCTGGCGCTCATCGGCTGCGGCAGAGCGGGACCGGGGACCATCACGCCTCCGCTCATGCCAGTAGTGGCCACGCCTACCTTCTTTCCAACGCCCGGAACCTACAAGTCCCCGCAGTCCGTTACCATCGCTGACGCCGCCAGCGCAGCGACCATCTATTACACGACTGACGGCTCGGCCCCTACCGCCAATTCCGCAAAATACACGAGCCCAATTGTCGTAAAGATCGACACCAACTTCCAGGCCATCGCAGTTGCTAGCGGTTATTCCAACAGCGCTCCAGCCAAAGGCGCGTATCTCATTGCCGGCCCAACAGTCTCGGTAGTCCTCAGCACGCACGATCAAACTCGACTCATGGCAGCCCAGCCCAGCGTCCAGTTCACAGCCAACACATCGGGCGCCAACCAGGTCCTCGTCGACGAGACTCAGCAGTATCAATCCATAGAAGGCTTCGGTGCGGCCTTCACCGATTCGGCTTGTTATTTGCTCGAAAAAGTTGCGCAGCCGGCGGCCTTACCCGGAGCATTGACCGACCTCTTCACGCGCAGTGGCAATGGCATCGGCCTCAGTTTCATGCGCATTCCCATGGGTGCCTCCGACATCGCGCTTTCGGTGTACTCTTTTGACGACCAGCCGGCGGGACAGACAGATCCGACGCTCGCGGACTTCTCCGTTGCGCACGATCAGAGTTATATTCAACCGCTGATCCTCGAAGCCAGGACACTCAATCCCGAGATGAAGCTCATGGCCAACCCATGGAGCCCTCCAGGATGGATGAAGACCACCGATTCCATGATTGGAGGCACGCTGTTGCCCACCATGGACACGCCGTTCGCAAACTACTTCGTCAAGTACCTTCAGGCGTATCAGACTGCCGGCTTACCCATCGACTATATCTCGCTGCAAAATGAGCCACTCTACCAACCCACAGGCTATCCCGGTATGGGGATGGATGCGCGCACACAACTGACCATATTGCGCGACTCGATCCTACCCGCCCTGGCCTCGAATCACCTTACCTCCAGGGTGCTCGTATACGACCATAACTGGGACACGCCGTTGTATCCCGAGACCATCTTTGCTGACCCCACGGTGCTCGCCGCCGACCAGGTCGCGGGCTCCGCTTGGCATGGCTATGGAGGCACAGCCGGCGCGCAACAGACAGTCCAGAACGACTTCCCCACCAAGGGACAATGGGAGACCGAACACTCCGGCGCGACTTCCACCTCCGATCAGTTCACCTCCGACTTTGTCGAGATCACCCAGGCGCTGCGCAACTCCAGTAAGTCGTATGTCAAGTGGAGTCTCGCTCTCGATGAAAATCTCGGCCCCAATTTGACCCAGAACGTGGGCCTTGGAGGCTGCAACACCTGCACAGCGCTCGTTACCGTGAACAGCCAGTCGGGCGCAATCACTAAGGATGTTGAGTTCTACACGCTCGGCCAGTACAGCAAGTATGTACTGGCCGGGGCAACGCGCATCTATTCGAGTAACGCCAACGGCATCGTCAGCGCTGCCTTCCAGAATCCCGATAGCTCACTTGCCGTGATCGCTTTCAATGACACTGCGATCAGCCAGGCATTTCAGTTGCAGTGGGGCACGCAAAACGTATCCTACACACTGCCTTCGCTCTCCGCCGCAACCTTCACCTGGAGCGGCATACAGACCGGCACTGCAACCTTCGACGCTACTAGTCAGATTCAAGCGTCGAGTTACTCAACAGAACAAGGCCTCCAGACCGAAGATACAGCCGACGTCAATGGCGGCTTCGATCTGGGTTACATCAGCCCCGGTGCCTACGCCGTCTACAAGAATGTAAACTTCGGAACCTCCGTCAGCACTGTCAATGTGCGCACAGCGAGTGCAGGGAACGGCGGCACAGTAGACTTCCATCTCGACAGAGCAACTGGCCCATTGATCGCTTCCGTAACTTTGCCCGTGAGCGGCGGTTGGCAGAACTGGCAGACCGTCTCAGCGCCTGCTTCTGGTGCTTCGGGAATCCACGACGTATACGCAGTCTTCAGCGGAGGCGGTGCAACCGCCAGCATCGCCAACATGAACTGGTTTCAATTCCAGTAGATAGTAAGCATTTCCAAGGCCATTCGGAAGTCTTCATGAACTCGACTCCCGTCCACCTTTATTCGTCCTTTGCCTATCGAGATCGACTTGTATCCGGCTTCCTCGCGAAGTGAAACTTATGCGGACAAGAGGTAGAAATCCATGAAGAAATCTGTGGCGTTTGCAACACTTCTCATCGCCTTCGCACCCATGTTGCGCGGGGCCTCCTATTACACCCAAAAGCTCGAGGATCCAAAAGCGGTGTATCTCACCAGCGCAGAGTTTTCTGCGCATGCCGATGGTGAAGCAGACGACAGTGCAGCAATCCAGGCCGCCATCGACAAGGTGCAACAGACCTATGGGGAAGGCATCGTCTTCGTGCCCGAAGGCCGCTACCGCATCACCCACACCATCTACGTCTGGCCCAGCGTGCGCGTGATCGGCTATGGCAAGAAACGTCCAGTCGTGGTCCTGGCAGCCAATACGCCCGGCTATCAGGAGGGTCTCGGTTACATGTTCTTCTTCGCCGGCGGCCGGCCAGGCTTCGGCCGCATGAGGGCTAACGGCGGAGATCCGGCAACGCGCCCACCTACACCCGGCACAGTGCCCCCCAACAACACCATTCCGGATGCCAACCCCGGTACTTTCTACTCGGCCATGAGCAACATCGACTTCGAGATTGGCGACGGCAACCCTGCCGCTGTCGGCATTCGCTTCCACATCGCGCAGCACTGCTTTCTCACCCATATGGACTTCCACATTGGCTCCGGCATGGCCGCGTTGAAAGATGTTGGCAACGAAGCGCACGATCTCCACTTCTACGGCGGCGACTACGGCATCCTCACCAGCAAGCCCTCGCCCGGTTGGCAGTTTACGCTGCTCGACTCATCTTTCGAGGGACAACGCAAGGCCGCCATTCGCGAGCACGAAGCGGGACTGACGCTCATCCATTCGAGCTTCCTCAATGTCCCCAAAGCCATCGAAATCGACCCTAATTACGCCGAAGAATTGTGGGTTCGCGATGTCCGCTTTGAGAACATCGCCGGCCCTGCCATCACCATCAGCAACGAACACAATTTTCGCACCGAGATCAATCTGGAATCCATCGCCTGCGATCGCGTGCCGACCTTTGCCCTGCTGCGTGAAAGCGGTAAGCAACTGCCAGCACCCGGCCCCATGTATATCGTTAAGAGCTTCTCGCATGGACTCACCTTCGAATCTCCCGGTTCCCAAGGAGAGATCAAGACTACCTTTGATGCCTCTACAACCGGGGACTTGCCGCCATTCGGACCCAACGCAATTCGCAACGTCCCTCCCACCGATACCTGGGTCAATGTTCACTCTCTCGGCGTGAAAGGGGATGGCGTCACGGACGACACTGCCGCAATTCAAAAGGCGATTGACACGCGGCGTGTGCTCTATTTTCCAACGGGCCGCTATACCGTGAGCGACACCTTGAATTTGCGCCCCGACACAGTCCTCGTCGGCCTCGATCCCAGCGCCACGCAATTCGATTTGCTCGACAACACCGAGGGTTTTCAGGGCATCGGCACGCCAAATCCGTTGCTCGAAACGCCGCAGGGCGGCCA
>Ga0182012_10000940_pt1 | contig 31986 bp, 30 predicted proteins | sample 612S2SmetaG_FD_120486 | JGI IMG/M metagenome (GOLD analysis project Ga0182012, IMG submission 120486) | Permafrost microbial communities from Stordalen Mire, Sweden - 612S2S metaG | ecosystem: Environmental > Terrestrial > Soil > Wetlands > Permafrost | place: Sweden: Stordalen | collected...
ATCTATCTTGTGGTGGACGACTACGACCTGGTCGCCACGCCGCCGAGTAATCCGCTGACAGCCCTGCTCGAATACCTTCCGTATGCAAGGGATCTGGGACTGCATTTGACGGTGGCACGGCGCAGCGCGGGCGCAGAGCGCGCCCTGTTCGAACCGCTGCTCGCGGGTTTGCGTGACCTTGGCTGCATGGGTCTGATGATGAGTGGGCGTCCCGACGACCGGGCGCTCCTTGGTACGGGCCGTCCGGGGCCGCTGCCACCCGGTCGTGGCATTCTCGTCTCTCCTAGCGGTGACGAGCAACTGGTTCAGGTCGGCTGGAGCTCACCCCTATGAGCTGCACCACGCACCGCGCAATCGTTGAGGTAGGTCCGGGAACGATCCGTCGATTATGTTGTGGCACAGGCGTGGGCGCCGATGATGAGATGGCCGAGCGCTATTCTTCTGCGCTGGGCGCGATAGACGATCATGTGGCGCTGGTCGACGGGCGGCCGGTCACGGTCGCGTCGTTATGGCACGACGCGCTGCGCTCACTGGACTGCGGGAGCCCCGACGCGACGAAAGCGATGATCATCGTGCACCCATCGTGGTGGCCGGCGTCGCGTGTCGGTGTGGTCACCGCCGCCGCGAATGGCGCCGTGATGCAACCGCGCTCGTGGTTGCTCCGTCAGGCATCCACCGCCTCGGAAGCGACGGTGGTTGTAGAGATCGCCGAGAAGATGGTGTCGATCGCGGGTGACTCGAAAGGACAGAGACTTGTTGCGGTTCCACGCACGACGGGGCTGCGACCCCTTGCCGAGGAGGTCGCCGCTGTTGTCGCTCGGATACGACAGTGGCCGACTTCGGTCGTGCTGATCGACGCGCCGAGCGCGGTCGCGGGGGCCTCCGCGGTCGCGACGTTGATCGCCGCGGCGGTCCGGGATGCCGACAACGGACACACGGCCCTGGTGGTCGATGACGCGCGGTTGGCGCAGCTGGCCCACGCGGTCCGGTTGCCCGAGGACGAACTCACCCAGCCCGCCGCAGCGGCCGGGGGTGTTGGGTCGCGGGCGTGGAAGCTTTCGGGGGTTGCGGCCGCCGGGGTTGTCCTGGCCGTGGCGGCGCCGGCTGTAGCTGCGGTCGGCCGCAACGGCGCGCCGGCCACCGAGGCAGTGCATACGACTTTTCTGGTCGAGGGGCGGGTAGCGCTGACGGTTCCCGCGAACTGGTCCGCACAGCGCGTGATCGGCGGGCCTGGCTCGGCGCGGGTACAGGTCACATCGCCGTCGGATCCTGAAGTCGCGTTGCATGTCACACAATCAGCGGTTCCCGACACGACACAGGAGAAGCACGAGGCTCGCGAGGCTCTTCAAGGCACCGCCGAGCGGTTGAGACGGGCCATCGACACGGAGCCGGCTGGTGTGTTTGTCGACTTCAACCCGTCTGCAGTCAGCGTCGGTCGCTCCGCGGTGACGTACCGCGAAGTGCGTGCCGGGCACCAGGTCCGATGGACGGTAATGCTCGATGGAGCGGTCCAGATCAGCATCGGATGCCAGAGCAGGCCCGGCAGTGAGGACGCTGTTCGCGAGGTGTGCGAGCAGGCGGTGCGGTCCGCGCACGCCTTCGGATGAGCCGGACGCAAACCCGAATGCCGCGTGGAACCAAATCACGGTTGGCGTAGTCGTAATTGGTATCAGCCGCGGAAGGAGAACTCTCACGGAAGGAGAGGAGATGCGCACACCGGCGGGTGCCAACTCACTGCACACCGACTTTGACCTGATGCGTTCGGTTGCGAACACAACGGACAGCCGAAACGACGAAATCCGGGCAATGCTGCACGCATTCATCGGCCAAATGAGCAGCGTGCCGCGGTCGGTGTGGGGTGGGCCTGCCGCCGCCCGTTTTAAGGATGTGGTGGATCGCTGGAACGCCGAGTCGATGCGGCTCTATCAGGTCCTGCACACGATCGCCGAAACCATCCGGCACAACGAGGCCGTGCTGCAGGAGGCCGGCCACAACCACGCCGACCACATCGCCGCCGCCGGCGGAGACCTTTGATTGAGAGGGATTGCTTGTGGACCCAGTGCTGTCCTACAACTTTGGCGAAATCGAATATTCGGTGCGTCAGGAGATCCAGACCACGTCGGCCCGTTTCAACACCGCGCTCGACGAACTGAAAGCGCAGATCGCCCCGTTGCAGCAGCTCTGGACTCGTGAGGCGGCGGCTGCCTACCAAGAGGAGCAGTTCAGGTGGCACCAGGCGGCCACGGCGCTCAACCAGATCCTTGTCGACCTGGGGAACGCGGTACGCGACGGCGCCGACGAGGTGGCCAACGCCGACCGCCGGGCAGCCGGCGCCTGGGCGAGGTAGCGGCACTCACAGACCCTGTGCGGTCCCGACGGAGGAGAGCCGTCGGGACCGCACAGATTACGGTTCACGATTAATCCGACGCCCACGGCTATATCAACGCAGCAACCTGATTTGGACGAGCTTCAGGGCGACGAAATAGGTTCGTTGGCGCCCCATAGGCTCCGAGTAAGTGCGCGAGGTTGGCTTTGATGCTTAATTAGGCCCGGCTAACCGACGGCTAACCGCGATCTTTCGCGTGGGTGTGTCGGCTCCGGTCGAATGCTGCGTTCCCCAGGTCGAAAAGTAAGCAGGTGTGCTTACGCGGTGATGTGCGACTGACGTTCATCGGTTACGCGGCCGGGGTTGTGCCCGGTTCCACTTCACAGGGCTTTCCGTTCGTAGTGGCGGGTGGTGGCGATTTTGCGTCAGCTGTCCGGCGCGCCGTACACGCGCGTTCTCGCCTGAGGCATCCCCGCGACGCGCGCATTATGGGTGAGTCAACGCGGAGTCGATCTCGTCAATCCGCCGCGCCGTAAACTATCGAAAAAAATGGTCGTTCCCGGACCGGTGCGTCAATGCAAGCTCTTGATCAGAACGAACTGGACGTCAGATTTCTTCGGAGAGGGTCGTCCAACTAGGCCGCAGCGACGCGGCTCATCCACAAGTTCTGATCGTCGGTTGGAGGCGGCTGTGTTGATTCAACGTTCTAAAGGAGTCGAAATGAAATTCAAGACTACTCGCCTTGGCGTTGCGATATTGGGTTGTGCTGCGGCGCTTGTTTTTTCCACGATGGTTGCCAGCGCTGATCCGCCTGACCCGCACAAGCCGGACATGACGAAGGGTTACTGCCCGGGTGGTCGATGGGGGTGGGGCGAGTTGGCCGTGTGCGACGGCGAGAAGTACCCCGACGGGTCGTTTTGGCACCAGTGGATGAAAACTTGGGCAACCGGCCCCCAGTTCTACTACGACTGCGTCGGCGGCGACGAACCTCTTCCGGGCCCGCCACCTCCCAATGGCTGCGACGGCGCGATTCCTGCATCCTGACCGCGGCGGGCCTGGCCTACCTGCTGCCACTGCGCCGTTCGCTTGCGCATTGACCGTCGTTCGACGCGCGCCTTGGCGATTTGGTCGTGGCCACGCTGCGTACCCGGGCGAGCTTGTCAACCGGCAGGCAATGCAGCCATTTTGACCTGCGGGGATGCGGGTCGGTATGCTGCACCGTTGGCGTACGGTACGCCGGGTCCTCGGGTCAATGTCGGTCGCCGAGATCTACCCCACCGTGCACGCCTGACCGGCACCCGGGTCGCACCGGGATACACCCGAGAGAAAGTAAAGGTAAGCGCTGTGCCTACATATGCGCCCAAGGCTGGTGACACCACGAGGTCGTGGTACGTCATCGACGCCACGGACGTTGTGCTTGGCCGCCTCGCCGTCGCGGCAGCCACCCTGCTGCGGGGCAAGCACAAGCCGACGTTCGCACCCAATGTCGATGGCGGGGACTTCGTCATCGTCATCAACGCCGAGAAGGTCGCCCTCAGCGGCAACAAACTGCAGAGCAAGCTGAATTACCGCCACTCGGGGTTTCCCGGCGGCCTGAGCTCGCGCACCACCGGCGAGCTGCTGCAAAAGCACCCCGACCGCGTGGTCGAAAAAGCGATCATCGGCATGCTGCCGCACAACAAGCTCACCCGTCAGATTCAGCGCAAGCTGCACGTCTACGCCGGCCCAGAGCATCCGCACATCGCGCAGCAGCCGGTTCCGTTCGAGATCAAGCAGGTGGCCCAGTGACCGAAATCAGTGAGGCAACGACCGAGGCAACCGCCGAGGCAGCGCCCGAGGCCCCTACCGAGGCAACGACCGAGGTAGAAGGCGTGGACACCCCGGCCGAGGCGCCGGCGGCCAAGCCCGTCGAGGCGTACGTGTTCGACAAGCCCATCCAGACCGTCGGCCGCCGCAAGGAGGCCGTGGTGCGGGTGCGCATGGTGCCGGGCACCGGCAAGTTCCAGCTCAACGGCCGCAGCCTGGAGGACTACTTCCCGAACAAAGTGCACCAGCAGCTCATCAAGGCTCCGCTGGTCACCGTCGAGCGGGCAGAAAACTTCGACATCTTCGCGTTGCTGCACGGTGGCGGCCCGTCGGGTCAGGCCGGCGCGCTGCGCCTTGGCATCGCCCGGGCATTGATCGTGGCCTTCCCGGATGACCGGCCGCCACTGAAGAAGGCAGGCTTCCTCACCCGCGATCCGCGTGCCACCGAGCGCAAGAAGTACGGCCTAAAGAAGGCTCGTAAGGCGCCGCAGTACAGCAAGCGCTGATCGGCGGCCTTTTTCTGGCTGCGAGCTGGGATCCTCCCGCGCAAGCGGGAGGTCATCCACCCGGTAACGGGGGAGCATCGTTGTGCCTCGCGTTCGGCGTGTCGCCGCGCAAAAGCGCCTGGTAGCGGTCACAAAGGTATGTGCGCTTTGTGCACTCACCGTCACTGTGAGAGGTTTGTCCGCATGGGTCGACTATTCGGCACCGACGGTGTTCGGGGCGTCGCCAATCGTGAGTTGACCGCTGAGCTGGCGCTGGCGCTGGGCGCGGCGGCAGCGCGGCGCCTCGCGAGGTCGGGTGAACCGGGTAGGCATGTCGCTGTGGTCGGTCGCGATCCGCGGGCCAGCGGCGAGATGTTGGAGGCTGCGGTGATCGCCGGCCTGACCAGCCAGGGTATCGACGCGCTGCGGGTCGGAGTGCTTCCCACCCCCGCGGTGGCGTACCTGACCGGCGCCTACGACGCCGACTTCGGGGTGATGATCTCGGCGTCACACAACCCGATGCCAGACAACGGCATCAAGATCTTCGGTCCCGGTGGCTACAAGCTGGACGACGACACCGAGGATCGGATCGAAGAACTGGTCCTCGATGTCTCCCGCGAACCCGGTTTGCGCCCGGTCGGCGCCGGGATTGGCCGCGTCATCGACGCCGAGGATGCGGCCGAACGCTACCTGCGCCACGTCGGCAAGGCCAGCACCCTGCGGCTCGACGCGTTGACCGTTGTGGTGGACTGCGCCCACGGCGCGGCGTCGTCGGCGGCACCGCGCGCCTACCGCGCGGCCGGTGCCCGGGTCATCGAGATCAACGCCGACCCCAGCGGGCTCAACATCAATGACAGCTGCGGATCGACGCACCTGGATTCGCTGCGATCAGCGGTGCTTGCCCACCGCGCGGACCTCGGCCTGGCGCACGACGGCGATGCCGACCGGTGCCTGGCCCTTGATGCCAACGGCGAACTTGTCGACGGCGACGCCATCCTGGTCGTGCTCGCGCTGGCGATGCGGGAAGCCGGCGAACTGGCTTCCGACACACTGGTGACCACCGTGATGAGCAACCTCGGACTACACCTGGCTATGCGCTCCGCCGGTATCACGGTCCGGACGACCGGCGTGGGTGATCGCTACGTCCTCGAGGAGTTGAAGACCGGTCAATATAGCCTCGGCGGCGAGCAATCCGGCCATATCGTGATGCCCGCGCTGGGTTCCACCGGCGACGGCATCGTCACGGGGTTGCGACTGATGACGCGGATGGCGCAGACCGGCTCGTCACTGGCCGTCCTCGCCTCGGCGATGCAGACGTTGCCGCAGGTGCTGATCAACGTCGACGTTGCTGACAAGGCAAGTGCCGCCGCGGACCCGGCGGTGCAGGCCGCGGTCGAGCAGGCCGGGGCCGAATTGGGTGACACCGGTCGAATCCTGTTGCGCCCCTCGGGAACTGAACCGATGATTCGGGTCATGGTGGAAGCGGCCGACGAAGAGGTCGCGCAGCGCGTGGCTGCTCGAGTTGCCGCCGCGGTGAGCGCTCAGCGCTGATCCGTGCCGGAACCGCGAGGCGGTGCCGGGCGTCAGATCAGGCATGAAATCCGTTAGTCGAGAACGCACTTTTGCCCCCACCGGGGTCGACGTCGCGGCGGTGTACGCGGTCGCCGACCAATTAACCGTCGCCGCCGAAATGATCGACGACGCCGTAGCCGACCACCTGACCTGGCTGGCCTTCAGTGGGTCCCGCGCCGGCCGAGCGTATGCCGCGCACGGTGATACGTTGCGTTCCGCATTGGAGCGGCTGGCGGCGGAATTGAAGCGCTGGTCACGGGCAACTGCCGAGATCGGTGCCGCGCTGCGGGCCGGAGCCGACCGCTACGCCGAAGCTGACCTGTATGCCGCGGCCCGGATCGCCTGATCGTGGCCGACCGGCTAGATGTCGCCCAACGCTTGGATGAGGGCCGGCGTGCGGTCGAGCACACGCAACGCTACGTGCGCGCCTGCCGGGCGCTCGGCTATGAACATCCCGACCTGACATCGCACCCCTCCCAGATCATCGACTGGTACGGCACCGAGGACGGCCTGGACCTTCGCGCGCTGGACAGCGACTGTGCACAGCTGCGGGCAGCCGGCGCCGCGGCCACCGAAGCGCTGGCGATACAGCAGGCCCAACTCGCCGGGCTAGCAGCAGCATGGACGGGACCCGGCGCGGATTCCGCGTTTCGGTTTCTAGAGCGTCATTGCGACGCCGCAAGCATGGTGGCCAACGAACTGCGCGCGGCCGCCCAGCGGTGCGAGTCGCTGCGCGACAACCTTTGGTATCTACTCGACGCCAAGGTTTCGACGGCCATCGCGATCGACGATCGCAGCGCGGCGCAGCGGTCGGCGTGGCTGGCCGCCGCCGATACGGTCACGATCGGCGTAGGGGACCGGCCGACGGCCGAGGATATGGTTCACCGACAGATAACGCCCTACGTGGACAACGACATTCGCAGCGATTGGCTCGATTCGATGCGCTCGACGCTGGCCGGGGTGGCGACGTCCTACGACATGGTGACCGATCGGATGGCCGCAACTCCGGCAGTGCAGTTCGAGTTTCCCGGTGATCTCGGACCCGGCTTGGATACGCTGCCGCCAGCCGCGACGGCCGCACCCGTGGCGGTGGCGCCGGTCGCGCCTGCGGCCGCGTTTTCCAGCCTTCCGCCAGACCCCGTGCCGGCTAAGAACGCATCGGCCCCTCCACCGCCGCAGTTACCTCTCACTCCGCCGGCACCGGAGGTGGGAACCGCGCCCGGCGATACATCAGCGATGCCGACCGCCGCCGGGGATCTCGGCGGCCTTGGTGGGCTGGCCAGCCGGATCGTCGATGCGATGGGCGGTTTGCTGGGGTCGGCGGCCAACCCGCTCGGCGATTCGTCGACATTGGACGATTCACCGGGCACGAAGAACCCTTTCGGCGAGGACGCCTTCAACGACGACCGCAACGATGACGACGATGAACACGACGATGGCGAAGACCACGATGATGACGACAAGCCGGATGACAAGGTTGACGATCCCGACCAGCCCGAGGCGGCCGCGCCCGACGACGCAGCCGCACCTCTAAACCCGCCGCCTGCTGACGGGCAGCCGCCGACCGCGCCGCTTATCGAACAGCAGCCGCCTGCGCAGCCGCCAAGCGGCGGATCTGTGCCTCAGGTGAACGGGTCGGCGCCCCAGCCGCCCGAGGGATCGACGCCGTGCGAAATCGCCGCGGACGCGCTTCCGCAAGCGGGGCAATGACAGATCAGGCGGACCGGATGAGTGCTAGAACCGCTATGTGGCTGTCTTCAACTCGGCACAGCGACGTCGTCGCCGCCGTGCGGTACTGGCGTTGGTGATTGTCGCCGCGGTCATCGTGCTCGTCGTCTGGGGGCGGGATTGGATTGATCGGTCGTCGGGGCCGTCTGCGTCTTCTAGGGCGTCTACGTCGGCAACGTCATCGGCGCCGGCCGCCGCCGTTCGCACTCCTCGGTTCGACGCGGCCCGTGCGCAACTGGCGGCATTGCAGATCAAGAGTTGGGACCGCGCTCAGGACTTCAAGCGCTACCGGTTCGGCCAGGCCTGGAGCGATGACGTGAACGTCGAATTCGGGCACAACGGGTGCGATACCCGCGACGACATCCTGCGACGCGACCTGGCCAACCTCGTCGTGCGGCCCGGCACCTGTTTTGCGCAGAGCGGGACGCTGCACGACCCGTACACCGGCACGACCATCGACTTCGTCCGCGGGCCCGACACGTCGGACAGCGTGGAGATCGACCACGTCGTGTCGTTGGCGGACGCCTGGTACAAGGGCGCACGGTTGTGGGACGCGCAGCGTCGAATGGACTTCGCCAATGACCCGATCAATTTACTGGCGGTGAGCCCGAAAGCGAACTTCGACAAGGCGTTTCGCGATGCCGCCTCGTGGCTGCCGCCCAACGAGGCGTTTCGGTGCGACTTCGTCGCGCGCCAGGTGAACGTCAAGACCGTCTACGGGTTGTGGGTGTCGGGCAAGGAGAAACAGGCGATAGCCGACGTCCTGGCCGGCTGCTAGCGTGGCGCGCCCGAATCGCCCCCGCGATGGACGAGCGGCAGGAAGATCGTGTCGACAATCTCTTCGATCGCCTCGTCGGATACCGGCTGCAGCGTCATCAGGACCTCGTGGCGGAGCAGATCGAATGGCAGCCTTGCGATCCGTTCGCTGATCTGGCCCGGCCGGACTTCACCCCGGGCGACCGCGCGCTGGATGGCCTCGTGGAGCGCACCGTCGCGGCCACCCAGTGCCGACGCAATGAGGTCGGAGAGATTGGTTCCGGTCTGGCGGTAGTAGTCGCCTAGGTGGGTGAACACCAGCGTCGCCATCCGGACGCGCTTCTTGTTGGCTTGCCGTAAGAGTGCGACGACGTCGCCGCGCAGGGTGCCGGTGTCCGGAGCGACCACACTGTCCTTGCGCACCATGTACACCAACGCCGCATGCACCAGTTGCTGCTTGGCCGGCCAGCGCCGGTACAGCACGGCGCGGCTGGTACCGGCTCGCGCGGCCACCGCGTCGATCGTGAACGCGTCATAGCCACGCTCGGTCAGCTCTGCCCAGGCCGCGTCCAGTAGTGCTTCTTCCAGGATTTGGCCGCGTCGGCGCTGCGCCACGGGCGGAGCATTAAGAGACATTGCGTATCCTAACCGGGTGGCCTATGGTTCGTTAGATACAAATTGTATCTTAATAGGGTAGGGAAGGACACACCATGCGAATCCTGATTTCCGGTGCCGGCATGGCGGGCCTCAGTGCCGGCATCGACCTCACAGCCACCGGGCACGACGTCACCATCGTCGAACGTGCGAGCCATCTGCGTGTCAACGGATCCCCGATCGACATCCGTGGGGAATCGATCGGGACCGCCGAAAAGATGGGCGTCCTCGACCGGATCCGCGCCCGCCGGGTCGACATGAGCGAATGCGTGCGGTTCGTGGGCAGCCACGGTGAGGTGCTCGCCGATATACGTGAGAACGAGATCGGCGACTCGGACGACGACATCGAGATCCCGCGCGAAGACCTCGCCGACGTGTTGCGCACCGCGCTGCCTCCGTCGACACCGCTGCGGTTCGGCGACTCGATCGCCGAACTCGCCGACGACGGCGCGGGAGTCGACGTGGTCTTCACTTCCGGTGCGCGGGAACGCTACGACCTGGTGGTCGGCGCCGACGGCATGCACTCGGTTACCCGCCGACTCACCTTCGGGCCCGAACAGCAGTTCCTGCAACACCTCGGCTTTTACGTCGCCCTGGCTGATCTGCCCGGGTACGCAAGAACCGACCGCACCAACCCGATGTACAACTACCCGGGCCACATGATCGGTATCGCCGCATACAACGATAAAGCGTTGGCGGTGTACATGTTTCGCTCGCCGTGGATCGACTACGACTACCACGACCTGGAAGCCCAGAAGCAGATTCTCTTCGACGCGTTCGCCGGGCACGAGGAATGGAAAATACCCGAGTTACTCGACGCGGCACGCGAGGACCCCGAGTTCTATTTCGATTCCGTCAGCCAAATCCATATGCCCACGTGGCACCAGGGTCGCATCGTGCTCGTCGGCGACGCCGCACACTGCGCCTCCAATCTGTCCGGGCGCGGAACCAGCCTGGCGCTGACCGGTACCTGGTTCCTCGCCCAGGCGTTGCAGGACCACCCTGACAACCTGGAACAGGCATTTGAACAATACGAACGGGACCAGCGTCCGCACGCCGTCCGGTCGCAAGCCACCGCCGCACCGGGCGGCGAACGACTGATTCCGGCCACTCAAGGGGAGATCGACGCCCGCAACCGGCGCCTGAATGCCCCAAGCGGCGTCGCTGGTTAGTCCGGGCGTTCGAGGGACGCCGCGATGTGGCTTCGAAGCCATCGAGACGGAGGGTCCCCGTCCAGGCGGCGGTGCCACCGTAATTGGACCGCGACGCTGGGTAAGTCGAGCGGCACTTGATGCCATCGCACCGGGACCTTGCGGTCGACCAAGTGTCGTGCCAGGACGCCTGGGACCAGTGCGATGAGGTCGTCCTCCAGTGCCACCAGTGCGCCAACCGCGAAGGTCGACACCACCGCGATGACCCTGCGCGAGCGTCCCATCTTCTCCAGTGCGTCGTCGACCAAGGTTGGCGTGCGGGCACGCTCGGTGGAGATGTGCGGATATCGGCACAGCTGCTCGACAGTGAGTCGGCGGGCGCGTCCCAACTGCGACTGGGCGGACACCAGAGCGACGTAGCGTTCGCTATACAACTCCTCCACCTTCACGTCCGGAGCCGGCGGTTCAGCCAGGCCGATGTCGAGGTCGATCGACCCGTTGCGCAGAGCATCCGGATGGTCGGAGTCGTCAGGCACGAAGCGGAGGCGGACGCCCGGCGCTTCGTTCGCGATTCGGCTGATCAGTCGGGGTGCCAAGAGCGGTGCCACCCCGTCGTTGATACGCACGGTGAACGATCGTCGCCAGGTCTGCGGTTCGCCCTCGGACGTGTGCGTCAACAGTTCGGCCGCGCCTTCGAGCAATGCCCTGACCCGTCCGGCGGATCGCAAAGCGAACGGCGTCGGCACCAGCCCGCGGCCGGCCCGCACCATAATCGGGTCGTTCATCTCCCGTCGCAACCGCCCAAGGGCCCGGCTGGTTGCCGGCACCGAAAGATGCAGGCGGGCAGCGGCTCCGGACACGCTGCCGGTGTCCATCAGTGCATCGAAAACTCGCAGCAGGTTCAGATCGAGGTTGTCGCTCATCGCGCGCGCACCACCCATCATAGTTGCGTTTGACGCAAAGTATATGTGCAGTATTTGCAGTAGACATGAGGCGTCGCGCCGACTTAGCTGGAGTCATCACCCGATTAGGAGCAGCGATGCCCACCACACTGTTGGACACGTTCACCAAGCAAGTTTTGCGCCGCGGGACGCCGCACTTCCCGCATCAGTTGGCATTCATGTTGGACAGCCCATTTCACCGGGCGCTGGCCAATCCCGGGCAGGTTGCCCAGAAACTCGACCTGACCGGCTCGGAATGCGTTCTGGAATTGGGACCCGGGCCAGGACTTTTCAGCGTGGAGATCGCGCGCCGGCTCACCAGTGGCCGGCTCGAGCAGTTCGATCTGCAGCCCGAGATGCTGGACAAGTCGCGCCGCAAACTCGAGAGCGCCGGCTGCCGCAACGTCGGATTCCACACGGGCGAGGCAAGCGCGGGACTTCCGTTCCCGGACAGCACTTTCGACCGGGCGTTCCTGTCCGCGGTGATCGGCGAGGTCCCCGACAAGGCGGCATGCCTGCGGTCGGTGCACCGCGTGTTGAAGCCGGGCGGGCTGCTGGTGTTCGCGGAGCGCTTTCCGGATCCTGACCGGTTGAGCGTCGCGGCATTGCGTGGGCTGGCCGAGCCCGCCGGATTCGATTTCCTGGACGCACGGGGAAACATCTGGCAGGACGTCGTTCGGTTCGCTCGACGCTGACCCTTACTTCAGCAGGGCCTCTACTTCAGCAGCGCGACGAGCTTCTCTTCCGGAGTGACCGGCGTCGCCTTGGGGTCCACGGGGTCCGTCTTGGGCAGCACCACTTCGGGATCGGCGAACTCGCGATAGGTCTTGTCGCCGCCCAGCGTGAAAAGCAGATACCCGGTTAGCAGTGCCCGGACCGATTTTTGGGTGGCCCGGTGCGGGCCGGCCAGGCCGATCATCTGGGTGAGCCGCCGGCCCTCAACCAAGCCGCCCGGCTCGGCTTTGCTGACGATGCGCAGCGTGGCGGTATCCCAGACCTGGGAAAGCGCAAGGGCGTTGGAATTGAATGCCTTCGGGTCGTTCGGCGAGGTGAAAATGACGCCCGGGACCTTCAGCGTCGCGGCCGGATGCTCAGCGGGGGGACTGGTGACGGCCGGGAAGATCGCCGCCAGGGCTGCGGGCTTTTCCGGCATGCCGGCCGCGGCGAACACGGCGGCCGAAGCGCCGAAACCGTGCCCTACCAGGCCGAGCTTGGCGGGGTGCACGCTGATGTTGCCGGGCCCGAGCCGCACGCCCGCGACGATGTCCAGCGCGGTGCCCAGATCGAAGGCCAGGTTGAGCACCGAGGGCGCCAGCCCCCGCTGGGTGTCGGGAGCGCCGGCCACGATGCCCCAGGACGCCAAATGCTCCAGCAACTGCGAATAGCGGCCAGCACCGATGAGCCAGTCGTGACCGAACGCGATGCCGGGCAGATTCAGTCCGGCCTCAGGGGTGTACACGACCCCGGGCAACCCGGCGAACGCCAGATCGCCACGCAAAACCCGGTGTGGGCCACGGCGGCTGAGGGCGGCAACGAGTCTGCGGATGCGAGCCACCCGTCGACGTTAGCGCACACGCGGGCTTACCAAAGGTCGGAGTTAGGCCCTGACCTCAATCAGGCCGGCGCGCCAGAGCACCGCGTAGAGGTGGCGCACCGGAATACTCAGCAAACTAGCGCTGAAGTCCACCAGTGGGCCGCCGCCAGCTTCGGCGGGTGCCCGGTGCGTCCGCCTCGACGCCTGTTCGGGCGCGGGCGCCAACGTGAGCCTGGGCGCGGCGACGGTCGTCATTACTTCGTCGTATAGAACAGCGGTCATGATTCCCTCCCAACTGATGGCGATCCGAACGGCGGGTGTCGAAATTGGTCGTTTCCCGTGCGATGCGATGCCTCGAATTAAGCATTTATTAATGTTGATCGAGCCGTTGTTGGCTCTTTTGGAGATTTGAGCGTATGGAAATATTTGTGAGGCCCGAATCCGTGGCTCCACTCCATCTGCGGTTAGTGGGTTGCTGGACAATCGACGTTGATGTGTGATGAAAGGGGTAATTGCAGGAGATGCGGCGCGATTGGCTCCGTCGTTGCCGGTAAAGATGAGTCCTTAAACTGCAACAGTATTCGCTTATCGCGACGCTTCAAAGCTCGTGCAATGTGATCAGGCGGCAGTCAAAACCGTCGTCCTTTCCGCTGACTCCGGTGCCGTCTTCGCGATATCGTTCTGCCGATTTCGCGTTCGCTCATATCGCGCAGTTCGCGTGACGTCTTGTTGGTTGCCAGCCTGGCCACTGGTCCTTGAGTCTAAGTGCCCGCACTGTTGCGGCAATGAAGGTGGCGAAAACGCCAGAAATACATCAGGTGAAAAGCATCTCAGGTTAATAAGAACATGGCATGAATTGAAATAACGAAGTCTGCGCACCCCCGCCCGGCCGTTAGGCTCCGGCACGCGCGGGCGCGGGTGGCATTCCGTCGCGACACCGTGCGTTGCGGCAGGTCAGCCACGGTAAGCCGGCCAGCGGGGCCGCTTGCACTACCCTGGTCAGAATGTGCGGAATCGTCGGCTATGTAGGGCAGCGCCCTGCCTGCGAGGTCGTGATGGACGCGCTGCGCCGGATGGAGTACCGCGGCTACGACTCGTCGGGAATCGCGCTGGTCGACGGCACCGGCAAACTCACCGTGCGTCGTTGCGCCGGCCGGTTGGCCAATCTAGAGGAGGCGCTAGCCGGAATGGAACCGGCCTCGCTGGCCGGAAACACCGGGTTGGGCCACACCCGCTGGGCCACCCATGGTCGCCCCACCGACCGCAACGCGCACCCGCACCGCGACGCCGCCGGCAAGATCGCCGTCGTCCACAACGGCATCATCGAGAACTTCGCGACTCTGCGCCACGAGCTGGAGCTGGCCGGCGTGGAGTTCGCCAGCGATACCGACACCGAGGTCGCCGTGCATCTGGTGGCGCAGGCGTACCGGCACGGCGAGACGGCAGGCGATTTCGTCGCTTCCGTGCTGGCGGTGCTGCGCCGGCTGGAGGGCCACTTCACCCTGGTGTTCGCGAACGCCGATGAGCCTGGCACCATCGTGGCCGCCCGCCGGTCGACACCGCTGGTGCTCGGGATCGGCGACGGCGAGATGTTCGTTGGGTCGGACGTGGCCGCGTTCATCGAACACACCCGCCATGCCGTCGAGCTCGGCCAGGACCAGGCAGTGGTGATCACCGCGGACGGCTACCGGGTCCTCGATTTCAATGGCGACACCGATGTCGAGTTTCGCGAGTTTCACATCGACTGGGACCTGGCCGCCGCCGAAAAGGGTGGCTACGAATACTTCATGCTCAAGGAGATAGCCGAGCAGCCCACCGCTGTGGCCGACACCTTGCTGGGGCATTTCGTGAACGGCCGGATTGTGCTCGACGAACAGCGATTGAGCGACCAGGAACTGCGCGAGATCGACAAGGTATTCGTGGTCGCCTGCGGCACCGCGTATCACTCCGGGCTGCTCGCGAAATACGCGATCGAGCACTGGACGCGGCTGCCGGTGGAAGTGGAGCTCGCCAGCGAATTCCGCTACCGCGACCCGGTTCTTGACCGCAGCACGTTGGTGGTGGCCATTTCGCAGTCCGGTGAAACCGCGGACACCCTGGAAGCGGTCCGGCACGCCAAGGAGCAGAAGGCCAAGGTACTGGCGATCTGCAACACCAACGGATCACAGATCCCGCGCGAGTGCGATGCGGTGCTGTACACGCGCGCCGGCCCGGAGATCGGCGTGGCCTCAACGAAAACGTTCCTGGCCCAGATCACCGCCAATTATCTGGTCGGCCTGGCGCTGGCACAGGCCCGCGGCACCAAGTACCCCGATGAGGTCGAGCGCGAATACCGCGAGCTGGAAGCGATGCCGGATCTGGTGGCCCGGGTGCTCGCGACGATCGAACCGGTGAGGGCCCTGGCATATCAATTCGCCCAGTCCTCGACCGTGTTGTTCCTGGGTCGCCATGTCGGCTACCCGGTCGCCCTGGAGGGCGCCCTGAAGCTCAAGGAACTGGCCTACATGCACGCCGAGGGATTCGCCGCCGGCGAGCTCAAGCACGGCCCGATCGCGTTGATCGAAGATGGTCTGCCGGTGATCGTCGTGATGCCATCGCCCAAGGGGTCGGCCACGCTGCACGCCAAGCTGATGTCCAACATCCGGGAGATCCAAAGCCGCGGCGCGGTGACCATCGTGATCGCCGAAGAGGGTGACGACACCGTGCGCCCCTATGCCGATCACCTGATCGAAATCCCTTCGGTATCAACATTGTTGCAGCCGCTGTTGTCCACCATCCCGCTTCAGGTGTTCGCCGCTTCGGTGGCGCAGGCCCGCGGTTACGACGTCGACAAGCCACGAAACCTCGCCAAGTCCGTCACTGTGGAGTAGCCGCCGCGTAGCCGGGAATTCTTCGGCCGCAAACCCGGCGGCCCACTTCTCGCTGTTCTATGATCTGTGGGCTGGAACGCATTTCACGCAGGTCACTATTGGGGAGGAATCCATGGCGGCGGATGGTTTCTGCGTGGCGAGTCGTCGTTCATGAGATTCGGCGTCGTTGGTGTCTTGTCCTTCATTGCGGTGTATGTCGCTTCGGTTGTCGTGTATGCCATCTCCGGTGTGGTTCATGCTCATCCAGTTACCGATAGCCCGTCGGCGGGCGCTGCGACTACGGTGACCATCGATACCGTCAATCTTGAGTCGAACAACAGCGTGCTCCTTGCCAACGTCACCGTTTCACCCGGACCTGCGCTGCTGGATCCGCTAAACCACAAGCTCAAGGAAGACCTCACTGTCGCATTCACATCCGTGGTAACGCCCAGCACGCGCACGTGGTCCAAGGGCGCGTTCCCCGATGTTTTTCCTATTTCGCTGCCCCTTGCCGGTGACGTCGGGGATTGGCCTTTTGATAAGTACCGGTCGGGGCCGGTCACCGTCGAACTCTTCCCCGGGGCTGCGCAACTGCCGGAAACAGCCACGGTGACATTCGTCGACCGCCTTCTCGGCTGGAAAGCCGACACGACTGTCGTGGGCAAAGCCGATTCGCCCGGAGCGTACCAAGTGAATTTGCAGCGAACCTTAAACACCGCGGCGTTTGCTTTAGTCATCCTCGGCGTTCTTGTCGCGCTTGCCGGCGTAGCCCTATTCGTCGCGGTTCAGACGGTGCGTGACCGACGACAATTTCAGCCGGCGATGACAACGTGGTACGCCGCAATGCTCTTTGCGGTGATGCCGCTGCGACATGCGCTGCCCGATTCGCCGCCATTCGGCTGCTGGATTGATGTCACGATCGTTCTTTGGGTGATCGTCGTGCTGGTGATCTCGATGATGCTCTACATCTCTTGCTGGTGGCGACACCTGCGACCCGACAAGCCGACCTGACGCGCTCGTGGACGCCGTGGTTGATACAGCGACACGATTGCGCGGCTTGGCTATCGCGGTGTGGCACTTTGTCTCCGGCGCGCGACTAACGTACTTGTGGTTGCTCGCATTGCTGGTCACGACGCTTCTTAAGCACAATCTCACTAGGCGGCAGTTGCACACCCTGCTCGTCGACGACTCATCAACCAACATCAAAAATATCATGCACTTGGCATGGGATACGCCGGCGGTGCTGATGGACAGCATGCTATGGATCGACGGCCGGTACTGGACCCCCTACCTGGTGCTGTTCACCTTGTTCCTTGCGCCGGCCGAACGCTGGCTTGGCCAGTTACGTTGGCTTACTGTGGGATTGACCTCTCACGTCCTTGCCACCTACATCAGCGAGGGCATCCTCTACGCCGCGATCCGCTACCACGATGCGCCCAGCCGGCTCATGCATGCCGCCGACATTGGGGTCAGCTACTTCCTGGTCGGCGTGATGGCCGTGCTGACTTACCACATCGCGCGGCCGTGGCGTTGGGGCTATATCGGGATACTGTTCGTCTTCTTTGGTGTCCTGCTGATCACGACGGACCGCTACGTGCTGAACTTCACCGCGATCGGTCACTTCACCGCGATCCTGATCGGCCTGTGTTTCTACCCGATAGCCCGTAAGCGCAGCGAGCCACAATGGAATCCGGCGAAGCTCAAAGCCGCTTTTCGGCGGACTGCCGGCGCGGGCGCTTAACGCGCTGGTAATTACCTGCTCATACCGTTGCAGGATGCGACGTACGTCGCCTCGATCGCTGGGGGCCGAAGAGGAATTTCACCTGGTCGACCTCAAGACACGGCGACTCACGGCGCGTGCGCCCGAACTGCTGGCCGAACTCACCGAGGATTACGTCGCTGAGCTGCAGCGTTGTGTCATCGAGACGAATACCTCGGTAGTCGATTCCCTCGACGAGCTGCGCAACGAACTGGGCCGTCGCCGCCGGGTCCTGGTCCAAAAAGCCGCCGAACTGGGCATCGGAGTGGTGGCCGCGGGGGCCGTGCCGCTTTCGGTGCCGGCGGAAATGCAGGTCACCAAGACCGAGCGTTACCGCCAAATGCTTGCCGATTATCAGCTGCTGGCACGCGAGCAGCTGATCTGCGGCACCCAGGTGCATGTCGGCATCAGCGACCGCGACGAGGCGGTCGCGGTCGCATACCGGGTTGGGCCGTATTTACCGACGCTGCTCGCAATCTCGGCCAGCTCGCCGTTCGCATCCGACGGCTCGGACACCGGCTACTCGAGCATGCGCACGCTGGTCTGGCAACGCTGGCCGACGACCGGCCCGGCCGCCCCGGTGCAGTCTGCCGAGAAATACGACGAGCTGGTCAACGACCTGGTGGCCAGCGGAGTCATCAGCGACGCCGGGATGGTTTATTTCGACGTCCGACCGGCGAGCAGCGTGCCGACGTTGGAGCTGCGGGTCTGCGACAGCTGCCCGTCCGTAGACACCGTCGTGCTGATCGCCGGGCTGTTTCGGGCACTTGTCGAGCGCGAGATCGAGGCGTTGCGGGCCGGCGTGCCCCCGACCATCTTTTCCCCGGTGCTGGGCCGCGCGGCGTTGTGGCGGGCCGCTCGGTCGGGGCTCGAGGGTGAACTTGTCGACATCAGCATTCCGGCAGCCAGGCCCGCCGCAGAGGTGGTCACCGAGCTGGTTGATTCGCTGCGCCCGCAACTGGAAGACAGCGGCGACTGGGAAACCGTCAGCGAATTGTCCCGCGAAGCGCTGCTCGCGGGCACGTCGTCGGCTCGGCAACGGCGGGCGCTGCGCCGCCGCGGCCGGCTCACCGATGTCGTCGATCAGCTGATCGACGAGACAGCGGGCCGCCAATCGGTCACCGGAGTCGCCGTGGGTGACCACCCGTCTCTGCTGTTTGGTTACCAGCCCGGCAGCGAGCCCGCCGCCGGCGCTCGCGGCGACCTGGACGCCGCTTATGACGAGGCTGTCGACGCCGACGGTTGCCCGCGAGAGCACTATCGGACGATGCTGGACACCATCGCCGGCCTCGGGGTGGCGCAGCTGCGATCCCGGGAAGCAGAAATCGAGCAGGAGCAACGCGCGGACAACGTCACCTTCCGCGTTACCGGTCAAAGCCGCGCCCAGTTGTTCCCCATCGACCTGGTGCCGCGCATGGTGGCCGCCGCCGAGTGGGCGCAGTTGTCCGAGGGCCTGGCTCAGCGGGCCCGGGCGCTGGATGCGTTCCTGCGCGACATTTACGCCGACCAGGCGATCGTCGCCGAGGGGATCATTGATGTGCAGGCCCTCGACCGGGCGCCTGGCTTCCGCTCGACGGGCCGCGTCGCCGGCAACACGGTGCGCGCGCATATCAGCGGCACCGACCTGGTCTGCGACCGCGCCGGCCATTGGCTGGTGCTGGAAGACAATCTGCGGGTGCCGTCGGGCGCCGCGTACGCCATCATCAATCGACGGTTGCTGAGCAAGGATCTTCCCGAGCTGCAACCGCCCGCCGCGATCGAGGACGCCGACCGGGCACCGGCGATGCTGCTCGAGACGCTGCTCGCGGCGGCGCCGCTGCATAGCTCCGACGACCCCGCCGTGGTGCTGCTGTCTGCCGGCTGGGAAGACTCCGCGTGGTTCGAGCACACCTTCCTGGCTGAGGAGATGGGCGTCGCCTTGGTGCAGCCGTCGGACCTATCGGTGCGCGACGGGAAGCTTTGGCGCCACATCGGTTCCAGCGTGCAACGCGTCGACGTCGTCTATGCGCGAATGGACGAGGACATGCTGGTGTCCTCCACCGGGTACGACGGCACCGCGTTGCGGCGGGGACTGCTCAGCGCGATCGCGGGCGGCAATCTCACCATCGCCAACGCGCTCGCCAACGGCGTGGCCGACGACAAGGCGATCTACGCCTACGTCCCCGAGATGATCGAGTTCTACCTCGGTGAAAAGCCGAAGCTGGCCCAGATCCCGACCTGGATCTGCGCCGAGCGCGACCAGCGCGACTTCGTGCTGGCCAACCTCGCCGACATGGTGGTGAAACCTATTGACGGATTGGGTGGCAGCGGTGTGCTGATCGGGCCGGAAGCCTCCGACGCGGCGTTGGCGGCCCGACGACGCGAGTTGGTCACCCAACCGGAGCGGTTCATCGCCCAGGAGCTGGTCGCGCTGTCCACCCATCCCACTTTCGACGGTGACGGGATATACCCGCACCACGTCGACCTGCGCGCGTTCGTGCACTTGCGGGCCACACCGGACGCCTCGGTGTCGGCGCACGTGTTACCCGCCGCGTTGACGCGGGTAGCCAGCCGTGGGTCGCGGATCGTCAACTCGTCGTCCGGCGGGGGGAGCAAGGTCACCTGGATTCTCACCGCACCGGACGCCGGCGCAGCCTAGACACTCAACGGAAGCAGGAAACATGTGCGGTATCTGCGGTGAGGTGCGCTGGGATGGGCGAGCAGCCGATGTTGGCGCTGTCACCCGGATGACCGGCGTGATGATTTCGCGCGGACCGGATTCCGAAGGCGTGGTGGCCCACGGGCCAGTGGCTTTCGGGCATCGGCGGCTGTCCATCATCGACCTTTCCGCCCGCGGCGCCCAACCGATGGTCGATAGCGATCTCGGGTTGACGCTGGTGTTCAACGGCTGCATCTACAACTACCAGGAGCTGCGCGCCGAACTTGAAGCCGCGGGATACCGCTTCTTCTCAACCGCCGACAGCGAGGTCGTGATCAAGGGCTTCCACCACTGGGGCGTCCACTGCGTCGAGCGATTCAAGGGGATGTTCGCGTTTGCGATCGCCGATCGCGACTCGGGCGTGGTGACGCTGGCGCGGGACCGGTTAGGCATCAAACCGCTGTACCTGGCGTCGGTGCCCGGCCGGCTGCGATTCGCCTCCACGGTGCGGGCGCTGCTCAACGCCGGCGACGTGGACACCGAACTTGACCGCTACGCAATCCACCACTACATGACCTTCCACTCCGTGGTGCCCGCACCGCGCACGATTTACCGAGGCGTGCGCAAACTGCCGCCGGCGACCGTCCGGGTGATCCAGCCCGACGGTTCGCACACCGACACCGTTTACTGGACACCGGAATTCCGCCGCGACCCGGCCAAGGCGTCCTGGTCGATCGGCGACTGGGAAGCCGCGCTGATGGATGCGCTGCGTACTGCCGTGGTACGCCGGATGGTCGCCGATGTCCCCGTCGGCGTGTTGCTTTCGGGCGGCATTGACTCCTCGCTCGTGGTAGCGCTGCTGGCCGAGCAGGGCCAGCACGGACTGGCCACCTTCAGTATCGGTTTTGACTCGGCCGGCGGGGAATCCGGCGACGAGTACTTCTACTCCGACTTGATCGCCAAGACCTTCGACACCGACCACCACCAGATCCATATCGATGCATCGAGGCTGCTGCCCGCGGTGCCGAAAACCATTGCCGCGATGAGCGAACCGATGGTCAGCCACGACTGCGTGGCCTTCTACCTACTGTCGGAGGAAGTCAGTAAGTCGGTGAAGGTGGTGCAATCGGGACAGGGCGCTGACGAAATCCTGGCCGGCTACGACTGGTACCCGCCGCTGGCCAATGTTGCCCGCGAGCAGACCACCGAGGCGTACGCCAAGGTGTTCTTCGACCGCGGCCACGGCGACGTGCTGTCAATCTTGGCGCCCGAGTACGGGATTGACGTCGACGCCAGCCTCGAGTTTGCGACCGCGCACCAGGGGGCGCCCGGTGCCGATTCCGCGGTGGACGCGGCGCTGCGCCTGGATACCCAGGTCATGCTCGTTGACGATCCGGTCAAACGCGTCGACAACATGACAATGGCGTGGGGGTTGGAGGCCCGCGTGCCCTTCCTCGACCACGACTTCGTCGAACTGGCCGCCTCCTGCCCGTCCGAGCTGAAGCTGGCATCGGGCGGCAAGGGAGTGCTCAAGGACGCGTCGCGGGCGCTATTGCCGGCGCAGGTGATCGATCGGACGAAGGGCTACTTCCCGGTGCCCGGCATCCGCCATCTGCACGGCGAGGTGCTCGACATGGTGCGCGACGCCCTGAGCAACGACGCCGCCCGGAGCCGTGGGCTGTATCGCGCCGATACCGTCGACGCACTGCTGGCGGCACCGAACGAGACGCGGACCACGCTGGGATCGAATGCGTTGTGGCAGCTGGCGGTACTCGAGATGTGGCTGCAGAGCATGGAAGGCTGAGGGCATGGGACAGCAGGTGCGCGCGCTGTACGGCGCGTCACTGTCCCCGGACGCAACCGCGTTCGCGCACCTCGTCGACGACGGCGGCTATCCGCGCGCGGTGCAGCGCTTTTTACGCGGCCGGCGGGCCAGTTCGTCGCGGGATGTCGAGCTTCCCGTCGAGGGCCCGGTGTCTCGTGTCATCCACTCCGCGGACGGGCAATGGCTGGCCTGTCAGGTGGCCCCCGATGGGGGCACTCGTACCCAGATTTGGCTCGTTACAACCGATCCCGACGACCGGATGGCCTGGCGCGTCGACGGCGACGTGGACGGCACCGCCGCATTGATCGGGTGGGATGGCACCCGGGTGGCGGCGATCCTGACCGGTGAAGACGGGGTAGGGCAGTCGTGTCTGATCGATCCGGCCGACGGTCAGCGCACGGTGTTGGACCGCCGGTCCGGCGGCCGGCTGGTCGACGCCTGGGCCGGCGCGTCGCTGATTCGAGTCGGACCGCGCGGCTACCGGGAAATGATCATGCTGTATGCGCAGACCGAAATCGCGCTGCTGCCTTCGGATCCCGGTTCCACGACCGAGGACGGCGTCATCCTCGACGACCACCAACCCCGCCGCATTCGCTACGGGCCGAGCGAGCCGCCCAAGCTGTACTACCCGGGCGTCAGTGGCGGCGGATATGTCCGCACGCTGCTCCGTAGTGACAACGGCTGCGAGCACGCCCGGCTGGTGGAAGTGACGGCCACCGAGGACGGCGTCAGCTACTCAGTGGTGGCTGAGCGCCCTGACTGCGATCTCGATGAGTTCGCTGTCAGTGACGATTTGTCGACCATCGCGTTATTATGGAACATCCAGGGGTGCAGCGAATTACAGATCCTCGAATACACCGACAACACGCTGACCGAGCCGATCCCGCTGCCAGGCTTGGTCGCCGGCGAGCTGTCCATCAGCGCCGGTGGTTCGATGGTCGCGATGACCGTTCAAAGCCCGTCGATGCCGCGAACCGTCGAGCTGGTCGACCCGCGCACCCGGCAATGGCAAAGTATCGACCGCGAACCCAGCCGCGGTCCGGTGGCCTCCGGGGCGGCGGCGCGGCCGGTGCCGAAGATGATCACCGCGCGTGATGGGCTGAGCCTGCCCGCCTGGCTGTACCGGCCGCCGGCCAGTAGTGCTACCTCGGGCGCGGTGATCTACCTGCACGGCGGCCCAGAAGCCCAGGCCCGTCCCGAATACAGCGAGATCTTTCCGGAGCTGCTCAACGCCGGGATCAGCGTGCTGACGCCGAATGTGCGCGGCTCCAGCGGTTCGGGCCGCACATTCGTGCACGCCGACGACAAGGAAAAGCGGTTCGCGGCCATCGACGACGTCGCCGACTGTGTGCGCTACCTGGTGGACAACGAGCTGGCCGATCCGAGGCGGATCGCCTGCGCGGGCTGGTCTTACGGCGGCTTCCTGACCATGGCGGCCATGACGTTTCACCCGGATCTGTTCGCGGCGGGCGTGACCATCTGCGGCATGAGCGACCTGACCACGTTCTACCGCAACACCGAGCCCTGGATCGCCGACGCCGCATATCCGAAGTACGGCCATCCGGTCAACGACCGCGAGCTGCTTGAGCAGCTGTCCCCGCTGCGCCGGGTCGACGCGTTGGCCGCGCCGTTGCTGGTCGTGCACGGCGCCAACGACACCAACGTGGCGGTCAGCGAGTCGGAGCAGATCGTCGATGCGTTGCGGCGGGCCGGCCGCGAGGTGCGATACCTGCTGTTCAGCGACGATGGCCACGAGATCGCCAAGCGTGAGAACAGTACGGCGCTGGCAGCGGCGATGAAGGACTGGTTGGCCAGGGCATTCGACACTGTGGAAAGCCTCGGGACGGCGACGGGATAGGCCCGAGCGTGGCGCTGACACGTACTGTTGGTTAGCGCGGGCAGGATCGCTGCGAGCAGAGGAGCATGCGGGCGGATGCGGCACTACTACTGCGTAGACGCGATCCGCGACGCCGAGGCGCCGCTGCTGGCCAGCCTGCCTGATGGTGCCTTGATGAGGCGCGCGGCCTACGCCTTGGCCACCGCTACCATCGGCGAGCTGACCGCCCGCACCGGCGGGGTTGCGGGCCGCCGGGTGTGTGCGGTCGTCGGCTCTGGCGACAACGGCGGTGACGCGCTATGGGCGGCCACGTTCCTGCGCCGTCGCGGCGTGGCCGCCGACGCGGTGTTGCTCAATCCCGACCGCACCCACCGCAAGGGACTCGCCGCGTTTCGCAAAGTAGGCGGCCGCGTCGTGCAGAGCGTCTCGGCGGCAACCGATCTCGTCCTCGATGGTGTGGTGGGTATCTCCGGCTCCGGGCCGCTACGGCCGGCAGCGGCCGAGGTGTTCGCCACCGTCGATCAGGCCAGGATCCCGGTGGTCGCCGTCGACATCCCCAGCGGCATCGACGTGGCGACCGGGGCGATCACCGGCCCGGCCGTGCGCGCCGCGCTGACCGTCACCTTCGGCGGACTCAAACCCGTGCACGCGCTGGCCGACTGTGGCCGCGTCGAGCTGATCGATATCGGGCTGGATCTACCGGATACGAACATGCTGGGTTTTGAGGCCGGGGACGTGGCCGCGCGCTGGCCGGTGCCCGGCCCGCGCGACGACAAGTACACCCAGGGCGTGACGGGGGTGATGGCAGGCTCGTCGACCTATCCGGGTGCGGCCGTGCTGTGCACCGGCGCCGCGGTCGCAGCCACCTCCGGCATGGTCCGCTACACCGGCAGCGCGCACAGCGAGGTGCTCGCGCACTGGCCTGAGGTCATCGCATCGCCTACGCCGGCTTCGGCCGGGCGGGTGCAGGCCTGGGTCGTCGGGCCGGGATTGGGCACCGACGCCACCGGCGCCGCCGCGTTGTGGTTCGCGCTGGACACCGACCTGCCGGTGCTGGTCGACGCCGACGGGCTGACCATCTTGGCGGCCCATCCGGATCTGGTGGCGAACCGCACCGCGCCGACCCTGCTGACCCCGCACGCCGGTGAATTCGCCAGGCTGGCCGGGGCGCCGCCCGGGGACGACCGGGTCGGCGCGTGCCGCCGGCTTGCCGACGCCCTCGGCGCGACGGTGCTACTCAAGGGCAACGTCACCGTCATCGCCGACCCGGGCGGCCTGGTGTACCTCAATCCGGCCGGGCAATCCTGGGCGGCCACCGCCGGGTCCGGCGACGTGCTGTCCGGAGTGATCGGCGCGCTGCTGGCCTCCGGGCTCGCGCCTGCCGAGGCGGCCGCGGCGGGGGCGTTCGTGCACGCGCGGGCTGCGGCGCTGTCGGCCGCGGACCCGGGGCCCGGTGAAGCGCCGACGTCGGCGTCGCGAATTTTGCGGCACATCCGAGCGGCGCTGGCCGCCCTATAGCTTCCAGCCGTCAACGAGAGGATCCGTAGTGTCCCACCCGTCCGTTCCCGCCCACTCGATCGCGCCCGCCTACACGGGCCGCATGTTCACCACCCCGGTGCCGGCATTGCGGCTGCCCGAGGAGTCGATGGATCCCGATGCCGCCTACCGCTTCATCCACGACGAGCTCATGCTCGACGGCAGTTCGCGGCTGAACCTGGCCACCTTCGTTACCACGTGGATGGATCCGGAAGCCGAAAAGTTGATGGCCGAGACGTTTGACAAGAACATGATCGACAAGGACGAATACCCGATCACCGCGGCTATCGAGGCGCGGTGCGTGTGCATGGTGGCCGACCTGTTCCACGCCGAGGACCTGCGCGACGACGATCCCTCCAGCGCCATCGGGGCGTCCACCATCGGCTCCAGCGAGGCGGTCATGCTGGGCGGGCTCGCCCTGAAATGGCGCTGGCGGGAAAAGGTGGGTAAGGGCTGGGAGAAACGCACCCCCAACCTGGTGATGGGCTCCAACGTGCAGGTGGTGTGGGAGAAGTTCTGCCGCTACTTCGATGTCGAGCCCCGCTACTTGCCGATGGAGGTAGGGCGCTACGTCATCACGCCCGAGCAGGTTGTCGATGCCGTCGACGAGAACACCATCGGCGTGGTGGGGATCCTGGGCACCACCTACACCGGTGAGCTGGAGCCCATCGCCGAGATCTGCGCGGCGCTGGACAAGCTGGCCGCCGGTGGGGGCGTCGACGTCCCGGTGCATGTCGACGCCGCCAGCGGCGGATTCGTGGTGCCGTTCTTGCACCCGGAGCTGAAGTGGGATTTTCGGTTGCCCCGGGTGGTGTCGATCAACGTCAGCGGTCACAAATACGGGCTGACCTACCCCGGTATCGGGTTCGTCGTGTGGCGCAGCGCCGCGTATCTGCCCGAGGACTTGGTGTTCCGGGTCAACTATCTGGGTGGCGACATGCCGACGTTCACCCTCAACTTCTCCCGCGCGGGCAACCAGGTGATCGGCCAGTACTACAACTTCCTGCGGCTGGGCCGTGAGGGTTACACGCAGGTCATGCAGTCGTTGTCGCAGACGGCTCGCTGGTTGGGTGAGCAATTGCGGGTGGGCGACCACTGCGAGCTGATCTCGGACGGTTCGGCGATCCCGGTGGTCAGTTTCCGGCTCGCCAGGAACTGCGGCTACACCGAGTTCGACCTCTCCCATGAGCTGCGCGGCTATGGGTGGCAGGTGCCCGCCTACACCATGCCCGACAACGCCAGCAAGATATCCGTGCTGCGCATCGTGGTGCGCGAAGGACTCTCCGCCGATATGGCCCGCGCGCTGCACGACGATGCCCGCTCGGCGCTGGCCTCCCTGGACAAGCTCAAGCCGGGCGGACACTACAAGGCCGAGCATTTCGCGCACTAGCGGTTTTTGCGCCGCGAAAGTGCGACCAGCGACACATTCTACGAGTAGCGGCGTCGGTAGCTGCACTTTCGCGGCACTCTTTTGACTCTGGGACAATGATGGCGTGGCTGTTATGCCGATATCGCCGACGCCGGGCGTCCTGGCTGAGGCCGTGGTGGACCTGGGTGCCATTGAGCACAACGTGCGGGTGCTGCGCGAGCACGCCGGCCGCGCGCAGGTGATGGCTGTGGTCAAGGCGGACGGGTATGGCCATGGCGCCACTCGGGTCGCCCAGGCGGCGCTGGCCGCCGGCGCGAGCGAACTGGGTGTTGCCACCGTCGACGAGGCACTGGCTTTGCGCGCTGACGGGATCACCGCACCGGTGCTGGCGTGGCTGCATCCACCCGGCATCGACTTCGCGCCCGCGCTGCTGGCCGACGTGGAGATTGCGGTTTCCTCGGTGCGCCAAGTCGACGAGTTGTTGGACGCCGCACGCCGCACCGGCCGGACGGCGACGGTGACTGTGAAGGTCGACACCGGGCTCAACCGCAACGGTGTCGCTGCGGCGGACTACCCGTCGATGCTGACCGCATTGGGACGGGCTGGCGCCGAGGACGCCATCCGGCTGCGCGGACTGATGTCGCACATGGTTTACGCCGACCAGCCGGACAACCCCATCAACGACGCCCAGGCCCAACGGTTCGCCGGCTTCCTGGAGCAGGCGCGTAGCCAGCGGGTGCGGTTCGAGGTGGCGCACCTATCGAATTCGTCGGCCACGATGTCTCGCCCCGACCTCGCCTTCGACTTGGTGCGCCCCGGTATCGCGCTGTACGGGCTGAGTCCCGTGCCCGAGCGTGGTGACCTGGGGCTAGTGCCGGCGATGACAGTGAAATGCACTGTTGCGCTGGTGAAATCAGTTTCTGCCGGCGAGGGCGTTTCTTATGGACACACCTGGATCGCGCAGCGTGATACCACGCTGGCACTGCTGCCGATCGGCTATGCGGATGGCGTGTTCCGGTCGCTGGGCGGCCGGCTGGAGGTGCTCATCAACGGCAGGCGGCGGCCGGGTGTCGGGCGAATCTGTATGGACCAGTTCCTGGTCGACTTGGGTCCCGGGCAGGTCGATGTCGCCGAGGGCGACGAGGCGATTCTGTTCGGGCCGGGCAGCCAGGGCGAGTCCACCGCGCAGGACTGGGCCGATCTGCTCGGCACCATCCACTACGAAGTGGTGACGAGCCCCCGCGGGCGCATCACTCGCACTTATCGCGAGGCCGAAACCGTTGAGCGGTGAACAAACCCGCAGGCTTCTGTGGGGCGGGGCCTGGCTTGCGGGAGGCGCCGGGCTGATCGCGGTCGCCACGATCGTCGGGGCTTCGGCCCGCCGATCGCTGGTTGCGCGGGCCAGTGCCCGCGAAGATCCCTACGCGGACGAGGATTTCGAGCGGCTCGACGACGACCGCAGCCGTGTGGTGACTACGCCGGACGGGGTGCCGTTGGCGGTCCGCGAAGCCGGCCCGGTCGATGCGCCATTGACCATGGTCTTCGTTCATGGATTCTGTCTGCGCATGGCCGCCTTCCACTTTCAGCGTAAGCGCCTCGGCGAACAATGGGGACCGCGTGTCCGGATGGTCTTCTACGACCAGCGCGGGCACGGTCAGTCCGGTGAAGCCGACGCCGAGACCTACACGCTGACGCAGCTGGGCAAAGACCTGGAAACCGTGTTGGAGGCGGTCGCGCCGCGCGGGTTGATCGTTCTGGTCGGCCATTCGATGGGCGGCATGACGGTCCTGGCACATGCCCGGCAATACCCCGAGCAGTACGGCCGCCGGATCGTCGGCGCGGCATTGATTTCCTCTGCCGCCGAAGGGGTGTCGCGCTCACCGCTGGGTGAGATCCTGAAAAACCCCGCACTGGAAGCTGTTCGGTTTACCGCCCGCTCCGCCCCCAAGCTGGTAAATCGTGGCCGCAACGTGTCTCGGTCGCTGATCGGCCCGGTGCTGCGGGCCGCATCCTTCAGCGACCTGCGGGTCAGCCGGAACCTGGATGCGTTCTCGCAGCGGATGATGAACGACACCCCGATCGCCACCCTGGTGGGCTTTCTGCCCGCACTGGAGGTGCACGACGAAACCGCCGGACTATGGACGCTGCTGAGAATTCCAACCATGATCGCGTGCGGTGATCACGACTTGCTCACCCCGGACGAGTACTCGCGGAAGATGGCGGACTCCCTGCCGCGATCCGAACTGGTCATCGTCAGCGGGGCCAGTCACCTTGCGCTGCTGGACAAGCCCGATGCCATCAACGACGGCTTGATCCGGCTGGTCAACCGGGCCGTTCCGGGCAAGATGTCCCTCACGGCACGGCGCCTCAAAGAAGGTCTCAGTGAACGGTTCCGGCGCCATGGCTGAGCGACTGGGCGAACGGGACGGCACGGCCACCCTTGACCACGTCGAGGACACGGTTGCGCTGGGATCGCGGCTGGGGGCGGAACTGCGCGCCGGCGACGTCGTGGTGTTATCCGGTCCGCTCGGTGCCGGAAAGACCGTGCTGGCCAGAGGGATCGCCGCTGCCATGGATGTCGACGGGCCCATTACGTCACCGACGTACGTGCTCGCGCGGGTGCACTCCGCGCGGCGCCCCGGCGCTCCGGCACTGATTCACGTCGACGTCTATCGGCTGTTGGACCCCGCCGATCACCGCGGCGGCGCCGACCTTTTGGGAGAGCTCGACTCGCTGGATCTCGACACCGAGCTCGACGACGCGGTCGTCGTGGTGGAGTGGGGCGAGGGTCTGGCCGAACGCCTCTCCGAGCGCCACCTCGTCGTCCGCCTGGAGCGGATGAGCGAATCCGATGTGCGGATCGCGACCTGGCAGTGGAGTCGCTCGTGAGCCTGATCCTCGCTCTGGACACCGCTACTCCGGCGGTGACGGCGGGCGTCGTGCGGTTGGATGGCTCGGATTGCGCCGTGCTGGCCGAGCGGGTCACCGTCGACGCTCGCGCACACGCCGAACGGCTCACCCCGAATGTGCTGGCCGCGCTTGCCGATGCCGCGCTGACAATGTGCGATCTAGACGCCGTCGTGGTGGGCTGTGGGCCCGGTCCGTTCACCGGTCTGCGGGCCGGTATGGCCACGGCCGCCGCTTATGGGCATGCCCTTGGCATCCCCGTGCGGGGCGTCTGCAGCTTGGATGCCATCGGCGTGCGAACCAGCGGCGAGACCCTGGTGGTCACCGATGCCCGTCGGCGAGAGGTCTACTGGGCGCGATACAGCGACGGACGCCGCACCCACGGTCCGGAGGTCAACGCGCCGGCCGATGTCGATCCCGGAACGGCGCGGGCGGTGGCCGGCTCCCCGGAGCACGCGGCGCTGTTCGAGCTGCCGCGACGCGAGCCGGTCTACCCGACGGCGGCCGGCCTGGTCGCCTCGGTGCCCGACTGGTCGGAGCCTCCGCTCCCGCTGGTGGCGTTGTATTTACGCCGGCCCGACGCCAAGCCGTTGGCGGCGCGGCAATGACCGCCCACCTCGACCCCGTCAGCATGGGCGCGTTGGCGCCTGCCGACGCCGAGCGTTGTGCTCAACTGGAGAGCCAGCTCTTCCACGGCGACGATCCGTGGCCGGCGGAAGCGTTCAACCGCGAACTGGCCAGCCCCTACAACCAGTACGTGGGCGCGCGCACGGACGACATGCTGGTCGGTTACGCCGGGATCGCGCGGTTGGGGCGGCAACCGCCGTTCGAGTACGAGGTGCACACCATCGGCGTGGACCCGGCATATCAAGGGCGGGGCATCGGCCGCCGGCTGCTGGACGAGCTGCTGCAGTTCGCCGACGGTGGCGTCGTTTACCTGGAGGTCCGCACCGACAACGAGGCGGCCATCGCGCTGTACCGCAGCGTGGGATTCACTCAGGTCGGCTTGCGCCGGCGCTACTACCGCGTCAGTGGCGCCGATGCCTACACGATGCGACGGGACGCGTTATGACCGACAGCAAGACGATCCTCGCGATCGAAACCTCTTGCGATGAAACCGGTGTCGGCATAGCCCGGCTGGACGCTGACGGTACCGTGACGTTGTTGGCCGACGAGGTCGCGTCCAGCGTCGACGAGCATGTCCGGTTCGGCGGCGTAGTCCCCGAGATCGCCTCGAGGGCGCACCTGGAGGCACTCGGACCGACCATGCGCCGCGCGCTGGCCACTGCGGGATTGGCGGCCCCGGCCAGGCCCGACATCGTCGCGGCCACCATCGGGCCCGGGCTGGCCGGGGCCTTGTTGGTGGGAGTGGCTGCGGCCAAGGCATATTCGGCCGCCTGGGGAGTGCCGTTTTACGCCGTCAACCACCTGGGCGGGCACCTAGCCGCCGACGTGTACGAACACGGGCCGCTGCCCGAATGTGTTGCGCTGCTGGTGTCCGGAGGCCATACCCATCTGTTGCATGTGCGTTCGCTCGGCGAGCCCATCGTCGAGCTCGGCGGCACCGTCGACGACGCAGCCGGCGAGGCCTACGACAAAGTGGCGCGGCTACTGGGCCTGGGCTATCCGGGCGGCAAGGTGTTGGACGACCTGGCTCGAACCGGCGATCGGGACGCCATCGTGTTCCCGCGCGGCATGACCGGCCCGGCCGATGACCCCTATGCGTTCAGCTTCTCCGGGCTCAAGACCTCGGTGGCGCGGTATCTGGAAAGCCACGCGAGTCACCCCGACTTCCATCCGGCCGATATCGCCGCCGGGTTCCAGGAAGCTGTCGCCGATGTGCTCACGCTGAAGGCGGTCCGAGCCGCGACTGGGCTCGGTGTCTCGACGCTGCTGATCGCCGGAGGAGTGGCCGCGAACTCGCGGCTGCGGGAGCTCGCGGCGCAGCGCTGCGCGGCGGCAAACCTGACGTTGCGGGTCCCATCGCCGCGGTTCTGCACCGACAACGGAGCCATGATCGCGGCGTTCGCTGCGCAGCTGGTGGCCGCGGGGGCGTCCCCTTCGCCGCTGGACGCACCAAGCGACCCGGGTCTGCCTGTGATAAAAGCGCAGGTCAGCTGACTGCGTCGCGATTGAGGGCCGCGAATCCGCGGGAAGCACCGGGGCGGCCTTGAGTGCTAGCACTCTCATGTATAGAGTGCTAGGTAGCACCCGAACAAACCCTGCGTCGGCACCCGCGACGACGGCGCAAAGGCACGGACGGATGCCGAATCACCTGGTAATTCGGACGGTTCGGGGCATGCCTCGGACCCG